>FSWB01000201.1_pt1 | contig 11363 bp, 12 predicted proteins | sample 1637871 | NCBI WGS metagenome assembly FSWB01 (sample SAMEA3914789, study PRJEB12502) | metagenome | biome: forest; material: soil | place: Canada | collected 2011-07-03 | depth 0.3 m
CTGTTCGATGCCGGCCCGATCGAGGAAGAGCAGTTGCTGAACCGCCTGCCGGCGCTCAACGGCGCCATCATGGAAAGCATGCGCCTGTACCCGATCGCCGTGGCACAGATCCGCACCGTGGTGCAGGACTTCGAGTTCCAGGGCTACCCCATCTGCAAGGGCGACATGCTCTACGTCAGCGCCGTGGTGCCGCACTTCATGGACGAGTACTACCCGGACGCCGCGAAGTTCGACATCGACCGCTACGAGAAACCGCGCGCCGAGCACATGCAGCCGGGCGCCTATTCGCCCTATGGTCGCGGGCCGCACACCTGCCTCGGCAAGAGCCTAGCCGAAGTGCAGCTGGCGCTGTCGATGGCGCGGCTGTTCTACAAATACGACCTGGAGCTCGACCCACCCGACTACGTCCTCAAGACCAAGACCGCGCCGACACCGGGACCAGCGATGGACTTCAAGGTACGCGTGAAAGGCTTACGACACTAATCGAATTGACCATAAGGGACGAACCTGCAATGCCGGCAGCGATCACCTGTTTATCATCCTGAGCGCAGCGAAGGATCTGGCCTGTTCCTGCACTGCGCCCGCCATCACGGCGCTCCCGCAACACGCGTTTTTGGAGCCTTGCGGCGTCAGGACCCAAACTGCGATCTGTCGACGACTGGGCCATGGCCGCTTTCAGGCAGCCGCACTCATGTCTGCAATGGGCCAGGTGCGGACAGTCAGTGCGCGAATCTCGGGCACATAAGCGGCCATTGGCCGCCGCCCTCTGTCGGGCGCCTGACAGCCCTTTCCAGGCAATCGGGAGAGACGGCTTCGGGGCGTAGCGTATAGCCAGCCCCAAGCCCGGCGGACTCTGCGAAACCCCTTATATGTAAAAAACTAACGCAACTCACAGTGTTTTTCCGATTCAAAGGGCTGGCTTTCCTCGGTATAGTGAATGCAAAATCGCTGTCGGGGCGATGTTTGGGGCGGCCCACCGACATGGAAGTGCTCGAAACACCATGATTTAGTGAGGTCTTCTGCTTCGATTCCGAACATGAATGACGTCATAAACACCGCTATTGGGGGGTCAAACAGCCGAACTGTCGACCTCATCCACATCATAAGCGCCATCCCAGTGATGGCGTGGTGTTGCTCTCCAGACGGCTCATGTGACTTCCTGAACCAAGCGTGGCACGACTACACGGGTATGAGTCCTGAGGAAGGTCGCGGCTCCGGATGGGCAAACGCCATTCATCCGGATGACAGGCCCAAGGTATCGGAAATATGGATGGAGCTTCTGGCAACTGCCGCGCCAGGACAGGTCGAAGGACGCTACCGTCGATTTGATGGCATCTACCATTGGTTCCTGATTCGCGCCAATCCTCTGCGCGACGAAAGCGGCAGGATCGTCAAATGGTTCGGAACCAATATTAATATAGAAGACCAGAAACGGATCGAAGAGGAACTACGGCGCAGCGAGGCATTAGGCGCGCTTGAGCGGCGCTTTCGTTTGATCATGGATGGACTTCCTACTCTCGTCGTTCTCATGTCGCCGCAGGGTGAGCTGGAGCACGCCAATCGCTACGCGCTGGAATATACCGGCGTTACTCTCGAACAGATGAAAGCCTGGGCGAGGAGCGACATCATTCATCCCGACGACCTCCCGGGCGTAAGATCCAATTGGAAGGTGTCAGTCGAGACCGGCCGGCCGTACGACTTTGAAGCGCGCCATCGTCGTGCAGACGGTGTCTACCGCTGGCTCCAGGTGCGTGGTCTCCCCTTGAGAGACGTCACGGGTTGCATTGTTCTTTGGTATTTATTGATGTATGACGTCGACGACAGGAAGCTGGCGGAGGAACAGTTGCGACGCAGCGAGGCATTCTTGGCCGAGGGCCAGCGCCTCAGCAAGACGGGTAACTTCTCGTGGTCGCCAGTCACGGATGAGATCACGTCGTCAGAGCAGTTTTATAGAATACTCGAGTACGAGCCAAACACACGCATCACATTCGACCACATTAGATCTCGGCTACACCCTGACGAGGTGCCCATATTTAATGCAAGCATGGGACGCGCCCGAAACCAGGGGGGGCACTTCGACCGTGAATACCGCTTGCAGATGCCGGATGGCAGGGTTAAGCATGTGCACGTCACCGCGCATGCTGCCCGCGACCGACAGGGCCAACCCGAGTTTATCGGCGCGGCCCAGGACATTACCCAGCGCAAGCTTTCGGAAGAAGCGCTCAACAAGGCACGATCTGAACTTGCTCACGTATGGAAAGTAATGAGCCTTGGGGCGTTCGCTGCGTCGATCGCCCATGAAGTCAATCAGCCGCTCACGGGAATCATCACCAACGCGAATACCTGTCTGCACATGTTAGCTGCTGATCCCCCCGACATCGAAGGTGCGCGCGAAACCGCGCATCTCACGTTGCGGGACGGTGGGCGGGCATTCGATGTGATCGACCGCCTGCGCGCTCTTTTCGGCAAAAAAGCTGCCGTCATGGATTCGCTAGATCTCAATGATGCAGTCCGTGAGGTGGTTGTGCTCTCCCGGAGTGACTTCCAGATGGCGCGCATAGATTTGCAGGTCGATCTATCGGGCGATCTTCAACCGATTACTGGTGATCGCATCCAGCTTCAACAGGTGACTCTGAACCTGCTGCGGAATGCAGCGGACGCCATGAGCGCCATCGACGATCGTCCGAGGCGATTGCTGATCAGAACTTTGCGGGAACAAGGCGATCGCGTACGCGTTTCCGTACAGGACGCTGGTGTAGGTCTGAATCCCCAAGACATGGACCGTTTGTTCGAGGCGTTCTACACCACCAAGCCCTCCGGAATGGGGATAGGTCTGGCCGTCTGTCGCTCCATTATCGAGAGCCATAACGGACGTCTTTGGGCGGCGCCGAATGAGGGGCACGGTGCGACATTTTCCTTTTCGATCCCGCGACTGCAGGAACCTATACCTTAGTATCATGGACGCGCAACTCGCGGGCGGCGCATTCTCTCGTATGAGAAATGCCTTTTGGAGACGGTGATGGACTCGCGCGCGCTCATATCGGTGGTCGATGATGACCAGTCCGTGCGCGAATCGCTGCCGCTTTTGTTGCGGGCGTGTGGCTTTGCGGCTCACGCTTTCTCTTCCGGAGAGGAATTCCTGACGTCGAACGTCCTCGATCAGACGCGATGCCTGATCCTCGACATAGCCATGCCTGGGATGACCGGACTGGATCTCCAGCAGGAGTTGGCCAGACGCCAGCGGGAGATCCCGATCGTGTTCATCACGGCGACCCGGGACGACTCGCTTCGTCCGGAAGCCCTCAAACGCGGCGCAGTCGACTGTTTGTTGAAACCATTCAGCAAGACTGCGCTGTTGTCCGCAGTAAACGCCGCTCTTCGAACTAGCTAAATGCTCTCCCTGGACGACTCCGCTCCTATCGTCTTCGTCGTCGACGACGATGTTTCGGTCCGAGAGTCTCTGAGGTTGATGGTCCGCTGCGCTGGTTGGAGGGTGGAATTATTCGCATCAGCCCAGGACTTTCTCTCTCGACCGGCACCCCGTGCTCCCTGTTGCTTGGTGCTTGACATAGAAATGCCGGGCCTAAACGGTCTCGATCTCCAGGAACGGATCGCAGCCGATCGCAGCGAGGTGCCAATCATTTTCTTGACGGGCCGCGGCGACATTCCTAAAACGGTTCGAGCGATGAAAGCGGGCGCGGCTGAGTTCTTCACGAAGCCTTTCGCCGACCAACAGCTCCTACCGGCGATCCGATGTGCAATCGAGCGAAGCCGCATCGCTTGTGCTGAGGCTGCTGAGGTGCACATGGTGCGGAGCCGTCACGCGTCACTTACTCCACGTGAGAAAGAGGTCATGGCGTTGGTCGTGTCTGGTCTTCTGAACAAACAGGTCGGCGCCACGCTGGACATCACGGAGATCACCGTCAAGGTACATCGCGGTAGAGTGATGGAAAAGATGAACGCGAAGTCGTTTGCCGACTTGGTCAGAATGGCGGAGCGCCTGCATATCACCTCTGCCTCGCGCCCTTGAAAGGTCGTCATTTGACCCGCGCCAGTAGAGCAGTGAAGCCCGCAGACTATCGTCTGCGGGCTTCCTAAACGTATCGCCGGCTGCTTACATCGCCAGTGACCTGAAGCCTGCGCGGGGCTGATCCGAAATGAGCTGCGGCTGGTCCGGGGTATCGAAGTGTCCGGCTCTAACGAGCCTGCTAAGGGGCCACTACGACGATCGGTTTCCCTTTCTCGACGACATATGTGGCGAGTTCCGACGCGTCGCCGCTGCCGACATTCCTCGCTGAGTGGATTGTTCCCGCCGGAATGAACAAGGAGTCGCCGGCCTGGAGAGTGACCGGAGGTTGTCGATCGAGCTGGTACTCCAGCGACCCTTTGAGGACGTAGGCGACTTCCACACCTGGGTGAGAGTGTTTGGGAAACGCCGCCCCCGGAGCAAAGTCGACGCGTGTCTGGATCACCTCGTGGACCGAGTCGCCAAAATCGCGATGCGTGAGCTCAGTGCGCCCGAGCTCTGGTTTCTGCGCCTGTGCAGTGTGCACCAAACTGCCTCCTACGATCAGCGTCGCTGCGAAAATATGAGTCACTTTCATATCAACATCCCTTCAACTGTTGCACGCGAGCATCGAACAAGTTTGCCGATTAGTCCGATCACAAAGCCGTGGCCAGGCAACCGGACACCGGCACAAGTCGAGCCAACTGACTGACGTTAGATCAGAGACTGCCGAGGTGCTCACCGTAGTTGAGCTCAAAGTCGCCGCGCTGGCCGTTACCTCTGGCGCGGAGCTTGGCCGAACGCTCACGGTAGCCAGCCCAGGTCAACGCCGAATAGAACATCTTCTGGGAGTCCATTTGGTCCTTTGGGTCCGGTAAAGTGTGGCGATTCACCAATTCCTTCGCACTGGAAAGTGCCTGCTTGTCGAACGAAGCCAGGCGACGGGCGAAGGCGTCCACCCAGTTCTCGAACTCCGCATCCGGGATGGCGCGATTGACCCAACCGTAGCGCTCGGCGGTTGCCGCATCAAAATCGGCAGCGCCTGCGATTATCTCGAGTGCGCGGGCACGGCCAGTCAGTAGCGGCAGGCGTTCGATCGCTCCGCCACCTGGAATGACGCCCACGCCTACCTCCACCTGTCCAAGCACCGCCTTTTCCAAGCTGGCGAAGCGCAGATCACAGGCGAGCGCGAACTCGCTGCCGACGCCTCGCGTGCGGCCACGGATCGCCGCGATGCTGATCAATGGTGCACGCGCGAGGCGCACGGTGATGTCGACCCAGGCCGGATAGCCACTTGGGCCAGGGGCTGTAGGCGTCTCGGCGGCGCGGGCGGTATCGAAGTGTGCCACGAAGAAATCGGGGTCTGCGCTGTCGAATACCACCACCCTCAACTCCGGGTCCGTTTCGAACTTCTCGAGCAGATGCTGGAGCTCAAGCATGGTCTGCGGATCGAGCATGTTGATGGGCGGATTGTCGAAGGTCAGACGCCAGTATTGCGGAGTGACTCTGGTTATATTGAACTGCGACTTGCTGATGCTCATGGGTGGATTCCTTGCTGTGTCTGAGATGCGGTGGGTCTTAGATCGCTGGAGCGTGGCAGAACAGGTTGATGCCGAATGACCGAGCGGCGTGCACCGGGACCAGTTCTTTCAGGTAGACGGTATTGGTGCCGTACTGCCAACATTCATTTGCAAAGTCTTCGGCCCAGCGCGTGAGCTTGAGGCGCGTCTTCAGATCGGTGAGATACATCGATCCGATACGGCTCCATGTCGTCCTACTCCTGCGGTTATATGGGCGCGTGCGCCACTTCGTGCCGACAAATAGGCCTCTGTGCCATTGAGGTCTCTCGCTATCGGCGACCAGGTCTTCACCATCGGTCGTTACGAGTTTTGGAGGCTCCACAGATAATTCTCGTCCATGGAGCCTCCTCGACCTCGCTAAGCGCGCAGCGATCTGAACCCGGCCCGGACCTCCTCCGAGAAGATCTTGGGTTGTTCCCAGGCCGCAAAGTGGCCGCCCTGTTCGAGCTTGTTGTAATGGATGAGCTTGGGGTAGGCCTGTTCCGCCCAGCTCTGCGGAAGTGGATAGAGTTCGTCAGGAAAGACGCTCACGGCAACCGGGATAGTGACGCCCCTGACGGCGAAGAATCCATGCTTGTTCTCCCAGTAGAGGCGCCCCGTGGAAACCGCGGTGTGCGTCAACCAGGTGAGCGTGACGTTGTCGAGAATGTCGTCCCGGGTGAGACCGGCGTCCTGCCCTGCGAAGACACCTGAGATCAGCCGGTAGCTGCGCTGATCGTGGTCGAGGAAATAGGCCGCCAGACCAACTGGCGAATCAGCGAGGCCGTACATGGTCTGCGGACGCAGCCCCAGCTGGAAGCCGTAGCCGATCCCCTTCTGGTAGACGAACTGCAGGCGCTCATAAGCGAACTTTTCGTCGGGCGAGAGACCCGCTGGCGCCGGCTGACCCGAGAACGCCGCCTTGTCGATGTCGGCGGGGATCGCGTTGGGCATGTTGGTGTGGATGCCCACCAATTCCGGGGGCGCCTGCGCGCCCATCAACTCGGTGATGACCGCGCCCCAATCGCCGCCCTGAGCCACGAATTTCGTGTACCCGAGGCGCCTCATGAGCACGACCCAGGCGCGCGCGATGTGATCCGGGTCCCAGCCGGTGGCAGTCGGCCTGCCCGAGAAGCCGTAGCCGGGCATGGACGGAATCACCAGGTGGAACGCATCCGATGCGCTGCCGCCGTGTGCGGTCGGATTGGTGAGGGGGGCGATGATCTTCATCTGCTCGATGACCGAGCCGGGCCACCCGTGGGTGACGATGAGCGGCAACGCGTCCTCGTGCTTGGAGCGGACGTGGATGAAGTGAATGTCCAACCCGTCGATCTCGGTCAGGAACTGCGGCAGCGCGTTCAGCTTGGCCTCGACCTTGCGCCAGTCGTAGTCTTTCCCCCAATAGCGCGCGAGCGCCTGAATCGTCGCGAGCTGAACGCCCTGCGAATCGTCGGTGACGGTTTCCCGTTCGGGCCACCTTGTCGCATTGATGCGCCGGCGCAGCTCGGCGAGATCCGACTCCGGGAACTTCACTTGAAACGGGCGAATGGCGGCGTTGTCGACGCCTGCGTTCGGTGTGGTGTGATCCATGGCTTCACTCCTTTCTGAAAACAAGATGGAAAGACTCAGCGGTGCCGCTGCGGCAGCCGCAGCTGCGAGCCCGCAAAAGCGACGGCGATTGAGGCTGGGTGTGTCTTGCATGACAACCTCCTAGCAAGTGGGGGCAAATGTGGGCGTGCATTCAATAGATCACGACCCGCGAGGAATCAAATCAGACACGTACAGGCGCCGCCATTGAGCGTTGGTGTATCTATACCAAGGTAGATCACACCATCGCTCAATGGATTCCCCTTTGTTTTTCTTGCAGGGTAGGCCGACTGCCGGGGCGCGCAATCGCTTCGAGTGACGCTCAATCGCTGGCTCAACGACGAGGACAACAAGCAATGGAAATGTTCTCAGGCTCCAATGGTGGCCTCGTCCTGGAGATAAGGCGACCGTCCGAATATCACGACTGGCACTTGGTCCCTGTGGCCGACGGTGAGAGCAACCTTAACCCTGGCGCTCGACATGACCAGCGCGTCGCTGGATCCACCGAGCAATTTCCAGATAATCGCCAAGGCCACCGCATGATCGGTCTCACGAGGCTATTTTCGACTCCTCCGACGCTGGCGTTTGCCCCTCCCCCCAAGCCGGTCTCCTCCCGGCCGCATCGCCCAGCGTCTTGCCGCGGTCTGTGCGAACAGCCCCCGGCTTTTCTATTCGTCGACGCCAGCTTATCCGCCGGCTCCGTGAGCGCGCTCGCTCGCGGTTACGCGGTCGGGCGTAAAGCCGCCGCCGATTTGTTGCACCGCGCTCCTGATTGCCTGCTGGCGCGCTAATGGCTAACCGTCAAAAGCGTGGCCTCAACCCCCAATTCCGAGTCCTCGCCTCACTTCGATTCATCGGAGACCCGCATGTCTAAAGCACAGTATCCCATCGACCGCACTGCCTACCTGCTGGTTGATCCCTACAACGACTTCCTGTCGGAAGGCGGCAAGGTCTTTCCCTTCATCGAGCCGATTGCACGGGACGTTGCGTTGCTGGATCACCTGCGCGCACTGGATCGTGTCATCCGCGCCAGCGGTATCCAGGTTGTGTTCGTACCGCACCGCCGCTGGGAGCCGGGCGATTACGAGGGCTGGTCCCATCCCACACCCAATCAGCTGAAGGTGAAGCAACGTCACCACTTCTCCCGCGGCGAATGGGGCGGCGAGTGGCACCCTGAATTCACGCCCAAGCCTGGCGACATCATCGCCTCCGAACACTGGGGTTCCAGCGGCTTTGCTAATACAGACCTGGACCTGCGGCTCAAGCAGAAGGGCATCACCCACGTCATTGTCGCCGGCCTGCTGGCCAACACCTGTATCGAATGCACTGCGCGTTTCGCCTCCGAGATCGGCTACCACGTCACGCTTGTGCGCGATGCAACGGCGGCCTTCAAGCCGGAGATGATGCACGCTGCGCACGATCTTAACGGTCCCACCTTCGCGCACGCCATCCTGACGACGGACGAACTCATAGCGTCCCTGAAGTGAATGGACCGATGCCGTTGGTGAGGCCAATCGCATATCGGGATGACCACTACCTGAGGTGATACAGATGAAACTGACAGGAACTCTCATGATCGGCGCGGACGCGGTCCCCGCCACCGCAGGGCGCATGAAAGCTCTCAACCCGGCGACCAATCAACTGATCGAGCCTGAGTTCTCGCTTGGCGATGCTTCCGACGTCGAGCGCGCCGCAACGCTCGCTGACGAGGCATTCGACAGCTACAGTCATACCACCCTGGCCGAGCGAGCGATGTTCCTCGAACGGATCGCGGAAAATCTCGATGCGGTGCGCAAGGATCTTGCCGCAAGGGCCGCGCTCGAAACCGGCCTGCCCGAAGCCCAGCTCGAAGTCGAAGCGGCGAAGACCGCAACCCAGTTCCGGCAGTTTGCCGACCTGGTGCGCAAGGGCCGCTTCCTTCGGGCGGCGATCGACCCGGCGCAGCCCGATCGTCAACCGCGCCCGCGAATGGACCACCGGCTGCAGAAAATCGCGATAGGCCCGGTTGCGGTTTTCGGCGCCAGCAACTTTCCGATCACTTACTCGGTGGCGGGTGGCGATACGGCTGCGGCGTTGGCGGCAGGAGCAACCGTCATCGTCAAGTCGCACAATGCACATCCTGGGGCGTCGGAAATCGCAGCGCGCGCCATACACATAGCTGTGCGCGACAGCAGGCTTCATCCCGGCGTCTTCTCCATGCTGCGGGGCAGCGGCAACGCGATCGGCGAAGCGCTGGTCGATCATCCGCTGATCAAGGCGGTTACGTTCACCGGGTCCGAGTTCGGCGGCATGGCACTTTATCGTCGAGCGCAGGAGCGGCCCGATCCCATCCCGGTTTTCACAGAGATGACCAGCGTGAACCCTACCTTTGTTCTGCCGACGGCACTGGCTTCGCGCGGAGCACTGATCGGGGATGGCTTTGCCGAGCGCATGCTGGTCAATGTCGGACAAGCCTGCCTCAAGCCCGCCATCCTGATCGTGATCGGCGGTCCGCGTTTCCAAGAGCTACGCAATGCTGTGGCGGCTCGCGTGGCACAGGCCCCGGCGCGCACCATGCTGACAACGGGCATTCACGCCTCCTATGCAAGCGGACTATCCCGGATGGAGGCAGCCGGCGCGCACCGCACGGCCGAGGGACAGCGAAGCGTCGCAGAGCTGGACGGACGCTCGGCGCTGTTCGAGGTCGACGGCCAGTCATTCCTGGACCAGGCAATGCTTGCCGAGGAGGTATTTGGCCCGTGCGCGCTGTTGGTCAAGGCCCGGGACGAGGACGAAATGCTTGCCGTCGCCCGCTCGTTCCGCGGTCAGCTCTCCGCCACCATGCACCTGGAGGCGGGCGACATGCTGTTGGCTCGTCGCCTGCTGCCGGTGCTGGAGCGGCGCACCGGGCGCATCGTGGTCAATGCGTTTTCACACCCGCAGGAGGTGTCCTTTGCCTCGATCCACGGTGGACCGTTCCCGGCAACGTCGGATAGCCGTTTTACCTCGGTAGGCATGACGTCGATCGAACGCTTCCTGCGCCCGGTTTGCTACCAGGGTTTCCCCGACGCGCTGCTGCCCGAGGCCTTGCGCGAGAACAATCCGTCAGGGGTGCCCCGGCTCATCGACGGCCAACTGGATTGAGGCTTACGGATTTCTCATGAACGCAAGGAGGGACCATACGAAAAGGATTGCGTTTGCGCTGTTAATAGTTGTGGCGCTGGCCGAGGCATACATCGGATTCGATTTAATCGGCTGCGCTACATACCTTCATATCGTGTTTAGGAGATTGTCATGACCATGATCGAAAAAGTCCTGTTTACGGGTAAGGCCCACACCACCGCCAGCCGGCGCGAGGGACCTTCACACGCCGACCACGGCAGCCTCGACCTCAAACTCACCGCAAGCACTGGCCAGGAGCATCAGCTCACCGCCGTCCAGCCGCACCCTACCGCGGAACAGCTGTTCGCCGGCGCCTGGTCAGCCTGCTACAGCGCCGCCATCGGGGTGGTGGCCCAGCAGAAGAAGGTGAAGCTGTCGCCGGATCTCTCGGTTGACATCGAGGTGGACCTGCTTCAGTCCGGCGCCGCGTGGTTCCTGCGGGCCCGGCTCAACGTCCACGTGCCTGGTGTACCGCGCGAGATGGCCGAAGCACTGGCCCATGGCGCGCACGAGATCTGCCCGTATTCCAAGGCCACGCGCGGCAACATCGACGTCGCTCTCAATGTGATCTGAGCTGATCGCAGGCGGTATGTTGGTGCGGACGCCTTGCGCCGCTTATAACCCGATCCCCACGCTTACAGGAGACCTCCATGAAGATCGATGGCTCCATTATTCAGGGTGCGATAGACCGCTCTTGGCACAGACCTGCCCCGCGCTGCAGTCTCGTTGATTGTGCTACCGAGCCACCCAAAACCGGCCGTTCGCCACTGACTCCTATGCGCCGCTTGCGGCCCCATCCATGACCGGCGTCACCAAAACCGGACATCCCGACGGAGGGCAAAGTGTCAGGAGCGCCGATTGTCCCACCAGTCAAGCACCTGTGGCCTCCTCACTGTCAGTAAGGTTCCAAAAGCATTGCAGGCCACCGGGCACAGCCCCATAAAAAAGAGTCCGAGGGCCCCCGCCCCCGAACTCCAAGTGCCACTTCGCTCAAAAAAGATCGGGGCAGGTTCGGCCCCGAATTGACTCAAAGGTTGTAGGTGATGTGGAACGTGGCGTAGTCGCGATCC
>FSWB01000454.1_pt1 | contig 11357 bp, 8 predicted proteins | sample 1637871 | NCBI WGS metagenome assembly FSWB01 (sample SAMEA3914789, study PRJEB12502) | metagenome | biome: forest; material: soil | place: Canada | collected 2011-07-03 | depth 0.3 m
CTACTACCTGGACCTGATGCGCGAGGTGCGCGCGTCGCTGGCCTCCGGCCGCTTCGCCGAGTTCCAGGTGAGCTTCGCGCGCGATCGCGCGCGCGGGGTGTGACCCGGCTGGTCCGTCAGTGAAGCGGAATGACCCCCAGGCGCGCCGACAGCGATGTCGCGGCCGTCTGCCATTCGTAGGTCGCCTGCAACCGACGCTCGCGGGCGTTGGTCAACGCCGACTGCGCTGCGAGCAGGTCGCTGATGCTGCCGACACCGGCGCGGTAGCGCTCGTTGGCCGCGTTGAAGGAGTCGACCGCGATGCCGCGCAGGACGGTGGACTGCTTCAACGCCTGATCGGCGCTCGTCATGTCGTTCCAGGCTGACCAGATGTCATTGGCGACGGCTTGCCGCGCCTGCTCAAGTTGGGCACGATCGACCGCCGCCGTGTGCGCCGCCTGATCGATACGGTAGTTGCTCGCGAAGCCATCGAAGAGCGGCATCGTGATCGACAGCGTTGCGGCGCGGGTCCGGCTGCTCGACGCCAGTGCCGATTCTCCGATCGCCGGAATGACTGGCGTGCTGTTGTGCCCCGCCCGCAGGCTCAGGCCGAGCTTCGGCAGGGTGTCGGCGCGTGCCTGGTCGACGCGAGATAGCGCAGCGTCGAGCTGGCGGGCGGCCTGCAGGATCCGTGGATGCGTGTGCTCGGCAAGCTCGATCATGGCCGAGACGTCGTCTACCCCGGGCAGCACCGAATTCTGCTGCTCGTCGGGCGCAGGCAGCGTGAGCGGCGTGTCGGCGCGCAGCCCGAGCTGGAATGCAAGCGCGCCGGTGGCCGTGCGCAGTGTGCCGAGCGCACGCTGGCGCTGTAGCGTCGCCTCGGCCAGCGACGTGAGCGCCTGCAACGCGTCGCTGACAGGCGCCACACCGCGGTCGACCCGGTCGCGCGCGGCCGCATGGCTAGCTCGCGCCGTCGTCTCGATCTCGCTGGCCGAGGCGAGCGCGGCGGCTGCGGTCTGGGCCGAGAAGTATTGGCGAGTCAGGTCGGCATAGACCTGCAGGAGCGCCAGCGCGTGCCCTGCCTGTGCAGCGGCCAGCAAGTGCTCGCTGCTTCGGATGTCGGCCTCGCGGCTCAGGTCCAGCAGGGCCCAGTTCAACAGTACCTGCTGCGAGCTATAGCGTTGCAGTCCGCCGGAGTCGAGCTCCGGATGGCCATGGACGGCGGTGTCCTGGTCGGACGCGTCGCGCTCGACGGACAACGACATCGTGGGCAGGCGTGCCGAGCGGCTGATGCCCAGCCGCGAGGCCTGCAGCTTTACGGTGGCCCAGGCCTCGCTTGTGGACGGGTTGGCGCACATGGCGCGTTCTATGGCTTCGTTCAGTGATAGCGGATTGGTCGGAGGGGCGCCGAACACGCACCCGTCCGAGCCGTGCGCCTGGGCACCGGCGGGAGTGGCCGGCACCGTGTCGTACACGTCGAACGGGTCCAGGGCGTGCGCGGTGGAGGCCGCGCACACGGCGAGCGCGAGGATCGCGCGGGGCCATCGGTTGCAGTAGTTCATCTCAACGCTCGTGCAGACTTTCCTGGGCCGTCTGGACCAGCGGATCGAACAGGAAGGCCGCGACGCTGCGCCGTCCGGTCTTGATCTCGGCGGTCGCGGTCATGCCCGGCGTCAACGCGATCGACCGCCCGGCCGCCAGCATGTGGTTGGCTGGCAGGAGGACATGGGCGACGAAGCTTAAGCCGCTCTTGCGATCGGAGACTGCGTCCGTGGCCACTTGCGTCACGGTGCCCTCCAGCGTGCCGTAGCGCGTGTATGGAAACGCGTCGAGCTTCACGCTGACGGGTTGGCCGACACGCACGAAGCCGATGTCCTTGTTCTCGATGACGGCTTCGACCTCCAACGCGTCGTCCGGCACGATCTCCATGACGCTCTGGGCGGTGGACACCACGGCGCCGAGCGTATGGACGGCGAGCTGCTGAACGGTGCCGTCGGAGGGCGCCCTCAGCTCCATCAGCGACCTGCGTTGGACGGCCTTCGTCTCGTCGCTCGTGGACTGCGCGAGATTTTGGCGACTCTTGTCGAGCTCGTCGAGCTGCTCATGCGTGAATTGCGAATTGATGGAAGCGACTTCGGCATGTTGCGCCGCAATGGCCTCTGCGAGTTCGCTCGCGCGGGAGTTCTGCGTCACCAAGTCGTGTTCCTGTTGCAGCGCGGCCGATTCCTTGTCGAGGTATTCCGTCTCGGTCACGTACTTGCGATCGACCAGACCCTTGTAGTTGCTGGCTTGCTGGCGCGCCAGCGGGGCCGTCGAACGCAGCTTGTCGAGCTGCGCCCGCACCGTTTCGAGCTCCGCTTCGCGTTGGCGCAAGGTGGCCTCGGCAGCGAGCAGGCGATCCCGATACGCCGCGTATGTACCGTCAGCCTGCCGCTGCGCGCTGGCGAGATCGTCAGTCGAGCCGCTATCGATCGCGGCAACCCGGGGCGCATGCTTGTGCTGTTGCGCTTCGATCAGCGCCAATGCGCGGGCCTGCGCGATCGCGGCGGCGAGCCGGCCGGCATGCGTCTTGTCCGCATCGGCGCTGGCCTGCGTCGGATCGAGATCCATCAGCAGGTCGCCCTCGCGCACGCGCTGGCCATCCCTGACCAGGATATGGCGGACGACGCCGGTCACGGCGGGCTGGACCACCTTGACTCGCACGCCGGGAATCAGCCGGCCATGCGACGTGACGACGATATCCAGCTGCCCGATCGTCGCGATCAGCGCGGTGGCGATGATGGTGGCCGACAGGATCATCATTGTCCAGCGAGGCGCTGGATGGACGGGGCGTTCGACCAGTTCCAGCGTGGCCGGCAGAAAGGCGAGCTCGTGGTCGAGCCGTGGCGTTGCGTCCATGGACGCGCGCCTGGACCAGGCGTGCGAAAAAGTGCGGCGGTAGTGGCGCAGCAGTTCGCGCCAAGCGTGCATTCGGTCGATCATTGTTTCCTCAAGCCTGCTGGAAGGACACCAGGCGGGCATAGTGGCTTCGCAAGCCGAGCAGATCGTCGTGCGTGCCGCGCTCGACAATGCGGCCCTTGTCCATGACCAGGATCTGGTCGGCGCCGCGTACCGCGCTGAGTCGGTGCGCGACGATGAGCACCGTACGCCCCCGGCAGATCGCCTGCATGTTGCGCCGAATGGCGTGCTCGGTCTCGAAGTCAAGCGCGCTGGTCGCCTCGTCGAAGATCAGGATGCGCGGGTTGGCCATCAATGCGCGCGCGATCGCGATGCGTTGACGCTGCCCGCCCGACAACGTGGCGCCGTGCTCGCCAACCATCGTGTCGTAGCCCTCTGGCAGTTCGGAGATGAATTCATGAGCTCCTGCCAGCTCGGCGGCCTGGATGACCGCCTGAAGTGGTGCGCCCGGGTCGGCGATGGCGATGTTCTCGCGGATGCTGCGGGCGAAGAGCACGTTTTCCTGAAGCACGACGCCGATCTGGCGGCGCAGCCAGGCCGGGTCGGCGATGGCCAGGTCGATGCCGTCGACAAGGACGCGCCCGGATTCGGGCAGGTACAGGCGCTGTATCAACCGCGCCAAGGTGCTCTTGCCCGATCCCGAGCGGCCGACAATGCCGATCACGTGGCCCGCCGGGATTTCCATCGACGCGTTCTGCAACACCAGCGGCGCGCGATCGCGATACCGGAAGCTGACGTCCTGCAAGGTGATGTGCCCCTTCAGCGCGGGCAGTGCCTGGCGGCTGCCCGGAGTCTCGACCTGCGCGTTCAGCACGTCGCCCAGGCGTTGCATCGAGACGCCTACCTGCTGGAAGTCCTGCCACATCTGCGCCAATCGAAGCACAGGCCCCGACACGTGCTGAGCCATCATGTTGAAGGCGATGAGCTGACCTACCGTCAGCTTGCCGTCGATAACGAGCTTGGCGCCGAAGAACAGCACACCGATGCTGACCAGCTTGCCGACGGACTGGATCAGCTGCTGGCCGATGCTGCCGATGTTGGTTACACGAAAGCCTGCGGCGACGTAGGCCGCGAGCTGCGAATCCCAGCGCCGGATGAACTGCGGCTCGATGGCCATCGACTTGACCGTCTCGATGGCCGACACGGATTCCACCAGGAACGACTGGTTGTCGGAGGCGCGCGCGAACTTCTGTTCGAGCCGCTGGCGAAATAGCGGATTGATCGTCGTCGAGATGAGCCCATAGAGCGGCAGGGACGCGACGACCAGCAAGGTCAGCCAGCCGCTGTAGAGCGTCATGACGGCCAGGAATACCACCGAGAACAGCAGGTCCATCACGACGGTGATGGCGTTGCTCGTGAGGAAGGCGCGAATCGTGTCGAGTTCGCGCATGCGCGCGACGGTATCGCCGACGCGCCGCAGGCCGAAGTAGCGCGCCGGCAGGTCGAGCAGGTGGCGATAGAGCTTCGCCCCCAGTTCCACGTCGATGCGATTGGTCGTGTGCGCAAATACATAGTTGCGCAGGCCGGTCAGGACGGTCTCCACCACGGTGCACAGCACCAGTACCACGCCGACCACCGCGAGCGTGCTATAGGCGCGGTTGACGAGCACCTTGTCCATCACCACCTGGAACATCAGCGGCGTGATGAGCGCGAACAACTGGAGCCCGAGGGAAACGAAGAGCACCTCGCCCAGGAGTCGCCGGTATTTGACGACCGCAGGCACGAACCAGCTGAAGTCGAACCGTGAGAGGTTCGAGATCAGGGACGCCCGCGAGGTGAACAGGATCAACTGGCCGCCGCACGCGGCGACGACTTCGGCCGGTGTGCTCGGGGATGGTGCCGACCCGAACGGCTCGAGCACCATGGCGCGATCGCTGTCAATGCCCACCAGGATGCGGTGACGACCGCCCTCGTCCAGCATCATCGCCGGACAGGGTGTGCGCGCCAGCCTCGCTTCGCTCACCGTGATGCGGCGCGTCTTCAAGCCGAGCCGGCGCGCGGCGAGTTCGATTTCGTCGGGTGACAGCGCCGGTCCCTGCGCCGCCAGGTCATGGCTGATCTGCTCGTAGTCTGCGGCCACTCCATGAAAGCGTGCAATCAGGACGAGGGCGCCGATGCCGGCGTCGCAGTACGCTGGCGCCGGGGCTGCGGCGGCATTGGGCCGCGGTGGCAGCGTCGGCGGTGCCGCCGCAGCGTCGGTCGATTCAGCGGTTTCGATCTGCAATGACATCTCGGCTTTCACAATGAGCGACGCCGGCCCGAGGGTCGGCGTGCTGGTTCCGTCTTCGGCGCCGCGGGCAACGGGTGCCGCGGCGCGCTGCCCGGTCAGGGCACTTGCTTGGTGATGTTGTGGTGCAGGATGAACGCGGCGGCCTTCTCGCCGGCCCAGAAGCACTTGTCGCCGACGGTGATGTACTGGACGTCGATGTCTCCGACGGCTTCGACGTGCACGACCTTCTCCCAGCCCTTGAGGAAGCCGCCGCCTTCGTCGCGGCGCACCGGCACCTTCAGGCCGAGCAGGTTCGGCGCCTTGACCAGGCCATCGGGCGTGGGGATCGGCGCGGTGTCGGAGCACACCAGCGCTACGCCGCTCTCGGTGATGATGCGATAGCCCGGCACCGTCTCCTGCTTCGAGTAAGTCACGATGCCGGTGCCCGCCTCCAATGACTTTTCGTCGGCCAGCACCATATCGTCGCCGACTCGGACGTCGCCCGCGCGGCGACCGTCCGGGAGGCGGGAGTCTATGTGCACGCAGGCCGGAGGACGCGGCGATGGCGCGGGCGCGGGTGCCGGGGCCGTCACGACGCTGGCGGCGTGGTAGTTGAAGTCGACGCCGGCGATGTCGCCCGTGCCGCCCGTCTTCCAGGTGAACGTGCTGTCATCCAGGATGGTGTTGTTGTTCTGGTTCTGGTTGACGTGAGTCGCGTTGATGTTGATCGATGCGATGCCGATCTGGTCCATCGTCTTGAGCGAACCCGCCGCGAAGCTCGCGTTGCCGGCACTGTCGACCCACACCTTCAGGCTTGCCCACGTCGTGTCTAGGGCGCTGAGGATGTTGTCGTGGTTGGTGTCGAGGTGCTGCAGGGCCGCGAAGTTCGCAATCAAGCTGGCTTCGTTGACGACGGTATTCGTGCTGGCGGGATCGTAGACCAGGTAGCCCTCGCCTGCGGTACCCCAGCCCGTATGGTCCTTCACGCCGATGTCCTGCACGTCGAAGTACGCGCTGGAGGCCGTCAGGTTCTGTGTCTGCACTTTGGCACCAGCCAGATTGAGCACGACCGGGTCGGTGAAGCTGAACACCGGCGGGACGTAGCTGAAGTCGGGGTTGCTGTAGTCGTACCAGCTCGAGCCGGAGCCGTAGTTGTTGTTGCCTGTCATCGAGCCGAAGTAGTCGGTGAACGACCCGTTCGTGTAGTTGTTGATGTTGGTGCCGTAGTCGAGAAACGAGCCGCCCGAGCCGGACCCGGTGACGGAGATGTTGGTGCCCGACAGGTTGATGTCGGTCAGGCCCGACAGGTTGTCCACGACCGAGTCATTGGGGCCGTTGAGGCTGACGTTGGAACCGTTGAGCGTCACCGTGTCGGTGCCGATCGTGGTCAGGCCTGTACCGGTGTCTTCCACCAACTGCGCGCCGCTGCCGGTGAAGGTGTTCTGCAGGCCGCGGAAGTCGATGTAGTCGGATGTGCTGCCGTAGGTCTTGTCGTTGTTGCCCCAGAGGTCGAAGCTCGCGCCGCTGCCGAACGAGAGGCTGGCGTAGTTCGCGCTGAGGGTTCCGGAGCCATAGAGCGACAGAGCCGAGCCGTCGGCGATGTAGGTCGACGGGAGCACCGGACCCATGAAATTCGGATCGAACGTTCCGTTGTGCTCGGTCGCGCTTCCGTTGCCGGACAGTCCGAGCGATACGCCCGCGCCAAAGTTGGCGTTGATGCCCGTCGTGTTGACGTTGAAGCTGCCCGAGTTGGCGGTCGTGAGCAGGTTGCCGGTGCCGCTGGCGCTGACGTTGTCGACGGCTGAGAAAGCGGACGGGCTATACGAGATGCTGCCGCCGTGCAGGCCGGTATCGATGGACACGTTGTCGTTGCTGGAAAGCTTGACGGTGTCTCCGCCGCCCATGAGCGTGGCTGTGGCGCCGCTCGCGAAATTGACGTTGCCGTTTTGCAGCGCAACCTGCGCTCCGTTTCCGGTGACCGAGGCCGAATTTGCCTCGAAGGCGCCCAGCGTCAACGTCTGCTCATTCTGCGTCGAGCCGTTGGCGATTCCTTTGATGTCGTCGGTGTACGTGTTGCTGGCCGAATTGAAGGTCTCGGTGGCGGTGCCGATTACTGCGCCGGAGCTGTTCGTGGTCGTGATCGTTTCGTTGGTGCCGTCACCAAGCGAGAACGTGCTGGTGTCGAGGGTGTTGCCGGACGCGTCCGTCAGCTTGACGGACAGGAGGTTGCCGAGGCCGTCGTACAGATTCTTGAGGAAGCTCGACGGCTTCGTGCCGTAAGTGGTGAGCGCATCGGGAACCACCGATTCGTTCTCGGACGGCGCAAGCCGGCTGCCGTAGACGTGGAACGAGGGCGTGATGCCTATCGTGCTCAGGGCGGTCCAGGTGAAGTCGACGCAGCTGTTGTCGAGACCGTTGTAGTGGTTGTTGAACGTGGCGCCGCCGCTGTTGATCGATCCTGCGGTTCCATTCAGCTGCACGCCGGCCTGGCCGAAGGCCAGCAAGGTGTTGTAGTCGGCTTGTGAAATGTTGATCGAGTAGACGCTGACCTTGCCCGTTGCTCCGGTCGTGTAGTTGCCGGTGTCGTTCTGGTAGACGTAGCCCTGGGAGTAAGGCTGGCCGTTGTGCGCGGCGTCGGGCGCGAAGCCGAACGACTTCTCGTTGGCTGCGGTGCCATCGGTGCTCACCGAGTACCACATGTGCCCGAACGAGGACGTCCCGGCCAGGTTGGTGTTGGGTTCGTGAGCGATTGCCGCGCCGCCTTCGGCGATATGGACGGTCAAGGTAGGCATCAGGTTCTCCTGCAGAGAGGTTTTCTTTAGGGGCGGGAGGCGAACGAGGGCTCGTTGCGCGGGTCATACGTGATGAGCAGTTCAGGCTGCACGCCGGCCGGCAGGTCGTTGGCACGCTGCGGCACGATGGTCAGGTGGTACGCACCTGGACGCAGGCCTACCGACTCCACGTGGCGCCGCGTGCCTCCGTCAACGGTGCCACGTGCATGTTCCGCGGGTAGGTCGAGCACGGTTGCGGCGGCGGACTGCTGGGTCAGGCGGATGGCGAACGGGATGTCGACGCCCGCACCGGCCTTGGTGAAGTCGAGTCGTGACGACGGCCTGCGAAACGTGCGCTGGTGCACGACACCGGTGCCGTGCTCGACGAGTTTGACGTGGCGCACAAGCTCGCCGGGGCCTTGTTCGACGCCTTCGACGATGACCATGCCCCCCTTGGCGAGCCAGTCGCGTTCTTCCTGGGTGTCATCGGGCACTTCGCGATCAGTCAGGCTGCCGTGCGCATCCAGTGCATAGCGCGTCGTCTGGCCCGTGCCGATGAAATCGCGCAAGGCCTGCGGATCGCCAGCCGGGGTGCCGTCGGCGAGCTTCACGCGCTTGAACACGATGTAGATGTCGAACAGCCGCGGACGATCCACTACGAAGTCGATCGTCAGCGCCGTTCCGGCCTTGCCGACAGAGTCCCAGGGCAGTTCATAGCTGGCGTTGCCGACGGTCGGGGTGCCGGCGAGCGAGGCCGTTGGCCCGGCGAGCGCGCAGGCAAGCGCCGCGAGCAGGAGCCCGCGCTGCAGGAGCAAGCCGTTCATGACAGGTGAACGGGCTGGATGTCGGCGGCTCGGCCGCGTTTGAAATGCACCCGGAAGCGCTTGACGCCTTCACCGGGGAATTGCGTCGCATTCTCGAAGATCATGCCGATGTCGCTGTCGTCCGGGCTGAGCGACTGCGACATGATCACTTTGAGCGGGTCGGTGCCCGCCGGCCAGATGCGAGGATCGGCCTCCACTTCGTACGAGTGCGCACCCCCTGCCAGCGTCGCCTCATAGGGGGGCATCCCGACCACGACGCGCTGCGCAAGCATGGCCTCCTGGACGAACGACGCGATGTGCTCGCCGTGCTTGGCGATGACGTCGCGAGTCACGTCGAGGCGTGCCTGATTGATTTCCGCTGCTGTTGTGGACATGGAGTGCCGATGAGTTGCCATCTAGGGACTGAGTGCAATGTAGGCGGTGAGTACGCGCCCGACAATGGGACTTTTGTCCCGAGTTCAGTGCCCATGGCTGTCGCCAAGCTGACGCATGTCCCTAGCGGATCATGCGGCCCATCAATTGCGTGCGGCGGCGCACGCCCGTCGCCTCGAACAGGATGCTCAGCTGGTTGCGGACGGTCTTCTCGGAAATCTGCAGGCGACTCGCGATGGTCTTGTTGTCGTGACCATCCACCACCAGTCGAGCGATCTCTGCTTGGCGCGGCGTCATGACGAGGGACGCGTCCGGCGCTTCGTCCATCGCGCACAGGCGCGTGAACAGTTCGCAGAGAGTGGGAAGCAGACACCGCAGCATGTCCTCATGCCACTCGCCGAGCGGTTCGTCGAAGCCGCTGAAGCTGAAATAAGTGCCGGCGTTGCCGCGAATGTTGAGGATGCCGTGCGCGGCGATATTGCGGAGACCGAAATCGCGGATCTCCTGCAACTCGAAGGGCGATGCGTACGCCATGGCGCGAGGCGGGTCGATCAGGATGGGTTCTCGCGTCGCCAACCATTTCGCGAGGGACCCGCGTGACTCGATCTCGAAGGTTTGGCTCAACTGCGCGAGGTACGTGTCGTCGTGGCCAACGGCGAGCCAGTGGGTCAACCTGATCTCGCCGGCGGTCAACTCGCCGTGGGCGCAGAACACCTTTTCGAAACCCATCAATGTCCGTAGATCGCGGGCGAGCCAGATCGTGAGTTCCTGCGGCGTGGCCGGCAGGTCGGCAAGCATCGCCCCCCAGCTTGCGAGCGTCGCTCGCAGTCGGGCGCGTTGATCGTTCATGTCGGCCGATTGTATTCGAGGCGACACATTTAATATTCGCGCAATCGGCGCTTGGTGGCCGTTTGCGTTGTCAATACCTAACTTGCGGGACGATGCATTTGAAGAACGCCAGCGACGTCATCAGGCAAGGTCGGCATGCGCAGGGCATCTGCGCGCCGGCTGTGGCCGACGCGGTGGTTGGACGGCCGGCGAGCTGTCATTGCGTTTGCGTCGCCGTCGTGATGACGGCATTGGGGACAGGGAGGCAGTCTGTCTCCGTCGCACCGCTCGGGAAGGTGACGGTGCTGCAGTTCGCGTGGGCCGCCAGGATCGCCTGGGCGACTGCCGTGCCGGAGGTGACGGCACCGAAAGCCGGGTAGTTGGCGTCCAGGCTGGTGTTGTCCGCGAGGTTGAAATAGAACTGCGACGTGGTCGTGAGTGAGTTGGACGACGAGTTGGCATTGGCCATCCCGATGGACCATGTCAGGTTGCTCAGGCCGGTGTTCTCCACCGCGATCGGGGGAAACGTCGTCGGCTTTAGCGTCGCCGTCGACAGGTCGCTGACGGGGGAGGCGTAACCGCCCGCCTGCATGACGAAGTTCGCCACGTCCCGGTGGAAGATGGTGCCGTTGTAGAAGCCGGAATTGACGTAGTTCAGGAAGTTGTCGACCGTCTTGGGGGCCTTGTCGGCCGCGAGCGTGATCACGATGTTGCCGTTGACCGACTGGCCGTTCGTGATCGCCAGTGACACCACGGGCTGCAATACGGTGAACGACGCGGAGCCGACTTGCGTGTTGTTCGACTTGGCGACGACCGTTCCACTGATCCCTCCGCTGACCTTGCAGGAGTAGTAGGCGGTGGTCGAGGTGCTGGCAGTGGGGGCGGTCGTCAGCAACGTCATGTTGGCGCATGCGTTGGACGAGACGGCGAGGCTGCTGTCGAGATTCGTGCCATTGATCGTGACCGTCGCAAGCGATCCGTACCTCGTGGCGTTGACCGACATTGATGAGACGCTGGCGGTGGGCGTGCCGCTTGAGCTGTCGCCGCTGCCGCCGCAGGCGTTGAGCGCAGCCAGGAGGGTACCGGACAGGCCGGCGATGCCGAGGGTGCGGCCGAGAACAAGGACAGAAGAACGTTGTTGCATGGCGGGTGGACGAGAGCAAAACGCGAATGGTAGGGCATGAGTGCGCGTCTGGGCGTTAAGAGCGTGTTAATGCGATGGGCTGTCGCTGCGGCACCACCTGGACTGAGCAGCGCCATCCACGCCTGCTCCGTGCGTGCGTGCGCAGGCCTCAGACGACCGTGTCCACTAGCAGTTGGCCCACCTCGTGGTGCAGGCCCTCCGGCGTGACCGCCTCGGCCGCGATGCCCTCGCCGACGTTGAGTCCCACGTGGCTGAACAGACCGCGCCGGAAC
>FSWB01000110.1_pt1 | contig 11270 bp, 8 predicted proteins | sample 1637871 | NCBI WGS metagenome assembly FSWB01 (sample SAMEA3914789, study PRJEB12502) | metagenome | biome: forest; material: soil | place: Canada | collected 2011-07-03 | depth 0.3 m
CATTTCAGTTCTCGGCGCTCACGCGCCGTCCAACCGTCAATGAAGCCGACGACATCGGCAGGAGGAAGCATGAACAAGGTAATCGCAAGCGTGTTGCTGGCTGCCAACGCCGTTGCAACGGTCGCAAACGCAGTGGAGCTGCCCGACTGCAATATTTCGGCGCCCGACACACCCAGGTCAGGGGGCCACTACCTCCCTCATTCGGCAACCAGCCGGCTCGAGCTCGACCCCGCGACGCTCAAGACGGGGCAGGAGATCACCTACTCGCGCGACGCGCCCGTCCTGAACACCGACTACAGGGTGGTGCGCTCCGGTTCAGCGCTCGTGGCAACCGACAACTTCATCCTGAAGTCGTCTTGGGTAATGAATCCCGACTGGAAGTTCAGGAAAGGCCAGACCATCACCGCCATCAGCGACTTCATGATGCCGGACGGCAAGATCTACACGGTCTTCTCGCCGGAACCCAAGATGGTGTTGTTCATGACGCCGGAGGGAGAGTTCTGCAACAGGACGGTCAAGGTCGAAGGAAACACTTGGATCTGGCTGGTTGGAAAGCTGAGTCGCCAGCCCGAGAGCGGCACCCTGACGTGGCAAGGCACCGATGACCAGACCAACTCAGGCCGCCTGAGGATCATCTTCACGGGCGCCAGTGCCGGCGCCATGCATTTTCAGGAAGTCTGGGTGAAGGGCAGCCAGATCGTGTCGAGCAACGACAGGCAGTTCGACCAGTTCGCCACCAACATCTCGATCGGCGGCCTGCAGTTCCATGTCGCCGAGGCCAAGCCTGATTCCGTTCGGATCTCGTACGACTTTGGCCCCAAGATCGACTTGGGGACCAACGGCGCTCGCATGATTCCGTGAACCCGCGGTGACTTCGCTCGCAACCTCACGGGAGCCTTTGGTTGCTCGAGGCGTGTCACGGCTCGCTATGCAAGGGAAGTAGTCATGAGAGCATGGTTTCGCAGCAATTTCAGTGACCCGAAGACCTCCTTCGCTTCAGCGATGGCCATCGCAGGCGGCGCAGGAGTGCTTTGCTGTTGCGGCGTCATCATCATCGTCATGCTCCATCGGTAGAGTTGCAGACGTCGACGAAGGACAGAGGGCAGACCCGTAGCGGGCCTGCCTCCGTGGTGGTGGCTCAGTGCGTGCGTCCACGGCTACGCTTGGCCAAAGGCATCGTTCGGGCCACACGACAGTCGCTCAGGCAAGCTCGCCGCCGAATTTGGCCCGTGTACTTGTGCAGAGGCCCAATCATGCCGAGGTACCCAATGGCCACGTGCAGCCGTTCCACGTAGGTCAGGTACTGCCAGGCCCGATCGGCTCGGGGCAGGCGCGGCAGGCGCGGCATGTGCCGCTGGATGAGGACGAAGTCCTTCAGGCTCGCAAACGCAAAGTAATGTGTGAGGCGTCGGAAGTTCCGCTGGCGTTGGTACTGTTCGGTGATGACTTGCTTTGGCGCGACGACATACACCGCGTTGAATGTCGAGGGAGTGGATCCAGTGCCAGAGCGACTGTTGCTCCAAGTCGTCCGTGTCGGAGGCGAGACGGGGGGGGGGCGTGCATCAAGGGCGTGGAACTGGTGCAGCCGCCGCCTCGTCGCAAGAAGCGCAAGGGTAGGAGCACGAGCCGGGGATCGACAACGACTGGGACACTCCCGCCGCCGCTCGCTTGCGGCTCGACGCCGAGCCCGAGTAACGTGAGCCGCGACGCGTGGAGGACGGAATCGCCAAGGCCGCGGCGCAGTACGCCTCCGCCGGCTCCGGCCGTGCCCCTCATATCTGAGCCGCGACCCGTTCGACGGTATCTTATGTGGGGACGGCCACTAGGAACGAAGTGATCGCGGCGGCTCAGACCGCTTCCGTGGTCACCGGCACCCGCGCAGAGGCGATCCTTCGGCCTCGCAGCCGCTGGACATCCCGGATCGCCACTGATCCTGAACCGCGCGACGGCCTTCAGGATGGCGTCACGTATTGACCGAGCCGCTTGGCGAAGGATCTGTGTCAAGCGCGTGTCGGCCATGCCGACACAGCCCCACCGTCGACGGTCCGTGGCGCGCGAAGTCCGGCGCAACGCTCGATCTGCACGGAACCGTTGACCGGCGGGAAAGAGTGCGGCTACGATGCAAATTGTTGAGCTAACTTACAAGCGGGGGCGCACCGTAGTGCGACCGCCGACGCCCCTCGACAAGTGCAGCGCGACTGTCGTTCGAGATGGGCACACATAAGCGGCCGGCCTGACCGGAGTGGAGGACAAGTGACAGCATCAAAAAAAATCTTGGCGTGGGCCTTTTGCACTTGGGGGCGTATCTGGGCACGGCGCTCAGATGCGATCGATAGATCACAGCGAAGGGCATGGCCATCGTCTTGCGGGTCCATGGTTGCGTGCTGTTCCCTAAGAAAGCTTTCACAGTCTGCAATATTTTTATTCGCCGCTTTATGCAGCGCAGACGCGGCGTTCGCCGAGCCGATCTATTACGTAACAAACAGCACTTTTGAGCAGCACTTCCCGGGTACGCATAGTTCCGCCGCGGAGCTTTGTAATCTGTACTATGGTGAGATTTCTGCTGGCAATGCGTCCATTGGTGCATCTACTGTTGTGGCACATTTTCCCAGCGTAACTTTCGCGCCCGGAGCTCCTAATGGTGATTGGTGTAGTCTTGTCACAACCTACAAAGACGGAAGTACGTGGGCGTACAATATGCCAGTGTATGCCGGGGGCTGCTATAAAGGCAGGTTTCCAATTCCTACTGCAGGAGAGTTTTTTACAGAGCCGCAGGATTGTCTTGGCTATGGAGATCGCTATCAAGGCAAGCAGGAAATCTGCATTCCTTGCCTGATGTCTGGCTCTAAGCCTTCTTCAAATCCGTCGCTGGGCAATCCGATCTATCCATTGACGGGAACCAAGCGCCAAGAAGTCGATCTCGGCCTGGCGATTGGCGGGCAGCCCGTTGAGCTGACCTATGACACCATCACGCAGGTCTCCGAAGCTGATGGCTCCTTGACCTGGGTGGTGCCGCCGCAGCCCTCGTTTGGCTTGCTCTGGCAATCCAATCTGCACAAGAGATTGGTGCTGCAATCCACGGGAGCGGTGGGAGATCCGTACAGTTCTGTCGCGATACAGCGTGGTGCCCTGCTGGAAACGGCCGCAGTCAATGGGTCAGATACATGTAGCGGCGGCGGCGGCGATGGCGGATATGTTTATACACCGACAGTAAATCCCAATGAAACGTTGGGGTTCACCGGGACGGGGTCGGCGGCGAGTTTGGTCGACGCGGTTGGGCTAACCGAAGAGACCTATGATGCCACCGGCGTAGTTTCACTGGTTGCGCGGGCGCGAGGTGCGAGTCTGACCTATGGATACACGGCAGGTCTCTTGACCAGCGTGACCGATGAGTTTGGGCGCAGCGTCACGTTCGCATACGAGCAACCTGAGGATCCGAATTTGGCGAAGCGGATCAATTTGGTGACTGCGGCCGATGGCGCCCCAATTCAAGTGGGCTATGACAAGTCGAACAATCTGACCACATTGACTTGGGCGGACGGCAATGTCCGGACGTTCGTCTACGAGAACGCCACCTTCTCATGGGCTTTGACCGGCATCATCGACGAAAGCGGTAGGCGCTACAGCACCTATGGCTACGACGCGCGGGGCCGTGCCAACAGTACGCTCCTGGGTGCGGGCGCGAATAGCTTCAGCGTGATGTACAGCCAAGCTCCAGAGTGGTTGGTCACGACGACGGTCGTCAATAACTTCATCTGTCGTGAGCACAGGTGGCAGCCGCCGGTAGGCACGCAGGTCACCAAGCCAAACCTGCAAGTAAGCAATATGGCAGCGACCGCCGTGAATGGCTCGATCGTGATGACGGGTCAGGACCAACCGTCAGGAAGCGGTTCGGGTGCCAGTGCCGCGGCGCAGACTTACAGTGCCGACGGTACCTTGGCAAGCTATGACGACTTCAACGGCAACCGTGCCTGCTTCGCCTACGATGTGCGTAACTTGCCGGTCGTGACCCTGGAAGGGATGCAGGGCGGTGCTGGCGGGAAGGCTTGCCCGTCTGACATCGTCGGCTATGCGCCAAGCACGTCTGACGCGGCGCATCCCGAACGCAAGACGACGACGGTTTGGCATCCGGACTGGGTGCTCGAGGCAAGGGAGGCCGAGCCCAAGAAGATCACGACCTGGGTCTACAACGGCCAGCCCGATCCCATCGCCGGCACGACCGCCAATTGCGTGAGCCCGACGACAACACTACCTGACGGCAAGCCGTTGGCGGTGCTGTGCGCGCGTTACGAACAAGCCACCACCGATGCCACGGGGGGCCTTGGCTTGTCCGCCACGGTCACTGGGGCCACGCGCGCTTGGACGTACACGTACAACCAGTACGGCCAGGTCTTGACAGAGACGACGCCCAAGCAGTCTCCGACCGACTCGCTGTCTCACACCACGACGTATGTGTACTACCCGAGCACGAGTTTCTCCGGCTCGGTGGGCCACACGATGGGTGACCTCAACACCGTCACCAATCCGTTGGGGCAAGTGACGACGTTTACGTCCTACGACAAGGCCGGCCGCCTGCTGTCAAGCACGGACGCCAATGCGACGGTGACATCGATGACCTATTGGCCACGTGGCTGGCTACACACGCAGACGGTTGCGCCCGCGTCCGGCGCCGCGCTGACCACCACATATGACTACTGGCCCACCGGTCTGCTCAAGACCGTCACGATGCCCGACGCGAGCACGCTGAACTACGCCTACGACGATGCGCATCGACTGACCGACATCACCGACGCGGCATCCAACAAGATCCACTATGTACTGGACAACGTGGGCAACCGCACGAACGAGCAAGTCACCGATGCGTCGGGCAATCTGGCCAGCACGGTCTCTCGCGTGTTCGACGCGCTCAATCGAGTGCAGTCGCAGACGGGCGCAATGCACTAACCGATCGCTGGTGTCGGGCAACATCCCTGCGATGGAACCTCCCGACGCCAGTCCTTCGGTCATCTAGGCGGTACGCGGCGCGCCGCGAGTGAGACGAAAACAGAGGCCGCGACAAGCGCGGAGGGAGAGCATATGAAGATTCATCTGGCAACGCGCATGGCCGCGCGAACACTGACTGTTTTCGTCGGCCTCGGCCTCGGCCTCGCCATGCTGGCTCATGCCGTCACGGGAAGCACGCCCTCGACCACGGCGCTTGCATCCAGCAACACCAGCCCCTACGTGGGCCAGAGTGTGACGCTCACGGCGACGGTTTCGCCGAGTGCGGCAACGGGCTCGGTCACGTTCAAGGACGGCAGCGCGTCGATTTCCGGGTGCTCCGCAGTGACGCTCAGCGCCGGCGTCGCAACCTGCACGGCGACGTTTTCCAGCGCTGCAACGCACAGCGTCACCGCCGCCTACAACGGCGATGCGACGTACACGGGAAGTTCGGGAGCGGTCAGCGAGGTGGTCGCGGCCAAGGTCACGACGACGACGACCGTTGTCAGTTCGTCGAATCCTTCTATCGTCAACACCAATGTGACCATCACGGCCACGGTCGTCGGGTCCAACCCGACTGGTACCGTCACGTTCTACAGCGCCAGCGGGAACGTTGGGACGGCCACACTCAACGCGGCAGGCCAAGCAACTCACACGAGTGCCTACACGACGCAGGGTTCTCGCGCTGTCAACGCCACCTATTCAGGCGATACGGCCAATGCGCCGAGCAACTCCGCGGCAATAACGCAGGTGGTCACTGGGCCGCCTGCGACGACGACGACGCTCGCGAGCAGTGCGCCTAGGACAACGCTGGGCACGAACGTCACGCTCACGGCAGTCGTTGTTGGATCCAACAATCCAACCGGAAACGTCGACTTCTATAGCGCTAGCGGGAAGGTCGGAACCGCAGCGTTGGTCAACGGGCAGGCTACTTTCACCATGAGTTGGAGCACCCTTGGAATCCGCCAGCTCAATGCAAACTACCTGGGTGACGTGCTCAATGCGGCGAGCACTTCTGCTCTTGTCGCCGAGACTGTTCTAACGCCGTCGACGGTGGCCCTGACGGCAACGCCGGGTTCTGCACTTCAATCTCAGAGTGTGACACTCAAGGCGACCCTTTCTCCGTCCCAAAGTACCGGCACGGTGACCTTCATGGATGGAGCGACCTCGCTTGGAAGCGGCACGCTTGCGTCAGGTGTTGCGACGCTGTCGACCAATTTTGCCCTGGCCGGCTCCCACAGCCTGACCGCGGTCTATGCTGGCGATTCGAACTATGGGGCGAGCACGTCGAGCGCCGTGACCGAGACGGTCACTTCGATCCAGCAGAGCACGACGACCTCGCTGGTGCCAAGCGCCAACCCCGGCGTCGTCGGCAACGCCATCACGTTGTTGGCGACGGTCACGGGCAGTACGCCAACCGGGACGGTGCAGTTCAAGGACGGATCGAGCAACCTGGGCAGTCCGGTGACCGTCCTCAGCGGCCAGGCGAGCATGTCCGTCACGCCGGGAGCGATTGGCGGACATGCCTACAGCGCGGCGTATTCGGGCGACACCAACAACGCAGCGAGCTCAGGCCAAGCGGCCGTCAACATCGTTGGCATTCAATCGACGACTTCGCTCACGGCCTCGGCGACGAGCGCGACACCCACGACGACGATCACCTTGACCGCCGGGATCGCAGGCTCCGGCCCGACCGGCAACGTGGTGTTTCGTGATGGCGCGACGCCGCTGGGCACCGTCACGCTCGTGAGCGGCGCGGCCGCGTTGAACCACACGCTGGCAATTGGCCCGCACGCGATCACGGCCACCTATGCCGGCGACGCGACGAATGCGCCCAGCACGTCGACGGCGGTCCTGGTGGAAGTCAGCGCGGACGGTTCGACGCCGCCCCCTGGCGCTGTGTTGCAGGTCAACTACCAGTACGACGCCCAAGGCAATCTGACGCAGGTCGTCGATGCGAATTCGGCGACGACGCAGCAGGCCTACGACAGTCTGTCGCGTGCCACGACGATTGTTCAGCCGGCACCGGCGCCAGCTGTGCCCGCGCCGCAGATCGGCCTGTCGTACGACTTGCAGGACCAGCCTGCGACAGTCACGGATCCGCGCTCGCTGACGACGTCCTATACCACCAGCGGCCTGGGCGATACGACCGTTCAAGCCAGTCCGGACACAGGAACAACCAATCGGACGTTCTACGACAACGGCCTGCTCAAGACGAGCACCGACGCCCGCGGGCGCGTCGCGACCTACACGTACGACGCCCTCAATCGGCTCGGCACGATCAGCTACACCTCCGGTGTCGGCACGGTGTTCACCTATGACCAGGGAGCCTACGGTATCGGTCACTTGACGAGCGTGACCGATGAATCGGGTTCCACGAGCTTTGGCTACGACGGGCTGGGCCACGTCCTCGTCAAGACGCAGACGGTCGGTCCTTCGGCCAAGGTCTTCTCGCTCAACTACACCTGGGCCACGACGGGCTCAGCGAACGGCAAGTTGCAGGCCGTCAAGTATCCGAGCGGTGCCATCGTCAACTACGGCTACGACAGCGCGGGACGCGTCAACTCGGTGAGCGTCACCGGCGCCGACGGCGCCGTGACGCCGATCCTCAGCGGACTCGCCTACACGGCGCTGAGCCAGCCGCAAAGCTGGGTCTGGGGTGTCGGAGGCGTTCCGTACCAGCGTGGCTACGACGGCTATGGCCGCCTGGTGAGCTACCCCCTCGGCAATCCGAGCGGGTCCGGTATCAGCGCTGGCGTCACGCGCACGCTCGCCTTCGACGCGGCAGGTCGCATCGTCGGCTACAGCCATACGACGCCGGCCAACTGGGATCAGGTCTTCTCGTACGACGGTCTGGATCGTTTGACGAGCGCCAATCTGAGCGGCGGCAGCAGCTATGGCTACGCCTACGATCTGACGGGCAACCGCACGCAGTCGACGATCAATGGGACAGCCTATGCGCTGACTGTCAGCGCGACGAGCAACCAGTACACCAACGTCGCCACGGCGGCAGGGTCGGCCAACGCGCAAGGCTTCGATGCGGCAGGCCACCTGACGAGCGAAGGGCAAGGGGGCACGTATACGTACTCGGACCGCGGTCGACTGAGTACCGAGGCACGAACCAGCGGCAACTTCAGCTACCTCTACGACGCTTTCGAGCAGCGAACGTACAAGAGCGGGCCGAGCGCCGTCATCACGACCGGCACGGCCTATTACGCTTATGACGAAGCCGGGCACCTCATCGGTGAATACGATGCGACAGGTAAAGCTGTCTACGAGACGGTCTACATCGGAGACACCCCCGTTGCGGCGCTCACGCAGCCTGCCATTGGACAGACTCAGGTCTCGTATATCTACGCGGATCACCTCAACACCGGTCGAGTCATTGTGCGGCCCGCCGATCAGGCGATCGTCTGGCAATGGGGTAGCAACGAGCCCTTCGGGCAGAGCCAAGCGAATTCGAACCCAAACGGGCTAGGCACCTACACGTACAACGCGCGGTTGCCTGGGCAGGTGGCGGACGTCGAGTCAGGATGGTTCTACAATTGGCATCGGGACTACAACCCGGCCCTCGGTAGGTATGTGCAGAGCGATGTGATTGGACTCGGTGGCGGGATCAACACGTACGGGTATGTCAACGCTAACCCACTCTCACTATTCGATTTGAATGGGGACGCGCCGGAGGTTCCAGGGAATGTCTGGAACCGCCCTGAAGTACCGGGTGAGTCTAAGCCCAACAAGCCAGCTCTTAAAGATCTTCAGACACTGGCAAAATGTTTGCCGTGGGAAAACTGTGAAGCGAAGAAGAATCTGGAGGAAGCGAAAGTGTGCGTGCAGTCAGTTTGCGAGGGGGGCGATGGATCAAAATTTCTCAATGATGTGACGCACTGCAATGCATTTGATCCAAAGAAGGTGACCTGCAAATGCATTCTTTGGTCATTTAAACCTATGCCCTCTGACGACGGGCGAGTTCCGGGGCTGTAATGTTGACATTCAGAGCGGGTTTGCTATGGATAGCTTTTCCATTGGCTCTCATTGGGGTCGCGCTTGGTATTCGTGCTTATGATTTACGTCGCGAGGAAGCGGAGGTTATGACAGCCAAATCTGTAGCATATTCAAATATGCTCGCCTCATATCAAAGTAACGCGAAAATATCGAGCTATCTGGCGGCTAACTCGATCTCATCCGCCAAATGCGAGGCCGATCTCCATGCCACCGCAGAGTACGATGAGTTGAGGCGCTGCTTAGGCAATGACGCGTGTAAAGGTTACATACTGGACGCAGCGCGCGAATACTCGCCAGAGCTTATTTCTGGCCAGCAAAACCTCTTTACTCACTACAAGGTTGGACAAGCGTGCAAATGATTTCGGCGACGTTATATTGGTGAACGCGCGGCATCCTGCGAGGCCAGCCGTCAGGGCCTTTCGCCTGGGTGTCAAGACCACCCCGGCTCGAGGGCCGGGGCCCTCTAAGACTAACCACACGTGACGCACGACTACGCGCAGCCTCGTAAACAGTGGCGAAGCCTTGTGGGACGCGAGTTGGCGCACGTTGACGACGCATTCCGTATATGCCGTTGCTATTCGGTCGAGCGTCGAAAGCCGAGATAGAACCGTCGGCACGTCGACGCGGTTCTCGTGCAGGCGACAAGCTGTACGCTTGAAAGCCGACTCGGCCGCGAGAACGACGGTCGCCTTCATACGCGTCTTCGCCATGACCGTACATGTCCTCCGCCGACTGCACCCGGAAGCGTCGCGACCGAATGATGTCCTACTTGAGCTACGTTCGGAGCCGCGATAATCGGCGGCGTCGCGTCCAAGTCGATTGCCACGAGGCTTGACCACGGACGTACCCTAAGCTGAGCTGCGCTATGGACGCCCATGAGGTTGGACACGGCGAGGGCGCGGACCGGACGATCACGACCAATGGAATCACCACTAGCTATGCTCCTGCGCGGCTCAGGCTGGACTACTCGCCTTGACGCACATGCGTACGCAGCGTCACTCAAACATTCACGCGGCGTGCATTTCGCCCTGCCCATCGCGTGTCTGGCCGGCGCGCTTTGCCTAGCCGGATCCTCCATTGCCGTCTATCGCACATCGACATTGCTGCGCATTGCCAACCAGCCGCCTTTGACTCGTGCGTCCTCATCGGGAACCCCGACAGTCGCCGCCAAGGTGAACTCCCAGTCATCGGCTCGCGATGTCTTCGTCACCGAACTCCCCGCAGCCGCTCTCACCGACCCGCAATTCCGCTTCGCCGCGAAAATTGCCCGTGAGCAAGAAGTCAGCATCGCGCAAATGCAATCGGAATCGCTCAAATCCGATCCCAACACCTTGGGCCAGACCCGCCTGACACTGCAAGTCCGTGGCGACTACCGAGCCATCAAGAACCTCTGGATTGCCTTGCTGGCGAAGTACCCCGGCCTCACCTTGGAACGACTCACGCTGCGACATCACGCCGAATCGACCGTTCCAGCCCCGCAACAATCGGCAGCGCCAGCGTCGCCCTCGGCCGATCGCGGCGAAGACGAAGCCGACATCGCTTTGATCCAGTACACGCAACCCGCGGCCCTCTCGCGATGAACCGCGGACTGCTTTGGGGCCTCGGCGCAACGACGGCCGTATCCGCCTGGCTCTTGTTCAATCCCGCGCCTTCGTCGAATGTGGGTGCCACGACAGTTGTCGCCGCCGCGCCCGCACGCCCCCCGCTGGACAGTGCGAGCACGCTCCAGCCGTCTCTAATGTCCACGCCAAGCGGTGATGGATACGCGAAATCGGCGACTACCGAATTGCCGGAACACTGGCCCCAGCCGAATGTGGAGTCGGCGCCCAGGAATCCATTCCTCGCCACGCCACCGCCCGCCCCCAAGCCCGTTGTCGCCGCCGCACCGCCGCCCGCGCCGCCACCTCCGCCTCCGCCTCCCGTGTCCGACTACCGCTTCTGGGGCGGCATGAAGGTCGCAGGCGGCCAGCGCCTGGTCTACCTCGCGCGCGGTGAGTCGGGAAATCCGGTCGCAATCGACGTCGGCACCCGCCTCGAGGACGGCTGGTCGGTGGACACCATCGGCGACAATGCCATCGTGCTCGTGCACGCGGCCACGCAACGGCGGTCGACCTTGTCGATCCCGCCGCACGGCCCGGCCGGCCAACCATAGCGTCCGAAGACACGCGCCTGGGGAGGGAGTTCCTTTTGAAATCGTCGAAGAGCCGGCGTGGCGCCGTGGCGTCACTGGCGCTGGCAGGCCTGTTCGCGCTGGCGGGTTGCGCCGTCGACCGCATCCGCGGCGA
>FSWB01000121.1_pt1 | contig 11252 bp, 16 predicted proteins | sample 1637871 | NCBI WGS metagenome assembly FSWB01 (sample SAMEA3914789, study PRJEB12502) | metagenome | biome: forest; material: soil | place: Canada | collected 2011-07-03 | depth 0.3 m
CGTCCCTTGAGGCTTGTCCGACGCCTGCCCTTCAGACCTGTGCCGTTCCGAGGTAATCTCGGCGCGAGGCAGGCATCCGACAACCCTAAACAGAAGCGGTCGGCGGCGCGTGACCGCTTTCGGGTGCGACGTCGCCGCTAACATGCGAAAATGGCAAGTCTGGAGCGCCAAATGACAGACGAGGAGCCCTTCGCGCCGCTGGTGAAGTCGCAGTGGTGGAAGCTGTGGCTCTGCGCGCTAGCTTTCGCGGCCGTCGGCGCCTGCCATGTGTGGCCTGCCGCACTCGCAAACCTCTTCGGTACGACCTCGACGATACTGAAGTTGGCAGGGTCGCTTGCCGGTCTTATCGTGCTCCTGGGAGCCTGCTTCATGATCCGATGTCAGGCCTGTGGTTTGAGCCTGGTCTGGCACGGCGTGTCGACGAAACCTGCCAACGAATGGCTCAAGTGGCTACTTGACGTTCGGACTTGCCCTCGCTGCGGACACGAGGAGCAGGGCAACTGATGGGTGAGGATCGATCACGCTACAACGCAGTCTTCAATGTGAGGACGCGTGTCGGCCAGGAGTGGACTCTCGCGGACGTCTGGTTTCGGGCGCTCGCAAACCGCAGAATTTTCCCTTCCTCCACTTCGCGGCAGCATGGGTCCGCATCCGTTGACACCAAACTGACTCTGCTGGAGACTGCTGGCCGGTGCACGGAGCTGTCGCAGCACCGCCCGCATGTTCTACTTTGACGCAGGGCAAGGAGGGCCACCATGACATCGAGCATTACAAGGACATTCGCAGCGGGCCTGTTGCTGGGCCTTTCAGGTGCCGCCATGGCGACGACGGCGGTCGATATTTTCAGTGCTCCGAGTGTGGCAGGCACAGGCGGCTCTGCAACGGTGTCTGGACCCTGCTACTGCGAGGTGGCAGCCCTCTACTCGCCCGTTTTGCTGCTCGGGCCCGGCACGTACGATCTTGGCGAGGTGCGCGACTGGTGGGTCGAATCCGGGCCGACTCCAGATGGCGGCCCTGACCAGCCGAACCTCTGGATTCTGTTCAGCCCAATTTCTGTCGCGGGAACTTACCCCTGGGATTTCACGACTCCGCCGTTGGCGTTTCCGTCCAGTTTTGCCTTGTGCGACCAAGCAGACACCGCCTGCAATGTTAGTCACGACGGCGCCTTTGTGGACACGACAGTCTTCCTCACGGTCGGGCCCGGTCAGGACGCGGCTCAGGTTTCTTTTTTCGGGCCGTTCGCTTACACGCCGCCCGTGCCTGAGCCGCCTGTCGAGATCCTGCTGGCACTGGGCCTAGCATCGCTGGCTACGATTCACAGGCGCCGCGGACGCGCCAGCTGAAGATGCTTTGGCAGCTGGTTGGAAGTCTAGTCACAGTCCAGGCCTGACGGAACGCCAATGCACCGAGTTGCTGAGTAGACTACCTGTCGCTGGTGCGTGAGCAGGCGACGCTTTCGGCCACTGGCCGCCGGTCGCGACCGACCGCTATGAGGAAGGCTACGCGACCGCCTTGACGCTCTTGAGGATCGAGCTCTCGAACACGGAGGGGACGTAGTTCTGCAGGAACAGGATCATTCCCGTCATCTTCCCGACGGGGTTGCTGAACCTGGGCTGCTTCGTGTCGATGAGCCTTGTGATGGTGTCGACAACCGCGTCCGGCGTCTGCGCCTCGTCGATGCCCTTCTGGGTCGCCGCCTTCACCTGCTTGCGGTAGGCGTCGTAATCTCCGATGCGATCACTCGCCGCATTGACGGCATGCTTGCCCAGGTTGGTTTTGAACCAGACCGGTTCGACCATGCTGACCTTGATGTTGAACTGTTCGAGCTCGAATCGCAGCGACTTGAAATAGCCCTGCACCGCGTGCTTCGAAGCGGTGTAGTAGGCAAGGTTCGGCGGCCCGATGAGGCCCACGATTGAGCTGACCGTGATGATCTGTCCGTGCTTCTGCGCCCGGAAGTGAGGCAGCAACGCATTGGTGACCTCGACGGTGCCCCAGAAGTTGGTCTCGAACTGTTCCCGACCCAGTTCGACGGGTGTCTCTTCGGCGATGCCCGTGACCATGTAGCCGGCGTTGTTGATCAAAACGTCCAACTGCTTGACGACCTTGAACAGATCCTGGGCGAAGGACTTGATCGATGCTTCGTCGCCGATGTCCAGGCGCAGCATCTTGAACGGCACCGAGGCTGCGTGCTTTTCCGGTTCCCGGCTGGTGCCGATGACGTTGAACCCTTGCTGGTGAAGCTGGTTCGCGAGCATCAGGCCGAAGCCCGAGGAGGCACCGGTGATCAGGACAGTTTTCTTCATTTCAATTCTCCGGGAGGTGTGGCGTTGAGGGCGTCCGTCTTGCAATGGAATCGAGGCGGCTCAAAGGCCCCGACGCGCCCCGACGAAGACGGCGGGGCATGTGGTCACTTTGCCCACCCATCCCCCTTTTGGCACTCGCCAATCGCGACAATCGACATGCGAATCGCGCCAGGTGAGGGAGGCGGGATCGACTCGGTGCTAGTGGGGCGTCGACTTGTCTTCAGTCCTTGCTGACGACCACCAAATTGCGATTCACGAACTCCTTGAGCCCTGCTTCTCCGAGTTCCTGACAGTAGCCAGACCGCTTGACGCAGCCAAGGGGAAACTGGGGTCGGGACGTGGTCGGCGTGTTGGTGAACACCATTCCATCTCGATCCGCGAAGCCAACGCGCGTGCACGCGCGACATCGCTCGAGAAGATCGTGCCGCCAAGGCCGAACAGCAAATCGTTGACGAAGACGTCTCTGCCGCCCCGTCCTATCGTGGACTTCTTGAGCATCCGGGAGGCGCGGGCTCCCACGTGGCTGACGGCGCCTTCTGAACCCGTCGGCGCCACGCCCTGGACGCGCGCGTCGCCGATCAGCGCCGCCACCTTGGTCGATGAGACATGGAGGTTGGTCAGCCGCGCGCCTTCAGATGAAGCATCGTGTAGTGCTCGTAGTGACCGACTCCGCCCCTGACGATCGGATCCTGCGCCGTCAGCGTCTCGACGTCCTGGTCGTCGGCGACCTGGTACAGCGAAACGCCATAGCCGCCCGACTCGTCGATCACTGGCCCGTGCGCGACGATCAGTCCCTTGCGGAGGAGGTCGTCCAGGAACTTGCCGTGCTCCTCCATCAACTCGCGCTCGTCTGGCGTCATGGTCGCGAGGAAGTTCGCGCGCGGGGGGATGAATTTGCAGAGGTAATACTTCATGTCCTTCTCCTTGATGGACTCGTGCGCGACGCGCGGTCAGGCCTTGCGCGTGTTCGCGATGAACGCGGCAATGTGCGCGGCTGCCATTTCCGGGTACTGGAAGATCGCAGCGTGGCCGGCGCGCGGGTACGTGATCAGGCTCATCGTGGGAAGCTGCCCGCTCAATGCATACCAGTTCTCGACCGGCACGGACAGGTCGTGATCGCCAGCCAGATGCAACATCGGAACGTTGGTGTTCTTGAGCGCCTGCAGCACCTCCTCAGATGGAAACATCGGGTTCGGCGGCGAGTGGGGCACCTGCGACAGCGCCCACTCCACGGGCACGTCGGGACTGCGGTCGTTCTTGCGTGCGAAGATTCGCTCGAAGGAACGCTGCGACGCCGCGCGGCTGGCGGCGTCCTTGGGCTCGAAGAACATCGTCGTGTACTGCTCCAGCGTGGCAGGCCCCTGGGCAGCCAGGTCATAGAAGAGCTGTTCACCGGGCTTGACCAGTTTGCCCGGCGGCGTGGTCGAGATCAGCACGGCGTGGCTGACGCTCGCTCCGAACATGGCCACGTAGATCTGCGCGACGATGCCGCCGTACGACCAGCCGCCGATCACGACATCCTTGAGGCCCAAGCCGTCGGTGAGGTCCTTGGCGTCCTTCACGAGCGCGCCGGGGTTGTACGACTTCTCGCCGGTGGATTGACCGAATCCCGAATGGTCGAAGGTGACGACCTGGAAGCCTTGCGCCGCCAATGCATCGATGAAGAGCGGGTCCCAGAGGTCCAGGACGCCTCGGAATCGATGGGCCAGCACGATGGGCTTGCCTTTGCCCACCGAGCGGTAGGCGAGCTTGCGTCCTGCTACATCGACGAAGCGAGTCGGCGCCGCAGCGGCGCCGCCCCCCTTGGCGGCGGCCGGCGCGGACCAGGAGAGCGTGGACGCCGCCGTGAGGGCTGCGGCGCCGCTCAAGAGAACTCGGCGCCGCGATGCCTGCGTCCCGTCGTCAGCATCCGAAAGTTGTGCGTCATTGATGGATGTGGTCGAGGTCAAGGGAGGCTCCAATTGATTGAGATGGGTTCAAGCGCTCGAAAGGACGTTCGCGCTCTTACAGCCGCATTCCTGTGGACAGCTCGTGGATGCGAATGCCGTCGGGTTGATCCAGGGTGCGATGAACTTTGCCCCTGGCCAGGAGGTGGCGCACCAGCCAAACGCGCCAAAGTGGCTGCAAAACGCGCCATCCGATTGATGCCGTCTTGGCGCGTTTGGGTGGTGCGTCGTTGCTTCTTGCCGAATAGACTCATCGACATGAAATCCGACCTCACCGAAGCCCCTCAGGCCGCGAACTCTCGCCTCGGCTTTGCCGGCACTTTCGCAGTATGGCCAGGCTGGCAATTGCTCATGCAGGACGCGGGGGTCAACGGGGCCAACGTGCTTCGCCGCGCACAGCTCCCTGGGGATCTGCTAGCCCGCGAGAACGCACGGCTGGATTCGCAAACCTACTTCCGGCTGTGGTCTGCCATCGAGGCCGAGGCGGGCACGGCCGCCGGTCCAGCTCCCCTGCGCTTCGCGGAGAAGATGTCGGCGGATTGGTTCGATCCGGAACTTTTCGTGGCCCTATGCAGCTCCGACATGAATGGCGCGCTAGACCGCTTGGCCAAGTTCAAACGATTGAGCGGGCCAATGGCGCTGCACGTTGAGCGCACGAGTCGACGAACGACGGTGACACTGGAGTTTCTCGACCGGGCCTTCGAGCCGCCCGCCGTGCTGATGGCGTTCAAGCTCGTGTTTCTGGTGCAGTTGGCCCGGCTGACGACCCGCAGCCCCGTGCATCCCGTTCGCGTGGGTTGGCCGTCTCCGCCGTCCGAGGCGGCCGATGCACGGGCCTATGCGACCTACTTTGGTGTGACGGTGGATCGAACACCGCAGCCCACCGTTGTTTTCAAGACCGAAGATATGGAGCGCCCCTTCCTCACCGCCAACACCGGCATGTGGAAGTTCTTCGAGCCCGCGCTACGGCAGCGGTTGGCCGACCTCGATCGGCAGGCGAGCATGGTCGAGCGGGTGCGCGGTGTCCTGCTTGAGGCACTGCCCGCCGGCCAGCTCTCGATGCAGATGGTGTGCGCCAAGCTCGGCATCAGCAGCCGCACCCTGCAGCGCCGCCTTCAGGATGAAGGAAGCACCTTCCAGCAGACACTCGACGCACTGCGAAATTCCCTCGCACACCATTACCTCCAAAACTCCACGATGTCGGGCGCGGAGATATCGTTTCTGCTCGGATTCGAGGATCCCAACTCGTTCATCCGCGCTTTCCAGGGGTGGACGGGAACGACACCGCAGGCGGTGCGCAGCAGGCATGAAGGGCAGCGGCCCAATTAACTTCTCACCCCGGCGCACTCCATCTCCGGAACGGGCGCACCATAGTGCCGATTCTCGGCTGACCCGCCGATGCCCGCTCTCGACCTGTAGTCAAGCGGCTTCGTCGACGCCAACCCGGGTCATCGCTCTGTCGGCACACCAGCTCCGTGCGGGTCAATCCCGCGTCGGTGCCAATAGTCCGCCCAACTGAGTAGCAAGGTATCCCCTGCCCACGTTGCTCGACGTCGCTACTTCGCGGGAACGATTACAGTAACGATTAAGCCAGTTTGCTGAGCTTCATCTGCGAAGTCGAGGCGAATTTCCGCACCGATGCGATGAGCAATCGTCTGGACGATGGAGAGCCCCAAGCCCGATCCAATCTGCTCGCTACCCAGCGTGCGGTAGAACGGATCAAAAACCCGGTCCCGTTCAGCCAAGGGAATACCTGGTCCGTTGTCGTGGATGTGCAACTCGACCTTCTCGTCTGATATACCCACTGAAAGATCGACCTGCCCACCCTCTGGCGTATAGCGGATGGCGTTATCAACCAGGTTCTTGACTACAGTGATCATGTCCAGCTCGCTGGCCCGCACTTCGGCGTCTTGTGTGCCTTCGACACCGATGTCGATGTGCTTGGCGTCGGCCAGTGGCATAAGGTCTTCCAGTACGCGGCGGTAGATGCTCTGAATCGACACCGGAGACGTCAGCGGGTCGGCGGCCGACTGCGCTCTGGCCAAGGTCAAGAGTTGATCCAGCAGGCTACGGCCACGTTCGATTCCTTGGCGTAGCACGGTCAGCCGTTTGCGTGCCAGCTCGGACATTTCCGCGTCTGCCAAACGTTCCGCTTGCAGCGACAAGGCGGTCAGCGGCGAGCGTAGCTCGTGCGCGGCATCTGCCACAAAGCGGCGCTGAGAGTCCATAGACTGGCCTACCCGGGCGAGTAGCCGATTGATCGCCACGGCAAATGGGCGCACTTCGACCGGAAGGTGACGGTCTTCGACGCGATGCAGTTCCCGCTCTGCCCGCTGATCGATCTCCTTGGACAGCGCTGCGATGGGCTGGAACATCTTGCGCACCAAGTCTGCGACGATCAACAGAAGCACCGGCACGAGAATCAAGAAGGGCATCACCGTGCGCAGCGCTCCATCGCGGGCGATTTCATTGCGGAAACCGGATTCCTGAGCCACGGCGATGCGTTCGCCGCTCGTCGTGGTCTTGACCAGCACGCGAAACGTCTCGCCACCGACTTCCAGCGTGTGCAATCCATCCGTCAAGGTCGCCGGGAGCGGGAGTACGCCCCCTGCGTCCACGCCTGCCGTAGAGGGACTGACCGCTCCTAATCGCTGGACGATTACACGCGATTCTTCATCGGCATCCTTGAGACGGGTTTCGGGGGTCGGTGCGGCCGGCGACAGGCGCTGACGATCTATGAGCTGCGCTACTTGACGCAGTACGTCGTCCTGTAATTCGTGCGCCTCATCGAAGGCGGACAGGAACGAGAACACGCCCGCCACGATGGCCACCACGAGGATGGCCAGCGACAGGGTGAAGGACAGCTTGAGCTGGACCGATTCGTTCAAGCGTCTTTTGAGACCATCCATCCGATCCCCCTGACGTTCTTGATGACCTCGCTGCCGAGCTTACGCCGCAGCGCGTGGATCAGATATTCGACGGCATTGCTTTCGACTTCCTCGCCCCAGCCATAAATGCGATCCTCCAGCTCGCTGCGCGAAAGGATTGCGCCAGGTCGAACAAGCAAGGCTTGCAGCAGCGAGAACTCACGGTTGGACAATTGCACTTGGGAGCCGTCATTGACGCAGGCCTCTTTGGTGGCCGGGTCAAGCGACACCACGCCGTTGCTTAGTACGGGTGCTGCACTGCCGCCTTTGCGTCGCAGGACGGCGCGCATCCTGGCCAGTAGTTCCGCCATCTGGAATGGCTTCGACACGTAGTCGTCGGCCCCGCCATCCAGCCCGCGCAGACGATCATCCAGGTTGTCACGAGCTGTGATGATGAGCAGGGGAATCGGGTTGTCTTTGGTCCGGATGTTGGCCAGTACTTCCAGCCCATCCGTGCCGGGCAAACCCAGGTCGAGCAGCACCAAGTCGTAATGCTGGCAGCCCAGTGTTATGAGGGCGGCTGTCCCGTCTTTCACCCAATCGGCGGCGTAGGACGCATCCTTCAATGCACCCTGGATCGCATCGCCGATCATGGGATCGTCTTCGATCAGCAGTACCCGCATTCCCCCCCCTTTCAATCGCTATTCAATGTGCCGTCCTGGCTGCCCGCTGCCTAAACAACAGGATCGCGGTCAGCATGAGGGCCAACAATGCGGCCGATGCCGAATAGCGGCTCAGCGCCAGACCGCCCGCGCTAAGCGGCTTGTCCAGAAAGTCCCCAACCACAGCACCCAGCGGGCGAGTGAGGATGAACGCCGCCCAGAACAACAACGTGCGGGATACGCCCGCCCAGTAGTAGGCCGCCGCGACCAGCGCGAGCAGTCCGCCGAATACGATGGCTGCGCCCGTGTAGCCAAGACCCGCCGTATCAGCCGTCCAGTCGCCCAACGCGGTGCCCAGTGTCTGGGAGAACATGATCGTCAGCCAGTAGAAGGCTTCCGCCTTGCGCGAGCTGACAGTACTTACCGATACGGAGCCGAGGGTGCGATGCCAGACGAAGAGCGAGCCTAGCAACAAGGCCACCAGCAAGCTCGAGCCGCCAGCGTACCCGATTCCGAGCGAACGATCCGCAAAATCGGCCAGCGTCGTGCCGACCGTGGTCGTGGCAATGATGGTCGTCCAGTACAGCAAAGGATTGAAGCCTTTGGCCTTGACCTGCGCGACGACGGCAGCCAGGAAGATCGCCGCGAAGATGCCCGTCCCGACCAGATAGCCCAGATTCATGGACATCGAAACCGCATCACCGCCGGTTTCGCCGAGCGTCGTGGCGGCAATCTTGATGAGCCAGAAGCCCAGCGTGACTTCGGGCACCTTGGCCAGTGCACGTTCAGTGGATGTTTTCATGGGCACGCTCACTGGTCAGTTTTTGCCTTCGAGCGTGTCGAAGGCCTTCAGCAGGGCACCCATCGCTGCCTTGCAGTCGGGTTCGTTTGGCGTATCGGCGCGCAGCGCAGACAATGCTTTGTCGATGGCCTTGTCGAGTACATGCCAATCGTCTGCCGCGCGTGGTTTGAGCCCGGCTTCGGCGGAGTCCCAAGCGACTTCCAAATCCTTGATGCGGGCTTTGGCAAGAGGTAGGTCGCCCTTGTCAACGGTGGCGGCGACATCGGTCGCTATGCTATGGAATGCCGACAGGTCGCCGAGTTTGGAGGCGGTTTTAGCCTGCGTTGGCGCGGCGGCCTGGGCCGGTTTAGTTAGTACTGTGCTCGGGTTGCTCTGATCGGCGGGTTTGGAACAACCGGCCGAGAGGGCTAAGAGCAAGGCGGCCGAAACGCCGGCAACAGGGCGAGCGATTGAGCACCGAATGGACATGCTTTTCTCCTTGTGTAGAGCGAAGAGGGTTATTTGGCGAGCTGGGCTGAGCGGCGTCCATTCATGCCGGCCTGTGCGACGGCCACCAGCATGACGATCACTGAGAGGAACAAGGCGCTTGTCCACATGGCACCCATGCCAAGGCTGCCGTAGGCCTTGGCCTGAGTCAGCAAGTCGCCGAGCGCGGCTCCGAAGGGACGCGTCAGTATGTAGGCGATCCAGAAGGTCAGAACGGCGTTGCCGCCCACGCGCCAGGCCGCGTAGGTGATGCCAATCAGCGCACCGAATGCCACTGCACCCCAGGTAAAGCCCAGGCCCAATGCCTCGGTCGCCAGATCGCCAGCTGCAGTACCCAGCGCAAAAGTGCAAAGTATGACGGCCCAATAAAACAGCTCCCGGCTGCGCGTCACGATGTCATGAATGGACAGGGTATGTTCGACCCGATACCAGACCCAGAAGATCGCGGCGAGCGCTACGGCGAACGCCGAGGTGCTGATGTACAGGCTGACGCCGAGGCCATCGGTCAGCAGATCGGTGATCTGGGTTCCGACGACGCTGACCAGAACCACTGTCAGCCAGTAAATCCAAGGGGTGTAGCGGCGGGTGCGCAACTGAGCAAAGAGGGCTACCGCCAGCAAGGCCGCCATGACTGTGCGGGTGATGCCTTGGCCCAAGCCTGCGTTGATCGCCAGGAAATCGGCTCCCGTCTCACCCACCGTGGTGGACATGATCTTGATGATCCAGAACGACAGCGCGACTTCTGGGACTTTGTTGAGCCAGCCCGTGGAGCAGCTCGTAGGCGATTTGTACACTGTGCGTTCCTGCCGAAGCGAAATTGTTTGGCATGATGATGAACAGGCTGACTTAGCCCAGCCATAGGCTCACTTGCGTACCCATCCGAGCGCGATCAATTTGCCGAAAGACCGGCGACGGATGCCGGTGGCGAGCCGGTGACTCGGCTCCAGATACCAGCGTGCTTCACGCAACGTCAGCCAAGCACTGAGCGCAGCGACTGCGAAGGCTCCGAGCATGTCAAACGGGAAGTGAACACCCAGGTAGATGTGCGCCCACGCCATGGGGACGCCCAACAAAGCCAAAGCCACGCATGAAAGGCCGGGGATGCAACCAAGCCAGGCCGATGACCTGGTTGATGAGCAGGCCAATCAATCCCGATGCGGTAGCAACGAGCATCGTCTTGCGGATTTCCGCGCTGCCGAGAAGCCAGCCGATTCCGATCAGGAGCGGAACCGCCCAGATGAGCTGCTCGGCAAAGAAGATGGTCAGTGTCAGTACCAAAGCGCTCGGGTGCTCCGGTGCGTTGAGCCAGAGGAACAATGTTTGGTTGGGTGATTCCATGAAGTCTCCTGGCCGGGTCGCGTCGCCTCATAACGGACGATCCGGCCATGCTGACAAACTGTCAGTCTTGGTTGTCGTGATCGTCATCGTGATCGGCCTTGTCTTCGGTCGACGAGATGACCGTGCCCTTGTCGGCATCAACCCGGACATCGAGGACCTTGGTTCCACTGACTACTTCCACGTCGTAGACCCAGCCCTGCTTCGAGTTCTCGTACTCGGCGCGCGACGCCTTGCCGTTGGCGTGCTGCTCGGCGACGGTGACTGCCTGGGTGAGGGGAATCTTGGCCTTGCTGATCGCCAGGGCGTCGTTCTCCATGCCGCCCTTGGCGGCGTATGCAACCGCGCCGGTTGCAGCGATGGCGATGGCTAGCAGGGAAAGTTTGGTGTAGCGGAACATGATGCTTCTCCAAAAGAGTGCAGGGATTTGCACGATGGAGAAGCTACGCAGGCAGACTTAGCTCCTACTGAGGCGGGACGTTGACCGACTGCAAGTGGTGTCGACCTGACCGGCATGAGCCTGCGTGCATGTACGCAAAGACCGGCGACTTTTCTTACGCTGTTTGGGCTGTTCGGCGGTTATATTCCGTCGTTCGCGAGCTCGGGCATCCCAGTCGTCGTGGTGACAAGCCGGGTGGAAGCCCGTGTCCGAACGCCGATGGATCGGAAGTCCCGGCTTCCATAGCACGGACTAACTGCTGGCGTACATTTTCGCTACTGCAGCCTGCTTCGCGACCAACTGTTGCGCTTGGCGGTCATTGCCCCGAGCCTCGCGGGCCGTCTGTTCGGGTGTCTCGGCCGCTTCCTGAGCAGCCTGAGCAGCGGGGCTCAAAGTCACGGTTGCTGAA
>FSWB01000588.1_pt1 | contig 11194 bp, 5 predicted proteins | sample 1637871 | NCBI WGS metagenome assembly FSWB01 (sample SAMEA3914789, study PRJEB12502) | metagenome | biome: forest; material: soil | place: Canada | collected 2011-07-03 | depth 0.3 m
AGTGGAATTGATTCCTGTCGAACACTCGCTCTTTGCACTCTGAGTGGAACTCATTCCACTTGGACAGCAATTCATTGCTCTCGGAGTGCCATCGATTCCCTTCGCAGGGAAATGAAGTGCTTTGCGTGACTATCCGCCCGTCGATCGCAAGGGTCGTCCGCGGGTGACCGGGCATCGGCGCCGTCGGCGGCCCCCGCGCTCGCCGCCCGGGCCGTCCCCCGCGTTGACCGAGCGCAAGAACTGCAGTTGCCCTCCGAACCTGCAGGGGTGGCCGGATGAAAGACGGCGACCGCTCTTGGTGCCTGAGTGGACGGGGAAGTTCGATGTGCGGAGGACTGCAAGCGCTGCGTTGCGGTACCTGGTTTTGAGCCTCCTGAGTGGAGTGCGCGGTAAATGTCGTTCCCTCCTGCCGCTGAGGGCGTGACCGTGCATCATCAGGGGATGCCTCAGAACTGGAGAGGCAGCGATCTCACGCCATGCCGACTGTGTGCTCTCCACTGACTGGCCGTTCGCAGGCGCATATTCTTGCTGCCGCCAAGTTCTTGGCCAAACGAAGGAAGGTGCGCTACCGGGCACACGATAAAAGCACTATAGTCGAGTCGTTCTCATTCTCGCGACCTGCCGAATATACAAATGGAATCCCACCAGGAATTTGCAGCCGAAGGGTCTGCGGCTTCTCGACCCGCCATTATTGAGCACTTTAGCGTCAAAGGACTCTATGGCAATCGAACGGTTAGCCTTTCATCCAAGTATGCGGCAACGATATTGATTGCTAAGAATGGCTCAGGGAAGACGACATTACTGGCTGCGCTGGATGCATTTCTTAAGGGGCAGTTCAGCCGACTAACCAGCCTACAGTTTTCATCCATTGAATGCAAGCTGCAAGGGATCAACGAGCTCCTAGTGTTGGAGCAAAGCGATGTTCTCAGGCTGTCTGCATTTACGGAGAACAGTTTAGTGCTATCCGTTGCCAAGCAGTTCGCGATCGATCCCGTCGCTTTAGTTGATTTTATCGACGACGAATATCAAGATGATTCCAAGAGCGGCCGCGAGCTTCACAATAACGAGATGTTTGAGCAAATCCTATCTAAAGTAGGATACTCAATGGTGGAAGCTAAGAAGATTTGCGACCGACTCGTTGAATCCCTAAGTGGGCGCAGTCGAAATATCGAAAAAATCCGGGCGGCTCTTCGAGCAGTGCTAAAAGGGGTGGAAGTCGTCTATCTGCCGACGTACCGAAGGATTGAATTACCGCTTTCAGTTGATCCAGAAGATCGGCCTCGAACTGGTCGAAGGCGCAAAAGTGTCCAATCGCTCTTGGGGATATCAAAGCGCAGCTTGTTCAACGCGGATATTCAATTTGGACTATCCGACATCTCCGAGAGACTCTTTGCTCTAAATCAGAATATTTTGGGGTTTTCAAACCAAGGCTACCGAGAAACTAGTGCGAGCATCATTAACGAGTTGCTAAACGGCGAATTTGAACGTCAGACGCAAAGGCAACTCGCTCTTCCAACAAAGGAAGCATTGAAGCTGTTCTTTGCTCGAATTAAACAAGGCGAAGGGCGCTATTATGGTCCATACAGCGAAGTCGCAATTCCTGACATCGATAAAATATATTCGGGCGAAATATCCGGAGAGTCAAATAAGTTTTTGACTTATTATCTCAGCAAATTGAATCGGGTAATCGAGACCACCCGCGGAATTGAATTGCCAGTCGAGACTTTTATTGACAGCTGCAATAGATATTTGTCGGCCGAGGACACAAGCGTAGCAGTTCGCTCCAATAGAATCGCGTCTTCGGACGGGCTCAGTAAACTCGGCCCAGACGACAAGATGTTGAGGCTGAACCGGCGCAATCTACAAGTGCGAGTCGAGGGTTTCTCGAGTAAGCGAAAAATGTCGCTCGATGTGCTTTCTTCTGGCGAGAAGCAGATGGTCTCTCTGTTCGCAAGACTCTACCTGTACCCTGGCAAAAAGATCTTCCTAATTGACGAGCCGGAATTATCATTGTCGATTGGCTGGCAGCAGAAGATCTTAGAGGATATCTTAGGGGCGCCCCTATGCGATCAAGTGATCGCTATTACACATTCGCCCTTCGTTTTCGATAATTCCTTGGAACCTTACGCCCAAGCACTTACTATCAAGGTGGACGACACAGCGGTCGAAGGGGACTTGTTTGATGAAGACGATGGGGTCGAAGCTGATGCCTGAAATCGATTTGTCGGCAACAGGAGCGATTTACCTGGCAGAAATGAGAGGCTCGAGAGAAAAATCGGCGGTACTCAAGGCTAAAATTACGACCCTCAGATCATCAATTCCTACGACCTTGATTTTCGTATTTGAAGGCATTGATGATAAAAGCGTTTATCATTCGTGGATTGCTCGCGTCAGCCCGGAGCTGAAATACGAGCCCTTTCCCTGTGGTGGAAAGGCACACGTCTTATCACTGCTCGAGATCGTCTCACGTGACGTCAATGACTTGAAAGACGGAATTTACTTCTTCATTGACCGCGATTTCGATGACAGTCGAGGCGTCATTTTGACGCCGAATTCTTTTATGACCGATGAGTATTCGGTCGAAAACTACTTGGTCAACTCGGAAGTTCTAGAGGAAATTCTTAAGAACGAATTTCACTGTCATGCTCAGCCTACTGTACGAGAGCCTATTATTGGCCTGTTTACACAGGCATATGAGAGCTTTCTTAACTGCTGTCGCGACTTGAATTTTAGAATTTATGTCGCACGCCGCGTTCCGATCGAGTTGCGAGGGCACTTGCCTGACAAAATATCGCAATTGGCATCTATCGAAGTTGATTCAGTTCACCCGAGCGACAAGGCGCTCAATGAACTCGTAAAGCTTCTACGCGAGCCGACGGAAGCTGAGATGGCCGAATTTTCAAAATATTTTGATGAACTTGACCCCAAAGCACGATATCGGGGTAAGTTCTCTCTGATGTTCTTCTTTCGATGGCTAAGCGCGCTGGCGACAGATCGCAATGCAGAAAATCCCCTTTATTTTGTAGGCATCGAAAATAAGCATAAGGCCAACTGCTCCTTGATTACTCTTGGCGGACTGGCTTCCAAGTCTCGGATGCCCGTTTCCCTCCCAGATTTTGTGCGCGCGATCCAGCCAATGACATAAGGCGAAGGCTGTCGATATAGTGTCGTCCCGTAGAGGTATGCATTGGTTGCCATGAAGCGCCAGCAGACGGCCGCAGACTGCAGCGGGATTCGGGGTCAGGTCTTGCCTAGTAATCCCAATTGACTAGTTTGCTTGGCAAGACCTGACCCCGAATCCACTCGCAAGATTGCTCTCCGGCGAGGCGAACATGGGCGAGCAAGGTCGTCCACAAAAGTGTGGCACGACGACGGTTGAGCGCGTTTGACAGCGGCCTTCTCGAGAGTCATCCTCCCTCTATATCGTCAATCGACTGGGAGGCCGGACATGGGATTTCAAGCTCCGAGTGCTGAGAGAGTCTACCGGTATGCCTTCCGACTCGATAGAGATCCAGGGCAAACGCTGAGCGATGGCTTCAGCTGGAGCATCCTATTTCTAAATGATGGCTCTGCAGCCTGTCACGAATTTCTTCACCAGTTCGGGCCGGATCTCTGTCATCGCACTGCTGATCGAATTCGGTTTGTCTTCTTCTCGGGAATGACGCAATACGAGATGAAGAAAATCGCCGAACACGCAGGGCGTCGCGGCGACTTCATCCGGAACGTCGCGGCAGCTGTGGCGGAGCGATTTGGATTCGGTCGACGGTATGACTTCGAACGCGAAGGTTGGCAGTCCTTTAGGCCCGATGCGCTGGAGCCTCTGTTCTCCTGGGAGACGATCAAGAGAGAAGTCGATTCGGCAGTGCCGGGTTCCGAGGAAGCATTGGCGTTTGCACAGCGCGCCGGGCTCGGTCGATTCGTTCCGTGCTTTCTGATGTTCTCCGATGTCGGGGCAGCGTCAGTTCGAGTCCTGCCATTCGGTGGCCTAGCGCTGGACGAACTCCATGCACGCTTGCGCTGGTGGATTGATTCGTACTACGAGGTCAACCGTATTGCTCTAGCAAGATGGAGATCCGTTGAATCGGACATTGACGCACTCTGCAGACGATGCAGGTCGTCGGTAGGGCAGTTTGAGCGATGGCTGCGGGAACGGGAGGACGAATGGAAATCGCTGCAGAGATTGTCCCGCCATCGTCAGAGCCTCTTGTCATCGCCCGCGAACCTCGAACTGCTTCTAGAGGTGGCAAGTGACTCTGAGATGGCCTGGACAAGTCGCCAAGCGATGTTGCCGTTCGATGGGCCACTAAGGGATCTCGCCGATCTGGCGGCCAAGGCCGAACGACTCGGCAGGCTGACTGACTCCCTCGTTCGCGCGCGCACCGAGTGCAAGAATTCCGACATAAAGGCCGCGCTGCGCGGCCTCCTCAGCGAAATCCAATTCCTCGAAGGGCTCGCATCGCTGCAACAGCTTTTACAGGAGGCGCACACCCTACCAGACGTTCATGCTCCCGTCTTGTCGCCGGAGGACGAACTGAGGGCGTGGTGGCGCCATGCCGCGGGCTGCCTTCCTTCCAGAGACACACTCAATAGCCACCGTAGCGCTTGGGCGCGGCTTTCCCGTCAAGGACGCGATGTCCAAGGGAAAGGCGAAGATCGACTCGCGAAGGAGGAATACTCGATTGTGCGAAGTGCGATCTGGCATTCCCCGATCCGTATCCGCGCAGTCAAGGCGGTGAAGCGCATAACCGACGCACTCGCAGGCCATCTTGGATTGGATCCGGATGAACTCGAGTGGCGGCAAAATGTGAAGCAGTATTCCGAACATCTGGTTGAACGCCTGAAGAGCCTCGCCGTGACATCTCCAGCATGGCTGTGGGACATTGGCGAAGACAAGTCAATGAGTCTGACTTGGTCTGATTGCATCCCGGAGGTTGAACATCCGGATCGCATCTTCTTCAATCAGATGCCGGCAGCGGTACCCAAGATCTTTCCGTCTCTCCTGGAGGCGACGGCGAAGTGGCGCCAGTCATCCCCAACTCAGATCGATATTGCGATCGAGAAGATTCGGGCCGAGACGCAGGCGTGGATCGTCCGGCATGCGATCCTAGACGGCGATCGGACAGCCCTCTGTCACGGCTTACGGTCGGCGCTCGAGGCCGAGCATGAGCGCCTTGAACAACGGGTCTTCGCAAGTGCCAAGTCGGCGGTCCACTTTCCCTTCCCAGGCGAGAAGATCCCGCGAGAGGCCGCAACGAAGCTGATGAGCCTCGTCGACGAGTACGAGCGCGCGACCTCGTCGATCCATCTGCCCTATGCATTGGATCCAGATGTGATGGTGGTCGAACCAGATCATCCCCTCCTTGCTGCTGCGGGTCTTGCAACTCAGGACGCGAGGGCGCCAGGTGTGGGTGAGGTTGCGCGTTCAAATTTGCGCAGCGCGATGCACCAACTGACAAGGGCGAGGGTCGAATGGCGTGAGAAACGTCGAGAGGCCAGCGGTTTCGGACCGGCGAGCGTCCTTTGGATGGCACTTCAACGGAGCGTGGATGCCACTCGGCTGAGAGAGCTTCTAAGCGATGGCGCATCCGCGGATTCTCCGAAGCCGGCCGCGGCGGTACTGGCCGATCACTCAAAAATCGCCGATCTGCTCGACAAGTTGAGCGTGCGTGAGCTCGTGGCTTTAGACCACTTGTTGACAAATGGTGTCCAGCCTGATGCCGTGGCGCGGACGAAGCGGGAGCTCTACGATGCGATATTGCTTGGCATAGGACTCATTCCCTGGGGAGAGGACAAGCTGAGCCGATTCAAGATGACGTCGGTCTTACGCGACAAGGTCGCGCGACGATCTTTCGATATCTTTCTGGCGCACAATTCCAACGATCGAGCGCTTGTATTGCAACTGGGCGATGTGCTGAGGTCGCGGGATATCCTTCCCTGGATAGATGTGGAACAGGTTGCGCCCGGTCGGTGGTTTCAGGAGGTTCTCCAATCTGCCATTCGTCGAATCAAGTCCGCCGCAATTGTCGTCGGCAAATCCGGACTAGGAAAGTGGCAGGCCATGGAATTGCGAACCTTCATGAGCCGCTGCGTCGAACAAGGCATCCCGGTCATCCCTGTACTCTTGCCTGGTGTCAACGCGATTCCCAATGAACTGCTATTCCTTCGTGAATTGAACCCGGTTGCTTTCGTTCGCCATGTCGACGAAGAGGATGTGCTTTCACGACTGGCCTGGGGAATCTCAGGCAAACGCGCTTCACCCCGCCGCTAGGAGGCGCCTGCGCCATTGCGGTGAAGTCACCGGATTCGGGGTCAGGTCTTGCCTATCAATTGGAATTGCTAGGCAGGACCTGACCCCGACTCCATTTCACACAGCCTCGGCCGGTCAATGACCTCACTGTTCCAGGCCAACCGGCTGCGACGCCCTAGCCGCAACCACTACAAACCCTGTGAATTCCCTCTCAGCCAGCCGAATCTTGCCTTGCCAGTGGTTTGGCAACGAAGCCAAGCGCGGCCGCTGTCAGTACGCGGTATCCAGCCATCCTGTGCCGTCGCACTCTCCTCCGAACGGTGGTGGCTCGTAGCTGCCGGCCACTCCCGCGATCTCGTCCGGGCCGGCCTGACCAGCCAGGTAAAGGCGGGCCGTTCCGACCTCGTCGGAAAGATCGATCAGGAAGTCGGGCTTGCCGTCCCGGTCGATGTCTCCGGCCCACACCAGGTAGGTAGGAGTCAGCACGTGTGAACAACTGGCGATTCCCTCCAGAATCTGGCGCTTGCCGGGCACGCGCAGCTGCAGCAGAAAGCCGTTTTGCTTCCTGTCGTACAGCGGCACCAGGGTCGCCTGCGTGTGATCGGGAAGGTCGACAGCAACCTCGAGCGTGCCTTCCGAAGCTGGACGCTTCGTGCCGGAGGTGCTGGCGGCGTACGTGGAGACCGGCCCAGGCGAGAGCCAAGGCATCCTGGAGTCGAGGTGGAACCACCCGAGCACGGTGCCCGCCCCCGGGATCTGGCGACGGAAGCTGAGGTTCTGGCCGGCGGTGGGCTGGTCGTCGTAATGGCCTTGCCAGGTACCGGCCTGCACGGCAAGGCTGGCCGGCTCGAGCGTGCACTCCCTCTTGATGCATGCAAGCGCCAGCCAGTCGTGCCCGGCATGGAAGCGATGGCCGGGCTGCCATTGATCGCCGCCCAGCACGAACTCGATGCCATTGTCGGGAAGCGTTCGGGCTTGCCCCGCGATCGGCAACGTGCAGCCCAGGGACAGCAGGAGGGTGGCGAGCAGGAATCGGCGAGCGTGCATCACGGGCCTTCGACAGGAATGACGACGGTCTTGCCGCCAACGGTGCGAACGAGAAAGCGTCCTCGATGGTCGCGCCAGTTGTCGCCTTTCGCGGCCTGCCACAGCGACTCCCATTGCAGGGTTGCGCCGTTGAACCACTCGACGCCGCTGGGACCACCGCCCGTATCGACCCCCTCCATTTCTCCACTGGCGAACAGCTCGCCATCGATGCTGAACAGCCTGTAGCGCTCGTTCATTCGCATGCGTGAGCCAGCCAACGCCAGGCTGGTCCAGCCAGTGCCCGCCGGATTTGAAATCTCGAGCGTGACCGAGTCCGGCTTGAAGGTGCCCTGCGACTGGGCCTTGCCAGCCTTGACGACCCGGCCGTCAGCCAGGATGAAAGCCCGGCCCCCCGCGGCACGGGACGGGGCCGAGTTGGTCCAACGCCGCGTCGCGGGGTCGAAGATCTCATGTCGGCGGGATGGCAGGTAATCGCCGATGCCGACATATTGGTCGGGCTGGTCGGGCAGCGACACGAGCTCGGAGTAGAGCGCGATCCGCTCGGTTTGCACGTCGCCCCCGGCGACCACGATGCGGCCGTCCTTCAAAGCCTGCACGCGAACCTCGTCGCCTTCGGTGGCGCCCGGACGGCGGTTGCGAAGCAGCCCGGGCAACGACGTACTTTCGAAGACGAGCTTGCCCGCGGTGAAGGCCAGGCGCAACTGGTGGATGTCGCCGGACGGTTCCACCGCGAGCATGCTGTCGTCGGGGAGCAGGGCCGTCGCGGTGCCGGGAAGCATGGCGGGAGCAGTCACCTCTCGCCAACTCCACGGCGATGTTCCGGGTGCCGGCAGCCACACGGTCGGCAACGGCTTGCGGTCGCGCTGGCCGCCGAAGGGCGTGTCGGGCCCTTCGCCGCCGACGACCATCACGCCACCGGCGATCCTGAAGGCGTGTGCGTACCAGCGCGCAGTGGGCAGGGAGGGCCACGTCGTGGCGCGGCCATCGGTGCCGATCGCCTCGACAGCGACGCTGGCGACGGCGCGATTCATGCCCGCATGGGCCGTTCCCCCGATCACGAGCGCGGGCGCCGAGGCGGCGGCCGGCAGGAAGGCTGACCCGCTTCGATAGGTGACCAGCGAGCTCTCTGGCGGGGGTTTGAGCGAAGGCGCGGCGCCGGCGGGCGGGCGAAGCAGGCTCAACGTGCCGAAGTTCTGCTCTTCGCAAGACCTGGTCGAATACGCCCCCTCGGTGCGGTCGAGCTTCCACGCATAGGCGTTGCCGTCGATGACGAAGGGCCAGAATCCGCATCCGCCTTCCTCGCTGCCTTGCCGCCATTCGCCCACCGTGCGCCAGGTTCGCGTGGCGGGGTCGAAGGCATGTACTTCCGCTGCCATGCCTTGTACCGAGAGGAGCGTCCTGCCCCAGGGCGCCGTCCACCAGATATACCGATGCAGGGCGTTGCCGGTGGGCATGGGCGACACCGGCTCGAACTTGTTGGTCAGCGGATCCCAGCGCTCCGCGGTGCGCGACGGCCCGCCGTTCCAGTCAGCCGCAGCGGTCCAACCGCCGCTGACCAGGACGCCGCCGTCAGGCAGCACGGTGGCGGCCAGCTCCGAACGAGCCTCGCGCATCGACGGGCCGATGTGCCAGAGCCCGGTCTTGAGATCGAGGACATGGGTCTCCGCACGACAGGGGGAGCAGCCACGGTAGTGCGAGTTCGAGCCGCCCAGGATCATCACCTGGTCGTCGCGCGGCGCCACGGCGGCGAAGTCCCGACGATACGGAATGCGCAACGCAGGCTGTTGCGCCAGGGCGAGGCGAGTCCCCTCGCGGCGGATGGTGTAGACCTTGATGAAGCCGTCCTTGTCGCGAGTCACGAGCGCGGCGGCGTCTTTGCCGAGCGCCAGCAGCGTCAACTCGAAGGGGTCGAGAGCCTCGTCGGTCTCCACGGACAGGGGCGCACCGCCGCCCGTCGGCAAGAGAAGGAAGCGCCATGTCCGGGGGGTGCTCTTGCATTGGGTCAAGGCGAGCAGCCCGGCCGACATCGGCAGTTGCCTGTAGACGAAGCCGCCCTGCGCAGGCTCCACCGACACGCGGCGGATGGTGCCGCTCGCGGGGTTCCAGTGCGTCATGACGATCTCCCATCCCGGACACTCGGTCGTCACGGCTCGGCTTCCTATGGGTTGCTGCCCGAGCCAAGCCAACTCGCCGTTGGCCATGGCGGTGAACGACGGGTCTTCGGGCAGCGCGAGCTCGGAATAGTCAGGCAATGGGCGAATCGCGCCCGCCGACACTTCGGCCGACGCCGCGCGAGAACCGACGAGGGCCAGCGCCAGGAGGATGCTCAGGAAGCAACGAAGGACCATGAAGCGATGCAAGGGTGGATCACGGCACGCGTGATGCGGCAAGAGACCTCGCAGTCTGGCATCCATTCGGTCGTCCCTGCCGGCCCCGTGTCGAGCCGTGTCGACAAACTCACGAACCGCTCGCATTGGGCGCCAAAATCTGCCGGCGCCGGGCTGTCGGAGAAGGATTGCGGAGCTCTCGTCGATGACCACGCGCATGTACCGATCCGCGCGAACAACGTGTGCTCACTGGGTGCTTCCCTCTCGCCTTCAATCTCGAACCGTTTTCACTGTCAGGCGCGGGCCCCGCGCATGCATGCCGGCGGAGAACAGACGCCGCAGCCCATCCGCCCGCCGACCTCTTCCATTCTGCGTGCGGAGTGCGGTGTCGACAATGCAGGGCGTTAGCAGACGGCTGCGGGCTTCAGCACGAGCCGCCAAAATCGCTCATGCTAAAGTGCGCCGTCCTTAGGGGAGTAGCCAGCTTCGCCGCAACCGCGCGAAGAGCACCGATCAACACACTTGCCGCCCCATCGCGGCATGGTCGGCGCGGCCCGCAGCGCGGGCTTGGCAAGACCTTTGGCGTCGTATCCTCACCCGGAGCCGGGAAGGATGCGCCGTCATCGGTTTTCGAATCCCGGCCCCATGGAACTCCAGCTTGAACGCCAGACACACTCACGTGCCGACGTCGACACCGGCCCCCGCGCGCGCTGACGCGAGAGAAGTTTGCGCAGAGGCAGCGGTCGCGGGAGCGCCGCGATGATCCTCACGCTCTTACTGCTCCTCGGCTCCGCCGTCGTCATCTACCTGGCCTGCGAGTTCTTCGTCAACGGCGTCGAATGGGTCGGCCAACGCTTCGGCGTCTCGCAGACCGCCGTCGGCACCGTGCTCGCAGCCTTCGGCACGGCACTCCCGGAGAGCGTCGTCACGCTGGTCGCCGTGGTGTTCGGCAAGACGCCTGACGCCAAGGACATCGGCGTAGGCGCCGCCCTCGGCGGCCCGCTGGCGCTGTCGACGCTGGCCTACGCCGTCGTCGGCGGCATGTTCCTGCTCGATCGCTCCCGCCACCAGAAGAAGATCGCCCAGGAATTCAGCACCACGCGCCTCGCCCACGACCAGGCCTGGTTCCTCGCCGTGTTCGTGTTCAAGGTCGGCCTGGGCCTGGCGGCATTCGCCTGGAAACCCTGGCTAGGCTGGCTGTTCCTCGCCGCCTACGCGCTGTATGTCTGGCGCGAGCTGAACGGCGAGGGCCTCGAGATCGACAGCTGCGAAGGCCTGGAGCGGGAGGCGTTGAAGCTGCGTCCGCACGACGAGCATCCGGCGACGGCCTGGGCCGTGCTGCAGACGGTCGCGGCACTGGTGGTGATCTTCTTCGCGTCGCAGCTGTTCGTGCACCAGCTGGAGACGGTCGGGCCGTGGCTGGGGATGTCGCCGCAGCTGGTCGCGCTGCTGCTGAGCCCGATCGCCACCGAGTTGCCGGAGATCCTCAACGCGGTGATCTGGGTGCGCCAGGGCAAGACCTCGCTGGCGCTCGGCAACATCAGCGGCGCGATGATGATCCAGGCGACGGTGC
>FSWB01000150.1_pt1 | contig 11155 bp, 9 predicted proteins | sample 1637871 | NCBI WGS metagenome assembly FSWB01 (sample SAMEA3914789, study PRJEB12502) | metagenome | biome: forest; material: soil | place: Canada | collected 2011-07-03 | depth 0.3 m
CCTTCGAAGCCTTTCCTCGTCATCCTTACTAAGACCCACAAGGTCAATCTCAGGAATCTTCGAGAGTTCAGGGGGGAGTGTCTGGAATGTGTAGTGGAACTTCATTGACGCCCCCTCAGCCAGAACAGCGTGGCCATAGAGAATGGCTTGGTATCCAAATCGGCCTGGCACGCTCCGGTGGCAGCGCACTTGACCGCGGCGCTCAGTAGTTGCGACGTGCGTGCATGTTCACTGTCCATGTCAACGAAGTCGCGAACCGTGCAGGTTCCACTGCTTTCAAGCCTCGCCATCAAGACTCTCTCCGCATGAACGAGTGAGCAGTGCCGAGTTGCGGCAAACCGCATGAGCAGGCGATTCCAGTTTCGGAGTCGGGTCTCGTTGCTTGAAACAATGTCCTGGTCAGTCAGCACGCGGACCTTTACCTTTTTGTAGTCACCAAGCAGGTGACCGCCAAGCGGCAGATAGTCGGCACGCAAGGCATCGCAGATCACAGCTTTGCGCGTCTCATTCAAATGGCGCGAAGCTCTGACGCTCTCGACATAAAGGGTCCCGTCTTTCGACAGGAATTCAACGTGGCAATGCCGCCTATGCTCTTCGGAGCGAGGACTCGGCGCGTAGTTGATGCTCAGGACGGATGGGTCACTTTCGCGCAAGAGGAAGTGCAGCAGGCGCAGGTCGCCAGGGAGGATGATGTCGCGCTTGCATTTCAGGCTGTAGCACGTGTACAGCTTGCTCAGTGCGCTGCCTCTCTCGTCATACGCCTCTTGAAGTTCACCCCTCATCGAGGTGCCGATCCGTTTGCCTGACTTGGCATTCTTTTGGGTCATACCGCACCTCCCGGTCGAGAGGCTGCGTGGCATGCAATGCAGCAGCAACGGGGGTGCGGGTGCTGAACCCGCCCTTCAGGGGATTTGCTCATGGGAAGCGCTCCACGCCGACGCGTGCGATCGGCGCGTTGATTTCAGGGATGCGGCTTCCCACGCAACCTCGTTGACATCAACGTCGAGGTCACGCATACTTGACTCAGGTTAGGCACCAGAATCTTCGTCGAAGAGCAAATGGCCCGGGGGTCGGATCCTGGGCTTTTTTGCGCTTTGGGGGCCGGAATAGCAGCGGCAGGTTGAAGTTTTGCTGGTTCTTGAAACCTCCTTCTCGGCGGCGAGGCACCGGCCAACGCAGCAAGTGCCAATCAGGTGGAATGCCCTAAGGCCGCACGCGACCTCTCATTTGTCGTTCGTTCGCGCAGCTAGGCGACCGCACCGCCATGTTGACTTGGCAATGGTCATCGGCCTTTCGGTCTGCCGACGCCACGTGCCCAGTTCAAAAACGAACGCCGGATGGCGAGCAGATGCGCACGGCATCGCAACGGCACGAAGAGAGCTGAAGTAGCAGCGCTGCGAAATGGCAAACTCTCGCATCGCTGCGAGTACGCCTAGCGCCGCGCCCCGCCCCTTCGATTGAGGCACCGCGGAAGTCCGCGGCCACTAGGCTCTGTGGGGCTGAAATTGATTGGCGCCGCGACGATTTGCGGCCTGTCTTTCTCCACTAGTTCGGGCTTCAGCACCTGCGACGGCGGCGCGCGCCTCACATGTCTAGCAAGTCAGTTCGACAAAGCCGACGGCAGAGCTCCGTGCACGCGATTGTGTGACTCTGTCCCAGAGCCGGTTAGTGGGGGAAACCTTTCGTAGGATCACCTGCACCTGGCCCCAATTTGATGGGCCCTAGATGGGCATCAGCCATCCCGGCATCAGCCGCACTCACCGTGCGATCGCAGCAAGCAGCGCGAGCCCGGATCGTCGGTTTGCGTAGCAACGGACTATCAAGCAGTCCGATCTTCTGTTGGCGAATTTTGAACTTTCCAGTTCAATGCAGCATCTTTTGAACATCCGTTCACTCAGAAGCGCGCAACATTCTCAAAAGCGAATCGTCAAGGACGTTGATTCCTCAAGGATTTCGCGTTTCGAGGAAGTTGCCAGCCGACTCCTTGAAGCGGCACTTCAAATCGCTGCGTCAATCTGCCCCTGGAACTGCTCGATCGGCGTCTCCGTCTTCCCTCCGGGCAGCTTGACCGGATTCGAGCCGGGTCGCCAGGCGCGGGTGTTGACAGTCAGCGCGATGTCGAACGCGTCGCGAGTCCATACGAACGTCGACGCGCCCGGCGTGGAGCCTTCGCGAGCGCTGTTGGCGCGCGGCCCGTTCCCCCACGCGGCGTGACGATGTGCGAACTCGGCGAGCGCGCGTGCCGAGGCACCGAGCCCGTCGTTGCCGACGCCGACCTCGTTGATCTCGCCATCGCCGCCGTAGACGGACGGCACGAGGTCCGAGACCGCGGGCTTGAGGACGTTCTGGCCGATGCCCGGATCCTCCGCGATCGCCTCGTCGCCGTGGCGCCCGGCTGCCGCGGTGGAGATCACCTCGACCTCGGTGATCCCTGCCGGGTCGAGCAGCGTCTTCTTCAGGTAGGTCCAGTAGTCGCCCGTGCCGCCGTGCTTGTCCACGAGCGCGGCCAGCATCAGGTAGCCGAAGTTGGAATACGCGTACTGCGCACCCGGAGCGTGCTGGAGCGGCTGGGTGTACATGTACTTGCAGATGTCGAGCCGCGTCGGATGGGTGATCCCCAGGCTGTTGGCGATCTGTCCCATCGCGTAGGTCGGATCGAAGTACGGCGAGGTGCCGTCGTCGTAGCCCGACGTGTGGTCGAGCAGTTGCTGGATCGTGATCGAGTCGTGGCTGGTGACGTGGCCCGGGGACGAGATTCCGAGCTTGGCGAACGCGTGGTCGCCCGGGCTCAGCGTTCCGGCATCGTAGAGCGACTGCATCGCGGCCTCGCAGAACATCTTGCTGCAGCTCGCGAGCAGGAAGCGGTCGCCGGGCTGAGTCGTCTTGTAGCCCGGCTCGGCCCACGTGTAGCCCCGATTGAAGACGATCGTCCCGTTCTTGAGGATCGCCACCTGCGCGGCGCGGATGGCCTGCTGCGTCATGAAGGCCTTGAATAGATGGTCGATGTTCTGGTAGGTGGCCACCGCATGGCCGGTGGTGCGCCACTGCCGTGCCTCGGGCACGTCGTTCCTGGCGAACACGGCCGCATAGCGGGTGTTCCCGCCGCTGCCGCCGCCCTGCACGCAGATCGGGTAGCGCCCTGCCTTCTTCTGGCGGTCGAACTCGGCCTGGTAGTCCTCGGCGCTCAGCCCGTGGCGGGCGAACCAGTCGTCGACGACATCATCGCTGTAGACCGAACAGTACGTCTGGTCACCCGACAGCGCGACGTACGCGGGGCGCCACGCGTTGAGGGCGACCCCGGGCAGTTGGGTGCAAAGGTCGAACGTGTGCTGATAGTGGGAGGCGCCATCGCCCGGGTTGACCATCCATTTCACCCAGTGGGTGTTCGGCCACCACACCCCGGCGTAGAGCGGTGAACCCGAGTCACCATAGATCGTCACCGATTGCGGCCGCAATCCGTTCGTCTGCGCCGACGCGTTGGCCGCGTTGAACTGCGACTGCGTGAGGCCGTGATGGGCGACCCAGCCCGCGCCCACCCCCTTGGTCATGACGGCGGCGAAGATCGCGTTGCCGCCAGAGCCGGTCGCCGACACCAGCGACAGGCCGTAGCCCTCCTTGACGTTCTGGGTAACCCAGGCCTGGTACGCGTTGCCGTCGACGCCGTGGATCGCCGACCACGTCGGCATCGGGCGATCGACCCACACCGCAGCGTACTGCGCGTCACCCGGATCGCCGTAGACGCTCAGGGAGATCATCCCGTAGCCTGCCTTGGATAGATTGGTGACGTGCGTCTGGTGCACCGCCGCGCTGACGCCGTGATAGGCCTGTACGTTCATGGTTCCTGCCCCTTTCGTTGTCGACCCGTCCATCAGGCGGGCCGTCGCCTGGCCTCCTGCTGGATCGCAACGAGATGACCTTGCGGGACAGGAAGCGTGTCTATCATCTGGGCAATCTTCAACGATGCAAGCCAGCGATATAGGGGATCGGTTCAGGCGACGCTCATGGGCCTTGGGATTGCCGCCATTCCCAAACATTGATCACTGCGATGACGCCTCCCAGGAGCCCACTTCGATGCGATTCGAAACCCGCATCGTCTTCAACCCGGTCGACGCCCTCGCATCGTGGAAGTACCCCCACGGGTGTCGTGAGTTGGAAATTCGTTGAATAGGTCTTGAGCGAAGATGAAGCGGTGCCGAATCCCGTTCAGAACGCTCGCAGACTAGGCGCGACCGCTAGCGATGCTGGCGGCCTCGCTAGCGAGCGCAACGACGGATGCGGCCGTTTTGGACGGGATTCTTCAACGAATTTCTGACTCACGACATCGGCAGTGCTCTGCCATTGCGCGTTCTCGACGCGCGGGAGCGGCGGCTTCTCAACGAGGGCCGCCCGCACAGGCGGCTCAATGAGCTCGCCGCTCGACGATCTCCGGCAAACCGCTGCCCGGTGACCGAACGCGCCGAAGGCCTGCGTGCGATCGTGCGGCTCGCAGAATTTCGCCCAGGGCTTCGGGCTGCATCGGCTTGTGAACGAAGAAGTGGAACCCTGCGGACAGGCATTTTTCCTGCGCCGCGGCGTCAGTCCTCCCGGTCAGGCAGACGTACAGCGCCCGTGGCAGCGTGCCGTCCTGCTGTGCCCGGGACAGCACTTCGCAGCCATCTTCACCGGGCATCTGCAAATCCAGGAAGACCAGCGCCGGTTTGAACAGCTGAGCTAGTCGAAGTCCCATTTTGCCGCCATAAGCGACAGCGGTCGGGTATCCCGAGACCTGTAGAAGGTAGGAAAGGGAATGCGCGGCGTCAATGTCGTCGTCGATGACGAGCACGCGGAGCTCGTCTGGCCTGTCGTGGAACATGGGCGCACGTGTTGAAGCTGCCACTTTGTGGGCAATTTGCATTCCCGGGTGCAACGTCATCAACAGAATCTGTTGATGACGCCGTTTGAAACCCGAGAGCGCCCAGCGCCGCTGCGCTCCCGCAAAACTCGCGGCTGACAGCCGCCCGATGTCGACCAGCTTCAGTCATCCCCACCGTGACCACGGTGCTTGCCGTTGTCGTGTTTGTCGTCCTTGTCGTGCTTGTCCTTCTTGTCGTGACCATGGTTGTGCTTCTTGCCATGTTCCCAGTCGGGATGCTCCTCTTCGTAGCGTTGGCGCACCCACTCGTCGCGAACAAAATAGACGCGCTGACCGCACGCGTGATACTGCCCACAATAGCGCCGCCAGTTTTGCTGATGCGCGGGCGGGACGTAGAGATAGATCGGCGGCTGCTCGACGTACACGGGCGCCGGGGCAACGATGATGGGTTGCGGCTGGATGATGGCCACGCTTGGAAGCTCACCGATATCGATGCGGCCGTAGATCCCAGGCTGATTGATGTTGATATGCGCCGTGACGCTCGCCTGCGCAAAGACGGCGGGAGACAGCAAAGTGGCGAACACGCAGGTCAGAAACTTTCTCATTCTCGACTTTCAGAGCAAATCTTCGCGAATGCGGATGACCCCAACCCGCGGGGGCTTGGAGAACATTTCAGGCTGGTAGCCAGACCGCGCCCTCATCATGCAACCAAAAGCTCAGCCATGCTGGAAGCGATGGCAGCGGACGGTAACGATCGCATCACGGGGCGACGACAACGCTTTCAGCTCCGCCAGTCCCCTCGCAACCGTGGCCTGCTCGACAACGAGTTTTCCGAGGAAAACTACGCACAAGGCACCCCTGTTGGGCACTTTAGGCGTGGGAGGAATTCATAAAGCTGTTTAGTTGCCGAAAGAGCGAAACGCCAACCGTTTCCTCTAGCGACACTCAATGTCCGTTTTCTCCGCCCGCGGTTGCCCGCTGATTTTTCAAATGCTGCTCAGCAGCGCCGCCGGTTTTGTCACTTCTGCGACGGCTCAGGATCTGGCCGCACTGCCTCTGGACCGTCTGCTGGACATGCCGGTGTCCGGTGCGTCGAAGCTGACGATGACTGCGGGCGAAACCGCCGGTGCAGTGACCGTCATCACCCATGAAGAAATTCGCGCGCTCGGTTGCCGCACACTGGCTGACGTGCTCGCGACGATCAAAGGGGTGATGACCACGTCCGATCGCTCGTACACCTATCTCGGCATCCGCGGGTTCTACGCCCCGGGCGACTACAACACGCGGGTGCTGCTGCTCATCGATGGCAATCGCGCGAATGACGCGCTCTACGACCAGGCCTACGTGGGCAGCGAGTTTCCGGTCGACCTCGCGCTGGTCGAGCGAGTCGAGTTCATCCCGGGCCAAGCGTCCGCGGTCTTCGGCCCGAACGCCCTGTTCGGCGTGGTCAACGTCGTGACTCGCCAACCCGCCGCAGGAGCACCGTCTTCTGCAGAGGTGATGGTGGGGTCGTTTGGCGCGAGGAGGCTCCGCCTCGAGCACACCTCCGCGCTGCCGGGCGACGGACTCCTCAGGGTGTCGGCATCCTCGTCGGCCACCGACGGTGAAACCGTGGACGCCGACGGCGCCAAGACAACGCATGGGGACTTCGAACAACGAACAAGCGTGTCGCTCGAGGCACGTTACGGTGATCTGTCCTTGTCTGCGATCGATTCGCGTCGAACGCGGGGAAATCCGGCTTTGATCGACGCCGTTGCCGGGGCTCGTCAGACTCGGAATATCGACAATCAAGCACTTTTCAACCTCGCGTGGTCGCAGACGAACGAGTCGGGTGATCAGAAGGTGCTGCGAGTTTTCGCCGGAAACTACCGCTTCGTTGGCCGCTATGCGATGGCCGGAGAGCCGATCATCGTCAATCAAGATTCGGCAGTCGCCCACTGGTGGGGTGCAGAGGGACGTCTGACGTTCTCGCCATTCGAAAGACACAAGGTCACCGCTGGCGCCGAGGTTCAGGTCTCGCCAAAACTCTGGCAGTTCAACGCTGACATCGCGCCCCCCAGCCAGCCCTATCTCGACAAGCAGAACCCGTCGAAGCGCGGTGCGGCGTTCGTCGAAGATCAGGTTCGTCTCACGCAGCAGGTGACCTTCGACGCCAGCGTCAGATTCGATGCGACACAAGGCTTCGGACACCAGGCAAGCGGACGATACGCGCTCATCTGGAAGCCCGACGACAGGCTCGTGGTCAAGGCAATCCATGGGTCTTCGTACCGGCCGCCGAATGATTTCGAGGCTCACTATGAGCTGCAAGGCGCGGGCGGCTACGTCCAGAACCCCGCCTTGCGCAAGGAGTCTGTCGAAGGCTCGGAACTGAACGTCGAGTGGCACCCGACCCCGAGCGACCGCCTGAGCGCATCGATCTATCAGAACAACGCGCGTGAGTTGATCGTCCAGGTGCGCGATGACGATTCGGACGCCTACATGTTCGTCAATCAAGGCGCGGTGGTCTCGCGCGGCGCCGAGTTCGAGTGGCAACACGAGTGGTCCGGAGGTGAGCGCCTCCGCGCGAACGCGAGCTTCTCCCGGGCGTCCGATCACGGCACGTCTGTTCCGATCGCGACCTTCGCGCCGCGCTACCTGGCCAACGTCACGGCCATCGCCCCCCTGCCCGCGGGCCTGGAGATCGGTGCCACGTGGAGGGCCCTGGCAAGACGCGGAAACGCGGGTGCGTACACCGTCGCCGGACTTTCGATCTCGTCTCCGGAGCGACAGGACGCCTGGCTGTGGTCCTTGGGCGTGGCCAACATGTTCAATCGGCGCTACAGCGATCCCGGCACGGACCTCCAGGCCCAACCCACCATCGTTCAGGCGAGTCGAACCTTCGAGCTGACGGTCGCCCGAAACTTCTAGCCATGCGGTCGACGACATCATTCGCAAGCCGCCTTCGATGGGGTGTAGCGGCGCTCCTCATGCTCGCCTGGTCGATTGCCGGGGCGATCGATCGGGATCGGCTCGAAGCGGCAATCGTCTACAACATCCTTCAATTCGTGGAGTGGCCCGGCGAGGACGCGCTGCCAGCGGGTACGCCGCTGACGCTTTGCATGGATCCGGACAGCCCGACGTACGCGTCAATGCGGCAACTGAGTGGCCGTGAGCTTCGGAAGATGCAGTTTGTCGTCGAGCCCCTGTTGCCGCCGGCGCTCCGGTGCAATGCCGTGTTTGTCGACTCGCTCAAGAGCCAGCATTCAGCGTCGACGCGTCAAAGCGGTGGCACCGATGGCGCATTGCTGATCGTCGCAGGCAGTCATTTCCAGCCTTCGGAACCACCAACGATTCAACTGAGCGAAACGGGCGGAAAGCTGGCTTTCGACATTTTTTCGAACAAGGCCCGAAGGCAGGGTTTGGTTGTCAGTTCGCGGCTGCTGAGGCTGGCGAGGAAGGTATCTGAATGAGGTCGAAACATCGTCCCGCGCGAGGCCTGCCGCAACCGAACTTTGCGCGTGCCAGCAATCTGGCAGGACGGCTCACGCGTGCAGCGCTGGAGTCGACCGCCCTGGCGCTCTTCGTGGCGGGCGTCTCGGTCAACGTGCTGGTCTACGGTTCGTCGCTGTCCGACCTGCGACGCGACGCCGCCGTGCAGGCACGCATCGTCGCCGACAACAGCGGTGCTGCGCTGCTGTTTGGCGACGCACGTGCCGCGAAGGAAACGTTGGAGTACCTGAGCAATTCGCCCCAGGTTCTGAAGGCCCGGATCGATGACGCCAACGACAAGGTCTTCGCCGAATACACATCGGTGGATCAGCGCTCGACCGCCGTCGACGGCCGGCGCGCTCCGGATGTGCTCGTCGTCGGGGCGCCCGTGGTCCAGAGCGGTCGAACGATCGGACATGTCGCCATGTCGATGTCATTGCAGCCGCTGCATCGCCAAGCCGCCATGCTCGCAGCAGCCACCGCGCTGGCAGCATTGCTCGGTCTCACCGTTGCCTATCTGCGGGTGAGGCGCGTGCGGCGGGCCGTCAGGCAAACCGAAGCAGACCTTGATCAGCTCGCATTCTTTGATCCCGTCACCGGCAGATTCAACCGACATGCAGCCATGGAGTACCTGGCAACGGCGGTGGACAGCGCAGGACACACCGGATTTGTCCTCGCGCTGTTGGACCTGGACGACTTCAAGCTGGTCAACGACAGCCTGGGACACATCGTGGGCGACGAACTGCTTCGCGCTGTGGGAGATCGACTCGACGCCGTGTGCGGCGAAATTGGCGCCGTGTTCCGCCTCGGGGGCGACGAGTTCGTAGTGATCTGGCCAGAGTCTGAAGACGGACGCGCCACATCCCGATTGGGGCGCGCGATCATCAACTGCATGTCGGAGCCCCTTCGCATATCGGGGCAGGCCATGGCTGTGCGTGCCAGCGTCGGAATTTCAAGATTCCCGGATCACGGAACAACGGTCTCATCGTTGCTGAAGGCCGCCGACACAGCGATGTATGACGCGAAGTCATCCGGCAAGAACAGCTTCGAGGCCTACAGGGAATCAATGACGCGCAATGCGTCGGAACGCCTCCAGCTCAGCATCGAACTCGGTCAGGCTCTCGAGCGCGGCGAACTCGTCCTCCACTACCAGCCCATCGTCGAACTCTCGGATGGGGCGTTCATCGGCGTTGAAGCCCTGGTGCGCTGGCGGCATCCCACCCGGGGTCTGCTGGGGGCCTTCGAGTTCATCGACGTCGCCGAAAGCTCCGGTCTGATCATCGACCTTGGAGGCTGGGTGCTGCGTGCCGCGGCCAAGCAGCAGGCGGAGTGGGCGCGAAATGGCTTGGGCCACCTTTTCATCGCCGTCAATGCCTCGGCGCATCAGTTCAAGCGGAACGTGCTCATCGACCAGGTGCGCGCCGCCCTGTCGGAACATGGTGCCGAGGCAAAGAGGCTGCAGATCGAGCTGACGGAACACACGCTCATCGAGGACGTGGCCGCGAACGTGCAGACATTGGCGTCGCTTCGCCTGTTGGGCATCAAGGTCGCCATCGACGACTTTGGGACGGGGCTGTCCTCGCTTGCCTACCTGAAGCGGCTCCCCATCGACAAGCTGAAGATCGACCGCAGCTTCGTCAATGACATGACGGTGGGCAACGAAGACACCGCCATCGTGGCCGCCATCGTCTCACTCGCGCAAGCGCTCAACCTGGAGGTGGTTGCGGAAGGGATCGAGACGCCGCGGCAACTCGAATTGCTCAAGATTCTCGGGGCGCAACACGGGCAAGGCTATCTGTTTTGCAAGGCTGTCCCAGCCGAGGCTATCCGCGATTTTGCGTCAGCAGCGAACTGTGTCTCGGTGTTCCCGGGCCCGAAGGCCCAGGTCCCCACTTGAGCAATGAGTGCACGATATTGCACATTGTCATTCTCGTTCATGCACGTTATGATTCCGCATGGACACAGTGATCCCTCTTGCTCGGCGTGACGTCATCGCGGCGCGAATTGCGCAAGGCCAATCGGCCGTCGCCAAGGACCTTGCGGACGAATTCGGCGTTTCCGAGGACGCCATCCGTCGCGACCTGCGCGCGCTCGCCGCCGAAGGGCTCTGCCGGCGGGTGTACGGAGGCGCCCTCCCCATTTCACCCTCTACGGCGCCCATGGCCACGCGCATCGATGAAGCCCGCGAGCGGAAGGCGGCTCTGGCACTGGCCGCTGCGACAACGATCCGGCAGGGGGAGTTCCTCTTCCTGGACAGCGGCAGCACGAATCTGGCACTCGCTCGAAGCCTCCCGGAAGACTTCGATCTGACCATCGCCACCAACTCGATCGACATCGCAGGCGTCGTCGCCATCCGGCCTGACCTGAGGCTCGTCCTGGTCGGCGGCCATGTCGATCCGCTGGTCGGCGGCTGTGTCGACGCGGACGCCATCCAGTTCGTCTCGAGGATGAACATCGATCGCTGTTTTGTGGGCGCCTGTGCGGTCTCGCCTGACGGAGGTGTCAGCGCTTTCCATTCGGCCGACGCGAGCTTCAAGCGCGCGCTCGTCGCTGCAAGCCGGGAAATCCTCGTGCTCGTCACAACCGACAAGCTCAGCGAGCGTGCCCCCTACCGAGTCGCAAACGTCGAGCAGATCGACTGCTACGTCGTCGAGGACGCCGCCGGCGCCGCCGAACTCAAGAAGCTTGCCAAGGCCGGCGCCATACTCCTCAAGGCCGCCAAGCCGGCCTGAACGCTCAGCCCCTCTTCTCATGTCTACCGCAGATACGCCGGCAACCCGGCTGGCGACCCGCATTGCCTTCTTCGTCAACGGCTTCAGCATCGCGGCGTGGGCG
>FSWB01000075.1_pt1 | contig 11039 bp, 2 predicted proteins | sample 1637871 | NCBI WGS metagenome assembly FSWB01 (sample SAMEA3914789, study PRJEB12502) | metagenome | biome: forest; material: soil | place: Canada | collected 2011-07-03 | depth 0.3 m
CCATGATGCAGCAAACCTACATCCTTCCGACAGTGTCGATCGATGAAGCCTACACGGAGGTCAAGCGATGCATTCGGCATCGGATTCCCGGGGCGCTGCTGGTAGGACAATCGCGCTTCGGCAAGACCTACTGCGCGCGCTACATCAGCCGGCTCCTCAAAGAGGAATTCCCTAAGCTGGTAGTTCTGACGGTGGGCAGCGAGAAGAAGAAGGCCCCCGTCGAGTCGGCATTCTTTGAGAATTTGCTGCAGGCCGCAGAGCACAAAGAGATCAGGCACGGGAGCAATAGCGAAAAGCGACGGCGGCTGATCGAGCGTCTGGTCGAACTCGTGACGCGGTCGCGGCAGAACCTTCTGGTGCTTTTCTACGATGAGGCCCAAAGGCTTTTCGTCGAAGAATACGAGTGGCTGCGCGATGTCCACGATCAACTAGAACGCCGCGGCATTCGCATGATCACGTTCCTGATCGGGCAACAGAAGTTGCTCAACCAGAAGAACGCCTTGCGGATGCAGGGAGAGACCCAGATCATCGGCAGGTTCATGATCGATGAGTTGCCGTTTCACGGCGTGCGCACGGCTGATGAGGCCGCGACTTGCCTGAATGCTTATGACGAGGCTTGTTATCCCCTCGACTCGGGTTGGAGCTACACGCGATTCTTCTTGCCTTTGGCTTTCGAGTCGGGCCTCCGCCTTGTCGACCAGGCAGCGATCGTGTGGGCCGCGTTCCTTGCGGCCCACGCATCTGCCGGATTCCGCTTCGCCATCGATATCCCGATGCAGTACTTCTCGCGCACGGTCGAGATCGCGATGTCCGACCACAGCGATCATGATGCCGCAGGGTTCACGCTGACCCCGGCCTTCTGGGAGCAGGCAGTCCTCGACGCGCGGTATGTCGCCGCGGTCGAAGAATTGCGAATCAATCCTGAACTTGACGACTGAAGCCATGGCCAAGCAGCTTCGCTCAGCGGCACCAGCACCTCGAAAAGCACGGGGGACCATGCAAATCTGCCTCGACATCCCGAAAGCGCCTACGCCGCAATGGTGTTGGCGCGATGATTGGGTGCAACGTGGCGAGTCGATCTACAGCCTGATCGGCCTGTTCGAAGCGCTGAACGTCGTGGGTGGCCGACAGATCCGTGCTGAGTTCGTCGATGCAGTTCAGCCCGGCACTTCGCGGTTTCTGATTCAGCCGACCCTTGACCTTCTTCGCCCTGACAGGTTCAGAGCGGCTTGGTTCGCGACTGTCATTCGCCAGCAGATCGATGTCGTGAACCAGAGTTTCGTCAGCGAAGCTTTTCCCGTCAGCGGGTGGGTAGGGCATCGGCAACTGTTTTGGTGCCCGCAATGCGTGAAGTCGGGATATCACGCACCACTGTTCCAGTTACCGATGATCTACGAATGCCCGGCACACCACTGTCCGCTGGAGTCGCGATGCCCGCGCTGTCGATCGAGTTTTCCCTACCAGTTGACGACCAACTCGGCGACACCGTTGTTCTGCTGTCCGGGCTGCAAGCTCGACTTGGCACCGGGCATGCGGAAGGGTCGTCGGCGACCATTGGGCGCGGAAGAAATTCGTATGCTGGGCCACAGGGCGGAACTCATGAAGTTCTGCGATAGTCTGCCCACGATGGTCTCCGAGGCCCTGGACACTCCCGTCGCACCTCGGGGCGGCGACGTCATCGTATCGCCGCCGGCACTCAGAGTTGCAGAGCCCGATTTCAAGACTTTTGTCACACAGGTTCTGGCTTCATTGCGGTCAGCCAATCAAGCTGACTGGGATCGGTGCGAGCCTTCGTTTTCCTATGTAGACAACGGACAAGCCGTTCGAAGAATCAACGGCAAGCTGATCGCAGCCCGGTCCGGCTGGTCGGATCACTTGGTCCCAGCTTCAGATTGGGGCCTTCACCGAGCGGCGGCGCTCTATCGATGCGTTCGAAGGCATCTGTGGCAGACGGTCGTGCGTCCGCACCGTCGCTGCGTCACGGCAGTTTGTAGGCGGCTTTGGTGGCCGATCATCGGCTGCGAGACGCCCAGTTTCTGTGTGGTCGCCGCGGCGTTCATTCGATGGCGCGTTCAGTGGGAGTCCGCGGTGCGGTGCACGGATCTGATGGCTGCCGCGATCTCGCCGCCGCTTGGCTTGGTCACGTGGTTGGCATCGGCTCCGGTTGGTCCTGCGGCGGGAACCAAAATTGTTGAGTCGTGGCTTGTCGATCACGTCCTCGCAGGCGACTTGATAAACACCTTCGAGAGCATGCTGGCCGAAGAGATTGCACGTCCCTACGGCGAACCGATCAGGTGGAGCAGGGCAAGGGCGTCGTTCGCGGACCATGCGTGCTGGGTTTGTACTGGCAGGGGTACGAAGCACCATCCGGCGAGGCTTTTCGTCCGATGTTGCGGAGATCATGAGCGTCGTCGACCGGAACGCGTCGATCCGGGTCACTATGCCCGGCATCTCGCCGCGGTCGCAAGTATCGAGCATTGAAACGGCAATCGTAGTGGAGGCAAGATCTCTGGCTTGAAGTCGAAGGCACGTGCTCTTGGGCGACTGATCGCAGTACATCGCGTTGTACTCGTTCAGCCGGCCGCCGGCGGCCAGAATGGCTGCGTCGCTCACCTCACTGAACGCGGCCGCGGCGGCGCATGTGAGTCCGTCAGGTTCAGGCAACGATGGATCCGAATCTCAGGTGGACACGGCCAATGCGCGCACGCCCGCAAACCCGGCCGAGGAGCCACTCCTCTTGAACACCTCGCGGGCAGCCGCCATGCGGCGCGCGAGATCGGCCCGCGTTCCGCAGCAAACCTGGTTGATCAGGTCTTCGGTGCGCCGTTCCTTGTATTGGATGTGGTCGTCGTTCATTCGCGTAATCCTGCGCCCCGTCTGTCGCCTCCTGAGGGCAGTCGCGATTGCAGCCATACGGGAAATCCTCTGCGCACTCGTGTGGACAACTGTTGAGCAACTGAGTAGCATTCACGCTGCCGTTCCAAGATGAATCGCGCCGGGCCGTCGGCCAAGGCGCGCGCTGGGGCAGTGCCACCAAGGGGAGAGAGTCATGACATTCGATATCGGCCGCGCCTAGCGGTTTGTGACGCCGCGCCGAGCGGCGACTCCATTTGCTTTCCCAGTCCTTGCCGGCGCGCGATGTTCGCGCCCGGTGGCGGAGCGCTTCCCGTCTGCCCACGACGCCTGTTGAATCCATCTCGACCATACACCCCATGCGCATGTTCACCGAACGTCTTCGCCTCGCTTCCAAACTCCTTGCGTGCTCGGTATTGTGGTTCGCCGCGCAGGCAGCGCAGGCGGCAGCGGTGGTGGCGTGGTACGTGGGGCCCACCTTATATGCGCCCAGCGGCCTGATTGTGCCGGGTGGCGGAACAGTGACCGCGGGATTGACGGGGCAGGCCGTTGTGAGGCCGTTTAGCTCGATCAGCACGGTCAGTTCGCTCGAATTGCGAGAGGTGGTTGGCAGCAGTTATGCGGTGCGGGGCAGTTTCGCATGCACAGTCATTTATGAGCCTGGCACCCATACGCTGGAGGACGACCCTTGCGACGCATCGATTGCAGCGCCACTCGCCGCGGGGGCGCACGAGCTCTACGTCCACGCCAATACCATCGGGTCGGCCCCGCCCGGCGATAGCGCGCACGTGATCGTCACGGTCACTGCCAACAGCGCACCAACGGTTTCGATTTCATCTCCGGTCAACGGTACCAGGATCGCCACCGTCTCAAGCTCGGCGCCATTGACATTGACGGCATCGGGGGCCGACGTTGACAACAATCTGGTCAGCGTTTCGGCGGCGATCGACGGTGCGGCAGCTTCGCTGACCGGCGCGACCGGCATCAATTCGACGATCAACCTGGCACTCGGGCACCACACCATCAGCGTCACCTCTCTGGACGCCATGGGCGCGACTGCGACGGCTAACGTCGGTGTCGACATCCTCGCCGACGCCGCGCCCGCGGCAACGCTTCAATCTCCCTCCAACGGTGCGCAGTTCCAGGCCATCGCCTCGACCACCACGGTCTCTGTTCAAGGCACGGGGAGTGACCCTGACGCTGCCGGCAGTGGCGCCGAGTTCGACCACTTGTCGCTCATCGTCGACGGTACGGCCAATGCCAGCAGCGTGACGACCTCGCTCAGCACGTCGCTGACCCTGGCCCCGGGCTCGCACTCGATCGTGCTGACGGCCACCGACAAAATGGGCCTTACCACCAGTTCGACGAGCAACATCACGGTGTTGGCCGATCGCGCACCGCAAGGCAGTCTCAGCTCGCCGACGGGCGGTCAGGTCTACACGGTCTATACCGGCGCGTCGGCGACGATGAACGTCGTCGGCACGATGACCGACCCGGATGCCGCATTCGGCGACAGCGTGTCACGCACTGAAGTGTGGCTCGACGGCGCCTCGGTCCAGTCCGTCGCCGGCGGCAGCGTGAGCACGACCATCAACTCCGCGGCCGCGGGTTCGCACGCCGTGAAGCTTCACGCGTTCGACGCGTCGAATACAGCCGGAGACTCGCCGACGGTCAATATCACGATCATGGCGCTCGGACCTGTCACGGGCAATGTCGACGGCGAATCCTACGACCAGACCAATGTGCCGATCCTGTCGGGCTGGGCTTGCGACAAGAACGTGGCCGCGCCTGTGAACGTGACGATCTACGCTGGCGGCCCGATCGGGACGGGCACGCAAGTGGGCACCGTCACGGCGAACCTCGCGTCAGAAGCGGCAGTCGGAGCGGCGTGCGGCACGGGCGGACGGACGTATCGCTGGGCCTTCCCGCTTGCCTCGCTCCAAGCCGCTCGCGCAGGCCAGGCCCTGTATATGTACGGCATCTCGGCACAGAACGGCGGCGCACAGACACTGATCGCGAACTCGGGCACCTTTACGATCCCCGCCGTCACTGCCACGCTACCGGTCACGATTTCGCCGCCAAATCTGGGTGGGGGTCTCGCGGGAACGCTGCCCGGCCAGGCCGGGGTTTCTTCGCGCGGCGCCAGCCAGTACTCGTTTTCGATTCCGGTGCCTCCTGGCACGGCCGGTATGGCCCCCTCGCTCGGGATGAGTTACGACAGCGAGAATCCCATCGACATCGGCGCGCTTGGGTGGAGCCTGAACGGCATTTCCGAAATTACACGCTGCAAGCGCACGTTGGCGACTGACAATCTGGTTCACCCGGTGGACTTGACGTCGGCTGACGCCTATTGCCTGAATGGCGAGCGCCTGATCCTGATCTCCGGCACGGATGGCGCCACCGCGGAATACCGCACCGAGGTCGAATCCTTCCAACGCGTGAAGTCCTTTGGCTCGAACGCCACGGTGGGGCCGGACTATTGGACGGTCGAGACTCGCGATGGTCGAATCATGACCATCGGCGGCAGTGCGCAGAACGCCACGGTGACCGCAACCAAGACGATTAATGGCACGGGCGTCACCGCCAACTGGATGTGGAAGCTGCAGCGGGTCCAGGATCAGCACGGCAACTACATGACGTATGCCTACGAGGCGTCGACGACGGGCGAAAACTACCCGACACAGATTCTCTACACGGGCAACACTGCCGCTGGCTTGGTGCCCTACAACTCGGTTGAATTCGTCTACGAAGCGCGTAATGACGTCTTCTCAGGCTTCGTGTCGGACGCGCCGGTCACGCGGCCAAACCGTCTGAAGCAGATTTGTACGCACATCGGCGTTGCAGCGAACGGATGCAGCGGCACGGTCGCGCGGCAGTGGAATTTTGCGTATACCTACAGTCCGTACAGCAATCGCAGTCTTCTGCAGTCGGTGGCGGACTGCAATGGAGATGGCTCGCAGTGCCTCCCGGCCACTACCTTCGCATGGACCCAGCGCGATCCGTCCAAGAACACCTGGCAGGCCTCGACCGGCACCTGGAAGGGGCCGGGCATTCCGGTGCAAGCCGCGTACTCGGTGAATTCGGGGATGTACCAGCCTGCAGCGCAATTCGCAAAGCGCGCCGTGGTTGCGGACTTCAACGGCGACGGCAAGAGCGATTTGCTGGTCAATGCGGCCGGCAGTAGTTCCTGGACGTTGTGCAGCGGTATGAGCGGCAACTGCTCGTCGCTGCCGGGAATGCCGGCTGTGAGTTCCGAGAACTTCTTTCTCGGGGACTTCAACGGCGATGGCTTGCCCGATGTTTTGGTGGCCAACGGTAGCAGCTGGACCCTCTGCCTTTCGCTCGGGACAAGTTTTTCCTGTAGCCCGGCCGCGGGCCTGCCTGCCCCGATCAACTACATCAACACACTGCTCACCCCACTGGTGGGCGACTTCAACGGTGACGGGCGTGACGACGTGCTCTTCAAGGGAACGCTCTGTACATCGACGGGCAGCGGCTTCACGTGCAAGTCGTATCAGACTTTCCTTTACGGCATGTTCGACACGCCGTCGACGGCCCCCACAGAGAAGACGAATCCCGCCGCTCACATCATGGGCGACTTCGACGGCGATGGACAGACCGACATTCTCGCGTATCAGACTTCATCGAGCGATGAGAATTGCACGACCATTCCCGCGAACAATTGCATCTACGACACCACCGATTTCTATCGGTATGTCTTCGGGCCGACCGGCCTGGTCGAGCAATCCGGGACCGAGACTCGAAAGGGGGCGTTCTTTTCGGGAGTCGTCACTGATCTGAATGGCGACGGTGTCACCGACGTGATGTTCAACGGCAGGGTCGTTCGGCATAGCGCCACGGGCGCCGTGCTCTCGACCAATTACTACCTGAATACTTGCTTCGGGGGAACCATTTGCAGCGCAATTGCGAATCAGCCGACTGATTTTTCGGCATCCCTGGTCTTGGCCGGAGACCTGCTGCAGAGCGGCGCGAGCGCCGGACTCTACGTTTCCTCCGTTCCCTCCGGGGGCTACTATGTCGTTCCGTTCAATGCAGACGGCAGCCAGGGAACCCCAATCTCCTCCACGCCGTGGACGCTGGCGCCGACGTGCCCAGCGAGCACGTCGATGAGCCGGGGAATGGATCTTGACGGCGATGGTATTGCCGACGCGCTGTGTTACACCCCGAATGGCATTCCCAGCACCACGGGCACCTGGACATATGCGCTAAGCGGCTCGAACAGCTTCACGGATCGGCTCCAGAGCGTGACAGACGGCAACAGCCTGAAGACAACGTGGACGTACGCGAGCGGTAACGATCCGACCGTCGTGTCCACTGGCGCTCGAGGCGTCTATCCGACGAAGAGCGTGCGGGTCAACGGCCCGGTGGTCTCCAGGATGAGCGTCGACGCCGACTCGTCGCAGACGGCGGGCAAGACGCTGGACACGACGTACACCTACAGCGGCATGCGCTCGGACAACAGAGGGCGCGGCTCGCTTGGGTTCGACACGGTGAATTCAACCGAAGTCGTCACGGGCGTGGTCACCACCACCCAATACAGCCAGGCGTTTCCGACGATCGCCGGGACGATCTCGGTGACCAAGACCGGCGGGGGGTGCACCTTGCTCAGCGCGGTGTCGACCTGGGCGTCGCTCGCCACGCAGACAGGCGTGCTCTATCCTTACGTTCGCACGCAAGTCACGACCGGGCAGGATCTGGACTGCACCTGGCTGCCCAAGACCACCCTGCAGGTGGGCACGCTGCTGGGCAAAAGCGATGGCATCGATGGATACGGGAACATCACGAGCGCCACGACCACCTCGGTCGAGAACAACGGCACCGGCGACTCGTATCAATCCACCCATCTGTGCACGTCGTATGACAATCGCGTCGGTACCCAGTGGGTGCTGGGCTTGTGCTTGTCGGCAAGCCAGACGGTGTCTCCGGCGAACCCGACTTCCCCGGGTGGACGGCAAGTGTCCTCGGCATTCGACTCTTTCGGCGCGCTGCAGTCGACGACCTCGATGCCCAGTACATCGCTGGCGCTGACCACCTCGTACACGGTCGATCCGAACACCGGGGTACCGCTGTCGATCATGAAGTCGTGGACCGATCCGCTGCCCCCTGGCGCCCTGCAGAATCCCACGACGTCGATGACCTACGACTCGGCATGGCGCTTCCCGATCACCGTCAAGAATGCGCTGGGCCAAGTCGAGATGCATGGCTACGACGCAGCAACCGGCGTCGAGACGAGCCTCCAGGACTACAACAATCTCACGACGAGCTGGAAGGTCGACGCCTGGGGCCGCCACACCGAAGAAGATCGCCCCGACGGCACCTACAGCACCTTTGCCTACCGGCTTTGCATCGACACGTGCGGCGCGTTGGCGAAGACCGTGCAGGTCGTGCAGCACTGGGCGCCGGGCCCGGTGCAGATGCTTGTGCCGGAGGAAACGTTCCTCGACAGCCGTGGCCGCAAATTGCTCTACCGCACCTGGAACGACGCGAGCACCGAGGCCGACACCGCGTGGAGCTACGGCGACATGGGGGATCTGTACACGCAGACCCTTCCCAAGTACACGAGCGACGCCGTCACCGGCACGACCACGAACAGCGTGATCGACATCCTTCATCGCCCCAAGCAGGTCGACCGCACCAACGCCGCGGGCAGCGGTGTCGACACGGCCCGATACGCCTATTCGGCGCTGACGACGACGACCACCGACGCCAATTCGCACACGCGGATCGAACGGCTCAATGCGTTGGGCAAGGCCAAGACGGTCACCGACAACAACGCCCAGGCGGTCAACTACGCCTACGACGGCTTCGGAGATCTCCTGAGCACCACCGATCCCGCCGGCAACGTCGTGGGCATGGGCTACGACGCGATGGGCCACAAGATCAGCATGAAGGATCCCGATCTCGGCATTTGGTCGTACGTGGTGGACGCAGCCGGCCGCACGCGCCAGCAGACGGATGCCAAGAGCCAGGTGACCACGTACACGTATGACCCTCTGAATCGTCTGACCGAGCGCCTGGAGCCCGACCTGGACAGCCGCTGGACGTTCGACATCGCCGCCAGCGGCGTGGGCATGCTGGCCGAGTCCTACACCTGGATCGCGGCCACGAGCACCAAGGACTATCGCCGCGTCTACGCCTACGACAGCGTGGGCCGGCCAAGCTCGTCCACGACCACGCTGGACTGGGACTACACCCAGCTCAACACTTACGACAGCTTTGGCCATCTGGCGACGGTCACACATCGCCGCAGCGCCATCGGCGCCGCCAACGTGGGGTCCAATCCGACTGGAACCGGAACGCTCGGGCTGCCCGAGATCCAGTACACGCTGGGCTACAACACCCAGGGCGCCGTCAGCATCGTGGTGCGCGGGGCCACCACGCTGTGGGCGCTCAACGCGCAGGACGCGAGCGGGCGCACGCGGCTGGCGACCTTCGGCAGTGGCCTGATGACGGCCACCGGCTACAACACCTACACGGCCTTCCTTGAGACGATCCAGACGGGCCCGAGCAACGGCGCGGGCGGCGTCAACCCCAGCATCCAGTCCGACCGCTACGGCTACGACGCGGTGGGCAGCCTGCTCACTCGCACCTGGCTGCCGGCCAGTGGCGCCGCCGCGATGTCGGAGACGTTCACCTACGACGCGCTCGACCGGCTGCTGACCTCGCAGGTGAGCGGCCTGGACCTCAAGAACTTCGCCTACGACGCCCTCGGCAACATCACGTCCAAGACAAACGTGGGCAACTACACCTATCCCGCAGCCAACAGTGGACATCCGCCGCACTTGGTCAGCAGTATCACGGGCACGGTGGTGGGCCTGGCAAACCCGGGCTACACCTACGACGCCAACGGCAACACGCTGTCCGGCTTGAACCGCTTTTACGCGTGGTCGGCGGCCAACCTGCCGGTGAGCGTGGATCAGCTGTCCGTCGGCACGGCGGCCAGCGCCACGCTGCGCCACGAGTTCCTGTACGGCCCCGAGCGCGATCGCACGCGCGAGATCGTTCGCACGATGAGCGGCACCACCATCGGCCCGGTGCAGCGCACGATCTACAGCGCGGACTCCATCGAGAAGGAGATCGACGCCGTCGCGGGCACGACCAAGATCCGCACCTACCTGCCGCTGGGCCTGGGCTTCACCGAAGAAGTCTTCACCGGCACGTCCATCGCGCCGAACTCGATCGGCACGCCGGTGGAGCGCTACTTCCACAAGGACAATCTCGGCAGTCTGGTCATCGTCACCGATGCCTCGCAGGCGGTGCTGGAGCGCATGGCCTACGACGCTTGGGGGCGGCGCCGTCAGTCCAACGGGTTGGAAGTGAGCTGGCAGTCCCTCAACGCGCAGAGCGCAGCGAATACGCTGGATCACCGGGGCTACACGGATCAGGAGCAACTCGACGACCTGTCGCTGGTGCATCTGAATGGGCGCGTGTATGACCCGATGACCGGGCGCATGACGAGTCCGGATCCGACGGTGCCGGATCCGTACGATCTGCAGTCGCTCAATCGGGCCAGCTATGTGCGTAACAGTCCGATGGACAAAGTTGATCCAACAGGATTCTTTGATACTGTTACAGGGTCGTATATCAAACCTGTGGAAGGGGCGCAAGGCGCAGGCACAGGTGCGGCGGGGACCGTAAGCATGCAGTATGCCGTCCATAGCCAAGATGGAAAGGACAACACCCCAGCGCCAGCACAAGCCAAAGATAGTAAGAATCCGACGGGAAAGGTAGCGGCCGCGCCAGGTTCTGAGGCAAAGGGCACAGGGTGTGGTTCAGCCTGCGCGGTGACGGGGGCGGAAGACGGAATGCATGGTCTTCCTTCCGGCGTACCTAGAGAACAGCAGCAGGAGACAGACCGAATCGCGAACGGAGTTGCCCTCAGGGGCGCTCCTGTGGCCGTTGCGACTGCTCTTCTTCCAGAGGTTGTTGCCTCGCTGGCGTCTAGTCCTCTTGGAAGGGCGCTCCTGACGATGCTCGGGATCAACCTGAATCTTCAGGCCGCCAGCGACGGCATGCCGGTGGGCGGCGCCACTGTACGCGTTGGGCGATGGATGTCCGAGGCCGAGTTAACGGCGATGCAAACAACGGGTCGCGTTGTCGAAAGCCGACTCAATGGCGTCACCAGCGTTACAAGTCCGCCAGATGCACTCAAGTGGATGAAGCAA
>FSWB01000195.1_pt1 | contig 10954 bp, 10 predicted proteins | sample 1637871 | NCBI WGS metagenome assembly FSWB01 (sample SAMEA3914789, study PRJEB12502) | metagenome | biome: forest; material: soil | place: Canada | collected 2011-07-03 | depth 0.3 m
GCCGAGGCTGAGGCAAACTACTACCGGCAACTCGCCGAGCAGGCCGCCACACCGACCTGACTTAAACCAACCGGCCTCCACGGAACCCGGGGCGATTCAGTCTCTCAGCACCCGCATGTTTTCACCTCCAACCGCCAGTTCGGAAACCTTCGCGGTGAAGGCCTTCCGATTTTCCTCGGGAAGAAGCCCAAATTCGTGCAAACGTATCGCCAGGCTGACCTCGGGCGAGAACCTCCCACTTTGGCTTGGGTCAGTCACCTTCTTGACAAGGTCAGGGTCATGTACCAAATACGTTGCAAGGAACTCCTTGGAACAGCGAGAAGCCAAAAATCGATACAGCGTCCAACGTGCGTCCCAGGCGGACATCCATTGGACTTTGTAGTTCTTGCTATTCGAGAACTCTTGTAGACGAGCGAGCATCGTTGGAAACAGAGACTTAGGCACGACAACGGCTTTCTCGATTCCGACGTTTCCGCAGGTGACCTGCGCAAGCAAGTTCTCCGTCGAACTACCGCTTAAGAACACTCCGAGCAGGTCAGGGCTGAAGGCCAATGTCGCCGCGTAGGCGTCACCGATAGTTGGATGCTTGAACCGCCATAGCGGTTGGTCATCTGCTAGCACGTGAGCGACGAGGCTACCTCTGAGTGCGCCCAGCGCGGTGATGCATTCCCCTAGCGTACTGCCCATTTGCTCGAGCGCCTGGCGCTCAGTGTCCTGAAGACTGATGGGCGTCTCGAGATGATCCTTACGCATGTAGATCAATCCCAGCGCTGCTTTGCTGTGTGTGTCCAGGTTCTGAATCACTTCAAGCAGTAGTTGCTCGCGCTTGTCGACGAACTGGCCTAGGTGATATTCGCTGACGTAGAGATCAGTGGTGAAGGCTGGTTCTGACAAACGTCGCGCTGTCTCGGGTATGAATCGCGGATGCGCAGCCACGAATTCAAGATGGGGCCTGATCTTGGACAAGAAGTCCAGGTCTTGCTTTCCGAGCTTCAAATGGTTGTAGAGGATCTGCTCACGTTCCACCGATGAAAGCTCATGGACGTCAATCACGACCTGACTCTCACTGAGGAGCGGAAACGCACTTTCTTTCAGATCCTGCCGAGCGCGGTTGTAGATGTAGTCGCGGGAGGTCATGACGATCTTTGCGCCTTGCCTCAGCATGGCCCTGACTTGCGTCAGGGAGTGGTTCCAGCCGTGCACAAGCGCAGATTCGTACTGGGTCACACCAAATGCGTCGTCGACCCAAAAAAACTGTGATGGCTCAAGGACATTCCAACGCTCAACGACCTTGGCCGGGTCAGCGAGTTTGAGAACTGACGACTTCCACTTGTCCGCCGCGGCCATTGCCAACATCGAGGCGATCGTCGTCTTTCCAGCCGCTGGCTCGCCAATCAGCAGGACGAAGCCATGTTCGTCTAGGGCTTGGACCGCCTTCCGATAGGACTCTGTGATGACTACCTTGGCCAAGTCCTCACGAAGTGAGTCGAGCACAGCACGCGCCTGCGCATAAGCCCGTTCGTCGAGGATCTGGCTCAGGTCACCAAGGCCGTATACCCGGGGAACAAGCATGCGTAGCTTGGTGCTTTCCTTGATCTGCTGCACGATCCACGTGCTGCCGAAAATCCGGACATGTTTCACGCCCGCTTGATGCAAGTCAGCCAGGATCTCCGCCTCTTGACCGCCGGATAGGCCCGCATTTGTCAGCAGAACGTAGACGTCGCAGAGGCCGGCATCCACAAGCTTGCACACCTTCGGAAGCTCCGGCGCAAACTCTGACCTCGTCAGGTTGTGGCCAACCCGTGTCGAGAATTTGCATTGGATGACGAACTTCCCGCTGAGCTCTTGACCTTCTGCTGGAGTCCAAGAGCCGGCGAACGCGCCGTCTCTTCCTGCATCGTTTGAGTCCAAAAACGACTGAACGGTTTGCCCCAACGTATCACGCGCGACGGTGAGGCAAAGCTGTTGGAAGCTGTGCCATCCGAGGAGATGCAGGTCATACATGGGCTGGACGGCGAGACGTTCCGAGGGTGTCGGTAGTTAGCGAGGTGACATGGTCACGCCTCTGTCTTGACGAGGTTGGCCAGAGTCGACCGCCGGTACTCTGCCACCATGTCATGGAGCTTTGGGGGCTTCAGGGGCGCAACGTCTTCGAACACGTCGCGCCCATTCTTCAGCAGTCCCCAGAGGCCACCTAGCTGGTTCCTGGCTTGCGATGCTAAAAACCTGCTTTCCACGAGCTTGCGGACCCCAATGGCGTCTGCCGGAGCAGGACGAGTGGTGGGTGCATCGTCGACCACTCGTATCAGGACAACTCTTAAGCCGGGCTCCGATTTCGGAAACACGCGTCTGCTCTGGTGAACGAGCTTGTTTCGGCGAGTATTGGCTTTGGCGACAGCGCTCAAAACGCCGTCCCATCGCTCAACCATCCCAGATTTTCCTTCCAGATACCCGCGAGTCAAGCGATCAGCGAATTCCAGTTTCGCCCTGAAGCTCTCGATGCCGTACATCGCCGTCTTCATAGCCGCGCCGCTTGCCTTGCCTACCTGATAGGCGACAAAGTTGCACAACTGCTCCTCGAGCTCAGCGAAGACGATGATTGCCATTGAGTGCTCGATAGCGAACATCCGCTGTTCTTCGGCCAATGTCAGCGCTGGAATTTCATTCTTTGCCATGCTGCATTGTGAACGAGTCGGTGATGGTCGTCTGCGGCGGAGTGCGACTGCGACCCGGTCGACGAATATCGTGATCTAAGCTCAAGTTTTTTGCACCCATCGCTGCAGAGCATTGGTGATCGGCATCGGGCACTCCGCTACAGGTTAGGGCCGAAGCGCAGGATGTGATCGCGAAGCTGGTTGCACGCGGGCGCCATCAAGGCCGCGGTATCACCACCGGCCTGGTAGCGATATGGAATCGTCGTGATGCCGGTCAGGTCGCTAGGCAGCTTCACCCCATGGTCTCGAGACTCCATCAGCACCGCGCGGTCCTTGCCAAGGCGGCCCATGAACAACCCGAGTTCGAAGACCACGTTGTCGCGGGGCACGGGCCAGTCTTGCCCGCGGATCGACGCGGTGTCATCCGCGTGGGCGATGGCGACGGCAAAGTCAGACGCATCGACGGCATCGAGGAGGCTCTGCAACGGATAGCTGGCCACGCGGAACACGCCGCTCGTCCAGACGGTGGTGACGAAGTTGTCGTAGGCAAACGCGTTTTCCAGCGCCCGCGCGACGCCGAGCGACTCGGCCGAGGAGATCACGAAGAGCCTGATGCGATCTCGAGGCGCACCGACGTGGGCATTGCGCTGGTGAAGTCGCTTCGACAGCTCCCGCGCGATGCAGAGGTAGACCTCGGGATACAGCTTGCCGATCGCGGCGAGCTCGGCTTCCGACACGCGTGCAACTACACCCGCTTCAGTCGCGACGATCGACGCGGCACGTCGCTGGGACATCTCGATGGCGGCCATTTCGCCGACGTGATCGGTCGGCCCGCGCCGGCCCACGATGCGGCCGTTGACGGTCACGTCGAACGTCCCAGCGAAGATCAAGAAGACGTCGTTGTCAGATGCTCCTTGCTCGATCAGCACCTGGCCCTTCGTGATGGCGAAGACCGGCGCGGAATCTGCCAAGCGCTCGGCCAACTCGCGATTGCCGCCGACCAGCTTCTGGCTGACCAGCGCTTCGACGCGCAGGCGCCGTCCACCATCTCCCTCAAAACGTTCAAGCATTGTTCTCTTCCTGACTTATCGTCTAAATCCAGCGGTGTTTGCGTTGCTTTTGAGGCGGCGGGTTGCTGTCACCACGCATCAAGAGCGCCCTGCGCAGAGACAGTCGCGGCGACGCCGCCACTTCCGAAATCGTACCGTCGTGAGCTTCGATGATCAGCGGAACTTGCAGCGGGCGATGTCCGCGCAAGAACGCGTGCGCGGAACCTTCAAGCTTGCCGCTAGTGGAGCGCTTTACGACCAGCAGCACCAGAAAGTTGGCGGGCTGATTGGGCTCCGCCAGCAGTTCGTACATCATCTGCTTGTCCCGAGGGCTGGGCATGGCGGGAAAGCTCGGATGCGAATGCCACTCGCCGAGGTAGTTGAAGCGCTCATACTGGTGGCCGGTGAGATCTAGGAACCGTCGCATGAACCGCTGGTGGAGCCTCGCATCGCGCCAAAACGCGGCAAAGCTGCCGCCCCTGTGCTGCACCGACAGGTCGACGATCCGATAGACGAGCTCGCCTACGCGTTCGGTGGCCAGCACGCCGCCGATCTCGTTGGACCCGGCGAGTCGCAGTTCACGCTGGAGGCGCGCCGCACACTCTGGAGCAAGGCGCACTTCAATCATTGGCCATCTGTGCCTTGAACATGTCCAGCAGCATGCTCACGGTGCCGGCAGTCTCCTGAGTCACGGTAGAGACAGTCGTGGACGGCAATTCCGGGCCGAGATCGATGGGCCAGATATCGAACGAGCTCTTGAAGATCCACTCTTTGCGCAGGCCGATCATGTAGGCGGAGTACTCGAAATCGGACGGATCCGCCCCCGTGGCCGTATCGATCACGAACCGGGCCAGGTGACTGGCAATGACGGAGACATCGGCGTCGTCGGCCACCATGGGAACGCCCTTGGTGGTCTGGGCGGCGTAGTCCTTGGCCGCCTTCGGCGGCTCTGGAAACTCAGGGTTCTCGCACCACTGGTTGATCATCTCGCGAGCGTCGAACGGATTCGGATCCAGCTTCGGGCGGCTACGCGCGATCAGGCCGCCGTAACCGCCAGCAAAGACACGCCCCCAGAACATCGTCTTGCCATTGAGCTTGCCCGCGGCCGCCGCGCTGTTGAACGCCTCGTGGCTGCCCGTGGCATCAATGATGATGTCAGCCTGGGCGAGCTCTCGGACGATCGAATCGCTTTGCGTTCCGGACTCCTGGCCGCCGATCATGAAGTTGTGCATCTTGACTTCGACGCCGGCGGCCACCCGCTTCAGGCGCTGCGCCAGCGCGGCGGTCTTCTGGCCGCCGATGGTGTACGCATCCAGGTCGTTGCGCACCAGGTTTTCTGGCTTCAAGACGTCGTCGTCGACGAGGACGAACTTCTTGCCACCGCTGCGTGCCAAGGAGGTCGCGACCTTGGAGCCCATGGAGCCGCAACCAAGGATCGCGAACGTCTTGTGGGCCAGCGCCGCGTGGCTGGGTGGCAGCCGAACACCCGGATCGGGCAGCACGAGCCCGGCCTCGTAGGGGCGCTTGTTTCCGGCTCGAATGACGAACGGACGAACTGCACCGTCGACGACGAGAATCAGGCATCGATCGGCGCCGTCATCGACGTACGCCGGAGCGAACAGGTTCCACAGCACCTGGCTATTGCCGTCGCTCTTGAGGAGTGCCGGGATGATCTCGAGCCTCGGGTCGTTCGCCGCCACGGGCACCGCGAGTCCCTTGAGTTCCGCAGACTCGACGACATCCGTCGGCAGCGCAGCATCGGACCAGACCTTGCCGTCCGGCTCGGTGATGCTGGTCAGCGTCATCATGAAGTTGCCCGTGACCCAGGCGCGCCGCAGGTTGACCTGCAGGGACTCCTTCAATTGGGTCAGGCGCTGCTGTGCCTCAGCGGTCAAGACGAGTCGCGCCCATTTGCGACGAATCTCGCTGGCCGGCGTCTCGACGTGCGCCGAGGGCAGATCCCAGGCCGATTGATGCGTCACGCCGACATCGGCTGCCATCAGCGTCAGCGCGCTGCGCAACATGTGGGCACCGATGTAATCCGGGTGCCAGTTGTCGGGTCGGTACTGGAGGCACAACTCGCCGTTGGCCAAGTACTGGTGCGCTCCCCATTCGGTGTGTTCGCCGATCGGGCGGACGGTGGGCGGCGAATTCGGGTAGATCATTGGATAGGTCAACGCCACCGAGCGAACGTCGTTGCCGACCCGCAGGTCAGCCTCGACGCGAAGCGCGGTATTCGCCGCCATCCGCCACCGAACGTTCTCGACGCCGATGCCCTCGTCAACGAGAGCATTGATCGCCTCGTGCTCAAGTTTGACCCGGAGCAGATCCTCGAAGTACCACCACATTAGGCGAACCCGGCCGGCGACTTGTTCGGGTTCGTGGGGCCGGCGGCCTGGCTCGGCAGAGTAAACGCCGCGGCGGCCGATGTCGCCGCCCGGCCGAGGCTGGCGGGCTGCGAGGTAGGCAGCCTCGCCGCGGACGTCGACGTGGACGCCTTCTGGCCGGAGCTCTTGCCGTCGAGCGCATCGGTGGCCTCGTCGTAGTCGAAATCGGCGCGGATGCGGTTGTCGTCGAACAGCGTTCGCAGGGCCCTGGGCGCCTTGCCGTGGACGACGGGGCCGATGGCGGTCTCGTTGCCCTTGCAGCGACACTGCTCGGCTTCCGACCGGAGCACGCCGCGGCTGATGCAGCAGCGCACTCGTTCGCCGTGGACGCCCAGGCGCGTGATGGCGGTCGGCCCGTACTCCACGCCGATCTGGATGCCGAGCTCGCCGACATCGATGCCGGCGTCTTCCAGAATGCCGATGGCTTCCTCGAAGCTGCTGCGCATGGCCGCGGCGCACAGCAGCGCGTTCTTGGCCGTCTCTTCCTCGTCGGTAGTCTGCGCCGTGCCCTCGACCAGCACGCCGTGCACGCAGTCGCCGATGAACCGGATCTTGCGGCCGGAGAAATCGGTGCGCAGCACGGCGTCCATCTCGGCACGCAGGACGTGCAGCGCGCGCACGACGTCCTTGGCCGACGAGTTGTTGTCGATGCGCTCCGACACGTAAGCGGTGAAGCCATCAATGTCGGCGTAGATCGAGACCGACTCCTGGCGACGCGAGTTGCCGGGCGTCAGCAATTCCAGGTCGAGGTCGGCGAACGGCGGCGTGTGGCGCGTAAACGCGATGTGCTCGAGCGGGTGGTCCTTGAGGTGCTTCTTCCAGGCTTCCACGACCTGATCAGGCGTCGCGGTCAGCTTGGCCAAGCCTTGGGACTCGGTGATCTGCTTGTCGGTCAGCGCGGTGGTGTCGACGTCGGTCACCGGGCTCCAGCCCACGGCCTTGCGCGCCGTGTTGGTCATGTAGATGCCGGTTTCGGTGCCCCCTCCCGAGCGCTTGGCCGCCAGGTTGGCAGGCTCGCCAAGGAACAACGGCTCGCGGTTCCCGCGCCGGCCGTTGTAGACCGCCAGCGCTTTGCCGGAGTCAATGCCCGTACGCACGCGGGCTGCGGGCAGCGACAGTGCGCCGTGCTCGCCGGCCCGGGCCAGCACGTCGGTGATCAGCTTGGCCGTGGCGATTGCCTTGTGGATGCGAGCCTTCTCGTCACCGTAGGGCTTGGCGACCACGGCATGCAGACGCTGGTTGTGGAAGTCGACCTGGATCGCGTCGACTTCCTTGAGGATCTGGCGTACTGCGCGGTAGTGCAGATCCAGGAACTGCAGCGTGCGGCTGTGGACGGTCTCGGTCTCCGCCTTCTCAACGTTCAACATCTCGTCGAGGTTCAGGATGTCGACGTAGAGGTGCACGCCGTCGACGCGATACGCCTGGCCGTTGCCCAGGCCTTCGAGGTTCGTCTCGCGCACGTAGTCCTTGATCTCGACCGCCTTGACCTGATCGAGCCAACCTTGGATGCGCTCCTTCGCGACATCCTTCTTCCATTTTCTGCTTGTCATGGTTCTACCCCTGTGATTGGCCGTCTGGGCTCAATCTCGGAGGCCAGAACGCGTTGCTAGGACATCTGGAAATGAAAATAATGAGAGACCGAACGGTCGGAACTCTTCCGATTTCGCTGAATCGGCGAACTCGAAACCCCAAGTTTCAAGGTTGACTGGCTCATGGTGTGAGCCATCGAAGTTGGCGCACCTGGATTTCAGGCGCACGCGACCCGGCAGCTCAACAGGTGCGGGCAAGGCTTTCGGATTCAAGTGGTTACCATCGCTGGGGTTAACCCTTAATCGGGCGATCCGGCACGCCTAACCAGCTCCTTCAGCACGTAGGTGTGCTACTGCATCTACACCAGCAGGATGATCGCAATGACCCACGGCAGTACAGCGACACAGGTGCAGTAGATCGCCCACTGCAGCCGCCCGTGCTTGTTCTCCGCGATCTGTGCATTGCGGTGAATCTGCCGCGCCCAATCGAGAAGGAGTTGCTCGTCCGACTTCGTCGCCAGTGCTTCCGCGTAGGCGTCCGCATGTCGGCCCGCGATCTCCCTGAAGAAGACCAGCGACATCGGCGACGCGGGATGCCCGCGTGCGGGATCGGCGGGCGCGGTGTTCGGAACAAGCACCGCACAGGCAAAGCACAACGAAACGATCAATCCGCCACTGGCCAAGGCGATGGCGCCCCAAGTCAAAACATCGAGATGCGAGTGACTCGGCAACGCGTAAGCGGCCGCGAGCCCACCGAACATCGCGACGTTCAGCGTAGCGAGCACGCCAACCTTAATGTCTGCCAGCGCGATCCAATTCAGATTGCGCTCAAGGATCCATTGCGCCGTGGCAAGGCGCTCCTTCTCATTGACTGCACGATTCTCCATCCCGGAATTTTGCCCGAGGCTCCGGCGACTCTCTACCAATAGAACTCGCCGTCATCGCGCGGGCCTTCGCGCCAGACTTCGCCGGGGTCATACTTGTAGTTTGTGTGAATGGGCTCTCCTGGCTTGCCCGCAACTTCCCGCTGCTTTCGCTCGCCAATCCAATTGTCCATGCCGCTGGCGTACGCTTCCGGACCAACGTGGCACCGGTTTCCCTCTCCAGGCGCAATGATTCGCGAGCAATAGACCGTCGCCGGTCCTATGCAGAAAGGGATCTCGCCCAGCGCGTTCGTGCTGATGGTGGAGTTCGAAAGAATTCCGTACTCGACTCCGATCTTCAGAGTCGGCGGTGACGGTACCTCGTCCAAGTAGTCGGTGCCGTCCAAGTACTCGCACACGGCGTTCAGATCCTTAGCAACCATGCGGCAGGCTTGAGCGGCGCTGTCTGCGTCCGGTAGTATTCCGAAGATGGCATCGCCGTTAATGCCGATGACGCTTCCTCCAGCATCTTCGATGGCACGGATAGAGCCCGACAAGACATCGCGGACGAATTGTCCGACACCTGCAGAGAGCTCGTTCTTCAACACCAATGTTGTGAAGCCGTTGATGTCAACAATCATCGAAAACGCCGCAAAGTCTGAGTTCTTGGGAATGATCACCGCGCAGCGCTCCGGCTCTCATTGCCGCTGATCGGCTTGAATCTGACTTGGCTCTCGCTCAAGAAGTCGATGAATTGCGAATCGACACGCCACCGCTGAAGGCCGGCTGCAGCTGGCCCTTCTGCCCAAGCGTGAAAGAGGAAAGCGTGACGGGCGACGCTCTGCGCTCTTTGGAACTCGCGCTGTGCATCTCGCACCGCGGCCGTCTCCGAGATTTCGAACTCAATCCACTGCATGCTGTCCCTCTTGAGATCGACGATCGAATTCTGATCTGCACGCCGCCAACCGCTGTGCTCTCGCGCTCCCTCGCCAAGTCGATGGCGAGCACGTAGAAGTTCGAGTTGTCCCCGGAGATGCAGAGAGCGGTCACGGCGCCTCCCTAATTCGAGCGCTGGGAACCTCGGCGGGGAGCGATTGTCTTTGGGCCGCTACGCCGGAATTTGCTCGACAGCGAGGGCAAGGCTTCCCTTCGTGGTAGCGACATGTCTTCGCTGTGTGGAAGGTGCAGAGCTAAGCCGGAGCGCTCTTCTTCCGCGAGGCTCGCTGCGCCTTCCCGTCAGTCTGTTTGGCTTGATGCTCGCTTCCTGAAGCGAGCTTCGCGATGATCTGTTCGACAAGCATGTCTTGACCGGCGGCGCTTGCCAGTGCGGACTGGGCTTGCGCAAGCTCTGCCTGCAGCTCGTGGATCTGCGCGTCGCGACGCTTCAGCGTCCCCTGCAGATCTTGCTCTCGCTGGTTGGCTTGGACGCGAAATGCCGTGATCCGGTCTTCGGCTGCATTCATCTGCTCGGTGGCGGCGATCTGCTCGCGCAGCACCGTCTCGAACTTCTTGGCGGTGACCTGGGCGGCCTTCTCGACGCGGACACGCAACATGCGCTCGCCCTCGATCTCCATTGCGGCTCGCCGCTCGGCACCATCGCTTCGCTCATTGGCCGCAACGATCGCCTGGTCGGCGCGCGCGCGCTCGTCGATGACGGCCTGGCGCAACTCCACAACATGGGTCTCCAGGGCGTTGCAGCGCGCCGCGGCCCCGTCGAGCTGGGTGGCGGTACTGCGGTGATCCAGGCGTTCTGCGTCGAGCGCTGCTCGAGCGAGGGTCACCTCCCCCTCGAGCGCCTCGACCCTCGCTGCGGCGTCGGCGGCAGTTGCCTGGGCCTTGGCGGCATCGCGCGTCGCCTCGTCGGCACGCGCTTCAGCATCAGCCAATCCGAGCGCAATCCGTGCGTCGACATCGCGGCGGGACTCCGCCTGCGCGACCTCCCAGAAGTGCTGAGCCGCCTGGAGAACGGGCTCGGGAACGTCGGGCGCTGGAGCGAATGCCCCTGGATCCTGAAGCCGGCGGCCGAGCCCCTTGAACCAGGCGTCGAGCATGGGGCTTACCGTGTTGGGCGATCCGCGGCCGATTTTCTGGCGCACCCGCTCAATGGTCGGCCGCTCGCCGGCAAGTACAAGCGCGTCGCAGGCGGTGAAGACTTCTTTTTCGGTGATTCCGCGGGCCATGTCTCGTGCTCCTTGCGCGCCGCCCCACTTCGGGCAATAGTTAGTCACGATAATAGAATGTTATCGTGATCTATGCGTTTTATACGTTAGACATCATACGTTAGATGTACGATTATTTATGAATACGAAGAAGCCACTGATTCGCGCTGCCAGTGCGCCGCAGTTGCCCGCCGAAATCACGCTCGCGAAAGGTCCGATCGAGCCGCTGGATCCGGCGCGGCTCACGCCGCTCGCCGCGGACGCCATCGAGGCGCTCTTGGCCGAGGGCGAATCGGCGAACACGGTGCGCAGC
>FSWB01000046.1_pt1 | contig 10913 bp, 12 predicted proteins | sample 1637871 | NCBI WGS metagenome assembly FSWB01 (sample SAMEA3914789, study PRJEB12502) | metagenome | biome: forest; material: soil | place: Canada | collected 2011-07-03 | depth 0.3 m
GGCGCAGGCGTTCACGCTGACCAGCAACCAGCCGTGGCTCACGGTGTCGTCCTCCAGCGGAACGACGCCGGCCAGCGAGCGGGTGCGGGTATCGGCCGCGGGCCTGCCGGCGGGGACGTACATCGGCCAACTCATGATCACGCCCAGCGGGGCCGGCGCCTCGGCCGGGGTCTCCGTTCCCGTGACGTACACGGTCGGCTCCTCCACGCCCTCGGGGCACGCGATCTCCGGCACCTTGTCCCCGGCTTCGCTGGGCGCCGGGGCGCTCGTCACCCTGAGCGGCGCCGCCGCCCTCACGACCACGGCCGACGGATCGGGCAACTATGCGTTCAGCGCCGTGGCCGACGGCAGCTACTCGGTCTCGCCCAGCAACGCGGGGATCGCCTTCAGCCCGTCCGCCCAGGGGGTGGTGGTCAACGGCGCCGACGTGGGCGGCGTGAACTTCACGGCGGCCAGCAACGCCACCACGCTGTTCTTCGACGACTTCGCCGGAACATCGCTGGGCTCCGCCTGGACCGTCGTCCAGCGGCGCGGGCCGGCCATACAGGGCGAGAACGAATGCAACACGGCCGGTGCGGTGGGCGTCGCCGGCGGCATCCTGAGCATCACGACCTCCGCCACGCCGGCCACCTGCGGGGATGCCGTCACGGCGGCCAGCACGCAGCCCTACACCTCCGGCGACATCCAGTGGACGAGCCTGAACTTCACCTACGGCTCGGTGGAAGTGCGCGCGAAATTCCCGCCGCAGAACACCGGCACATGGCCCGCGATCTGGCTCCTCGGCTCCAACTGCCAGGCGGCCAACCTGACCAACGGATCCGAGGCGACGGCCTACGACGGCTGCCCGGCCCAGGGAGCCTCCAGCTACCGGGAGATCGACGCGGTCGAGTGCGACGGACGCAGCTGGTGCCACATCGTCGTCGCGCAGGGCAGCGCGGGCTGGTCGAACCCGTGCTCGTTCCCCGTCGACGCGAACTGGCACGTCTTCAAGCTCAGCTGGACGAGCGCCGCGGTATCCATGGCGGTCGACGGCACCCCCACCGGATGCAGCTTCGCCAACACGGGGCTCAACGGACCGATGTTCCTGATCATGCAGACGCAGACCACCGCCGCGGGCGGCGTGGCGGGGCTTCCCAACAACGCCAACCTGCCCACGACGTTCCAGATCGACTACGTGAAAGTGACGCAGCCGTAGCGCGGGAACGCGGTGCGGCTCGCCGTGCCGCGCTCGCCGGGCCGAGGAGGCGCTGACGGCGACGGGCGCCGTCGCCGGCTGGCCGACCAGCAGCAGCCTCAGTATCAGTCGTCAGCCTTCGACACCGTCATTGCGCGACGAACAACATGCCATGCGGATCATGGAGGGCTGATGCGTTTCCGATACCTACGACAACCGGGGTGAGGTGGCCAGTGGCCAAATCGAGCTGCATGACTTGACCCTGCCCGGCGGAGTACGCGTCACCTTGCTTGAACGCGCCGTCCACCCGGTAGGTCGTGTTGTTGGCGTCAGTGAACAGAAGGAAAGTCTTGCCCGTGGGTCCCGGCGCAGGAACGAATCGCGTGTCGTCAACGGGGTAGACCGGGCCGTCCTTGTCGTTGTAGAGGGTCAGTGTGAGCACGCTGACCGTTTGGCTCGGCCCGGGGTTCTTGATGAAGACCAGTTTTCCGTCGGCCTGGCTGTCGAGAACCAGGTTGCCGGATGGATCGACGGCTTCCGAGTCCGGGTCCGTCAATGCCAACGTCGTCAGTTGATTGAATGTCGGGTTGGCGGAGCCGCCAACGGACGGGGTGATGTCCGTTGCCTGCGCATTCCCTGCCAGAACCGGCGCCACGTCGAACGTTGTGACGTTCGCGTTGAGCGTGAGCGCGACGACAGTCGGAGCAACACCCGGAGTAGTCGGATTCGACGCACTGACGTAGACGACGCCGCCGATCATCTGCATGTCGTCGAAACCACCGCCGTGCGCCGTTGGCGATGTCGGCTGATAGGTCTTTTGCGCGCCCGTGCCGAGATCGATGATCGTCAACAGAGGATTGGCATCTTCATTGGCCATCGCCCACAGAGTATTCGTGTCCGATCGCATCATGAGTCCGTCGACGTGCCCGGGAACTGAATATGTCTTCAGCACCGTGCCCGACAGGTCATATTGGACGACGGAATTCGTCAGCCCCGGAACTGACCCGTCTTTGACGTCGCCGGCGTTCTGGTATCCGATAAAAATAGTATTTCCAGATTGAACAATCGAATCAGGCTTATTATTGCTGGCCGGGGCTTGGGCAAATACTGTCAGCGCGAGCCCGGATGCAGTAGCCGTGTTTGCGGGCGCCGCCGACGCAGCAGGAGTACTATCTCCACCACACCCGGAGATGCCCACGGCGATGGCCCAGCACGTTGACAACATGGTAAGACGTGATATTGATTTCATTTTGCTTCCTGATTTCGATGCGCAACAGGTTTCGTGCGCTACTTCATACGCCGGTTACGGGCGCATGACCAAGTTGCACACGGTATGTTCCGTATATGTCCATCACATGACATAATTAGAACTGAGACAAATTTAAGCCTCTACTCAGGAAAATTAGGATTGAATTAGCAAAGCGATGGGGTCGCGGTACTGCCGAGTACTCCACCCCTGCCAAGTCATGGTTGCGGAAGGCACTTGACGATCGCATCTCCTCAACCTCGGCAACGCGTTCGGTAGGCCTTTTTGGAACGAATGCCCGCCACGCAGTCCGCCGAATCGCCATGTGCAGACTCAGTCGGGCGGGAGCCAACAGGATGAGCGGCTGTCGACCATGAGCAGCAGCCCCACCAGATCGCCCGCTCGCCGTATGCGGCCTCGGTCGAAGGAAATATTGGCGCGCGTTCGAAAGCGCGCTCACATCAACGCCGCTCGGTCTGCCGGATATCGGCGGCGTCGCTGAACCGCAGGTTGTCGAGATGATCTCCGACTCGGCGTATTCGCCTTGGCGCAAATGTCCGCGAAGCTGCGGTGAGAGCGTCTTGAAGCGATGCCTCGCCGACAGCTTCTGCTGCCGAAGCAAGCCAACGAGTTCAGGCAGCGCGCCAGTCTCGAGCGGATCTCCGCCCTGCATCAGCACCTCCTCTGCCGGCGCTTGCCGCAACTGGAAGGCCGGCTTCGCACTCTGCCGAAGGCGATGCAGTTCGGAATCGCATGGAACAGCAATGCCATGAAAAAAAGGCCCAAGTCGTTGATCGGCTTGGGCTTTTCGGGATCATCCGGCACCGCTTGGAACCAGCTGAAATTGGTGAATGGTGGAGCCGGGGTCACTCGAATAACCCCAAAAAACGCTCATGGATGCTAACTTTTAGCGAATCCGCATTCCGGGGTTACTGCGAAAGTTACTGCGTCCGGAAAGCGGTCCATGAACGAAACGCAAGTCACTCGCACGCAGACGACGGTACGCCCAGTGAGCGGCATGCCGTGCGAGGCACATCAGACGAATGGCGAATGACGCTCGAGGCGATGACGATCAGCCTACCGGATGCCGAGGTCCTCATGGATGGAAGACCTACGGGAAGTGATGCGGTAGCGGCTGCTTGCTCTACCATGGGCAAATGAGATGGTAGGAATTCGACTCTGGGAGAGACCGCGTGGACATCTGGGACGAGAACAAGCTGATGCTATTCATCGGCTTTGCAGTGCCGGGCTTTATCAGTCTGAAAGCCTACCAATTGCTCTGCCCCGGTCAGTCAAAGGACTCGTCTCAGCAACTTGTTGATGCAGTGTCCTACAGCTGCATCAACTACGCGCTGTTACTTTGGCCGATCGCTTGGGTCGAGAACAACGACCTCAGGAGGTCGTCTCCCAACTTGTACGCGCTTTTTTGGCTTGCCGTCTTTCTGGTTGCACCGATCTTATGGGCGTGCGCGTTGCGGCTGCTGCGAACCACGAGATTCTTCCTCCGGCATGTACCGCATCCAACGGCCAGGCCTTGGGACTTCATTTTTGGTCAACGCAGAGAACACTATGTAGTGGTGAAGCTGAAAGACGGAACCGCTCTCGGCGGGTTCTACGGAACAAAGTCGTTCACGTCGAGTGCTCCTGACGTGGAGCAAATCTACTTGCAGGACTGCTGGCACCTAGACGACGAGCACGATTTTCAGAAGAAGAAGAAGGCGACCGCCGGCATCCTCATTCTCGGAGCCGAAATCGCATCGATTGAACTCATCGATCCTTACCACGGAGAAGCTAATGAACGAGAAGAAGACATCGAGCCGCCCGGGAACAGCGCAGGACGGCTGGACACCACTTCACAAGGGCCATCAGCCGATAGAGAACCCATCGAGCAAGCCGCAAGGCGGATACCAACCGACAACGAACGAAACGAAGCCGGTTCCACCACCACCGAAAAAGCGCTGATTGGTACTCTTCTGGCAGCGGTACTGTTGTCTGCGATCTATTCCATTCGGAAATCACCCAGAACTTGACGCCGCCGTAGACAAACGATCAGAACGCTCGATCATCGTTCTCTACGGCGTTCAAGTCTCGTTGCTGGTCACGGGCGTCAAGGCCACCTGGATCGAGCTGGCCGCGTGGGTTGATAACCTCTTCTGGGCTGATTCCGACTCTTTCGAGTTCAGACAGTGCGCCGGGAATGGTAACAAGACGGCCGAGAGGAAACTTGGGCACTGACGCTCCTTGTTGAAAGCGTCAAGCGTCGTCTAAGGGTCATGCGTCAGACAACGGCGATCAAGCCGAAGGCCATCGCTCGTGAACCAGCGTAAGCACGCCGTACAGGCCGAACATGAGCCAAGTCACTATGCCGATGAACATGCCCATCTTCCAGGGGCTGTTGTGCCGCCTCACCGGCGACGGATTACGAGAGTACTCTGCCCACGAGAACCTAAGCGCCGGAAACCAGCGAGCGAAGAAGCCGAGAAAGAAGGCTACGGGTAGTACTACGCCGCGAAAGTATGCTTCAAGATCGATGCTCACGCTCGCCCCCCCCTTCCCCTGCTCCCCGGCAAATGACCAACATCAGTTGGGATCTCGAACGTTGCCAAGTTGCCAATCACCGACGCCGCAGAGACGCGAGGGCATCACCGGAATTCCTGAAAAGCCATAGCGCAATGCCATGCAATCCGATGACGGCGACGGTCTCAATCAGATCCGAAAGTCCTCGGCGGACTTGCCATCGCCTATTGCCGCCGCCAACCACTTCGGCTTCAGACCTCGCCCCGTCCACGTGGCACCGCTCGCGGGGTCACGATACTTCGGCGCAACCTTCGAACCTGCCTTGATTCCCTGCTTCGCTTTGCTTGGCGCAACCAGGTCAGCAGCAGTCAGCCCGTGCTCCGCCATCAAGCTGCGCACTCGGGCAATGGCATCGGCTTTGACTGCCGCCTGCGCCTCACGAATTTGACGATCGAGGGCGTCTTTCTGTGCGATGAGGTCGCCGAGGGAGGTTGCCATATGTTCGATAGCCGTTTGGGAGGGTCTATTGTCCCTCATCGAGAGAACATCTGCCACTGAGCATGCTGAACTGGCGGTACTTGGCGGCTCAAGTTCGTGGAGAATTGCCGTTATCCCTAGCCAAAGGTATGAAATCAGCGATGATTACAAGAAGCTCAGTCAACAAAATTGATCCAGCGCTGGAATGGTTCAACCTTGAAGCCAACTATCCAATCGAAATCATGCTACAGCTGTCGCTGGATGATTGGCAACGCATACTTCGGTTAAGAATTGTTCTAGCGAAAACAATCGAAACAGATCAAGTGCGTGCAAACGGGCTATTTGATGAAATCAAGAAGAATCCGATAAATGCGCAAGATGCGCCCACACTATTAGCTAAAGTTCGGCATGCTGGAGATTCTGGCAGCGTTCGGTCAATTCGCTTTGGTGAATTGAGAGAAATATTCGATACAGTCGCCGCCACGAATCCGTCAGACAAGGGTTGTTGCGACGAAGCGGTGCCGGATCAAAGCCATCTTAAGCCACTCCGGCATGTCCGAATAGACCTAAGAACGACGAAGCAACAGATAATTCGAGACTTCAAGGCTTGGATTGAATATATTTACCACCCCAGAGAGCACGTTATTGCAAGAGATTATAAAAACAAGTGCGAGAAGTGGGCCGAGAATCGGTACCTTCCGTATTTTGATCTGAAATTGTACGAGCGGCTCTCCGGAAAATCGATAGCTCGCAATGATCTCTACGAGCTGCTTTCTTACGAAAATATCAATCCGGATATCAATACGGCGATGCGGAAATTTGAAGAGTGCGACGACGTGTTCACGCAGACAACCCTCGATGACCTGCGCATTCAGGCTGGGGGCGCCAAATTCCCCGAACCGATCCAGGGAAATGGCAGTGACTTTTTCGTTTGAAAAGTCACCGTGACCTTTCGGAAGCGCCGATTCAGACTTCGTCCCTGGCGAGCATGCACACGTCGTGTATGAGCCAGAACAGGCAAACCTGCATCCTCGCAGGCCAGCCAAGACGAAAAGTTCCATGACTTCCAACAACACTTTCCACTACCCCCCGGCACCGAAGGTGCTGCGGCTTCCTTCCGTCCGCAGCCGCGTCGGGCTCGGCCGCACCACGATCTACCAACGCATCGCCGACGGCACCTTCCCCAGGCAAATCCACATCGGCCCAAAGGCAGTCGGCTGGATCGAAAGCGAGATCGACGGCTGGATCGCCGAACGTGTAAGTCAAAGCCGGCTGCAAATCGCTGGGGGTCCGCAATGAACGCCACAACGACGTTTGAGGCGGTCTCTCGCACGCCCCCAACGCTTGACGAGTCGATTGACGTCCACGCCGTGCGGCATCCCAATCGAGTGCTTAGGCCAGTTCAGGCCTTGACGGAGCGGCGCACCGCCACGACCCCCGACCCCACATCGGCCGGGAACAAAACAGCCGTGGACAGCCAAGAAATGGGTGTGACCAACGTCGGCTTGAGTGTCGTGGAGAGGTGCCGAGCCTTCGTCGCCAGCAAGTTTGGTGGCAACTTGCTCTATACCTCGAGTGGCTTCGTTGCCTACCAATCGGGCTACTGGTCTGGAGTCGACGTTGCCACGGTGATGAAGCCAGCGCTGCTTCAGTTCCTTGGTGACGAGGCAGAGGTGCGTGACATCGAACAGATGATGGCGATGCTCAGGATCTCGAAGGCGAGCCGGATCAACCCCTACGACACCATCTCGCATCTGATCTGCTTGCAAAACGGCACCCTGGATCCACTGTCCTGCACTCTGCGTCCGAACTCGCCAACCGACTACCTGTCAAATAGGAGGGAAATCGCCTGGGATCCGGAAGCGGCTTGTCCTCGTTGGGTGCAGGCGTTGGAGGAGTTTTTCGCTCCGGACGGTGACCGGCAAGCAAAGATCGATCTGCTTCAGGAGTTCATCGGGTACTGCCTCATACCCGACACGTCGATGCACAAATTCCTGTGGTTGGTCGGCGGTGGTGCCAATGGCAAGTCGGTCGTACTCAAAGTCTTGACCGAGGTTGTTGGCAGCGCCAACGTGAACCACGCGGAACTGAGCAGGCTGGGGAGCAAATTCGCCAGAGCTGAGCTGCAGGGTAAGTTGCTGAACATCAGCGCTGAGATGCCTACCACGATCAACGACAGCTATCTGAAGCAAATCGTCGCCGGAGATGTCACAGAGGCTGAGCGCAAGTACCAGGCCTCGTTTTCCTTCAAACCCACTGCACGCCTGGTCGGTGCGACCAACGCCCTACCCCGCTTGCGTGACTATTCCGAGGGATTCCGCCGGCGGGCCATCATCCTCACGTTCAACCGGCAATTCGCGGAGTCGGAACAAGATCGTGAGCTCGCAGAAAAGTTGCTGGAGGAGTTGCCAGGCATCCTGGTCTGGGCCGCGGCTGGTCTGCGACGCCTCAAAGAACGGGGATCGTTCGTTCTGCCACCCAGCTCCGTGGCGGCGTTGGATGACTACCGCCGCGACAGCAACCCTGTGCGGCAGTTCGAGGAGGAGCTCCTGGAGGACGTGGACAACGTTGCGAGCGGATTGGCAGCCTCGGCCATGTACAAGGCGTACGAGCAGTGGCGGACCGCCAGGGGGCACGAGCGGCTGTCGGAGAGCCTGTTCAAGCAGCGTCTGGCCATGCTGGGTCACGAGCAGCGGCGTGGCCGCGCTGGCAGGTTCTGGATGCTCAGAATGCGGCAGTCAGGTGGTAGCGTCGAAGCGGAAGCCGCTGGATAGGTGATGAGTGCTGGCCCGGTGTCGGGCCGGGTGCCGCCATCGAGAACTCCCGAGAGCCACTCGATCGAGGCGAGAAGCGATGGGTGTCGGATGTGTAGCCCTGAATCGAGAAAAAGGACTGGGCATCTGACACTCTGTATCGCCGAGCGCAAAAGAATGCAGCTTGCATCCCTACACAACCGACACGGTTGGCGCTGCGTGTGGCCATGGCCATTGATTCGACTCCGCCTCCGCAATGGTCGATGCCTCGACGTCAGGCTGCCAAACGCCGAGGCCTGTCGACGGTGCCATTATCGATCCCCGCGGACAAATATGCGGGCCAATACAGGGCCAGCCCACAGTTATTACCGCTCCACCCATTGCATAATCTCGTCGAAGACAAATATAATAGCAAAACACGACGTTAAAATGTCATGCTGCAGCTCAAATAATAACAATAATAATCGTGGTCTCAATTTCAATTAATACCAAAGCCAATCCATTGGCAACCAAACAGGTCGCAACGCCAACTGAACTTAATAAATACTATGCTCGGCCCTATAGTCAGCGCTCGCCAGAAAAGCACAGCGCAGCAAAAGTTACCGTTCTCACTGCACCTGGAACTTCTACTCGCAAGGTATTTAGCCTAAATGGCGAGGGCCAAGTCGAATGCTCAGCTTACGACAACGCTTTGCATTTTGAGCATCACACCTGCACAGTAGGCGATATATCGGACTTTGCCAGCCTGCTGACCGACGTCAGTCGATCAACCTCGAAAATACTCATCCGAGGCGAACCAGTTGCCGGCCTGCCTCAACGAACGTTTCGACGCAAAGAAAGCTTCAGCGAGCCGGAAAGCGGCTGCTATTGGGCGATGCTGGACTTCGACGACATTGCCATGCCCAATGCGGTCTCAGCGGTTCGTCCTGAAGCCATCGAATTTCTGGTGTCGAAGCTTCCAATAGAATTCCACGCTGCAAGCTACTTCTATCAGTTCAGTTCAAGCGCCGGAATCTTGAACTCGGATGGCGCCCCTCGGAAATCAGGCGTCAGTGCGCACGTTTTCTTTTGGTTTGATGCGCCGATCACCGGCAATCGCTTGGCGGCCTGGCTCAGGATGCATTGCATCGAATCGGGTTTCTACACAAAGGGCCTAGACAAGGGCGGCAACCCTCGCATCTCGTACGGCATCGACGAGTCGGTGCTCGCCTCGCCCGTCCAGCCTCATTACGTGGCTCTGCCGCTGATCGGCAAAGGGGTTCGATGCGTCCTCGCTGAGCCCGACCGCCAGGCCCTCGTGCGGAAAGCCAAGGACTCCATCACCCTGCCGCCGCTCTCAGACAACATCATCGGCCTGGCGAACGCCGAGAGGACGAAGCTCTTGCGGGCTTGGCAGCTCGAAAACGGATGCGTGCCGAAGCGGTCCCTCGCCAGATCGAGGAGCGGCGGCGTGGTCGTGTCTGAATACTTCGCCATGCCGTTCAACGGAAGCAGTCGAACCGGCCGCGTTTTGACCCGCAGCATGGTCAATGAAAAGCGGAAGGCCGATGGATCGACCGCGTCGTATGCCACGCTCTATTTTGAAGGTGAATCGTCGCCTGGCAGCTGGTACGTCAGCAAGGCTCGCCCTACCCTTGCCTGTCGCTTCGGGGGCGGGGTCGAGGAACCATTGCAGGAGTTCTCGCCGTCGGCGTACGCGTACGTGCGGGACGAACTGCAATGGTTCGATGAGATCGTTCGCATCGAGGGAAAGCTCACTGACGCCGGCTACTTGCCCTCCTTCAGCACCTTCATAGCGGCCAGGAACACGTTGCTCCTAGCACCGACCTCCAGCGGTAAGACGACCGCTTTTTGCGACCACGCGTTCGCGCTTCGGTGCAGTTCCACCATCGTCTACGCAGCGCAAACGATCGCCTTGACTAGGCAGATGGAGCAAGACCTGAAAAGACGCGGTGTCCCGGTTGTGCACTACAGCGGGTTCAATCGCTTCGACACGATACGCCCCGGCGTATACGTGACCACGAACGTCTCGTTGAAGAAGATCCTCGCTGCTATCAAGATTCAGAACGCCGAGTTCACGCTGGTGATCGACGAGGCGCACATCGCCATCGACGATTTCATGGCGTCGAACGCAAAGAACGAGCTGTTCGAGGAGGCGATGCGTCGGGCCAAGAAAACGATTCTGATGACCGGCACCCTCACCAACTTGCAGATCAGGAAGATTAGCGAGTCCGTAGAGGAATCCACTGGCAGACTAACCAGCGCGAACTTTCAGTTCCATGAATTTGCTCCGATCCATCGTCATACACTGAAGTGGGCAGCGCTCTCCAACTTCGGGCGCGACCTCGCGGCGCTCATGCGATCGGATGCTGCCGCGAAGGCAAGAGGCCAGGCGATACCTCGAACGGTCATCATTGCTCCCACTTCGAGCATGGAGAAATTTCGGCTGCTTCTGAATCGCTTCGGCCTGCAAGATGACGCTGTTGTCGCCAGTCGGAGCGAGTACACGCAGGCGGAAATCGAAGCCGCTCGGATCAGCGACAAGGCATGGCTTATCTCGAGTCCCCTCTTTGCAATCGGACTGAACTTCGAACACGCCCCAGCTCGACTCTGGACGAGCTTCGAGCACCTGCCGGTCGACACATCAGTAAGCGTCCCGGGAAGTCATGTTGAACCGCTGAGCGCTGCCTAGGATGCTCGTGTCCACCAAGAACTTAGTGGACACGTGTACACCATGGATAGAGAA
>FSWB01000146.1_pt1 | contig 10707 bp, 10 predicted proteins | sample 1637871 | NCBI WGS metagenome assembly FSWB01 (sample SAMEA3914789, study PRJEB12502) | metagenome | biome: forest; material: soil | place: Canada | collected 2011-07-03 | depth 0.3 m
GCATGGTTCTTCACGAGCCCTTCGATGAGCCGCTGGTTGAGGTAGGTCTCAAGTGCAGAGGTACTGAAGACGCCCAGCTGGGTGTTGATCACATCGAGGATTCGCTTGTGTCGTCGGTAAAAGAACGGGAGCTTCCACCAAGTTCCGATCAGGCCTTTGCCAGCTTTCGGTACCAGAGCCGCTCCGTCCCTCAGGAGGTGCTCGAACTCCTTCCACAAGCCTGCGTTTACGCCATCAAGTCCGAGCAGCGTCTTGAGGTTGAGCGAATAGACGGCAGAGGGATCGTCATTCTTCGGGTCGAACAGTTCCTGCGGCTTGTAACCGCACGCAACGAGCGAAGCCACGATTGCCCCGGCCGAGGCGCCGGCGATGCCGACAAACTCGATGCCGTTGTCCATTGCGCAGGACAAAGCGCCGACGTGGGCGAGGCCCTTGCCGCCGCCACCCTCGAAAATCCCGAATGCCTCTTGCATAACACCTCACTGTTTAGGTTCAATCGGGCTGCGGATCGGAAGCAGAACTTCTTGCGCTCGTCGTGGCACAGAGTAACCACCTAGTTCAGGGGGCGCCTTGCTAAGAATCTTGATCGGCAACACGCTCACCTTGCGAGCCAGTCGGAAGCGCCCAGGCTAAACGAGCCTCTCAGGTCGCGACAGACTTCAGTCCACACACGTCTATAACGGATTCAGTGCACGATTCCCGACATCGTCGGATATCGCAATCGGCCCCACCGGCTTTCGCGGGTGACCACTTCAGCATGCAAGGTAAAGCTGCCGCACTTGGCCGGTTCTGCAGCGACCACCAACACCGGCAGCTCAGCGCAAAATGGCGATCACGACGCACCAGGCCGCAATCGAACAACATGCACGGCACTCACGCACAAGGATTTCTCAACCCTCTGCAGCGCTCCCTGCTGAGCCAGGCGCTCGACGCTGAGACCGAGAGCGACGTCACGGCGCTGAAGTTCAGAGCTTCTAACTTCCAGCACCGTGGCGAACTCGACGTGCTGGAGCAGATGGGTTGGCTCCGTCGCGAGGACGGACGCTACAAGGTGTCGGGCGCGGTTCTGCCGTTTTTGGAGACACCTGCTGCCGGCAGGATGCTCGCCAGCATCGAGCCCGTGTACACCGCATTACGAGACCGGTATTTCCGAGACCAAGACAAGCAGGTACCAGTCAAGACGCTCGCCAGCGAACTGGCGATGAGCCCAGAAGACGCCGTGAGCGCACTGGTGCTGATGAACGACATCTCGCTCTGGTGTGCCGGCCGTTCAAGCGACCTTCGCCACGAAGACGCCTTCGTCACACCTAGCGAGGCGATTCTCAACAACGAGTCCTTCGCCGATCTCGCGCGCCAGGTTCGGTCATGGAGCACGTCGCCCCCCGCTTGGTCGACCGGACTGACGAATCCTGATCTCAGCATCGGTTTCGGCGTTATGCCTGAGGCACACGCATCCACGTCCTCAACGCCACTCGAGACCCGAGCGGAGCCAGAAGGCGAAGCAATATCCGCATGGCCAGCCGTCCGAGCATGCCTGCAGGACTTCAGCTTCTACGACATCAAGGAGATTGCCGGGCTCTCGGGCCTGGACGTCACAACCCTGGCGCACCTGGTCCAGAAGTCGCAAGGCGGAGCGTCGAAGGGGCAACTCATGACCGCCATCGACGGCCAATACGGCAAGCTGACTCCCAGCCAGCGCTCACGCTTCCTGACGCTGCTCATCGAGGACATGCTTCGTCGCCGCGGCGAGCTGGAGGAAAGGCTCTCGGAGTACCTGAGCCGCCTCGGATGGGCTTTCCTGGGACAACGCCTTGTGCCAACAGCCGTCCTGCGCCCGGAAACACTTGATGACACACCGGAAGTCTGCAGGGCCGATCTATTGAAATCCGCCCAGCGGCTCCGGGACGGGGACCTCGGCGGAGCCATCTCGGCCGCCTGCGGTGCCGTCGACTCAGCCACCTCGCAGGTGTACCGCGAGCTCAGCCTAGGCGACCCGACCGACGCGTCGTTCCAGGAGCGATGCAAGCGTGCGGCGCTAGCCAAGGGAGTTCTCGCGTCACTCGACCAACAGCTCGAGTCCTTGGGATGGGAGAAGGCCGAGGTCGTTCCATTCCACAAGAATCTCGAGGGCGCGCTCAATCAGGGCGCCTATGTGATGCAAACTTTGCGCTCGCATATGGGAGACGTCCATGGCTCGAAGCCTATCCTGCGCTCGCTGGTGTTCGACTGTCTCAGGTGGGCGGAGCTCCTCGTGGGGGCATTGGTTGACCGCAGCGAGACGTAGAGACGAAGCCCAGTCCACTGCGTCACCAAGCGACGACAGCTTCGCAGCGGTACCTGCCGGTCGCGGCGGCCAGCCGGACGACAGCAGTCGCTGCAAAGCCGTCCTCACACTTCCAGCCGCGCATCGAGTTTTGAGATGCGGTCGCCGTCCTCGAGCTGGTTGCGGCCCTTTTTCATTGCGATACGGCTGCCTGGGCGCCAGCATCAAGGTGCGCCCGGCGGCAATCCTTTGTTGCGACGGGCCCGCGCTGCGCCTCGCGCCTCCACGATACGTAGCAGGTGACTGGCCAACATCACCATCTCTTGCGCTTCCTGCGGGTACTGGATCACGACTGTTCGGTGGCTGTGGGGGTTCTTGTACGAGCCCATCGCGCCGGCGAACAGGTCAGAGAGCGCTCCAACGAGCTTTCCAGCTACGCCGGCGCGGGCGCCTTTCGCGGCAATCGAACGACGAACGAGGTGCCCTCCAGCTCCGTAGATTCGACCTCGATAGACCCGCCATGGGCCACGGCGATCTCCTTGGCGATGTACAGCCCGAGACCGAGCCCTGATGAGCCCTTGTGACGATCCGTTCCGGAGCGCGGGGTCTGCTTCAGTGGTTCAAAAAGCGTCCCTCGCGTCTCCGGTGGGATTGATCCGCCATGGTTATGAACCTGAATAGCGATGGCATCGCCCTCATCTCTGATCGACACTCGTATCGGTACATCGGGGTCGCCGTGCTGTGCAGCATTCGCGACCAAGTTCGCAACCATCTGAGCAATCCGGGCACTGTCCCAGTTTCCAGTGAGTTCGCCCTCACGCTGAAATTCAACAATTCGGTCTGGATGCAGCGCCTCCACCTCCGAAACCACTTCCCTGCAGGCATCGCCGATGTCCAAGGGCGCACGAACAATGGGCAACTTCAGACCGAGCGATGTTTGGGTGAAGTCCAGCAGGTCATCGACCATTGATCGCATCCGGCCAGTCGAATTGACGATGCGAACGACCGCCTTCATCTGTTTCTGATCGAGGGGCTCAGACTGCAAGAGGTACTGCGCTGACATCCGCGCCGCGCCAAGGGGCGTTCGCATGTCGTGTCCAAGGACACCCAGCAACAGGCCACGCGATTCGTCGACCTTGCCGATATACCAGGATATCGATTCCGTGAGGCCCTGATCCATTGTTTCGCCAAAACGAACCACGCCGTCCAAAACGGCATGGTCGACCGGCCCCATGGCCTCAGCCCAGCGACGAAGCACCGACGCCCGCAGCGCGCGATATTCCGAGACCATCTCGTTGAGTGAAAACCCTTGATCGAACCGATGTTGTGCGTGGCCGTGAGCGGTTTCAGTGACTTTCGGGGAGTTGTTCGGCAGGTCGCCGCGCGATTTGTCGTGCTTCGCCTGCTTCGCTTGGGCGCCCTGCATATCTGCAACGACAGCAAGTAAAAGGACGCGAGCATGGTCGCTCAGCTCTTCGACGGAGAGCATGCGCGCGGGCGGTATCGACGTCCGAGCGAAAGCCTCCCACTCCTCGACGAGGGGATTGATCTCTTGTTGGATGTATTCGGCAAGGTTCATGAAGATGGCCCCCTCAATCGGATGACGATCAGGTGTCGACGAGCGGGCGGAGAGAAGATCGCCATCCGCTTGGCCGTGACTCGGGGCAGACGGCGGACCACCCTGGACGCATCAGTCGACGTGTTGTGCTCAGCCGAGGGCCGATTCAAGGTGTCGAAGCTGCGCTGGCGGCGGTGAGGGTGTTGGCTGCCGATTTCGAGGTCGGCTTTGCAGCGGATGCAGACAATCGGTTCGCGCACACGGACGACGGCTTTCCGCCATCAAACAGTCATCGGGCCGCCTTCTGCGCCGCCGATTTGCACTCCGCGAGGAACAACTCTGCCGCCGGCGGCAGCGAGCGCTGTCGTTTCTTCACGATCGAGATCCGTCGGACAAAAGCGTCTTCGGCGATGGGTCGCGCGATCAAGCTCGGTTCGGCGCGTATCTCACGTGCGGATTCCGGCAGGATCGTGAGTCCGAGACCCGCGCGCACCATCGCCACGGCTGTGGTCATGTAGGTCGTCTCGCACGTCATGTGAGGACGCCGACCGAGCGCCAAAAATGCGGCGTCGACGACGGCTCGAACGCTGGTCGATGGATCCGTCAACACCAGCGGCAACTCGAGCAAGTGCTCGATAAAGAGTCGTTTGTGCCGAGAAATTGGATGATCGGCCGGAAACACCAGGCACAGGCGATCGTCCACTTCGTGCAGTACTTCCAACGATCCATCCGGGAGTTGGCCGCCCGTGATTCCCAGGTCGACCTCCTCGTCTCGCACCAGTTGCATGACGCGCCCGGCGACGGCATCGCGGATGACGAATGACAGACCCGGATTTTGTGCACGACAGGCAAGGATGACTTCAGGCAGGAGGCTGGCCGCGAACGAAGGCAACGCGGCGACGCGAACAGTCCCCAGATGTCCGGCACCTTGGGCATGCGATTCGGCCACCACGGCATCGAGCTCCTGGAGCGTTCGCCGCAGCAGAGGCAACAAGTCCCGACCGATCCGGGTCAGATCGACCGTGCGGCTCGTGCGGTCGAGGATGCGGCAATGCAAAGCCTCCTCGAGCTTTCGTATCTGCACCGTCAAGGCGGGTTGGGACACGTGCAGCAGATCCGCTGCCCGGGTGAAGCTCTTCAGCTCGGCCACGGTCACGAACGCACGCAGTTGACGGAGGTTCAGATCCATAACGGCGCATTATCGCTGCGATCAGATCAATTCAATAGTCTGCGAACGTCACGAGTTCTAAGCTCCACTGCAACAAATGACCCGGCTTCCACAGAGACACCGGGCATCACTAGAACGTCGGAGACAACGAATGATTCCACTGCCTTTGCTGGGCTTGGCGACGATCGTGCTGCTGTTGGCAGCCATCATGACCAAGCGCATGTCGCCACTGGTGGCGCTGATCATCATCCCCATCGCTGCCGCGCTGATCGGAGGCTTCGGTCTGGCCACCGGCAAGATGGTCGTGGATGGCCTCAAGAGCCTCGCGCCGGTGATCGGCATGTTCGTCTTCGCGATCCTCTATTTCGGTGTCATGACGGATGCAGGCATGCTCGATCCCATCATCGATGGGATCCTGCGTACGGTCGGCACGCGGCCGACCCGCATCGTGATGGGCACGGCCCTGCTGGGCTTGCTGATTCATCTTGATGGTTCGGGCGCCGTCACGTTCCTCGTGACCATTCCGGCCATGCTGCCGCTCTACCAACGCCTGGGAATGGATCGCCGCGTGCTCGCGGCCGCCGTGTCCATGGCTGCGGGTGTCAATTTCCTGCCTTGGACGGGGCCGATGATCCGCGCGTCTGCGTCGCTCAAGCTTCCGATCGGCGACATCTTCACCCCTCTGGTGCCCGTCCAAATCGTCGGTCTGGTGTTTGTGTTCTCAACTTGCTGGTGGCTGGGACGACGCGAGGAAAGGCGACTCGGCCTGACGGGCGGTGCGGGCAGCGCCGCCGCGGCCGACGCCCTCGTGGCACCTCGCACGCTCACCGACTCCGAGCGCGCTCTCAGGCGCCCTGGCAAATTCTGGTTCAACCTCGTTCTCACGGTGGTCGTGCTGGGAACGATGGTCGCGCTCGGCGAGAAGATTCCGCCGGCCGTGATGTTCATGATCGGCTTGTGCATCGCCCTCTTGGTGAACTATCCCGACGTTGACATGCAGCGTCAGCGCGTCGATGCTCATGCCAAGGCCGCGCTCATGATGGCTGGCATCCTTCTCGCTGCGGGTGTGTTCACCGGGGTGATGCAAGGCACGGGCATGCTCAAGGCGATGGCGCAGACGGCCGTGGCATTCGTTCCTTCGGGAATGGCTTCGCACATCCCGTTCGGGCTCGGGCTCGTCTCGATGCCGTTGAGCCTGCTGTTCGATCCTGATTCGTTCTACTTCGGCGTCCTGCCGGTCATAGGTGAGGTCGGCCATCAGCTCGGCGTGCCGATGTTGCAAGTCGCGCAAGGCGCGTTGATGGGCCAGATGACCACCGGCTTCCCCGTCAGTCCGCTGACGCCGGCCACCTTTCTCGTCGTCGGGCTGGCTGGCATCGACCTGGCCGATCATCAGAAATTCACCATTCCCTTGCTGTTCGGCGCGTCGGTCGTGATGACCCTTGCCTGCGTCGCATTCGGCGTCTTCCCTCTTTGACATCGGAGAACTTCTCATGCGCACGATCCGCCTTGGCGCCGGCGCCGGATACTCCGGTGACCGCATCGAGCCCGCGCTCGAGCTCGCGGAGCACGGCGACCTCGACTATCTGATCTTCGAGTGCCTGGCGGAACGCACGATCGCGCTCGCGCAGCAAGCTCGTCGGCGCGACCCGGAAGGTGGCTTCGATCCACTGCTCGATGCGCGCATGCGCGCCGTGCTGCCCGCCTGCGTGCGCGGCAACGTGCGCATCATCACCAACATGGGGGCGGCCAATCCCGTCGGCGCGGCACGTCGAGTCGCGGCCATCGCCGCGGAATTCGGGCTCGGTGGACTGCGCATTGCGGCGGTCACGGGCGACGACGTCCTCGAGACCGTGCTTGCTGGCGACTATCGCTTCGAGGAGAGTGGTGAAACGGTCGCCGACCGGCTCGACTCCTTGATATCGGCCAACGTGTATCTGGGCGTCGAGGGCATTCGCGACGCGCTCGCCTCAGGAGCGCATGTCGTCATCACCGGTCGCGTTGCCGACCCTGCACTCTTTGCGGCGCCGCTCTTGCACGAATTTGGATGGTCACTGGACGACGCCGAACGCTTGGGTCAGGCCACGGTCGTCGGTCACCTGCTCGAATGTGCTGGCCAGATCACCGGTGGCTATTTCGCGGATCCCGGATTCAAGGACGTCCCCAACCTGGCGCGCCTCGGCTTTCCAATCGGGGAGGTGAGCGAGGACGGCAGCGTCGTGATCACCAAGCTCGCCACAGCCGGTGGTTGCGTGACCGCTGCCACATGCAAGGAGCAGTTGCTCTATGAGATCCACGATCCCGCGCGCTATCTGCAGCCGGACGTGATCGCGGACTTCAGCGGCGTCGAGGTCACCGAGGTCGCACCAGACCGCGTTCGGGTGGCTGGGGGCAACGGCGTACCGCCGACAGGCCTGCTGAAAGTATCTGTCGGATACATCGATGGCTATGCTGGTGAAGGTCAGATTTCGTATGCGGGTCCCGGTGCGGTTTCGCGCGCCAGGCTGGCCCTCGACATCGTTCGCGAACGCCTCGGGATCATTGGCGTTCAGGCGAGCGAACTGCGCTTCGACTTGATCGGTGTCGACTCACTGCACGGCCAGGAGCGCAGTCGCGACCACGCCGAACCCTACGAAGTTCGCGTGCGCGTCACAGGCCGAACCGCATCGCTGACCGAGGCGACGCGCATCGGCAACGAGGTCGAGACGCTTTACACCAACGGGCCGTCCGGCGGCGGCGGAGCGACGAAGTCGGCTCGCGAAATCGTCGCCATCCAATCCGTTCTGATGCCGCGCGATCTCGTGCGGCCGGCCGTCCAGTTCGTCGAGGTCTGAGATGCCCAAGCTCCGCAATCTGGCCCACGCTCGAACCGGCGACAAGGGCAACACATCCAACATTGCCGTCATTGCCTATGACGGTGATGACTACGAATTTCTTCGTGCTGAACTCACGGCCGAGCGCGTGCGCACATACTTCCGCGGCATCGTCCATGGCGAAGTGCGGCGCTACGAACTTCCCCGACTTGGCGCGCTGAACTTCGTGATGAGCGGTGCGCTCGGCGGAGGGGTAACCCGATCGCTTGCCCTGGACGCGCACGGCAAGTCGCTGGGCTCCGCGCTGCTGGGCATTGAGCTCGGGTGAGAAGCGACCTTCATCGGGCAGCCGCCTGACGTCACTTCCCAGCCTTGCACTGCGATCGGCGGAAGGTGGATCAAACCCGTCGAATCGCCGGCAACGATGCGAAGAATGGTAGCGTCTCGATCAACCGCATCGAAGAAGACCTTGCTTCTGCGCCGCGGTCGACGCCTGTCGGCTTGATCACGCGGCCGTCTTCACGCTCTTGAGAATCGAGCTCTCGAACATCGCGGGCAGGTAGCTCTGGAGGAAGAGAATCATGCCCGTCATCTTCCCCACGGGGTTGCTGAACTTGGGTTGCTTTGTCTGGATGAGTTTCGTGATGGTGTCGACGACCGCATCCGGCTCCTGCGCTTCGTCGATGCCCTTCTGGGTCGCTGCCTTCACCTGCTTGCGATAGGCGTTGTAGTCCGCGATGCCTGCACTCGGCGTATTGACGGCATGCTTGCCCAGGTTGGTCTTGAACCAGACCGGTTCGACCATGCTGACCTTGATATTGAATTGGTCGAGCTCGAATCGCAGCGACTTGAAGTAGCCCTGCACCGCGTGCTTCGAAGCGGTGTAGTACGCCAGGTTCGGCGGGCCGATGAGGCCCACGATCGAGCTGACCGTGATGATCTGGCCCTGCTTCTGCGACCGGAAGTGAGGCAGCAAGGCATTGGTGACCTTGACGGTGCCCCAGAAGTTGGTCTCGAACTGTTCCCGGCCCAGTTCGACCGGCGTCTCCTCGGCGATGCCGGTGACCATGTAGCCGGCGTTGTTGATCAGCACGTCCAACTGCTTGACGACCTTGAACAGATCCTGAGTGAACGACTTGATGGACGTCTCATCGTCGATGTCGAGGCGCAGCATCTTGAACGGCACCGAGCCCGCGTGCTTTTCCGGCTCGCGGCTGGTGCCGATGACGTTGAATCCTTGCTGATGAAGCTGCTTGGCGAGCATCAGCCCGAAGCCCGAGGAGGCACCAGTGATCAGGACGGTCTTCTTCATTTCAATTCTCCGGGAGGTGCAGAGTCGTTTGCTACTGCTGTGGGGTGAGGCCGGGGCGGATTTCCGCTGCCCGGCGCTCCCCGCCTAACGCGGCGGGGATGCACTCACTGTGCCCTCGCAGGTCGCCTCGCGCACTCGCAAGACGCGCCAATCAACATGCGAACTGCGCCAGGTCGGACTTTGAGCGCCGCGTGGGCCGCGCCTGGATCCAGGCCACCCACGCAGCGGCCTGGTCGTGTGGCCACGCCCTGGATGCGGGCATCACCGATCAGTTCCGCGACCCTGGCCGACGAGACGTGGAGGTTGGTAACCGCATCGTCTGGCGCGCCGGACTTGCCCGCGAGCGCTGTCGTCTGCGAGTCTGCCGGCGAGAGCCAGCAGTGCGGCATAGACTACTGTGTAGGCGTTCAGAACCCATGCCATGTCGGCGGCGGTACTGCCTGGCAAGTCGGTACGCAGTGCACAGCATGCCGCGAGCAGGACGGTGGTGTCGATCAAGGCCAGTACCACGGCAATGCCGGCCACGCCGAAGGCTCACCAGTGCTTCGACTACCCGACAGGCGTTGGCGAGCCGGACGTGGCCGAGACCGGCGGTCCGTCGTTCACGCGATGGGAAACATCGAGTTCCCATTTGCTGATTCACCGGCCGGCGTCTCTTCTTGCATGACATCCCAGTGCTCGACGATCTTGCCGCTTTCGATGCGGAAGATGTCCACGGCCACCATCAGCTTCGGACCCCAGCCCCGGTAACGGCCGTGGACCATGACGAAGTTTCCATCCTCCATCGTCAGGCCCTGTTCGTACACGAATTCAGGGCCAATCTTGCCGATGATGTCGCGCAAGGCATCGTGCCCATTGGGCATCGTCGGATTGTGCTGAATCATCTCTTCGCCCCAGAACCCCTCGACCTCCGAGAGATCCCTGTCGACAAAGGCGGCGTGCATGTAGGCCGTCACGAGTGTCTTGTTATCCTTGTAGAGCTTCGTCATCTTGAATATCTCCTGATCCCGTTCGAGGCGCCGGTGACGAGTGCGGTAGTCGTGGCGCGTTTGCTGAGAATGAATGAGGAAGTTGCGGGGCCGCCGAGAAATTGAGGCCTGAGGCCGCCGACGTGCAGCGGTCTTCGCGACGGTGTGTCGTCGTCAGCCGCGCGACTTCAGATGAAGCATCGTGAAGTGTTCGTAGTGACCGACTCCGCCCCTGACGATCGGGTCCTGTGCCGTCAACGCTTCGACGTCTTGGTCGTCGGCAACCTGGTACAGCGAGACGCCGTAGCCGCCCGACTCGTCGATCACCGGCCCGTGCGCGACGATCAGCCCCTTGCGGAGGAGGTCATCGAGGAACTTGCCGTGCTCCTCCATGAGCTCACGCTCGTCTGGTGTCATGGTCGCGAGGAAGTTCGCGCGTGGGGGGATGAATTTGCAGAAGTAATACTTCATGGCCTTCTCCTTGATGGACTCGTGCGCGACGCGCGGTCAGGCCTTGCGCGTGTTCGCGATGAACGCGGCAATCTGCGCGGCTGCCATTTCCGGGTACTGGAAGATCGCAGCGTGGCCGGCGCGCGGGTACGTGATCAGGCTCATCGTGGGAAAC
>FSWB01000394.1_pt1 | contig 10691 bp, 9 predicted proteins | sample 1637871 | NCBI WGS metagenome assembly FSWB01 (sample SAMEA3914789, study PRJEB12502) | metagenome | biome: forest; material: soil | place: Canada | collected 2011-07-03 | depth 0.3 m
CGCGGCCCACGGCACCACGCGTTCCATCTCGCCCAGGAACTTCTCGCGCCTGGTCATGCGCTTCTTGCCTGCGTACTCCAGGCTCGCAAAGCTGGTCTGTTTCATGGCATCGATCATCGCGCGCGTCACATCCTTCGGCTATTCTGGTCCGCCCGGATAAATCAGCACTTCCCTAACATTTTTATTGAGCCGACGGCGGCTAGAAATTTAGACCTGTCGAGGCGGCTCTGTCAACAGCTCGCGAGATGAACTCCAGCCAGCCGCTGGAATGTGACTAGGGGGGCGGAACAACTGTGAGGGGCCTTCGCGGTCTTTGCCGTCGCTGCAGGCTCTTCGGATCTCGCCATCCGGATGCACACGTTCCAGAGCACTGGGCTTCAGGTACTGGAACTTGTCGACGAAGGGTCCGCCTCTTAGCTCGAGCTCACTCCTTGAGCGTCGAGATATTCGGCGTAGTGTTCGGCGAGGGTGTCGGTCAGCATTCGCTGCGCGGCTCGAGAAGTGCATTTCGAGTAAAGCCAACGCCGAAGTCTGCAGCATGCGCGTCCCAGTGGTCAGCGGATTGTCCAAGTCCATGAACGCACTGTCTCGCCCAGCCTGTCGCTTCATCACCCGATAAATCCTACATTGGGCTTCGCCGTCGTCGTCGAGACTTATGCGGCTTTCCCAAGGATTGGATTCTTTATGGCTAAGAACAAGGTAGGTTTGGTGGTCGGCGCAAGTGGGGTGATTGGTAGTGCCATCTACAACGTGATTTCAAAAGCGGACGGCTGGCGGGTCAGGGGGGTGAGACGGGCTTCCAGTGCAGACGAGAACTTCATTTCTTGTGATTTATCGGATGTCTCGTCTACCGCTGCCGCAATGAGGGAGGCGCGCGACACGACGCACGTCTTCTATGCCGCATTCAACTCGGGACCGTTCAGCGGAACTCGTGCGGAGAACGATGCGAACGTCGGCATGTTGCACAACGTCTTGGAGGGACTGCGGTCTGCGGGAGCAGTCGTGGAACGAGTTGTTCTCTTTCAGGGCGCCAAGGTGTACGGGGCTCATCTCGGGAAACCGCCGGTAACGCCTTTCTACGAAGACGCATCCAGGTACGTCGGCTCAAATTTCTACCTCGGCCAGGAAGACCTGCTGAGGGAGCGCGCAGCCGCAGGCGGCGGCTCCTGGGTAGCACTTCGACCAGATGCGGTCATAGGAGACGTGATGGGCAACGTCATGAACATCGCGGCGGTGGTCGGTGTCTTCGCGGCCCTCTCCAAGGACGGTGGCGTGCCGTTGAAGTTCCCCGGCTCTCTACACACCTATCGAAATGTCCTCGGTCAGCTGACTGATGCAAACTGGCTGGGCCGCGCAAGCCTCTGGGCTGCCCTCGACCCGAGAGCCGAAAACGAAGCGTTCAACATGGTCAACGAGCCGTTCCGGTGGGAACGCCTCTGGCAAAGGGTCGGTGCTCGGTTGGGCATGGAGGTAGAAGACCCCCAGCCGCTGGCTATGAGCAAACAGCTGGCCGACCAGGGCCCCGCGTGGGCACGAATCGTGAAGCAGCACGGCCTGAAAGACATCCCGCTCGAAAATCTAGTCAACTGGGGCTTCGGTGACTTTGTTTGGACCATTCCCTTTGACATGGTGTCCGACATGGGCAAGGCAAGACGGGCCGGTTTCGTGGAATCCGTGGACGTCGAGGAGGCTGTGCTGCAGGCGCTGACCAGTATGGTTGAGCACAGGCACATCCCGCCGTTTGAGATTCAACCTCGGGTGTAGACGCGGCCACCCGGCGCGGCTTCATGGACGCCGCGCCTGCCTTACGCGAGGAACATGTCCGGTCCAAACTCATCGCCGACCACGCTCGCGACGCCTTTGGACAGCCGAGCCAATCCGCCGAGCGGGCTGTGCCAGATGTCCAACTCCACGATTTTCCCTGTGGGATTCCGGGACATCGCAACCAAGCCATGAAGTTCTTCACCGCTCTTAAGCATAGCTTTGAACCCGATGAACTCCCGTCCGTCGAATCCGCCCTTGTACTGTGGGGTCATCGTCTCGTAGAAGCTCGCGGCGGCAAGTACGACGCGTTTGATGGGCGCGACACCCGTGACAGGACGCTTCATGAACGCGGCCGTTAGCACAGCAGCTTCATCCAGCTCGGCCAAGAAAGCAGGGCCCTTGTATTCGTTGCTCATGTCATTCCTTTGAAGGTTGATGTTTGGCAGCACCGGGGGAACTGCAGGACAGGAGCTTGTCGAGCGAGGGCGACCTTCACACCGAGTCATACCGTTGGCTGCAGCACGGCGTCACCGAAGATGAGCCTGAGCATGGGGAGCGCCTTCTCGTTTGCCGGGTCACCAATCGCGGTCAAAGTGCGCAGCGCCGACAAGCCGCGAAGTCCGGCTACAGTCGGACGTCCCGCATACCGCATCGTGTTCTTCTGGAAAGTGGGGTAAGTCGTCAGCGCGGAGACGGCCTTCTGAATTCTGTCCGCAAGCGGTGAGAGAGTGTTGACTATGGCCACTGCGGTCGCATCGGCCTGCTTGTCGAAAGCGAGTTCCATGTACGCCTGATACTGCTGGTCTGCTGCTCGGTCATGGTCCACGTTCGGCGTTGGCCACGCAGCGCTGTCATACGCTTCCAGCAGATGGAAGCGTACTTTCATGACGCCTGGCGTCTTACTCAGCTCGCCGGCCAATTCACGCACGAAGCTCCGAAACTGGTCGACTGAGACGTTCTCGGCTTGGCGAATGAACGTCATCACGCTGTAGCCATCCGGCGCGCCTTGAGGCGCATTCGACTCGAATCGGTCGAGCAGTGTGACTGCGTTGCCCGGGCCCGTCGAATACATATACGTCCCCTTTAGAACGTTTTGTTCGTCCATCACCATCTGGCCAGCCACCGCGCTTCCAATCAACGCTCCTCTGCCTTCGGGCGTCTCGAAGGTAATCTCGGCCATGCCCACAATCGGGTCGCCCAAAGGCACGGCCTGGCTGACAGTCGAGGGCACTCGGAAGAAGTCGGGAAGCGCCGCGCCGAAGCGGTGCTGCCAATAGTAGGCGACGCCGTCGCCCCGTGCAGCCAGGACGCCGTGGATGTCGCCCCAGTAGTCGTAGAAGACGTCCAGCGGAACCGCATTCTTGCGGGTAATCATCACCGACGTCGAGAGTTGGGCGCTCGAGTCGCGTGTCGAATGGTCAGTGGATTGAGCGATGGTCATTTGCATACTCCTTGGATGAACGTTTAGAACCGTTGCGTATGATTCGACGCAAGCGGACAGTAGGACGAGGTTCAACCTTGTCCCATGATGCTTTTGCCAGCGGCCTGCCCGCTGCGCAGGAGGTTCTTGCCGAAAGCCACTTGTTCTGCCTCCCAACTGGCCAGCGCTCGCTCGGGTTCGGCGGCGCGTCCTAGACTTCGCGCTAGCGAGATGCCGTCGACCGCAGCCTTGTAAGTGCTTGCAGCCGTGTGGGGCCGAATGACGAACGCTGCGTCGCCAACAAGGGCTGTCCTCCCGTATGCCATCTGGTCGAGGTCGAAGTCGATAATTGGTTGGAGAAACGGGTTCGCGGTCGCAGCCAAAATCTCAGCAAATGCCGCTGGCAGGTCGCGCGAACCCACCAGGCGAAGTTCCGCCAGAGCCTGTTCGTTTGCAAGCCCTTCGGGCACTGAGAACTCGCGACGGCTTCCATACTTGTCAGCCATCACGTCGTCAAGCGCCTTCCCCGAGGGGACGCGGCGGTACCAGACCCAGTTCAAGTAGCGCCCACCACGTGAGACCGAAGCGTTTGGGCCGGGTATCAGGTAGGCGAGGAACAAGCTGTGGGGAATCCGGCAGAAGGCGGACGAGTTCTCCAGCATCTCAATGGCGCTGGTGGGGGCATCTGCCTCGTCAACGACGCCGCGCCAAGCAACGTAACCTGCGTACGTTGGCTCGCGACCTAAGAGTTGCAGGCGTGAGGCCGAATTGACGCCGTCTGCCGCGACCAGAAAATCTACTCTCCTGGTTTCGCCGTTCTCGAAGTTCAGTTCGACACCAAGGCCGCTCTGTTCGAATGACTGCAACGTGAAGCCGCGATGCAGCGTCTCCGGCGGCGTCACTTGCATGAATGCCTTCCGCAGCGCCTCCCATGAAGTTGTGCTCTGGACGAGCGGCTGCTCCGAGATAAGCACGCCCGTTTGGTCGAACACCTTTCGCGTCAGCGTCTTGGTCGTAATCTCAACGGGGTCGGCGATGCCGTTCTCGCGCACGTAGTCGGCCAACAGCTCCTGCAGCCCCATCCCAGCACCGCGAAGCTTCACCGAACCGGTCGAGCGCTCATAGATTTCCACAGGGAATCCATTCGCACGCAACGCGTGCGCAGTGATGAGGCCACCGAGCGAGCCCCCGATAACGCCAAATCTCATGGAGCTTCCCGCTGTTCGGACCCACCAGATGTACTCGTCGTGGGGAGAAGCGTCTCCGTTGCTCGAGTCTCTCGCTCATCATCAATACTCATTGTTCTCACCTTCGTGTTTGCTGGCCGTTCTATCGGCGCGTGACGTCAGCCGACATCCAGGCCGGCGCATACGAACGCAAACGCTGAGCGTCGCGGAAACAGTTTGCTCCTTCGGGGTTGCCCTTGCGCCAAGTCGTGGTACCTGACCAAAAGGTCTTGCAAGGCGACCAAACGTCTCTCATTCCGCTTCCTGCCCAACGAGACGCACCTGCGGCCGTGTTTAGCGACTACTGTTGCGAACAATCGTCGCGCTGGTCCTGTGCGGACGCCTGCACTTCCTAAATCACTTTGTCGCTAGGAATTGCACCTGCCGGCCGACAAGGCACCCCAAAGAATGGATAACAGAAAGACAACATGAAGGTGTTCCTGACCGGCGCCGCCGGTTACATAGGCGGAGCAATCGCCGTCAGCCTGAGACGCGCAGGCCATGAAGTGCTCGGTTTGGTCCGCTCCTCGGAAAGAGCTTCGTGGCTGCGTTCCATCGGTGCCGAACCACTGTTGGGTTCAATGGACGATGACGTGGTGATTGCTGACGGAGCCGGTCGTACGGACGGCACCATCAACGCGGCAAGCGCAGACCACTTCGTTGGCGTCAACCTGCTCATCAACGCGCTCGCCGGTACGGGCAAGGCGTTGATTCATACGAGCGGCTCAAGCATCGTTTGCGACGATGCGCGGGGCAGCTTTGCGAGTACGGTGGTGTTCAGTGACGACACGCCATTCACGCCGCTGCCTCATCGGGCTGGCCGGGCGGAGATAGACCGCATAGTCCGGGCCGCTGGTGTCTATCGAGGTATCCGGACTTCGGTCATCTGTCCGACGATGGTCTACGGTGACGGCGTTGCGCCCGCAACGCAGAGTGACCAAATGCCCAAGCTAATCGAACAATCGAGGCGACGCGGCTTTGGCGCGCATGTGGGCAAGGGTCTGAACATCTGGTCGAACGTCTTCGTCAACGACCTGGCTGACCTCTATGTCCTCGCGTTCCAGCATGCCCCATCGGGGTCATTCTTTTTCGCGGAGAACGGTGAGGAGGCTCTTGTCGATGTTGCTGCCTCCATCAGCCAGTCGCTGGGCTTTGGCGGAGTCACAGGAACCTGGAATTTGGTTGAAGCGACGGCCGAACTGGGCATGTGGCCTCGGGTTGCTCTGGCAACCAACGCACGAGTACGAGCAACGAATGCGAAAGAGCTTCTCCGGTGGACCCCAGTAGGCCCAAGCCTTCGTCAAGCGCTCGAGGGTAGAGCGCGGAGCTGACGCAAAGTTCTGGCGCGTCGGAGCGAGTCAACCAATGGCGTCGAAGGTCTCCACGAGCCAGTCGATGAACACCCTGACCTTGCGGCTCAAATGTCGATTGGGTGGATAGACAATGTGAAATGGATAGCGATTGGGAACCCAGTCCTCCAGTATCGGGACGAGGGCACCCCGCGCGAGGTCGTTCTTCACCACGAACGTGAAGGTCTGAAGTATTCCGATGCCGCCCAGGCCGGCAGCAGACCTGCTCGCGCCGTCATTGACGCTGAGCAGATACGGGCCGTCAATCTCGATGCGTTCGTTGCCCTTTTGGAACACGGCTGGAATCGGGCGGCCCGTCAGCGCCGAGTGGTAGCCGACCAAGGCATGGCCTTCGAACAGTTCGTTGGGATGCGTTGGAATTCCATGCGTCTGGAGATACGTGGGCGTTGCGCAGGTGGTCCACGAGACGGTGGCAAGCAGTCGTGACGCGAAGGACAGCTCGGTCGATGGACCCCCACGCACCGCGCAGTCGACGTTGTCGCCGATGACATCGACGAAGCGGTCACCAATGCCGAGTTCAATCTGAATATCTGGGTAGCGAGCAAAGAAGCGCGGCAGGGCAGGGACTATCAACAGTCGGCCGAAGGTGCCGCCCACATCGACCCGTATCTTGCCGTTGGGCTGGCCCTGTGCGACGGAAAAGCTTTGGTCCAGTTCTTCGAGCTCTTGAAGGAGTCGGTGCGTGCTTTTGTAGTACGCGTTGCCGTCTTCGGTCACCGTCACCTGACGGGTTGTTCGCTGAAGTAGCCGGACGCCAAGATGGGCCTCGAGCTCCTGCACCAGCTTGCTGACGGAAGCCTTGGGCATGTCCATGGAGTCAGCTGCTTTGGTAAACGAAGCCGTTTCCACGACGCGAGCAAAGCTTTTGATTGCGAGAATCTGGTTCATGACACTCCACGGCTTGCACCGAAAATACTGTCTATGTGGCGGGACAGACCATCCACCCACAACGCTTTTTCTTCTTCGTCACAACTCCTAAAGTTCGTTCTCACCAAACACATGACGGAGATTTGAATATGAGTAAAAGTCTTTCAGGCAAGCTGGCAATCGTCACAGGCGGTTCGCGCGGCATCGGCGCTGCGATTGCCCAGCGGTTGGCAGCCGACGGCGCCGACGTTGTCATCAGCTACTCCGCTTCCACGGAACGCGCGGAGGCTGTGGTCAAGAGCCTCAAGGCGCTTGGCGTGCGAGCCGCAGCGTTTAAAGCCGACCAAGCCCAGCCTGCTCAAGTCGCCTCGTTCATCCGGGCGGCGGTCGAGCAGTTCGGCAAAGTCGACATCCTTGTTAACAATGCCGGCCTCTTCTTCGCCGGGCCGGTAGGGGACGTCGACGCTGACATCGCAGCGCTCAATCGGATGTTGGATGTCAACATTCGGGGCGTGTCGGCGGCTGTTCGAGCCGCTGTACCGCTCATGAACGACAACGGTCGAATCATCTCCATCGGTTCGGGTCTGGGAGACCGCGCACTCTGGCCAGGACTCTCTGACTACGCAGCAAGCAAGGCTGCTGTCGCTGCATATAGCCGCGGCTGGGCGCGAGACCTTGCGCCGCGTGGCATTACTGTGAACGCGGTACTTCCCGGTCCCATCAACACCGAGATGAACCCGGACAAGGGTGATTTTGCGGACATGGAGCGCGCTGCCATTCCGCTGGGCCGCTTCGGTCGCCCGGAAGAAATCGCTGCCGCCGTGGCATTCCTCGCGAGCCCTGAAGCGGCGTTCATCACCGGAGTCTCTCTGCCGGTCGACGGGGGCATCGGCGCGTAAGCGCGTCACCCTCTCGAGCCAAGGGAGGCACGTACGCGCCTCCCTTTTTGTCTTCATTGCGTTGAGGTTCATGGTGCCGGTTCCCGAGGAGTTGGCGTTACGGCTGTTGTCAGGGCTATGGTGACAGGCTTCTGAGCACCAGGCTTGCCACCTCGCCGGGTCCGTCACTGAGCCGGGCGAGGTTGTGTTGCAACATCAGCGGGTTCACGAACGGCTGCATCACGAGCAGGATGGCTCGACAGGTTTCATCGAGCGGCGTCTTGCGCTCGAACTCGCCAGCCTCTCGACCCTGCATCAGAATCTGCTTCAGGATTTCGCGAATCTTTTTGTCGTAGTTCACCGTCGACTGCCAGTTCTCTTCGGTGGCGACAGCTGCGATGTCGTAGAGCTTTCGCTCGGCCGTGAAGAGCTTCATGCTGGAACTCACTATCGTTTTGAACATCCTGCGGTAGCGGTCGGTCGCGGACTCTCCATCGACGATGGCGGCGAGCACGTCATCGACGATTGAGCCAAGGCATCTCGTGCAGATGGCCTCTCCAATTGACTGCTTGGAGTCGAAGAACTTGTAGATGTAAGCCTTCGAGAAGCCGATGGCCTTTGCCAGGTCGCTCACCGTTGTCTTCGCATAGCCGGAGTGACTGAAATGCTCGTTGGCCGCCACGACGATTTGGTCACGGATTGCATGGTCTGCGGGACCTCTCTGGCGAGCATGTGGACTCGAGACGGAATCGGTCATGGCGTCGGCGCTCATTCAATTCAGTTGGTCGTTTCTGTGACTGCATTGTAACACGGTCACTCGGCACGGCGCTTGTCCCACGCCTCATGTCTTCGGGGAGTCTGGTGTGCAAACCGCTTTCCGTGCAAGGTCAACACCAAACATAGTGACTACAACCTACACTGGTCACTTCACGAGCCGGCCTGACTCTTAACCGCATCGCGATGCCTTCGTTGCATGCGCGGAGCGCAACCTCTACGCGTCTTGAGAGCTCGACGGCCGATTCACCAGCATCCGGACACACCCCTATGACCAGCAAATTATTTTCCTCTGCAACTCTCGGAAAGCTTAGCCTCAAGAACCGAATCGTGATGGCGTCGATGACGCGGGGTCGCGCCGAGAACGTCGGTCTCGTGCCCACCGCAATGATGGCCACCTACTACGCCCAGCGAGCCACCGCGGGGCTCATCCTCACGGAGGGTACGTGGGTGAATGAGGACGGCATCGGCTACATCAACGTCCCTGGCATCTACAGCGACGAACAAGTCGAAGGCTGGCTTGGCGTGACCGACGCTGTTCATGCTGCGGGCGGATTGATTTTCAGCCAGCTTGCGCACCTAGGGGCGGTCTCGCATCCTGACCACCTGCACGGCAAGCTTCCCCTGGGGCCGTCCGCGCTCAACCCTCAAGAGCAGTCGTACACACCGGACGGCTTCAAGGACACCCCCGTTCCGCGCGAGATGACGAAGCAGGACATCCTCGATACGGTGGCTGACTTCAAGTCCGCGGGCGAGAACGCGATGCGGGCTGGGTTCGACGGCGTCGAGATTCATGCGGCGCACCTCTATCTCGCTCAGGAATTCCTCAGCACAGAGACCAACAAGCGTACAGACGAGTACGGTGGCTCCCCTGAGAACCGAAGCCGCTTTCTGTTGCAGGTCGTGGAGGCGCTCATCTCCGTCTGGGGTGCAAAGCGCGTCGGCGTAAAGCTCAGCCCGGCCAGCTCGTCAGGACTCCTGAAGCCGAACAGCGACACCGTCGAAACCTTCACGTACCTCGGCAGGCGCCTCAACGACTTCGACCTGGCCTATCTGCACGTCTGGGGTCCGACCGACTATGTGGTCGGCACGCCTGCCGAACCGTTTCAGGACATCGCGGCGTTCTTTCGGCCCCTCTACAAGGGCACGCTGATGGTCGCCGGTGGATTCACCGAGCAAACCGGCGAGCAGCTTCTAGCGGCCGGAAAGGCAGACCTGGTCGCCTTCGCATCGCCCTTCATCGCGAATCCTGACTTGGTGGCGCGTTATCGCGACAAGCTCCCCCTGGCGTCGAGCAACGCCGAGTTGCACTACACGGGCGGCTTGTCGGGCTACGTCGACTACCCGTCGCACGTGCCCACCGCCCAACACTAGTCCGCCTTGGGCGGACCGGGAGCATGCCTCGCAGCGCTCCCAATAAGGAAGACCACATGCAATCCAATCTACAGGGTGTACTAAGCACCCAGCAGCTCGAGAGCGAGACGCTCTCACGCATCGTTCATGATGTGCGCGGTGAGCCTACGAAGGTTCTGCGGCTTGCAGCAGCGCCATTGAGCGACCTTGTGGTCGGGCCAAATGACGTGCTCCTGCGCGTGTTGAAGGTTCCCATCCACCCGGGCGACCTGCACATGATTCGCGGACTGAGCAACGGAGGGCCTGCTGGAAGCATCGAGCCGGCAACCCCTCGCGTGCCGGGCTTTGAGGGCGTCGGCGTTGTCGTCGCACGAGGACAGCAGGTCGGAGCCTCTGAGGCTGTTCGCTTAGGCCAACGCGTGGTCTTCTTCAACGGTAACGCGCGAGCGTGGGCGACTCATGTGAGCGTACCCGTGGCGAGCGTCACATCGGTGCCCGACAGCATGCCAGACGGCATCGCCGCACAGCTGCTCATCAACAGCATCACGGCGCGCACCTTGCTTCGTGTGGGCCATGGACTCCTGCCTCAGGGCTTCGAGCTCCCTGTATACATCCTGCAGACCGCAGCTGGCTCTGCGGTGCAGACGGTTGTCACGGAGTTTGCTCAGAAGCTCGATGTTCTGCCAATCAGGCTGGTTCGGACGAAGGCGCGGGCGCATGAGCTCCAGCGGGCGAACTCGGACATTCCAGTCTTCGCAACAGAGGACGCCAGCTGGAAGGCTGACGTGCGGGCGGTTCTGAATGGCCATTCGCTGTACATCGCCGTCGACGCCGTCGGTGGCTCGTTCGTCAACGAAATCACGTCTGTGCTTGCCGACGGTGGAAGCATCGTGAACTTCGGATGGTTGGGGGAGGGCTCGGCAGACCTCGCGGGATTCGCGCCCCGCAACTTGGCGTTCGTCGGAGTGTCGTTGGGTCAGTGGATGCAAAGGAACTCTGCGGAGGCGCGGGCCGCCGATGTCCAGTCGTTCATCGAGAC
>FSWB01000513.1_pt1 | contig 10593 bp, 10 predicted proteins | sample 1637871 | NCBI WGS metagenome assembly FSWB01 (sample SAMEA3914789, study PRJEB12502) | metagenome | biome: forest; material: soil | place: Canada | collected 2011-07-03 | depth 0.3 m
ACGTGTGCACGCCGAAGCCCTGCATCATGCGGTAGCTGCGCGGGATCGCGCGGTCGGACATCGCCCACATCAGCATGTGCGTCGTCTCGGGCGACAGCGACGCGAAGTCCCAGAACGTGTCGTGGGCGGTGGCGGCCTGCGGCATGCCGTGGTGCGGTTCGGGCTTGGCCGCGTGGACGAGGTCCGGGAACTTCATCGCGTCCTGGATGAAGAACACGGGGATGTTGTTGCCGACCAGGTCCCAGTTGCCTTCGTCGGTGTAGAACTTGACGGCGAAGCCGCGCACGTCGCGCGCGGTGTCGGTGGAGCCGCGCTCGCCGGCCACGGTGGAAAAGCGCACGAAGACGGGCGTGCGCTTGCCCTTCTCGGCGAACGGCGCGGCCTTGGTGATCTCGCCCAGCGCGCGGTCGCATTCGAAGTAGCCGTGGGCGGCCGAGCCGCGCGCATGCACGATGCGCTCGGGAATGCGCTCGTGGTCGAAGTGCGTGATCTTTTCGCGCAGGATGAAGTCTTCGAGCAGCGTCGGCCCGCGCAGGCCGGCCTTCAGCGAGTTCTGGTTGTCGGCGACCAGCACGCCCTGGTTGGTCGTCAACGCCTGGCCGCCCGAGTCGACGCGCGCACCGGCCAGCGTGCCGTGGTTCGCGTTGAGGCCCGGCAGCGCGCCGCTGCCGACCTTGTCGGACTCGTTGTCCTCGCTGAGCGTGCTGCCGGTGACCGCGGCATGGGGCGGCGCGATGCTGGGCCCTTCGACCGGCGCATGCCCCGCGGCCAATCCGTGGTCGATGGCCTTGAGCGGATTGGCGGGCATGGCCTTCGCGACGGCTTGCGTACCGGCCTGCTTGGCGGCGAGCGCGCCAATCGAAGGCCCCGTGTCGCTCAGTGCGGGATCCGCGCTCACGCCACGCGCGGGGCCCCCCACGGTGCTGCCAGCCGAGCCCAGTGAAGTGACGACGGGGGAGGCGGTGTTCTTCGTTTTTGGCACGGGTGTTCCTGATAAGCGAAACGCCGCTGCGTGCGGCAAGGCTTGGCAGGCGGCACGAAGCCGCCCTCGGGCGAAAAGCGCCGCTGGGCTGGCGCGGGCGGTTTCAGTGGTCGCGCGAGGAGCGCAGGCTGAGCAACGCGGCGCCGATGACGAGCGCGCCCGCGACGGCGGCGAACGGATGCTGGCGAATCGCGTCGCGCGCCGACTCGAGCCATTCGTCGCGCGTGTCGCCCACCTTGTCGACGCCGCCTTGCAGGCCGTCGGTCACGGACGAGACCTTGGCGGCCACGCTGTCGACCGCGTCGTGCGCGCTCTGGGTCACGCGCTTGATCAGGCCGTCGACGATCGGCGCGGCTGCTTTTGCATCGGCAGGCCTCGCCACGGCGGTGTCGTTGCTGGCGTTCGCCGCGGTCGCGGGCTTCGTGGCGTCGGTCGGGAACGGCGTGGAGCCAGAGGACGCGGTGGGATTCGGGGTCGTGGAGGAGGGGGTGTTGTCCATGTCGATTCGCGCGGCTAATGGTTGAGGAGGATCGCGGGCGCACAGTCCCGACGCAGGCCGTGGCGGCAAGACACGGTCCCGAACGCGCGATCCGGCGCGGTCGGCGCGGTCGGCGCGCCGGCGCTGGTCGTGCTGCAGGTGTGCCTGGCGGCGATGAACGTGCGTGGCCTCCTGAAGGCGCAGCCGGCACCGCCCGCGCGGGCAACCGGTCTGCCGCTCAGTGGCGGCCGCAACCCGACTGGATGATGAAAGGCCGCTGCTGGCCCTCGAAGCCGGCAGCGCGCAAGGCGGCCAGCGTCGCGTCGCGCGCGACGCCCATCGTCCTGCGCCAGTGCGGACCCGGGTCGCAGGCCGGGGCGAACTTCAGGCGTTCCCATTCGTCCATCCGATGCCACGCCAGCAGCGCGTCGATCGGCGTCAGCGCCGCCCGGTGCAGCGTGCACGTGAACGCGGCCGCGGCGGCTTCCAACTCGTCGTCGTCGGCGCCGCGGATCGAGATCGTGAAGGTGGCCGTGTGCAGGATGCTCATGACCGAGGTCCCCTGGCTGGCGCCTCAGGCCGCTGCCGCGGCGCCGCCGCGCAAGCCGACGAACTGTTCGCGATCGCGGCAGTTGCACGACAGCAACTGCAACGCCAGCGCCAGGTCGTCGTTCTCGACCATCGACGCCGAGGCTGCGCCGCCGGGCCGTTCCAGGCGCGCGGCGGCACTGCGCCAGTCGAACAAGCCGCGGAGGTCTTCTCGGGTCTGGTCTGTGATCACGGTGCCGCCTTTCGAGTGGGGAGAGGGTGACTCGCGTCGCGGCAACGAGCGTGCCAGGCCCGGCCGTCGGGGTCGACACCCGGGCCGCGACCGGACACCCGTACGAGGTATGGCGCTTGCCACGCGAAGCCTCACCGTTGCAGAACCCCCAGGAGCTCCCGCATGCAGACGTCCATGCCCGACCACTTGCTCGAGTTGGTACCCACCCTGACCGATCGCGTGATGCGCGCACCCCTGATCGTCTTCTCCCAACTGCGCTGGGGCTTCGTGTTCCGCCGGCCCCAGCACCTGCTGACCCGGCTGGCGCGCCACTTCGACATCTACTTCATCGAGGAACCGGTCTTCGCCGAGGGCGCGCCGGCGCTGATGAGCGCGATCCACCAGAACGGCATCGAGGTGCTGACGCCCCGCACGCCGGTCTTCGCCCCGGGCTTCCACGACGACCAGCTGGCCGCGCTGAAGCCGCTCGTCGAAGAATTCGTGGCGGCGCGCGGCCTGGCCGACCCGCTCGTCTGGTTCTGCACGCCGATGGCCCTGCCGCTCGTGGCTGACCTCGAGCCGCGCGCGGTCGTGTACGACTGCATGGACGAGCTCGCCTCGGTCAAGTTCGCGCCACCCCAACTGCTGGCCCGCGAGGCGGCGCTCATGGCGTTGGCCGATGTCGTGTTCACCGGCGGCCCGTCGCTGCACGAGGCGCGCCAGGGCCGGCATCCGAACCTGCACTGCCTGCCGAGCGCGGTAGCCGCCGCGCACTTCGCGCCGGCCGGGCTCGACGGCGACGATGTGGAGAGCGCGGCGGCCACCGAACGCCATCGCGGCATGCCGCATCCGCGCCTCGGCTTCTTCGGCGTGATCGACGAACGGCTCGACCTCGACCTCGTGGCCAACATCGCCACGCTGCGTCCCGACTGGCAGATCGTGATGGTGGGGCCGGTCGTCAAGATCGATCCCGCGTCGTTGCCGCAGCGTCCCAACATCCGCTGGGTGGGCATGCAACGCTACGAGGCGCTGCCGCACCTGATGGTGAACTGGGACGCCTGCCTGCTGCCCTTCGCGCTCAACGAGGCCACGCGCTTCATCAGCCCGGCCCAGACGCTCGAATACCTGGCCGGCGGCAAGCCGGTGGTCAGCACGCCGATCCGCGATGTCGTGTCGCTGTACGCTTCGGCGGTGCGCATCGGCTCGACGGCGGAAGACTTCGTGGCCGCCGTGGAGGCCGCGCTGGCCGAGCCGCCCGCCGCGCTCGCCGAATGGCGAATCCGCGCGCAGGCGCTGGTGGACGGCTGCACCTGGGACGGCACGGCGGCGACCATCGCCGGCTTGTTGCTCGAGTACGTGGGCCGCGCGCCCACGCCGTCCATCGTGCTGCATGAGCCGCGGGACGCCGGGACAAAGCAAGACGATCTCTTGCCGCTGGTGAATCCGCCGCAAGGCGTCGAGCAGGACGCGCAGCCCCTGACCACGACGTGAGTCTCAGCCGGGATCGTCGCGCCGCGCAAGGCCGTGCTGCACGACGTCTGCTGCTGCCTCGACAACGACGCGAAGATGCGCGCTCCGTGCGATCCGCGGGGGAGTTCCGCCAGCCGAGCGATGCCGATGCGCGATGTCCTTACCTGCATTGCTTGCCGATTGTGTAAGCGTTCAGCCGAACACTGTTACGCAGCGACACACCGCGAGGCCATCGCGTTGCCTCAGGCCATCGAGGCAAACACGCACGCCGGCGACGCTCGCATCCGTCTTCCGAGCCCGACGGGGCATGGCCGTTGCTTGTCGTGGTTAGCCGCAGCGCGCACCGCGCCAGCTGCACTACGATCGCGCTCGACATGAAATACCGCACCACGTACGGCGAATTCCCGACCGCCCCCGCCATCCTGTCCGGCCTGGGACTGGGCAGCTTCTTCCATGGGATCGTCTTCCGCCGGGCGCTGCAGTGGCGTCACCGGGCCGGCACCTGGCATCCGGCCCACTCGCCCGAAGACATGCGCCTGAAAGTGGCGTCATGAGGCGAAAGACCGCCTGGTTGATCGGACACGTCGGCTTGCCCGTCGTGCTGCTGACAACGACGTCGTTCGCCTGGCAACTGCTTCTGATGCAGACCATGTCGACGGAGAACGAACTCTTCCAATTTCACGTCAGTATCCGTGCGAAGCCGCCACGCGGCGCGGTGTTCATCGTCCATGGCCCATCGGGATCGGCGGCGGACGTCGCCGAGCAGGCGTACGCGGGCATGGTCGGGCCGACGCAGGACATCAACTGGAGCCCGGTGATCGATGCGTCGTACAACGGTGCGACCGCAGCCGAGCGCGCAGACTCGCCGCCGTGGAAGTGACGCCGCGCGTGCCGGCTTGCCGCGCGCCGGAAAGAGAAAAGCCCGCAGGCTTGCGCGCTGCGGGCTTTCGGACGTTGTGGTGGCGCTTCAGGGAAGCGCCACCACAACCTCGTGTTCTGTTTGGAATCAGCAACTTGCGGTTGGGTTCTGGAGTGCGATCCGGCGCGGCCAGTGTCACCTACAGCTATACCTTGATTAAAGTGAGCGAGAGGGAGGTGCGAGGGGGCTTGCCACCACGACATGCGGTCGCGATATCGCAGCCGGAGCCTTGGGTTGATGTGCCTCCCACGCCTGAAGAAGCTTCGATGCGTTGCAGCGAGTTGAACGGCGCCAACAGCGTACCTGACTCCACACATCGAGGACAACCATCACCGCTCCCCGGCCTACATGTCGACAGGATTTCGTCGCGAGGCGGACTGATTCGGAGGCACTTTGGGGTATTGGGGCAGGCGCAACCCGATGGCGCGTGGCAAGACGACGGCGATGGTTGGCCTAGGGACGCCCGAATTGCCGGGAATATAGGTATTCCCCCGGGCCAATTGCTGCTCGTACATTTGCTTAAAACAGAGGTAGGGAGAGCGCCTTGGTCACAATTCAGCCCTGGCTCGATGAGTTGCGCCGCACGCGCATCGTCGAGCCGATCAGCAACGACCCTCGTGAGACGCCCAGGGTGCGCGACACACGCCTCGGGCTTCCGGTTGGATGGATCTACAACAACGCTGTTGGCGGCGGGCAAGCGCCGTTCGACGAGCCGTGTCCGCCACTTTCGTCTCGAGACCGCGTCATGCTGTATGCGCGGCTCCTGCAGAAGGGACACGTCTACGAGCTGACGCACGCGTTCGGACTGCTGCTGACTGACCCGCACAACCTGCACGGGGCGACGGTTTACGACGTAGGCTGCGGACCGTTCACCACGGGGTTGGCGTTGGCCAACGTGAGTGGCCCTGACGTCGTGTTCCGATACTTCGGCATCGACATCTCACGTTCCATGTGCGCGCTCGGTGCAGAACTTGCCGATGCCGCCAAGCTGCTGGGCGGCCTCAGTCCCGCGACGTCGGTCCAGTTCTTCCACCCGGACGACGCGATCGATTTTGGGCCGCCACGTGCTGGGTGGACCATCGTTGTCCTGTCCTATCTACTGGCAAGCCCGACCATCGACGTCGGTGAACTCTCCCAACAGATCGTCGCGGTTTGCAACCGGATTGGCGTCGGGCCCGTCGCGCTGCTGTACACCAATAGCGCCCGTGAAGGGGCGAGGGCGACATTCCCTGAATTCCAGCGCCATATGGAGGCGGCAGGCTTTATTCCGCTGCCTGATGAGACTGAGTGGCTCACCGATGGCGACCGTCCGCGCCACATCCACTATGCCCTGTTCCACCGTCTGAATCCGCCGCCCATTCCATTGTCTGCGTTCCGACCATGAGACTGCCGAGTTTCAACGACCTCATCCCCGAACAGCGGAACATCTTCCTGGCCAACCCAGACGACTCGATGCTCATTGTCGGACCTCCGGGTTCAGGAAAGACATCGATCGCGCTGTGGAAGGCGAACATCCTCTCCGGCCCCGATCTTCGGCGCAGAGTGCAGGTGGTGACGCGCAATCGCATGCTCAGTGCGTTGGCAACCCAGATCTCCCAGGATCAAGGCAATGCGCCTGTCACGAGCGCAACCATGGCCACATATCTCACCTCGGACTACGGTCGACGGTTTTCCCGCTTCGCCCCGCAATGGTCCCCGTTCAACTACATCTGGGAACAGATCCTGCGCGAATACGAGGCGGCGAACGTGCAGCCTTCTATCGACCACCTGATCGTGGACGAAGGGCAGAACCTGCCTTTGCCGTTCTTCATTTGGGCACGGCGTTTCATGGCCCGTGCTGTCTCGGTGTTTGCGGACGAGGACCAGTCGACTGAGGTCAATGGGACGCGAGTTGATCAGCTCGAACAGGCTGGATTTACCGACGTGCACCCACTGACTGTCAACCACCGCAATACTCAAGAAGTCGCCAACCTCGTTGAGCACTTCCACACCAACCGGCGGCTCCCTCCGTTGCCTGCCAGCCGAGGCTTCAGCGGTGTCGCTCCACGCATCTTGCAGGTCGCGACGTGGCCGGCATTGGCGGAGGCTGTTGCGCGACGGTGGAGGAATCGAGGCGATGCGCTTGGGGTCATCCTGTACGAGGTGGATGACATCAAGCGTCTCCACGGATTGATCAGCGCGCTGCTGCCTGATGCGCGAGTTGATTTTTACACCAACGACGCGGTGCCCGGTGCCGAGGCTGCGATTCGTATGCGCGACAGGGGCGTGACGATCATCTCGGGCGAGTCGGCCATCGGACTCGAATTTGAGACAGTGTTCCTTCAGGACCTGCGGCGCTCGCTTCCCAGCGACGCCGACCTCAAGAATCGGCGTCTTTACATGCTCTGCGCCCGAGCTCGCGATACCCTGGTGCTCGTCGACGGGCCGGTGGCCCTGGACGGGGCACAATTGGCGGACCTTCCAAATCCCCCGATCCTCGAAAGATGAGCTCTTCTTCCGGCGGCGACCAGCTGGAGCTTCCTGGGACATCTGCCTCGCACGAGCGTCCGACGCTGCGCGGGTTGCTTGGTCTCGCGCTTGATCGGGAGGACTTTCTGCGCCTCTTGAGCGCTGAATGGGTTCATCCCGCCCAAGGGAGCCGGCTGCTTCTGGGAACCGAGGACGCCTACGCATTGGCCGCAAGCAGGGGTGATGCCGCCGTGGCCGTCTGGTTCAACCCGATGAAGTTGCCTGAGACGACGGTCATGGCGTGTCGAGATGGAAGTTGGCGCGAAACGACTCTGCAGGCTCTTCGACAAGGCGATACCGTCGTCGCCTGGGGCGGCCCGTTGCCGTTGTTCGCGGTCGATCACTTTGAGGTGAACTCAGAGTCGTCGGCTATGCACTTGCGGGCCTTGGCTCGAAGCTTCACCGACATGACGGTGCCTGTGCAACAGTTCGTGGTTGGTAAGGTTGCAGGCCTCAAGCCACCTGGCGGCATTCCGCCGGGCAGGCTTCCATGGGCGCCCCCTGAGAACTGGGATGCCCTTCGAGGCGCTGCGGCAATGGCCGCGTACGCTGTGCCGGCCATTGACCCCTGGGTCGATCTATTCTGCAAAATCCTGCGCCGCGACGACAGTTCCTTTGAGCAAGCCGAAGGCCTTCATGCGCCGTGGTGGAAGTTAGGACTTTGGAGCGTCCATTCCGACAAGTGGGAGGCCTTACCTGCACTTTGGCGAGCCATCGTCGATGAACTTGGCGAGGCTTGGCGCTTGAAGGAGTGGCGTGCAAAAGCTGTACTGGAGTCGATTTGTAGAAAGGCGCTTGCGCTGGGGGAGAGCGAGGAACGAATTCAAGGTCTTCGATCTGGTGCACTGGACCTCTTGAACGACCGAGAAACAGTTGATGTAGTTGCGTCGCATGGTGACGACCTTGCTTTGACATTGCAGCTTCTCCTTCTCAGACAAACGCCCCAGAAGTTCGTTACTTGGCGAGAGGACTGGCGTCCCATTCCACCGGTCGTGTGGTGGACAGGCATGACGCTCGCGGGCTATCTGCAGGGCTATCGTTCGCTGCCAAGTGAGTTTCGAGGGGGAACAGAAGGGCAGAAGCTTCTGGCGTTGAAGACCTGGGACGTTGCCGGTGAGAATGGTTCCGGACCATGGACAAGCATCGCGCCGGAGGAGATCTCCTGGGATGCGGGAGACGAGTCCATCCTTCTGTCCGCGGATGGCAAGCCTTGGGCGGAGCACAAGCTCGGTACGCGAGGTCGTTGGTACCGCGCTGACTTTGCTGACGAAGTGACATTTTCGGAGGCGGAGAACTTTGCTAAGACTGCATGTCCGACCGTGTTGGGCCGAGTCATCGTCCTGTCGGACCTTGACGTCAAATACGACGGTGACGGCAAGTTCGAGCTCGATGTGAAGTCGAAAAAATTGTCTGTCAAAGGGCAAGTGGAGTTTCCTTTGACGTCGGATGTGATCGTCAAGTCGAAGCTGGATGTTGCGCGCTTTCGGGAGTGGATTGCGACGGCCTCCATCGATACCCCTGTCAGGCGACCACCTGTGACAGCAGGCAAGTCCCCAAGAGCCCTAGAGACGGCGCAGATATATGAGATTGAGGTGACGGAGGTTCAGACGCCTCCGGAGAATCCTGCGCGCAAGAAGGCTGGCCTTCCAAGCGAGCCAAAGGCGAAGCCGATCAAGAAGAAGACCGCAACGCGAGCTAGGACGGGCGCAAAAGACGTTGACCCGCCACTTGGTCTCAGATTGCAGCCTGAGTTTCTGACTCCTGTGGAGGAGGCCGATCTAGTGACGACCATCGACTCGTTGCCATGGGACACCCGCATGGCGCGGTGGGTTCAGCACTACGGGTGGCGATACAACTACAAGGCACGCAAGGTTGAACCCAAGGACTACATAGGCCCGCTGCCGGAGTGGGCGTTAGTTTTGGCTAGTCGGTTGCTGGAACTTGGGTTGGTCGCAGAATTGCCGGACCAGGTCATCGTCAACAACTATGTCGGGAAGCAAGGCATCGACAAACACACAGACTGTCCTGCGTGCTTCCGCGGGCCGGTCACCACGGTCAGCCTGCTTGAGACTTGGGACATGGTCTTCACACGAGGCAGACCTGACGGAGAGACGGAGAGGTTCGTCCTGCCGCTACCGCATGGCAGCGCAGCCGTCATGGATGGAGAAGCCCGAAGCGTTTGGGAACATGCGATTCCACCGCGGCTTACCCAGAACGGAGTGCCTCGAGTACGCCGCATCTCCATAACATTCCGTAAAATTGCTATTCCGACCTAGCGCCTAACTGCTTCTCGAGCGACGGAATCACCGCTCTTGCCCCGAGGGCCTTGTTGCAATGATCTTGGAACGAAGTGTCCTGCGGGTCGGCGATGCTTAAAGTCGCGTTCGACGTAAGCCTAGTCATCGGCTACTGAGGGCCAAGCCGGGTCAACCGAGTGACCAGTCGAGTCCGACGCACTTCTGAAATTTGGAGCAACGAGATTCTCACATTACGGAATACTTGAAAAAGCTTTGGCCATGAGCAAGCTCCGAAAGACGTCCTGCAGTTCGCAGCGACGAGCAAGCCGGAGCCCCAACTCGTGAACCAAGAACTCGACAATCGTGTCCCGTCGAACAAAGAACAACTTCATCGCCTTGAGCGGTACAGCACCGACCTTGTGCGTGCGCGACGGTTATTAGTCGCGAAGAACAAGTTGTGTTCGGAACAAAGACCGAGGAGCAACGAAAACAGGGGTTGGCCAAGTTCGCAAGCGACGACGAAATTATTGCTGTGGCGGGGCACCCTAAGCCAGGCACGCAATCGGCCAACGCAGCTTCTCGAGCAGCCGATTCTTGTCGCGCGCGGTACGCGCCGAGTTTTCAGCGCTTGCCTTCTTGCTGGCGGCAAACCTCAGCAGGGCATCGCTCATCCTGGTCGAGTGGCTCGGAATCGCGGATGGCGCCGGACTGCCAGCAGCTCGCGCATGTGCCGCGACGCTGGCGGTGCATGCGCTCGGCGAGTTCATCGCGTGGCAAACCGCCGCTCAGTTCTTCGAGGGCCTTAGGATTGTCGCGAAGGAGGGTCGTTAGATTCCGCGTGTCCGCTTCGCCATCGGCAGAGATCGAGACCGAGATCCCATCGATCTTCACCGTCCAGCGCATGACCTCGTCGCTCATCTGCTCGATTAGCTCGCGTCGATCTTCCATCGTGCTGGCCCTGTCGAGCGCGGCGTTGGCCCAGGCCGCGATGGCACGCACTCGCTATGGTTGCTTCGTCCGCAAAGAATGACGGACTTCGGAACGCTATCGGCGGGGAGCGCCGGAACTTGAGAGGTCAGGGCGAAGTAGGACGCGGAGGAAGTACGTCCCGCTCGCTTTTCGGTAGAGACGTGGTGTCGAAACAAAACCCAAGTGGCACCCCAGGTGGCACCTCCAGAATAGAAAAGGGCTTGTAAGTCGTTGACTCACAAGCCCTTCGGGTATTGGTGGCGCTTCAGG
>FSWB01000419.1_pt1 | contig 10441 bp, 15 predicted proteins | sample 1637871 | NCBI WGS metagenome assembly FSWB01 (sample SAMEA3914789, study PRJEB12502) | metagenome | biome: forest; material: soil | place: Canada | collected 2011-07-03 | depth 0.3 m
CGGCCTCGGCGCTGGTAGCAATGGTCGGTGACTTCAAACAGTTCAGGTCGGGCAACCAGTTCGGCGCCTGGCTGGGGCTCGTGCCCAGGCAGAACTCCAGCGGCGGCAAGACCAGCCTCGGTCAGATCACGAAACGCGGCGACGACTACCTGCGAACACTGCTGATCCAGGGCGCCAAGGCAGCCATGGTCCACGCCAAGAAACGCAGCGACCGAATCTCGGTGTGGCTGGTGAGTCTGATCGATCGGATCGGTTGGCAGAAGGCCGTGGTTGCCATGGCCAACAAGAATGCTCGGATCCTGTGGGCCGTGTTGACCAAGGGCACGGCCTACGATCCCAACCACGTGTCGATCAACCCAGGATTGCCGGCTACGGCCTGAAGGCCTGCGAGCATCCGTCGAGAACAGGACAGATTGGTTCCCCGCAGACGTGCGTTCGAAGATGCACCCCACAGGTCAGACCAGCAGCAGGTGAACTCGATCTGCTTTCCGCCGCGCCACGATGGCGACGACGATAACCGAATGGAGTCCTGCTGAGCGGTTTGTATCTGGGCCCGCACCATTGAGTGCAATAAGGCCGCCTGCAGATGTGCAGTCTGTTCTGTGTGGCGTCGCCTCTTCGGCACGCAGGTCATGCGAGGAAAACGGAAGACCGGCTATTGAATAAACGGGAAGTCCCTGTAGAAGAACAGGCGCGACCGGCTGCTTGAGAAGGTCGAGAAGCTTAAGGCCAGCGTGCGGGCCAAGTGACCTGCCGGTCGCCACAGTCCGCTTTGCGGTAGGCTCCATACAATGCCGGCTCCGACGAACACCGACGTCGATCGTCCAATCATGCAAAACGGCGCTGAATTTGCAGAAGAGCACACCGACGCCGAGCGCATAAGGTTAGTCGTGGTGGTTGCGCTCGCGGGTGCATTGTTCGTCGCTGTTTGCAAGCTGTGGTTCTTCCCGTGGCTACGCGTGTTCTCGGAGTCCGCTGCCTGCCGCTCCGTTTTCGGCATCGACGGCGCCACCGTGCTGGGCTATGGTCTCTTTGTTGGTATCCCACTGTTCGCAACGCTGCTGGTTGTCGTCACCGCTGGCCGCCGAGGCGTCAGAATCGTGCGTGAGGGTCGCGTTCCTCCAAGTGGCGAGAAGGTCTTTCGCCGCACCCGGATTAGGAGGGGCGCCATGGCAACGGTGATCGGGTATGTGCACGCGCTTTCAGCGACGCCACTGGTCGCGATGTGCATTTGGGGTAACTATCAGGTTGATGCCTTTGCCCGCCAACTCGATCGTAACCGCAGCGAATGTGCGGCTGCCCTCTCGTACAAGAGGATGCCTTGAGCGTCTGATGACCTTCACCGTTGAGCGGCAGTTCTCGAGGGCTGAATCTTGGCCGCGCTTGGGTCGCCCCCTTCGCCTGGCAATCGGCCTCGGGCGACGGGTATGCTGCGCGCAGCAGTCGGACGCCTTCCTCGATTGACGATGCTCTGCCGTCCGGCGTGGCCTTCGGCCGCGGACGACGGCTTTCGGGTTGGCGCTTCGCCGATCCCGGCGACGGCGACTGCTGCGCGCCGTCGCATGCGAGCTACATACGCATACAACTTCTCCCTCCAGCAGGGGATAGGTCGCGTCTCGAGCAGCCGCTAGCCTGCGCGTTGGTATCCGCCATGACGAACTACAGGGAAATCCATCGCCATGACCAAAGCGCAGCACGCTGCCAAGAAGAAGCACGTCCACGTCGACCCGCCCTACGTCACCAATTTCATCGAAGCCCACAAGGATGTCGCCCAGAGGCTGGGCAAGCAGTACAACATTCCTGCCAGCGTCCTGCTCGCTCAATCGGCGCAGGAGACCGGCTGGGGGCTGAAAGTGGTCGGCAACGCCTATTTCGGCATCAAGGGAAAGTCGCCGAGTGGCAACAGCGTCAATTTCGGCACGCACGAGGAGACGGGCGGCGGCACGCAGCAGATCAACGCGACTTTTCGGGCGTACGAGAGCTACGATGAGGCGGCCGAGGACTACGCCCAGGTGGTGACGACCAACAAGGCCTTCGCCGGTGCCCTGCTGTACCGCAAGGAACCGAAGAAATTCATCGCCGAGATCGCCGAGCGCTATGCGACGGATCACAAGTACACGGGCGCAGTGCGATCGATTATGAAGGTCCATCATCTCGAGCAATATGACAGCCAATAGGTCCATCGCCCTCCGGCTACCCTTTGCAGCCTTAGTATTCGTATCAATCGCTCACGCCGAGCCGTGCCCCATTCCCCGGCATCCGGTCGCGTCGGCGGACGAGGCAGTCGAACTGTCGAAACGTGCCATCGTGGCTTACAAGCTGACCGACACGCCGCTTCGCTGCTTGGCAGTCGCGCCATCGCCAGGCTACACGGGCGGCGGATTCGAGATCGATGTCCGCGAGAACCACGTGGAGGGCTGCGGCGAAGCGCTGCCGATGTTCGATCCCCTTGTAATGTCCATCCACGTGACGTCGGCAGGCGCGCTCACCACCACAGCCGGTGCCGCAGATGCGCAGCAGACGTATCGGTGCCCGTCCTGTCCGCGTCCAGCCCGGCACGGCAGCAAGGCGCGCGGCTGAGATGTTCAGAGGATCTGTTGCGTTGACCAGTTGAATCCGCTGTCGCCAGGCGGCGCGACGGACTGTCGACGCGCGTCCGGCCGCTATACGCCGCATACCTGCCTCTTGACGTCGTTCAACGGGCGGCACCGCCGCCGCTTCCCGGCGCCGAAGACTCAGTTCGGCCCAGTTTCGGTCGTTTGCAAAGGGCTGCTTGCGGGCCGTCGACATGGCACGCACGACAGGGGGGCAACTTAGCGCTTGATTCCAGGGCTCGCCTTGAGTCGCCCAATCGCCTGATGGAAGAGGTCGAGCAACTGGATATCGATTCGCACGGCGATCGTTTCATCGCCGGCGAACCTCAGGTTCAACCCTGGGACACCGTCATCAGTGACGAATGGGCGAAGCGATACAAGACGCCGCTGGTAGAGAAAGTCTCGTTCCGTCGCGGCGGCTCCAGGCCGATCCTGGTCATCTGCTTTCATCATGTCGCTCCCGTCGGAGTCGTTGGTCGCGCGACGTCAGAGTGACTTCGCAATAGAAGCCGGCGCGAATTCGTAGGTGTGCTGCACCAGGCCGTCACCGATCTTTCGCGTGTCGACCAGATGAAGCGGCTTTTTGTCGGTAGTCTCGTCGAAGAGGCGCAGACCGGTTCCCAGGACGACCGGGAAGACGACCAGCCGCAGTTCGTCGGCCAAGTTCCGCGCCATCAGGGTGCGCACGAGCTGATAGCTGCCGTAGACCAGGATGGTCCCGTCCCTCCTCCGCTTCAGCGCCGAGATCTCCGCCACCGCATCGCGGTCGAGCACCGTGGTGTTGCTCCACTGGGGACGATCGAGTGTCGACGACACGACGTACTTGGGAAGGCCGTTCATCCTGTCCGCCCACTGGCGGCTGACGCGCTCGCCCATCGACGGCGCCCGGGACGCGAACCACTCGAAGCTTCTCCTGCCCAGCAGCAACGCCTCGGCACCCAGGGCTTCCTCCGTTTCGTTGACGACCCATTCTTCGAGGTCCTTGCCGCCCACGAACTGGTGGAACCAGCCGCCTCGCTCGAAGCCTTCCTGGCCGTCCGGGTCCTGGACCACGCCGTCGAGGGTGGCATTGGCGCTGATGATGATCTTTCCCATTTCCGTGCTCCTTTGGCAGTGTTGTCCACGATCCCTGCTGTAGACGCCGCGACACCGGAAAAGGAGGCGCACCGCGACCGCCCCGTTTGCGCATTGGCCGACGTCTATACACAATGGAACTGCACACAGGCAATGAAATCGCGGGGGTGGCGTTGGTGAGAACGGACCTGATGTCGAAAGCGCAGGCCGGCGACGGCCAGGCATTCCGGGCGCTGACCGAGCCGCACCGTCGCGAGCTTCAGGTTCACTGCTACCGGATGCTCGGTTCATTCCAGGACGCCGAGGACGCGCTCCAGGACTCGATGCTCGCAGCTTGGCGAGGTCTCGAAGGGTTCGACGGGCGCGCCTCGCTTCGCACCTGGCTCTACCGCATCGCGACCAACCGATGCCTCGACGCGCTGCGCGCCACTCGCCGACGTCCGCCGAAGCAGTGGAACATCCCGGGAATCGAACCACCGGCACCCACGGGCCTCGGCGACATCCACTGGCTGGAGCCCTATCCCGACGCCCTTCTGGACGGTGCGATCACTGTGTTGCCCGGTCCGGAGGCGCGCTACGAGCAGGCCGAGTCCCTGTCCCTGGCCTTCGTGACCGCCCTCCAGGTCTTGCCGCCTCGCCAACTGGCCGTCCTCATCCTGCGTGACGTCCTCGGATTCCACGCGGACGAAGTCGCCGACATGCTGGACACGACCATCGAATCGGTCAAAGGTGCCCTCAAGCGCGCGCGTGCGGGAATACAGCGCCGACTAACGGCGAAGACGGGGCAGGAGCGCCCGCCAGAAATCGATGCAGCAGCCCAGGGCTCGATCGTGGCGAGGTTCGTCAGCGCCTACGAAGCCGCCGACATCGACGCATTGGTCGCTCTGTTCACCGACGACATCTTCCTGTCGATGCCGCCGATGCCGCTGGAATACCGGGGCCGAGACAGCGTAGCCGGCTTCTTCGCATTCGTTTTCGGCCTGACACAGGGATTCCAGTTGGTGCCGACGCGAGCCAACGGCCAGCCGGCATTCGGGGTCTACCTACACACCCCCAACGGCATCCAGGGCGTGGGCTTCTTCGTCCTCACCATCGCCGGCGACCGGATCAGCGCCTTGATCCGCTTCGAAGACACGGTCCTTGCCGCGTTCGGCCTGCCGCCTTCCCTTCCAGGTTTGCCCTGACATGCGGCCCGTCATCCGGCCGTGGGATCTGGCGCGAGGTGGCTTGCGAGGGTTGGGGAGCATCCCGATCCAAGGCTGGTGGTTCGTGGGTACGCTACGCTATCCCGTCCACGTGGCTTGCGTCGACTGCGCTCGATGCCGGCACGCGGCCAGGAGCGGTCTTCCGCCAATATCCGGTCTCGAGACACGTCTCGCGTTCGACGCAAACCTCACGCGGCGCTCGATCAGACGAGGGCCGGCGCGGGATCGCAGCGACAGGTGAGGTGCGCTGCGATGAGGCTACGAAGCATGGCCTCGTCTTGGCCCACGATGGGGCCGACTCGAAGAAGAAGTTTAAGGTCGTCGTTATCGTTCCCAACGATCACGTCGGCGTGGCTCGCCAGCAGGAACGGAACGAGAGGCTTGAGGGCACGAGCGAAGTCTTCGCTGGTGCGGTAGAAGCGATAGACGCGACCTTCAGGCGTCGAGGTGCAGACGACTTGCATGCTCACCTCCGTGTTGGTTGAGACGTGCCCCCACGATGCGCCAATGTGGTCGCGTTGGATGTAGGCGCGCGAGTCGCAAGGCGTAGGAGGACTGCTAACAAACATGCCTGCCCGCACCGCTGACCCCGGGTATGAGTTTGTATACAGCCGTGCCGCTGAACCGATTGAAGAGGCTGGCTGCCCGGCGTGCTCTTCGAGTCGATACCAGCAGCCAGGCCGAGGCAGTACTGGAAGATGCCTGAACTCTTCGAGTTCACATATCGCCTCTCGTCGCAGACCCGGAGTATTTGGGACGAGTTGGCGGCGCAGCCCTCAGACGGCTGGAAGACATTTGGAGACTCTGAAGACCGTTCCGCCGTTTGGAACCGTGACAACGACCGTGTGTTCTTGGCACCGGCGGTACGATGGGCCGAACTGGCCGATCAAGCGTGACCGGCGTCTGCGGGCCACTAGCAGCCAAACGCGAACGACCCCTTCTGAGTGATCTCCACCGCATCGAGACGACGGCCAGCCGCCGCCTCGAGTGACGTGAGTCTTACGTCAAGCGATCGCATCAAGGCGCAACGCCTCCGACCTGCCTTCAATTTCGGTAGCTATGTTCACCGTCGTAGCCATCGGGAAGGTATTGGGGTTACCGACGCGGATCTGGTGCGCCCACAATAGAGCAACTCGCAGCCAGGCGCCAAAGCAGTACACCTGTTCCACTGGATCTTGAAGGCTGTTGGATAGGAAGGCGTCGAATGTCACCTCGTTGTTGTACCCATGCGGAGGCGCACCACTAGGCTTTCTGTCGCAGCCCTTCGCGGTTCTCAGGATGGTGTGGTCCACTTCGCCTAGGCTGTGCCACCACTCGCTCATGGGGATGAGCGCGACGGCGATCCCCCAATCGTCCACGTTGTTCCCCATGTGAGCGGCGCGGGGAAATTGGCGTGCTATCTCGACTATGAAATTGGACGCCTGCCGTTTGACGTCACGCCTGTGGGCGATCCTCTCGTCACGCTTCTTAAAGAGATTGCAGCACATGAAAGCTCCATTGGAATTGGTTCTTTAGTACGATTCAAGCGCCCCGACTGCACGGGGGACGCCGGCCGGATGTTCGCCGGCAGGTCGGCCGAATATCGGACAAGCGAAGCGGCGTGGACGCATGTTCTGCCACCAAGCGCCGCACTTCAATTACTCCGCATAACACGCCGCCAGGGACAATCTTGGGATGGAATGCCCACAACCGGTCGGTCTTAGCCCAGTCGCTAGCGTTGACCCTCAGCTGTCCTGGGCCCACGGAGCGAATGCAATTCGCAGCCCAGCCATGCTGGGGCTACAGGCGGCCATGTCGCAAGCCGTCATAACCGGCCAGTCGCGAACGGCAGCTTCGGAGCGCCCAGACCGGAACGTCGTCATCCCGCTTGAGTTCGAGCATGGCCGAAGAGAGGTAAGCGACCAGCCACGGCATCTTGAATCGTGGGGCTTCGGGTTGCCAATGGCCGCTGTCTGGCGCATTGCTGCCGCCTTGAGGCTTGGACCTGTTGGGAAGTCCAACGCCCCAACGCCGTCACCGACCTGGCCGGATTGGGCGTCCGGAAGCAGTCCTTCAACACCCCGAGGCTTCGCAAGCGCCCTTTGCCATCCCGCTCGCCCCACACGGTTGCGCAACTCGGCCATCCTTTGCCGTGGAAACTGGAGGCGGGACGGTCTGAGCGGCGTGACCGTACTTCTATGAGATGAGCAGGGTGTAGCATCGACTGCTCACGAGCAGCACGAATCGAGTGCGCAACCTTCCACTGATTGAGCGCGCGTCCATGTTCTGCAATAAACCAGCTTCGCCATGCAAGTCCGCAAAGAGCCGCCGTGCATTGATAGCGTTTATTTGCGTCGTAGTTAGCGGTTGTTCGCGGCACACCGAAGACCCTAGCGTTCTCGATCCGGCCTATCAAGATCGTCGGGTGGTCGTCTATCAGATTTGTGCCACAGCCACTCCATTGGACATTGTCAACGTAGAAACTGCTAGCGTTCGGCCCGCCAACCTCGGGGGAAATTCTCTTGGCGGCGGCGCATACGAACTGACGGGAAGAACTAGTTCTGGCCAGCCCGTGTTCGAGGTAGGTGGGGATCGTAGGCAGGTCGATCTGACGGCGATTGTTGTGTACGCTCACGACCTAAAACGGGCCCAATTCCTGTTCTTTTGGAAGCACGCTCCGCTGGAGGATGGTTGGACTCCGTGGGAAGACGCGCAGTCCGAGAACCCTATAAACGAAGACATTGCCGGCAGAATCATTGGAGCCGATGCCGGTCTCCGTCCGATTTTCCGCGTACCGGTGAACCATGACTTTAAGCTGCGGTTTCGGGCAACGCGGTTCAGGGACTATCGGGCCCCATCACAGCGACGTGGGGATCGCTCTCTAGAAGAAATCATTCCCCCATGCTAACTAGCACCTGATGCGGTGCTCGTGGTAGGCGACCTGGGAGCGGACGTCGGCGACCGTCAGCAACTGGGCCGCTTGCCGGTGTTCGCCAACGAAACTCGAAAGTCGGGTTGCTGGCGGCAAGCAATCACCGCGCGAGGGGCGGTAACCAGCGGTGAGGTAGCAACTCGTCGATGTCTCGCACCCTGTGTGTCGGGAGTCGAGTCAACACGTCCTTGAGATAGACCCATGGATCATGACCGTACATCCGTGCCGACTGCACAAGGCTCATGACGGTGGCTGCACGCTTGCCCGCGAGCTCGCTTCCGGCAAATAGCCAGGCCTTCCGACCCATCGCCCAGGGACGCATCAGGTTCTCGAGGTGATTGTTGTGGCAGCTGACACTGCCGTCTTCGAGGAAGCGTCCGAGCGGCTTCCAGCGGTTCAAGCTGTAGTCGATTGCCCCGGCGATGCCGCTTCCGTCTGGCACGCGTGCCCGCTCGCTTCGCAGCCATTCATTTAGTTTGTCCCAGTGTTCGCGAGTCTGGTCTTGCCGGATGACCAGGCGCTCCGGCGCAGAGGCCGCTCTGGCTTGCTTCTCGATCCAAAAGATCCAGGCCATGCGCCGGATCGCCTCCTCGGCCACCGGGCTCTCGTGCCCGTTCTTGAGCAACTCCTCGAACTTGCGTCGTGCGTGTACAAGGCAGCCCGCCTCGATGCGGCTGCCGAGCTTGAAGACGGGCTCGTAGCCCTTGTAGTCGTCGCAAATGATCGTGCCGTTCCAGTCATCGAGGAACGCCGGGGGTACTTCGCGCCGTGGCCGACGCAGAAGTCGTAGACGACGCCACGCAACCCGTCAAACTCGCTTCGGGCGTAGCCCCAGATGTAGGCCTTCTTCGTCTTGCCTGCGCCCGGGTCGAGCATCGGCACCAGTGTCTCATCGGCGTGCAGGACAGCCGAGCCCAAGACGAATGCCTTGTGCGCCTCGCCCAGCGGTTCGAGTTCCGCGCCGCCGGCGCCGGCCCAAGAGGCGAGCGTCGTGCGCGGTGTGTGCACGCCCGAGCGCGCGTTGATCGTCTCTTGTCGGTAATACGGAATGTGATCGACGAAGCGGCTGACCAGCACGTGAGCGACGAGGCCGGGTGCGGGCAGCCCCTTGTCGATCAACTGCGGATCGACCGGCTCCTGGGTCAATGTCTGACAGCACTTGCAAGTCCACTTGCCGCGGATGTGACGATGCGCGAAGAATTCGGCCGGCACGATGTCCAGCCGCTCGCTCACGTCCTCGCCGATGCGCACCATCGGGCGGCCGCATCCGGTCGCCGGACAGGTCGTGTCGTCGGGCTCGTGCCGATGCTCGACACGACGCAGGTGCTCGGGAATCGGCTGGCGGCGCGGCTGGCGCTTGGTTCGCGCCTCGCCTGCGGGTGGCGCAGGCGTCTTGGCATTGCGAAGGGCATCAATGCGGGCCTGAAGAGCGGCTTCGTCCTCGGCCAGCGCCTCTTCAAATAGGCGTCGCTGGTCGGTCGTCATCGCCTCGGTCTTGGCCCCGAACTTCAGGCGCTTCAACCGAGCCAACTCGAAGATGAGCTTCTGAAGCTTGGCATCCTTGAACTTAATCTGCTCGTCGCGCTCGGAGAGCTGTTTGTCGTGCTCCTCGTCGATCGCCGCGACGCGCGCAAGCAGCAGCGCCGCGATGCGGCTCGCAGCCACAGCATCGAGTCCCTGCAGGTCTTCGGCCTTGAGTTGACGCACATCAAGCATGGACACCGATTGTGCGCAGCCTCGCCGCTCGGGGCAAGGGCGTGCAATGGGACGTTGCCACTGCAACGTCTACATGCGTGTGATGACCTGCGACTGCCGCAACCTTTGCCAGGGCAGACCGACTACGAGCGCGTCGAACTGCTGCTGCGTCAACGTGAGCGCCGCGGCGCCGCTATCCGTCGACTTCGCCCAGACGAAGCTGCCCGTATTCAATCTGCGCGCACAGCACCAGACGCCGAAGCCATCATGCACGAGCAGCTTTATCCGGCTCGCCCGCGCGTTGGCAAATAGATACCCGTGGTGCGCCCGCGCCTCACCGAATACCTGCACGACGCGTGCGAGCAATCGCTCGGTACCAGCGCGCATGTCCATCGGCTCAGTCGAGAGCCACAGTACGTCGATGCGGATCAGCGCAGAATCTCCCGCGCCCAGGTTGCACACTGCGTCGCCGCGCTCAGCGGCCATGTGGCCTTCATCGTCAGCGGGCCGCGACGCAGCTCGATCTCGATCGTTGCTTCACTCGGCGACGGCGCCACCATCACCGGCACGAACGGCATTGCCTCGATCGTCGGCGCCGCGGCAGCGCTCGCCGCCATCACGGCATCAGTTGCGGCTTCCCGCCGCTCACGCTCGAGCCGACGCCAGCCATGCACGAGGTTGGCGTTGACGCCGTGTGCTAGCGCCACCTGTGCCACCGATGCGCCAGGTCGCTCGCACTCGACCAGGATCTGGGCCTTCAGTTCTGGGCTTCGCTCCAGCCGCTTTCTCTTGGGCTCCGTAGTCATCATGTCCATTAGCGTTGCTCGTGGACGTTATCGTTACGGAGTCAGGGAACCGGTTCAAGATGCCGTGGCTGGTCGCTTACGAAGAGAGTGGCGCGAGGGCGGGCGCCGATGGGCTCGCTACCCCTCCGGCTAAGAAGAGTGGCGATGTGGCGGTGA
>FSWB01000200.1_pt1 | contig 10252 bp, 7 predicted proteins | sample 1637871 | NCBI WGS metagenome assembly FSWB01 (sample SAMEA3914789, study PRJEB12502) | metagenome | biome: forest; material: soil | place: Canada | collected 2011-07-03 | depth 0.3 m
CTGCTAAACTGCGTCCATGGACTACGCGATCAAGTTTGGCGACCAGCTCAAGCAGCAACTGCGCTCCTTGCGCAAGGCGCGCGGGCTGAACCAGACCGAGCTTGGGGTGCGCCTGGGCGTGACGCAGCGGCGCATCGCCGAGATTGAAGCCAACCCCGGTGTGGTGGCTGTCGACCAGATCATCAAGATCTTCTCCGCCCTCGGCGCTGAACTGGTGCTGCGGGACGTCTCGACGCCACCGCGACCGCCTTCGTCTGCGGCACCCGTTGAGGACGCCCGAGCGCTGCACGAATTCAGGGTTGCACTGGCTCCCAGCGCCCGCCACCTGGTCGCCGTCTTGCAGGGCAATCCGAGGCATGCGCCCGAAGCTTTGCTGGCGCGCGAGAACGAGATCTCTGAACTGGATAGTTCGCTGCCAGGCGACAAAGCGCGCCTCATCGACGCACTCGCCAAGGCGCTGCTGGTCAACCCTCGCACCCTCGAGAGTCGCCTCGCCGAGGCGCCCGCGTCGGCAAGCGACCCCCCCGACAGCCCCTTCGTGCCGATCCAGGCGCAGTGGGCTCGGGCGCTCTCGACCTCGCCTGAGGCCCTGCGTCACGCCGTCAGGGCAGTCATGACCAGCCGGCACGCCCCCGTCGGGCTCGACGCACCGCCGTCCAAGGGCGTCTGGTGAGCGAACTCTGCATCTGGATGAACGGTGAGCGGGTCGGCGCCTGGTCGCGCACGCGGGGCTCGGACGCCCTGACCTACGAACCCTCGTGGCTGGAATCGCCCCATCGCCGACCCCTATCGCTGTCCCTGCCGTTTACAGCGACGCGCCGAATCGTCGGAGACGAGGTTGGCAATTACTTTGACAACCTGCTGCCCGATGCCAAGTCGATCCGTGATCGCATGGGACGGCGTTTTGGGGTCAAACCCACCGACGCCTTCGAGCTCCTGTCGGCCATCGGCCGAGACTGCGTCGGCGCGGTTCAGCTGCTGCCACCGCGCATGACGCCCGAGGCCTTGCGCCCGCCGCGCTACGACGTGCTCGATGAGGCGCACTTCGAACAGATCTTGGTCGGCACGGTAGGCGACAACGCGTTCCCCGTAGGTGCCGACGACGGCGACACCTTCCGGATCTCGCTGGCCGGCGCCCAGGAAAAGACGGCATTGCTGCGCATCGGTGAACAGTGGTGCCAGCCCCACGGCTCCACACCGACCACCCACATCCTGAAGCTCCCACTCGGTCTGGTCGGGGGCATGCGCGCCGACATGCGTGACTCCGTTGAGAACGAATGGCTTTGCCTGCGCCTGCTCGACTTAATGGGCTTGCCCTCAGCAAGGACGGAGATCCTCACGTTTGGCGATCAGAAGGTGCTCTGCGTGGAACGATTCGACCGTGAATGGATGGACGGCGACTCTTGGATCGCCCGCTTGCCACAGGAAGACTTCTGCCAAGCCACAGGCACGCCGCCGGGCAAGAAGTACGAGAAAGAAGGCGGGCCAAGCATTGCAAAGTGCATGAGCTTGCTGGCCGGCAGCATCGACCCGCTGGTTGACCGCTCCCGATTCCTTCTCAGCCAGCTCGCATTCTGGATGCTCGGCGCCACCGACGGTCACGCGAAGAACTTCTCGATCTTCCTGCAGGCCGGCGGAACATACGCCCTGACGCCGCTGTACGACGTGCTCTCCGCCTACCCGATCATTGGCAGAGGCAAGGGCAAGCTGCCGCGGCAGAAGGCACACCTGGCCATGTCAGTGCGGGGCAAGTCGCCGCATTCGCAACTGGACTACGTCAAGACGCGGCACTGGACCGATGAGGCCCGTAGAAGCGGCGTGCCCGAGATGCTCGACGCAATGATCTGGCTGGCGACATGTGTGCCTGATGCGATCAAGTGGGCGGCCGCAGATCTGCCCGTTGACTTCCCCGAACACGTGTGGGAGTCGATCACGACAGGCCTGACCAAAGCGAGCAAGACCTTCCTGGATGGCCTCGACAGCGCCGACTGAGCACGAGGCTCCGACACCTCACATCGCTTATCCGACGAGTGCGATATACCGACCTTGAAGTGACTCAGCGCGGTAGCCACCAAGGTCTGCACACGAACTGCGCCCGTACGACAGATTTGGTGGCTAACCGAATCGTCGACGCAGTGCTTCTGGCATTTGAATGAGCTCAATGTCGTGCCTGGCGCAGACCGCTCGCAGTCCCGGCAATGCCATCAAGTCTTCCTCTGGTCCGCAAATAGAACAGCGCCAGTAAACCGCGTGGAGAGGGATGGGTGCACCGTCACAGTCCACGAAATCCTCTGGAGGGCGCAATCCCCGAGGCCAAAACTCCGTTCGCTTGCCCACTTCAGCTCCTTCCAGAGAGATAGAAACGACGACTGGAAATATCGCGTTGCTGGTAACTCAACGGTATTGCAAATGGCAAGCCTGTTGTGGCGTGATTGAACACTGGATTCATCGCTTTCAGTGGCCAGCGCCGGCCGTCGGGAGAAGGCGTAGGCCCGGACCAGAAAAAAGCTCGTTCCAGGCCTCGAGAATCGCGTTGGTAGCGTCAGATGCATCTCGGGCATCTGAATGTCCATCAGCGTGGCGCCCAGAAGGGGTCGACCGCTTCCCGCCCGTTGGAGCGCGACGGCCGATTGGGTGGCGGGACGGCCAAGAGGGGCAATCTCAGCAAGGATGTATTCAGACTCAAACGCATGACGTACCAAATCTCGCGAAAACCAGCCGCTTTCGCAGATCAAACATTTCCTGCGCGCGATCAATAATCCTGCTGAACGCCGCCGTGGACGCACGGCTTTCAGGGCCCTTCCCAAGGTCAGTCCAGGCTGACTGGCGCTATCGAGCCAAGCGAAAGAGACGGCTCTTCCACTAACTCAACTGCCCTGATGGTTCAGTTGCGGCGGCGTTTCCAATTCCTAGTCACGATCGATCCAATCGCTCGTGCGAGTGAGTGCAGGCGATCCCGCGCCCTCACTGCTACGTGGCCTCGGTGTTGATCGCAGAGGCATGGAGGGGTGCATATCACCCCGCACGACAACTGGCCGTGCGTCATTTTTTGCGTTGCCTCGCCTCTTGCATTTCGCGAGTGTCGAGATCCACCCGAAAAGTTGCGCACGGCTGGCGAGTGTTTGCTTCCAGTTCTTGCGCACCACAGGAGCAAGACATGGATTCAAATTCCGCCAAACCCACCGATTCCGATCGCACTACCCAGTTCGAAGCGCACCAGACCGCAGCAAACGACAGTCAAGGCGGCGATCCGAGGGAAGAACTTCCATTTTCGCTCAGGGATCTGACGCACCTGGCGAAGGTGTGCCGCACGATGCTCGACGCGCCGGAGGATCTGCCTCTCGAGGATCTGGCACTGCATGGTCTCGAGCTGGCCGTGTCCGCACTGGCAACACTTCATCCCGGGGCTCGCGCTTTGGCGCATCGGATCGACGAGGTGAAACGACAGCAACCGCTGGGCGTCGTGGAAGGCGCCGTGCTGCTGGCCCTGCAGCGCCGACTCGGTCGCCATCAGCTCTACCTCTCGGCCATTGCGATCGCACGGGCCAGTCGCGCCGGTGTTGCCGATCCCATTGTTCTGCAGACAATGGGTGCCCGATTCGTGCTGCGCATCTTTCGTGATGTTCAGCCGTCTCCAAGGGCAATGGCAGTCGCCATCGCGGCGATTGGGAACCCCACGGGCCCACACGCGATGGCCTGGTCCGACAAGGCCCGCGTTCGTGCCTTGGCAATCGCCGACCGGCAACTGCGCGAGTCTCTTGCCCAAAGCCCTCAGGTAGCCGCGAGCTACGGCTTGATCGAGTCCAGACCTCGTGTTGTTCGGTCGATGGACCCCATCGATGTATTCAATCGCGAGTTCCGTCGGCGCAGTGAGAACCTCGAGGACTACGCCAGTCTGGCAATGGTCGGAGCCGGAGGTGGCTACGGTACGCTGTCCGCCAATCTCCTCCGTGACTCCGGCGTCGAGCTGCTGTCGATGGTCAAGACCGGTGACGCTGGCGCGGCGTTGGTCTGCCTGGAGGTCGTGAGCCACCTCACGAGCGAGATTGCTCTGAAGCTGCCGCTGCAACTGGGCTCTCACCCGCCGGCTGGCGCACTGGCGTGGCTGGATGTCGATGGTGGCTGCTACTGCTACACGCTCTACAAGATCATGGAGCGTGCGGCTCGGCCTGACGCCGAAACGCCGGATCTCTACGAAGTCACGGTTCAAGTCGTGACAATCCCGCTGACGCCGCCTCTCGCCGACTTCTTCCGCACCGGCGTGCGCGTTGCGACGACCATGCCTCTGAACGTCGGTGACCTGTTGGGTGACGTCGGGCACCATCCGAGGTCCGCGGTCGTTGGTGACAGTGTCTACAGGATCACGGCGCGCCGCCTTCAGGAATCGGTGCCTGCGCTGTTGATCGCGGCGGGACACCATCGCTGGCCTGTGGCGCTCGTGACGAACAGCTACTTCCTGGTGTCACGTGGCCGCCCTGTGTACGGCGCATGCCGCAGCCGGATGACCGACTGCACGACCGTTGCGGCCTGCGAAGCGCTTGGGTGGCCCGCGCCTACGTTGCCTCCGCGCAACGAACTGATCGGCTCCTTCACGGCCATCAAGCCGCAATCTGTTCAGAGGGTTTTCGAATTCTTCTTGAACAGGGCGGACGAGGGTAGCGATCTGGGGTCCGTCGGGGCCGCTATCGAGTGCCTGAATCGCCACGCGAGCTGGATCGGTGCGTTCCTGGCACTCGTCCTGGCATTGCGCCGTTGGCTTGAATATGACCTCGATGGCGGGGAGCTTCGGAGTGGCGTGGCGTGTCGCGTCCTCGACAAGGAGGTGCACGCTCAGCAGGGGCTGGCCATTCCGCTGGTCGGACTGGTTGGTCCGGTGATGAGAGGCTGGGATGCGCTCGTCGAGCGCGTGGCGATTGCGCTGGAGCGCCAGGGTGACAGCCGGAGCATCGCGCTGGCCCGTCTTCTGTGGGGGTGGCTCCGCAGCGGCCGCAAGGAGTTGGCGATCTTCAGCGTCGATGCTGCCGATCGCCTTGAGTCGATCGGATATCAGACCTGGAACAGCGTGCTTCCGCAGAACCTGAGGGTGCGCCCCAATTTCGCGCGGCAGTTCTGGCCGTTGCAGCTTATGGATCGGGGGATCGAACAGCTGCTCATCGACGTGCTGACGCGTCATCAAATCGACGGGCTCTATGTCGGCTCGTCCAACCGGGTGAGTTTCGTGGACGGCGACATGGTGCGGCTGCGGGCTGCGATGGAGGAGGTCATTGGCACTGTCCTTCTGATTGCCCTGCCCAGCGCGCTGAAAGTGGTCTGACCATGGCGGCACTCACGAACAACTGGCTCGCGGCCCTCCGTGAAAGCGGTCTGATTGTCAAGGATCACGGACTTGAAGGCTGCTCGTTCGAGACGACGGGCGATCTCCCGGCGGCCGTAGAGCGTCATGAACGCGTGCTGCGGATCATGGACGAGGGCTGGGCTCCGGCGTGGCGAGCACTTTCACGTGCGGCGCGCCGCTTGATCGCGCTGCCGTCCAACGAAGCTGTCCTGAGCATGCATGCGATGCAACGGGCGACGTCGCCCGACGCGCAGAGCTATTGCGATGGCGATACGCTGTGGGTGGAGTGGGAATTCAAAGGCTATGTTGATCGGCGCGAAGTGTCCACGCAGACCGGCAGCCGCGCGATTGCGGACCTGGGGTTCACCGTCACTGCGAAGGACTGGCGCGACGTCAATCGCGTGCTGGCCCAACTGTTTCCAGGTGAACGGCGGGCCCCGCCTTACGAGGCGTTCCTGGCGGATGCAACGGCTTGGTGGCACTCGCGCATGCCCGCGCCACTCCTGGCTCATGCAATTGGGGCGAAGCCCTTCCAGCTTCTGAACAGGGCTGCATTGGCGCGGAAGGTCTCTGGCATGCCGCAGACCAGGTCGGCGGGCGACCGACCCTGCCTGCCCGACAACATCAGCGCTTACCTGAGCGGGAGCGGCACGAGCGGGGGAACGCAGAGTCTCGAGGCGCTGATCCGCTACGTCGGCGATGTCGTGCGCGACAAACCGTCCAAGGATCATGGACGCGCGCTGATCATTGGACGCATCGCATTGCTGATGCCGGCCGCGGCCAAGGAAGGGCGTGGCCAAGTGCTCATCTTCGGTGCGATCCGTCATGCGCTGGTGGCGGGTGGCATGCGCGGGGCGCTGTGGGCGCCGGTGACGATATGGGCCTACCTGCGAGTCGGCGCGCGCTCTCTTGCCAAATTGCTGACCGAGAGCGATGTGACGACGCTCTCCGGAGCGCAGCTGCACGAGGCCTACGAAAAGATGTTCGAAGGCGTCCGCGTTTCCCAATGGCCGAAGCTCGCGGCGTTCATCCAGGTCTTTCATCGGTTCCTGACCTTGGCAGGCGCGGAGCCGCTGGCAAAGGCCCTCCCGGGAGGCGAAGACCCCTTGCCGCCGGCCGCGGCCATGGTCTGGCCTGCGGAATTCGATCGATCCATTTCGTACGTGCAAGCCGTGACGTCGTCGGAGCGGATCTCGCTGCAGGCCAAAGCCATCCTGCTTCTGGGCTACGAAATCGAGATGCGAACCGTTGAGTACTGGTGCATTCGCGTCGGTGACGTGCTCATCTCGGGGACTGTCTCGGTGGTGATTTATCCGCGACGTGGCGATGGCGTGGGAAAGTCGCCAGCGCTGCGTCGCGTCGTGGACGTGGAGAGCACTGCGCTCAAAGAGATGCTGATCGACTTTGTCAAGCTGCGCCGCAGCGAAGGCGCGCTCGATGACGACGTCCTCTTTGGCCGCCAAGGAATCCCGGGTGCGCGGTTGGCGCCGTCGCAGACTGAGGCGCTCGTCAACGCCGCGTTGCGATGGGCAACCGGAGACAGCGGGGCGAGCCTCTACGATCTTCGACATACCTGCTTCTCGCGCAAGGCCGCCGAACTCTTCGAGCATCTTGATCCGACGGATCTCATGGCGTTCTTGCAACTCTGTGCCAGGGGCGGCCATGCCGGCCCGGACTCGACGTGGTGGTACGTCCATCTGATCGAGGCTGCCCTGAGGGCGTGGAGTCGCAAGGTTCGCCCGTTGGCTTGGGCTTCGGCGCAGGACGGTTCGAACTATTCAACGGTCTTTCCCCATCTGTGCGACGGCCAGATCGAACCGATTCCACCGATGCCTCCTGCGGGCGCGGCCGACGGCGACGCCAAGTCCAGTGAGATTTCCCTGGAGACCCGACTCAGGATCGTCCGGGAAATCCAACTCAAGAGGCCCGTGGAGCTCGTGGCGGCTGCTGCCGAGGTTGCTCCCGCGGTCGTCGTCTCTGTTGCCAGCGAACTGACCGAGGCACTGATGGCGGCGCAAATGATGCCTCAGGGCTCTAGTGACTCGCTGCAGAACCAGTGTCGCGCGATCACGGCGATGTCTTTGTGGGGGCGGGCGACTCAGCAGGCCAAGCACGAGGGGATGAAGGATCGTCTAGGCCAGATGATGGATTCCGACCAGTGGTCAGCCTTGCTGTTGCTTTGGCAGGACTGGCTGCAATGTGTCCACGGCGACGACATCTCGCTTTCTCAGGCGCGTTCGGCTGCACGGCTGATCAAGCTCCTGTTCGACGCTGGCGTTCAGCTCAGCGCGCTCGTCATCTCGAGCGCACCCGTCCGACCCGCCGTTGCCGATACGCTGACGTCCTTGGGCATCGAGGTACGGCCTGCGAAGGTGCGCAGGGGCGAAGCGCCCCACAGGCTGTTCATGGCTGCACCTGGAATTCGGGCCGTCGAGGCAAGTGGCGCGACGCTGTCGATGCGAGGGCTTTCGTGGCTGATGTTGGTGGTTGGATCTGCGCTGATTGCGCGAGGAGAAGTGTGATGGAAATCGTGACTATCCTGGGTGTCAACGCGAACGCCAAGCTGACTTTCGGCGAACTGCTCAAGCGCGGTGCGCAAGTTTTCGAGACGATGCGGGCGGGGCAGGACGGCCTGGACTTCCTCAAAGGTATGGAGGCAGTACTCGGCTCAAGGCTCCAGGTCAACGAGGAGTCGGGCTACGAACTGGTGACGGAAGTTCCGAAGAAGCCGCAATTGCAGTTGATTCCGCACGAGAGGCGTGGTCGGCGACGCGACGACCTCGGAGATCTTGCCCGCGACGATGGTGCAGATGAGTCTCTGAAGGCTGAAACGATCGCCCTCCTGAACGCCAGCGCCAAGCTGGTCGACCGAGTCGGCGAGATCGTGTCAACGGAGGGGGATGTGAAAGGGGCCATCCGTCAGCTCGAGAAAGAAACTGGACTAGATTCGGCTGGAGCGCGCCGGTTTCACTACCGGCGGCAGGGCGAATTTCAGGCCATCGTCGATGGCGAAGAGATTGTCAGCTTTTCATCGAAGGCCGTACGATCCGGCGTGACGGCGTCCGATCTGCTGGAGGTCGAAGGCAGTCTCGTCCCCACTCGCGCCGAGAGTCTCGTGGTGCGTGCCAAGGTGGACACGTGCAAAGGGGAGGGGGTCGAGAGGGGCGTCACTTCCGGAGGCGCCCACTTGGTGCGGATCGTCAACCCGACCTGGTGGCAGCGCGTGGCCGTCGAAGCGGCACGTGGTTTTCAGTGGAAGCTGAAAATGGACCTTGTCGAGGTCATCAGCACCTGCACGCTCGAGCGCATGCCAGCCGACGTTCACCGTGTCTACAACTGGATCCCGCTGCTGGAGGCCACGCACTCCGCCATTGGCGAGATACTCCGCATTGCCATCGACAAAGGCAAGGGGCCGCCCGATTCTGCCCCTTGGGCCGAGCCGGAAGCAGCCTAACGGTCGGATGGACGCGCGGCTTGTTTGCCTCCCAAATCGGCTGGCCTTGGTGCAGCGAGGTCTCCTGCGGACTTCGCTTCGATCTGGTCAGCCGCCTCGGCGAGGCGTTGTTGCCCCTGATAACGACGATTTTGCGGAAACAACGGCGTGCATGTACATGGTTGTTGGATTGCTCTCATAACCGTTTTGGACATAGTCGGCCACGGCCTTACGCACAGCGCGTTCCGTGTCGAGCTTGGGCTGACGCGCGACGGCTAGCCGGCGTGAGATGTCTTCTTTGGCCCGCTCCGCTTCGACAAGCGCGGTGCTAAGTGCCGCGCTCATGCCCACTGTCTTGATGCCGTCAACCAGCCGGGAAATTTGCTCGAGCGTCTCCGTGAGTTGCTTCGAGAGGTACTGAGCGGAATGAGCGCGGCCGGCGTTCGACTCAGCTGCCAGGCGGGCCCGTAGCTCTTGTTCGAAGCGACCAGACGCGGCGTCTGACAGGACCTCTTGGCGCACGACGTCAAGAAGCCCGCCGTCGACCACGGCCCTACGCACGAAGGACTGGTTCGAGCAGGCCTGGGGTCCCTGGTCCTTGCGTCTTACGCAGCCATATGAGCGCGAATTTACGGCGATGAATGCTCCGAAGCATTGTGGGCAACGCAGCTGGCCGCCGAAAAGCGTGCGGGCCGGTCGTCCCTTTCCTTTGCCGGGCTTCAGATTCTTCGCGTCGATTCGGGCGCGGACTGCGAACCACAAGTCGTCGTCGACCAGTCTCAGCTCGGGCTTCTCGTGGATGACCCACTGCTCTCGCGGGAGGTCCTTTCGAATCCGCTTTTGTGTATCGGGGTCGTTCTTCCAAGCGCTGCGGTTCCAGATATATCTGCCGATGTAGAGCTCGTTATTCAAGATGCCGGAGCCCTTGTTTGGCGAGCCGTACAGCCCGGAAACGCTCCAGCCTTTGCCTCGCGGAGACGGTACGCCATGCGAGTTGAGTTCCGCGGCAATGCGCTGCACGCTACGACCAGCAGCAAATTCTTTGAAGATGTGCACCACCCAGCACGCCTGTTGAGGATTGACCTGGAAGGCGCTTCCGTCGGCTCTCTTTTCGAGGCTGTAGCCATATGCGGCGCCCCCGGCCGCAAGCCCCCGCATAACCTTTCCATGCAGACCTCGATGAGTCTTGTGTCGCAGGTCATCGAGGTAGAGTTCGTTTACTAGGCCGCGGACCGCTCTCGTGACCTTGCGACTGCCATGCCGACTGTCGTAGCCGTCAGCCACCCCGATGATTCTGAGCTCGGCGTGCTCGAGCCTGCGTACGAGCGTCTCTTGCTCAACGATGTCGCGGCTTAGGCGGTCGAGCCCCTCTAGGATGCCATTGGATGCTGGTCAACGCGCCGCCATGGGTACATCGGCATCAAGTTCTTCTTTGGTCTGCCGAAAGACTCTCTCTAACCGGTACGCAACGATGCGACCTTAGC
>FSWB01000516.1_pt1 | contig 10125 bp, 12 predicted proteins | sample 1637871 | NCBI WGS metagenome assembly FSWB01 (sample SAMEA3914789, study PRJEB12502) | metagenome | biome: forest; material: soil | place: Canada | collected 2011-07-03 | depth 0.3 m
GCTGAAACCAAGCGGCCGTGCCTAAACCATCGGAATGAGGGGTCCCTTTTAGGCGCCGATCACCCCGCTAAGGGGGTCCTTGTTCCACGCCGCCGCACAGGCCGGAGGAGCGGGAGATCGCGGGCCGGTTCTGGGATGCGCTATCTAAGCCATTGTGATAGCATACATATTATCAAATACTTGACTTTCTGATAGCATATGCATTATCAAGATTGCGGAGTTTGATAATAGATGGCCATCTCTCGCACCACCAATCGCCGCAACATAGGCGTCCTTGCCCGCAGCGCCCTGGACAACCAGTTCGCCGCGTTGCGTAAGGCGGACCTCATTTCATTTCCCGGAGGAAGCTGGATAAGAGCCATACGCGACGCGCTCGGTATGAATACTCGCCAGCTCGCCGCGCGGATTGGGATCTCGCAACCGCGCCTGACCAGCATTGAAAAAGCCGAAGCCAATGGCACGGTCACGCTCAAGACGTTGCGGCTCGCAGCCGAGGGGCTCAACTGCACTCTCGTCTACACGCTGCTCCCAAATGAGTCGCTTGATGCGATGGTGCGCGAGCGCGCGGAACAGATCGCGGACGCAAGGCTTCGCCGCACCCATCAAACGATGAAGTTGGAGAACCAGGCGCTGAACTCAGCTCAGCTCAAAAAGGAGAGGGAGCGCCTAATCGATGAATTGCTGCGCGGCGATCCGCGTCGCCTTTGGGATCTCAAATGACCGACCCGCTGTTCGACGCCGACGATGAGGCCTCGACACCCCTGACGCCGCAGGAGCGGGACGACCTGATCCCCACCTATATTACGCGCCGGTCCGAGCTAAACGCAGCCGAACAGCTGGGGATCGATGATGCCGATGCGTGGGCCTTCTCGCGCAAGCGCGACGTGCTGAGCGAGGATTTTCTCCGCGCGCTCCATCGCCGGATGTTTTCCGGCGTGTGGAAGTGGGCCGGCGAATTCCGGACGACGGAGCGAAACATCGGCGTTGAGCCCTGGAAGATCGCAGTTGATCTTCGCCAGTTCCTTGACGACGTTCGCTACTGGATCAAGCACGACACCTATCCGCCTGACGAGATCGCCGTGCGGCTTCACCACCGTCTTGTATTCATTCACCCGTTTCCGAACGGCAATGGACGCTCGACGCGCATGGCCGCCGATCTTCTCGCCGTCAGCCTTGGCCGCGAGCGGTTCAGCTGGGGTAGCGGCAACCTGATCGCTGCCGCCGAGCTACGAAAGCAATACATTGCCGCCTTGAAGACGGCCGACGGAAACGACATTGTCCCCCTGCTGGAATTTGCGAGGTCATGAGTTGCGCGCGCCCCCGTATCTGACCTGGCCGGCCATAGCAGCGATCAGCTGGTTCGTGCTCGACCGCGCGTTGCCTGACATTCTGCCGAAGGTGCCAGCGACCTTCTCGATTTGACCGAAGCTGTCGCCGATTACCTTTACACGTTCAGGGAAAAAATCGAGGCGTTTGAAAAGCGTCGCGCGAACCGGGCTAACGCTGAAGCTGCGCCCAAATCGAAAAACTGAGTCTGAGCTAGAATTGAAAATTGATGGGCTGCCATCCGACAGCGCGGTCGTAGGGATATATGTAGACATCTGCTGGCGTCCATTGTGGGGCGGCAACGATCGCAAACTGGTCGGACAGGCTCGTTCTCTGCCCAAGCCCATAAGGTATGCCATACTGCGCGGCCAGTAACGCGACCCCACCGCAAACTGATGCAACCGCCCGCTCCAACGTTGCTGCGGCGAACGCATCCTCCCGGTCATGTTTGGTTTGATTATACGCGCAGTACCAATCCAGTGTCTCGGTCGGAGCGGCACTGCTCCATGCTTGGAATGGCCGCACCGGAGGAAGCCATGGATATTCGGGTAAGGCCACCGCGAAGGCGTCGAGCTTCATTGCCGGGAGCAGTTTGACATAATCCGCCGTTGTCCACCGATCGCCGGGAAAGCCATTTGCTTTCAGGATCCCTTACCATTGCGCCTCGACCTCCATTGCGGCGAGGAGCAGCAAGTTCCTTATGTCGTGGCCGAAGGCAGCCATATTCTCGCTCGCTGGAAACACCGTTTGGAAAATTCGCTCCAGCATCCGACCGAATACGGCCAACTGTCCGCGCGTCTTGAGGAGCGGTTCTTGTTCTGTGGCCAGGCCGGGATAGAAACCCGGAGACTCGTGCGGGTGCTGATCTGACGGACGCGCCATGCGCGGATGATACTGACCCGGCTCTAGTCGCGTCTTATAAAATGGACTTTCACCGTTCGGACCGAACCATCCGTCGGCCTGCCGCTTGATAGCGTCAAATATATCTTCGCCCGGCTTGGCAGGGAAATAAGTTCCTGGGCCATTGCGCGCATTGCTCACGCCAATCCTCAGCGCTTCGGTGTCGCTTATCTCCCAGACCCCGAACGGCTGATCGTTCGCCCCCATTCTTAAGTAATACGCCATATCTCCCTCATCCTTCTATTGTCCGAGGTTGCGAGAAATTTGTCTATCTCGTTCCAAGTGGACCGTGACGCCGGCCGTCGGGTGCGCCGATCAAATTCACGAAGAACCCCACGACTTCTGGACGGGGACGATGGACCGGCCCCGCCGACCGTCAACCCAGCGGCGCTTCCTCCGCGCTTCGCGCTCCGTGCAGCTTGCTCCCTTCGGGCGCGCTGACGCGCGGGGTCTGACTGCCGGCTAAGAGGCCGATCCTCGGGCTCCCCATGAAGCTGCGGGGTGGTCTCGCGGTGGATTAGGGCACCGCATCATGACCTCCCTTCAGTTCAGGCCGAAGGCTCCTTATGGCCCGCTTCAAACCCAACAATCCGGGCCTCATGCTCTCGCACGAGGTTCTGGAAAGCATCAAACGCAAGATAACTCGCTTGGCATTGCCGCTTTAGCGTGTCTGCGATGGCTCGCAGAAGCAGGGGGTCCCTGCCGCCAATGGCATATCGAAAACCACCCGCCTCTGTTTCCTCGCGCCTGACTATTCCGGTGACGCCCAGAACTATCCCCGGCGGAAACCGGTGCGTGTAGGTGTTTCTGAAATCGTCCGTGTCGTCGCGATATGCTTGGGAATCGACCTTTTCCAGACGGGTCTTGAACCGCGTGTATTTCCGCCAACCTCGACCGTGCTTGTTGGCGTCGTCCAGATTGATGTCCTCGTCCAGCCGGAGGTTGTCCACCCAACTGCTGGGGTCGCGCGCGAAGTTTGCCTGATGGCAGAGGTGGGCCGCAGCAAACAGGAACCGGTTTTGGATCACATAGGGCAGCCCGAGCGCCACCGTCGCGACAGGCTCAATGAAGGCATGCTTGATCTCGAAGAGCTGGTCTTCATCCATTCCCGCAATAACCGCGTCCCAGGCTATGATCCGACCGACATAGTCGGTTAGGGAGTTGATGCCGTTGGAAATCCCTTGGGAGAATTCATCGAACATATGACGGTAAGGCAGCCATGCGAAACTGAGCGTGTCGGGCAGCCCGCTCCACCGATACGGCATAATTCGACCGTCGCGACCGACCGCGTCCAGCGCCCGCTCATAGTCGGCATAGACATCAGATAGCATGCCAGCTCCGCACTATCGCGCGTAACTACCGGGACTCTCGTCGGCCTCACTCGCCACCATTGCGGCCCGCCTGCGAGCAGATGGAGCCGAAACGGTCAATGACAGCGGTACGCCCGATCTAACCGAATACAGCTCTGCCCGATATCCGAGGGGCGTCGTCAGCTTTTCAATTTTCAGGTCACCAGCCGGGGGCGGCGTATTGTTGTAAATCGACACCGGCGCCATGCGGTGCCGCCACTGCTCGTAGAAGCGAACCGTTCGCTCTGACTCGGTTACGTGGGCCTTTGTCTTCAGTGAAGGTTGGAGCAGACCAGCCAAGGCTTGCAGTTCCATGCGGAAGCCCAGCCTCTCAAGCCAAATGAGCAGATGGGCAAAGTCGGCCGCCGACAGACACCTCACCGCGAGGACTTCTTCACTCGCCTTGGACTGATGCGGATAGACCCAGGGCATAGGGAGGTCGAATAGCTCCGCCAACGTTTTGATGGAGAGGACATGTAGGGGATCGATCCGCCCGTCCATGGCCGATGGCAAATCCTCCATGTCGATAGGCTCGGCCCATCCTCTTGACGCCACGTCCCGAAACCAATTCACCATGCTCGGTTTGATGGGGTTGAGAGGCCAGGGCTTGTTTAGGGCTTCCCACAAAGTGCTAATGACCTGAGCGTCAGCGCGGATGTCCATTCTTGGCCCCTCCAGGCGAATCGTTTCCATCTTAGCCTGACCAAATCGGAATTTCTTCAGAGCCGCCGTGCACCACCACCCGTCCGCAGTTGGTGCTAAAACACCCTGAATTAGCGCACTGGTCAGCGCACTTTCTCTAACATCACATTAATACATTGTTTTTATTTGGTTTTCTGGTAGACGCGGTAGACTCAAAATCTGTTGTCGAGAGACGTGTTGGTTCGAGTCCGACCTGGGGCACCATTCCTTATAGCATAAGGGTTTGCGGCGGTTTTTCGCCGTGGAACCCAAGGGGAACGAAAAACCCCTCTGTGTAATTCCTGTGTAACGGATATTCGCTGATCGTTCTGGGTGGAACCCTGGCCTGCCGGTTGACGGGGCGAGTTGCTCAGGACGGCGGGCCTGATCCTCGCCCACGACGAACGAGCGCGCGACGCTGCGGGCTCCTCGTGGGCACGGCAAGCGCACATATTTGCCCCCAGGCTCATGATCCACCATTCCAAGCGGCCTTAGAACCGGACATTTCCGAACGAATTTTATAGTGGAGAGTCACATAAATATATGATCTTCATGAGATATGATGCCATTCAAATCGGACATGGAAGCGGCCATCCCTGCGGCGGAGGATCGCAGTGAAACCACGGGCTTGATGGAGCCTCTGCTGCTGGGCGAGGAATGTCGCGCCCGTCGCGGGCTCGCTGACCTTTCCCTGGAGTTGGCGCAAAAATCCGCCGGCTTCCAGCGCAGCCTGCCCCCCAGCATCCTGACCTCGTTGGCCAGCCTCGTGCGCTCGATGAACTGCTACTACAGCAACCTCATCGAAGGGCACGACACCCATCCGATTGATATCGAAGGGGCGCTCAGGAACGACTACAGCGCCGACGCGAAGAAGCGAAATCTCCAGCTTGAGGCCAAGGCCCACATCGCTGTTCAGCGCTGGATCGACGAAGGCGGCCTGGCTGCAAACCCCGTCACTGTCGACGCCATCCGCGAAATCCATCGCCGCTTCTATGACGAGATGCCGGATGACCTGCGTTGGGTCGAAAATCCGGCGACGGGCGAACGACTGGCCATCGTTCCGGGGCAGTTGCGCCATCGCGACGTGCAGGTCGGGCGCCACGTCGGGATCAGCCCTGGCGCCGTCCCGCACTTCCTCGAACGATACGAAGCGGTGTTCAGCCGCCTCGGGAAATCCGAGACCGTGCTCGCCGCCGCCGGCGCACACCATCGCCTTGCCTGGATACACCCCTTCATGGACGGCAATGGGCGCGTAGGACGTCTCGTCTCCCACACGATGCTGCTTCGGACCTTGGACACGGGCGCGGTCTGGTCGGTGGCGCGCGGCCTGGCGCGCAATGTCCAAGCCTACAAGACCCACCTAGCCAACTGCGACTTGAGGCGAAGGAATGACCTCGACGGGCGCGGAACCCTGAGCGAGGAAGCGCTCGTCGAGTTTACTGACTTCTTCCTGCGCACCTGCCTCGACCAGGTATCGTTCATGGAGGGGTTGATGCAGCCGGACCGACTGCGCGCACGCATCCAACTCTGGGCGGAGGAGGAGATCAGGCTGGGCGGCCTGTCGCCCAAATCGGGCGTGATCCTGGACGCCATGCTTTATCGAGGTGAGCTGCCTCGAGGCGATGTCGCCAACCTCCTGGGCGTCGGCGAGCGTCAAGCCCGCCGGGGGATCGCCCTGCTGGCCGCGAAGGGGGTGATTACGTCCGACTCATCGCGCGCACCGATACGATTGGCGTTCCCGGCATCCTTGGCCGCACGTTGGATGCCCGGCCTGTTTCCCGAGAAGATCGACTAGCGAAGGTCAAGCATGGTCGAATGGCGGGAGGGCCGCCGAGGGCGATCGTGCAGGCGCCTGCCCAGGATTGCACCCAAGGTGCGATTACACAATCTCGGATGCGCACCTTTCTATCGACAGCAGGTTCACCCCGACGCGCTCCGGTGGACTTCGATTTGGGCGATATTCTGAGCCGCCTCTCAAGCTTGTGAGTCCACACCGCGCCGCGTGTCAGCTAGGCGCCGCGCAGTTTGCGCTGCCAGTCCTCGTTGTCGGAGAGGATCGACAGTTCGCCGTAGATCGCCTCCGCATCGGTGGCGCCGATCCCGTTCAGGGTCCGCAGCGCGTCGATCAGCACGGGCTTGAGAATGACGCGGTTCTCTTCCTCTCGCATCGCCATGGCCGCCTCGGGCGAAAGCGGCCGGTAGCCCAACGCGGTCAGGGCGTCGAGCGTCGGCTTCTCCGCGAGGCGGTATTCGCTCATGCGGGCACGCGAGTGCGGCCGGAGAGGAGTTGGTCCACTAGAGCGGCCCGCAATCTCCGCTGATGATCAAGTGCCGAGAGGCCGCTCTCAAGCGCACCCGTCAGGGCGTCCATTGCTGTTGCGATTTCATCCTGTGCGTTGCGTGGCGGCAGAACGATTTGCAGGCTCTCGAATGTCGGCATGTAGATGGTCTGGTGAGTGCTGCCGCTGGAAAGCTGCTTCCAAACTGGCTGCATCGACCTCATCAAATAAAGTAGATAGCGGTTGTTCAGGTCTTTCGAGCAAATAAAGTTCGCGAAGTCCTGACCTGTGGCCATGCTTCGGCCCATTATAACGCATTTTCCGACAGTGGCGGTGCGGGAGAAGCAAACAGTCCCGGCAGGAAGAAGGCGGGCCGAAGAGTTCCTCAAGCCGTCTTCTGTAATCATCATCTCGGATGATGTGATCTCTGGACGTTCCAGGTTCTGTGTGTCGTGGAGCGAAATCCATCCTATATTTCCGCCATTCCAGTATGATGGCTCTTTCCGACTTGGTGTGTGACCGCTCTCCAATCTGGCGACATCGACCAATCAGGTGATTTTCCACCCCGGCGGGAGTCTTGCGATGCCGTCAATACGGCCCGTGACCCAGCTCGAAATCTCCTCCGCTTGTCCGCAGACATTGCCTGACCGGAGGAATGACGCAAAGGTAGCCCACTGAAGGTCTCTCAGCTTCTCAACGACGGCGTTTTGGGCAGCGATCTGGTTGTCGGCGGCCTGCATCACCTCGGCGATCCGGCGCTGCTCGTCGAGCGGAGGGATGCTCACCGGAATCTGTCCAAACGCGTCAGGGTATAACCTGAGCCTATCGTCAACAACTCCTTGAGAATAGGCGCGCAATAGCTTCATGACCGCAGGTGACCGTAGCATCTCCAAGGCGAAATCTGGCGAGATCGTAGGCGATGGAGTCATTACTACGTAAGCAGGACTCACCAAGCAGTCAGCTTTTGCCAAGCCGCAAGCTCCCTGCCACATGCGCATCATGTTATAGACAATATCGTTCTTTCTGACGAGGGCGTGATCTTCGTGGCCAAGTGCTGAAACAACTCGCCGATCCAACGTTGATCGGAGAACAAGTCCAGACTCGATGCTCACGGATGCGATAGGTAATCCATGGTGGCCATGTTCCTTCCGTTCTCGGAACAGGTCGCGGAGGCGAAGTCTCGCCCAGCCTTCAGGCTCGGCGTCAAACATAACTCAGCCTCTTGAGGTGCTCGAACATCGCCGCCTCGGCCTCGTCCCGCTCGGCGATCAGGTCTCGTAGCTTGGCGATCTCTGAGGCGACATCGACGGCCTCGATCTCGGCCTCGATCTGCACGTATCGGCTGATGTTGAGATTGCAGCCGTTGGATTCGATCTCCTCCACGGGCACAACACGAGCGAGTTTGTCGGCGTCGGCAAAGGCGTGGAAGGTCTCCGCCAACGTCTTGACGTTCTCGTCCGTTAGGAAGTTCTGGGCCTTGCCCGGTTGGAATGTGGCGTCGCCGTCGATGACGCGCACCTTTCCTTTTCGAGCCTGCGGCTTGGACTTGCGCATGATCAGGATCGCCGCCGGGATGCCCGCTCCGTAGAACAGATTGGGGGCCAGCCCGATCACCGCTTCGATGATGTCGGCCTTCAGCATGGCCTCTCGGATACGGCCCTCAGCGCCGCCTCGGAACAGAACGCCGTGAGGCACGACCACGCCGAGCATGCCCTCTGGCTTTAGGGATGCGATAAGGCTGAGAGACTCGATCATCGAGGACTAGGCCGCCCTTCAATGATCTTGCGCCGATAGTCATCGATACGAATCCCGTGGCGCGCCAGTTTGTCGTAGAAGGTCTTGCGAGGCAGTTGAAGGACCGCCATGGCGGCGCGAGCGTCTCCAGTGCAGGTCGCCAAGGCCTCGCGGATCAGGGTTGCTTCATAGTGTTCCACCCGCGACCCAAGGCTGGGCGTCCCGCCCACGCCCCCATCCACCCTCTCCGGTTCATCAACGAGCCCCAGAGCAACGCGCTCCGCATAGTGGGCCAGTTCGCGAACATTGCCGGGCCAGCTGTGTTCCATCAGGCGTCGGCGCACCGGCTCGGTCAGGGAAGGCGTAGGACGCCGGAATCGGGCGGCTGAGTCGCCGAGGAAGCGCGCGAACAGGACTGGAATGTCCTCCCGCCGCTCGCGCAGCGGCGGGGCCGTCAAGGTGACCGCGCTGAGTTGGTAGAAGAGGTCGGCGCGGAAGTCGCCCTGGCTTACGGCTTCGGCCAAGTCGGTCTTGCTGGCGGCGATGACCCGGATATCGGCGTGACGCGGCTCGCCGGCGCCCTCGGGCCAAAAGGTCCGTTCCTCGATGACGCTGAAGAGCTTGGCCTGCAGCGCCGGCGTGAGACATTCTATGTCGTCCAGGAACAGCGCGCCCCGTTCGGCCTTCTCGATCCGCCCAGCGCTGCGACGCACTCCACCCGGCGCCGCTTCGCGGCCGAAGAGTTCGGTTTCGAACACCGCTTCCGGCAAGGCTGCGCAGCTGACCGTAACAAGCGGCCGGGTCCCGCGACGGCTCAGCCGATGGAGCGTCTTGGCGATCACGCCCTTGCCAGTTCCCGTCTCGCCCTGGATCAGCACGTCCACATCCGCCTCGGCGACCTGACGGATCGTTCGTCTCAGGCGTTCCATGATCGTTGTGGAGCCGAGCAGCGGCAGGTCCTGGTCCGCGGCGGCGGCGGCCCTCTCAAGCCGGCGATTGTCCAGGACGAGCGAGCGCTTCTCCAGCGCGCGCCTCAAGGCCCCGATCAGGCGCTCCATGGGGAACGGCTTGGCCACGAAATCGTACGCGCCCTGCTGCAGGGCCTCCACAGCCATGGCGATGTCGCCATGGCCGGTGATGAGAATGACCGGCAGATCCGAGTCGATGGCGCGTACGCGCTGGAAAAGCTCCAAGCCGTCCATGTCCGGCATCCGCACGTCAGTGACCATGGCGCCGGAGAAATCATCGCTCACCACGGCGAGGGCCGACTTTGCCGACGGGAAGGCCCGCACGCGCATCCCCGCCAGCTCCAGGCCTTGCACATGGGCGGCGCGAAGATCGTCGTCGTCGTCGACGAACAGCACCTCCTCGCACTGGCGCGTCATGGCGCCCTCGGCAGCGCTATGGTGAAAGCGGCGCCCGCGCCCAACCGGCTCTCCACCGTCAGTTTCCCGCCGAACTGGGCGGTGATGTCGCGCGAGATCACGAGGCCCAGGCCGACACCGCGCGGCTTTGTCGTAACGAACGGCAGAAACAGGTTTTCCGCCACCTCTGGCGCGAGCCCCGGCCCGTTGTCTGCCACCACGATGCGGACCTCTGTCTCGTCCGCCACCACCGAGATCCGGACTTCCGGCTGGGGGGCGTCGTCCAGCGCTTCGAAGGCGTTCTGCAGCAGATTGACCAGCACCTGCTCCAGCCGCACCCGCTCCGCCATCACCTGCAAGGCCGCATCCACCGCGGGGCGCAGCACGCGCAGCCTGCGGCTGCGCACGCGGCTGTTGGTGAGCAGCAGCGAGCCGTCGATCGCCTCGGCGACTGATGTGGGCTCCACCCGGCCGCTCGCCCGGCGTGAGAAA
>FSWB01000109.1_pt1 | contig 10092 bp, 11 predicted proteins | sample 1637871 | NCBI WGS metagenome assembly FSWB01 (sample SAMEA3914789, study PRJEB12502) | metagenome | biome: forest; material: soil | place: Canada | collected 2011-07-03 | depth 0.3 m
CAGTCGCTCTCGGCGCAAGCATTGCCTTGCGCACGCCGACGAGCGGCATCGGCGTGGCTGTCGATGTCGGCTTCGTTCAAGTCACCGGGGACGGGCTGGCCTGATTGAATCTCGGCCCGAACCTGGTCCGCTTCGTGCGACAAAGGTGACGGGGTTTTCCGGGTGCCTGATGACTGGGGCCGCTGCAAAGTGCGTTGTACGAGGCCTTTCAACAGCGATCGCTGCGCGGCGCTGTCGCGTCATTGCCACGCGGCACGCGACCCAAGAACACTCCGCGCGCATCGAATCTTCAATTAGCCCTACACTGTAGGTCATATGAGCAACCAACCGACCCTCGGCACTTTCGAACAGCTCGTTCTCTCCGCAGTTCTTGCGCTGGGCGACGATGCCTACGGTGTTTCCATCCATGCCATGACTGAAACGCTGTCGCAACCCAAGCGCTCGTCGCTCGGCGCCGTCTATGCCACGCTGGATCGGCTGGAAGACAAGGGTTTGCTCGGCTCATGGCTATCGGACCCCACCCCTGAGCGGGGTGGGCGTTCCAAACGATTTTATCGACTCGAAGATGCCGGCAAGCAGGCGCTTCGGGAAGCGGCTGGTACCGCCCAGCGCATCGTTGATGTAGTGCGCCAGCACTTAGGAGGCAATCTTGGCTTTGTTGCGCCCTGAAATTACCGCTAAACAACCACCCGCTGTGCTCGAGCGACTTGCACGCTTGATCATGCCGCCCATGGTTCGCGAATCCATCGTTGGTGATCTGGTGGAACGCTATCGCTCGCCCGTCCAGTTCGTTGCTGAAAGCTTGCGTGTCTTGCCATTCGTCGTCATCGGCCAGTTCCGACGCAGTACCGAGGCGCCGATGCTCATGCTGCAGGCATTCATCCTGCTCGCCTGTCTGGGCGGGTTCCATCCGCGCCTCGACGCTGCGCCGTTCTGGGCGGTTTCCGGCATTCCGGCCGTCATTGCCTTCTTGATACTGCTGCTGCGCGACGTGTATCGCACGCAAGAACAGCGCACAACGAGTCGCGCCATCATGGATACAGTTGTCGCTGCAGGCGGCATGGTGGGAGTCGAAGGCCTGCTCTTTTTTCTGGCGCAGGCGGGCGTCGTTCAATCTGCCTGGGTGCTGAGCAAGGGGTTCAGCCTATTGGGTATCTTGTCCTTGCCCGTACTCTGCGTGCTACGCGTCAGCCCTGCATTGGGTCGTGATGATCGACGCTTGCGCGATTCCATATCGGTAGAAGCGATCGGCGATGACTACCAGCGTTTTGCGCGCGGTGTGCGTCGGCGCGATCGGGTGGAGGCCGGCGCCTGCCTGACCACGGCCGCGATGACGGCCTACGTCGTCGTGCAAACGAAGCCATGGGTAGCGCCGCTAAGTTGGTTGATGTTCACCGGCTTTGTCAGCATTGGCATCTACCTGCTGGTGCGCGGCTGGGCCAAGGCGCTGCCGGCCGGCGGACAGATTGACGAACTGGGTGGCCTCTACGCCCGGGAACTGAAGCGGCAGCACCGCTTGCGCTCGTTCATGTGGTGGTGGTGGCTGAACCCCCTCTTTGCCGGCTTGATCACAAATTTCGTCATGGCCGGCACAAGGCATTCCGATGCCTTTCAGGCGCTGATGGGGCTGGGATTCATCTATTTGCTGGGGTATGCGATCCACTATCTGAATGTCTCGCGTGGCAGATATGTAGAGGGGCGGATTCAAGCGCTTGCGGCGGTCAATCGAGGCGGCTAGATTGCCTACGCGAATAGATGGCCTGAAGGCGGTTCCCATCGGAGTTTGTTCACGCTCACTGACACCATGCGTTCAACGCGTGCCTTTTGAAGCGCTGGAGCTGCGGCAATCGGTCGTCTGATGCTAGTTGGTGAGCTAGCGACGATGTCCGGATTGCGACAGGAGACATTGGACGCGCGCTTGGGCATGACAGCTTCTTTGTCAGAAACCGACGGAATTGCATTGTGAAGTGCCGGCGGACGCTATCGGCCGGGCACCGCCATGTCGTGCTGTTCGACTTCTTCCAGCGCATCTGCGGCCGAAGTCGGATGCGTTGATCCTGCCTCCACAGGCGCCAACGTCGGCAGCGTCACTCGAACGATCAACCCGCGAGGATGGTTGTCCAGAAACGCGATGCTTCCGCCGAGTCTTGCAACGATGTCGCGCGCGATGGTGAGGCCGAGCCCGAAGCCTCCTCGTTGAGGCGAACGCGCGGGATCGGCCTTGAAGAACGGCTCGAACACCCTTTCCCTCAGTTCAACGGGAAGACCGGGTCCGTCGTCGGCGATGTCGATATGGGCCAACGATGCACCGACGTCGACGGAGAGCGCCATGGATACGCTCGATCCATGCTTGAGCCCGTTGTCGATGACGTTCGTCAATGCGCGCGTCAGTGCTCGACTTCGACCAGGTGTCGTCGCGCGGGCACCGACCTCGTAGGCGACGTCATGTCCCATGTCGGCGTATTCATCGCACAAGGTCTGAAGCAAGCTTGGCAGATCGAGCGGAACGACGGGTTCGGTGGAGCTTCCATCACGAAGAAACGTCAGCGTCTCGCGAATCATGGCGTCGATGCTCTCGACATCCCTGAGGACGCCTCTTCGGTCGACAGGTGTCGCGTCCTGCTCGATCCGCAGCCTGATACGGGTGAGGGGCATGCGCAGGTCGTGACTGATGGCGGCGAGCATGCGAGTCCGCTCGTCGACCAGCTTTCGAATGCGCCGGCGCATCTCGTTCAAGGCTTCGGCCAATTGGCTGATCTCCGCCGGGCCGCTCGTCGCCAGCGGGTGGTCGTCGTAGGGAGAGTTGCCGAAGGCGCGCGCTGCGTCGGCCACTGCGGACAACGGCTTGGTGATCCACCAGATCGCGTAGATCGAGAGGGCGAGCACCGTCACGAAGATGATAGCCAGCGCGATGGCGACCTGGAACGTCGCGAAGATCTGCAGGGTCTGGAATTCGGACTCCTGGAACGCGATTCCCGAGCCACCGGCGACGGTGACCACGACGGCGCTCTTCCAGCCGGCCACGTCGTCTTCGGCGAGCGCGTCCAGGTGCCAGGTATCGCGCAGGGATGCTGCGACGCGCTGCGCAAACAGGTTCGACGACGAGGTCTTGTCGCTCGCGCTCGTAGCCCGCCATTGGCGGATGTGCGCGCCGGGAGACTCCGCGCCGGCGATCCAGTCGGCGAACGCGGCGGGCGTGTCGAGTCGTCCTCCCTGCTTCACCAATGTCGCGATGCGAGCGGCCTCCGCCGCGGCCTTGACCTCAGGGTTCATGCGCATCCGCGTCGTGCCGGCTACGCCTGCCAGCACCATTGCGGTCAGCAGCACGCCTCCCAGCACCGCGGTGACGATGAGCAGGATGATCTGCCCGGCGATCGTTCGCGGAAGGAACCGCTTGGTCGACTTCATCACAGCACCTCCGGACGCGCGGTGAACATGTAGCCCCCCAGCCGCACCGTCTTGATGAACGTGGGCTCGCGAGGATTCGGTTCCATCTTCTGCCGGACGCGACTGATGTGCACGTCGATCGTTCGTTCGATGGGGCCGGCAGAGCCGCCGTGCGTCAGCTCGAGCAATTGCTCGCGCGAGAGGATGACACCCGGGTTCTGGCAGAGGGCCACCAGCAGATCGAATTCGGCGCTCGTCGTGCTCACCCGAGCGCCCTCGGGATTGATGAGCTCGCGATCGCGCGCGCTGACGACCCACCCGGCGAACCGATAGATCTTCAGATGCTCGATGGGCGCGGCGACCGCTCCCTGGGCACGTCGCAAGACGGTCCGAATCCGCGCGACCAGTTCCCGTGAGTTGAACGGCTTCGTCACGTAGTCGTCGGCACCGAGCTCCAGCGCGAGGATGCGATCGATGTCTTCGGCCGAGGCCGTGAGCATGATGACCGGAAGGTTCGAGCTCGCCCGAATGCGCTTGCAGGCGCTGATGCCGTCTTCGCCCGGAAGCATCACGTCGAGCAGGACGAGGTCGACGCCGCCCTGTCGAAGTTGCGCATCCATCTCCGTGGTGGACTGCGCGAAACGGGGAACGAATCCGCTCCCGACGAGCATCTGGCCTAGCAGGTGCGCCATGTCCGCGTCGTCTTCGACGAGCAGCACCTGATATCCCGCCGACGTCGCGCTGTCAGAAGTCCGAGGCGGCGCGACCGCGTGCGCGGAGGTCGATTGATGGATGGGCGATGCGGTCGTCATCGTTGCTGCGGGGTGTCGAGTCGCCCGACGGCAGTCGTCGAACGCGATGCCTCATTCTGCGCCAGCGCAGTGTTGGAGCGCTCGTCTCCAGCCTCGAAATCGGCCAGATAAATATCTCTTAATAAGTCTAAAAGCACCGCAGCGCGATCGCGACCTACATTGATTTCAGAGGCGGCCAGGAGCCTGTTCCGCCAGCTCACGAAATCACTGAAAGGAAAGATCCATGCAGGCGATCTTGTTGAAACGCCATTCGATGCGCGCGCTGTTGACGATCCACCTGATCGCGATGGCCGTCTTCTTCGGCGGCCGGTTCGCGGACTTCGTCGTCGAACGGAAGACCGGAGGTTCCGATCTGCAGATGCTGGCGTTCGGTCGCGACCTCACGAACGCGATCGGACGTGGGTTGATGCTGCCGGGGTTCCTCACGATGCTGGTCACCGGCATCGTGATGACCGTCCTCCGCTACGGCACGCGGCCGCCTGCCTGGGTGTGGATCAAGGTGGCGTTGAACGCGACCGCGTTCTTCGTCGTATCGCCGTTCGTCGCTCCCGCGCTCGCGGCCGCGCGCAACTGGGCGCATTGGAGCGCCGAGCACGGGCAGCTGGCGCCGCAATTCGTGCAGAGCGCGGCCCAGGCCTCGTTCTACGGAGCGATCGTGTTCGGGCTGTTCCTGCTCAACGTCCCCGTCTCCGTCTGGAAGCCGGTGTTGTCGCCGAGGAAGCCGGCGACGACGCGGTCCGAGATCAATCCGCCGCTTCGACCCCGGTGGTTGCCACCGGGTGCCGCGCTCCCGAGCAGTGCACGCCATCCCGAGCCGATCGGCGCGGCCGAGTCGACATCTTCTGACAAGGAAACCCCATGAAAACGATTGCCACATTCACGGCCGCGGTCGCGGCCACCTGCATCCTGCTCATCGGCTCATCGCCAAGTCGTGCGCAAGGCATCGACTTCGCGAAGACCGAGTTCACGACGCAGCGCCTGGCGTCGAACGTCTACGTGCTGACGGGATCAAAAGGGACGGATCCTGGCCATCCCGAAGGCGCGGGCGGACGGGTCGGACTGCTGGCGGGGCCGGATGGCGTCCTCATGGTCGACGCGTCGTACGCACCGCTGGCCGAAAAGGTCGAAGCGGCGATCCGCGAGATCATGCCGCTGCCGATTCGCCTCCTCGTCGATACCCACTCGCACCCCGACCACACCGGTGGCAATCCGTACTTCGCGAAGAAGGGGGCGATCGTGCTCGCCAGGGAGGAGGTCTGGCGGGACCTGGATCGGCCGCCGCCGCCCCGCGTCCTCGCGGCGATCGGCGTGGCCGCGTCGTACACCGACCCGGCGAGGCTACCGACGTTGACCTACCCGATGGGCGGCGCTCTCAAGATTCGATTCGACGGCGAGATCGTCGATCTGATTCCGGTGTACTCGGCCCACACCGACGGCGACACCATCGTCCGCTTCGAGAAGGCCGACGTCCTGATGATCGGCGACTTCTTTCGCAACTACGGCTATCCCTTCATCGATCCAGCGCATGGTGGCACGTTCAAGGGGGTGATCGATGCCCTCGACCTCGTCTCCGACCTGAGCGGGCCCAACACGCAACTGGTGCCTGGGCACGGCAGCATCATTTCGCGCAAGGACATCGATGCCTACCGCGCCATGATCATCAACGTCCGCGCACGTGTGGCCGAGATGGCCAAGCACGGCAAGACCCTCCAGGAAGTCCTCGCTGCGAGGCTGACGGCGCCTTATGACGCGACGGTGCCAGGCGGTCTCGACCCGCTACCGGCCGGCCTCGGCACGAGCGGCGACCGCTTCGTCAGCGCGATGTACGCCGAGGTCACGCGCACGAAATGAACGGCGAGCGGCTCCCATGCCGAGCGCGGCTCACCCACCCCTCCGAATCTCAACTTGGTCAACGATAGAGCTCCATGACTTTTCTCGATCGCATCCTTTCAACGTCTGCCATCGTCTTCGTGGCGACTCTCGGTGCCTCGAGCGCCTGTCTCGCCCAGATGCCTGCCCGCCAGGAAACGCAATGGGGCCTCGGGCTCGCTGGCAGCGTGCGGCAACGCCCCTATCGCGACGACGACGCCGACAAGCGCGTGCTGCCTCTCCCGTTCGTCGACAGCACGTGGTTCCGCGTTGCAGGCACTGGCGTTGACCTGAAGCTTCCGAGCGCCGGCGCGTTCTCGATCGCCTTGCGCGCGACCTATCAATTCGCCGGCTACAACTCGGGCGACGCTCCGATCCTGGGCGGCTTGGCTGATCGCAGGAGCAGCGCCTGGCTGGGCGGTGCCGTCAGCTGGCACGACCCGATGGTCGACATCACGTTGGAAGGCCTCGGTGACGCTTCCGGTCACAGTGATGGCCAGCAATGGCGTCTCGCGGTCGAGCGTGCCTTCCAGATGGGGCAGTTGGAACTGCGTCCGCGGGTGAGCGCGACCTGGCTCGACAGCAAGTACGTCGACTACTACTTCGGCGTGCATGCCGACGAAGCCATCGCGGGTCGGCCGCAATACGACGGGTCGTCCACGTTCGAAGAGCAGTTCGGTCTGCGCACGTCCTATCGATTCGACCGACACCAGTCGGTGTTCTTCGACCTCAGTGCCACCCACTTGGGCAACTCGATCACGAACAGCCCGCTGGTCGACCGCAGCACGGTCGGAACCGCGGCCCTGGGGTATCTGTACAGGTTCTGAGGCCAAGTCTGAGCGATCACGCTCGAAACAACCTGGCCTGCATACGACATCGAACAAGGACATCGGATATGCGAGAAGAGGTGGCGCTGAGCGTGATGGTCGACGGACAGGCCCACTTCGGTCTGTACGCCGTCGAGTTGGAAATGATGACCGCCTGGATCCCTTCGGTGGGCAGCCGAACGTGCTGGCTGGAAGGCCGAGATCCCGGCAAGGTCGCCAGGCTGTTGCTGCAGGAGGTTATCCGCGAATGCCGACGCAAACACGCCGTCGCAGTCTCGCGTCCAGCGAGACGGTCATCGGATTACGACGAATACGACGACGCGCGACCTGTTCGGCCCGAGCCACTTGCCCAATCGAGGCTTCGTTAGTCGCTGAACGCGCGCCGCACGTCGAGGGCTGCGACATCGTCAGCGATAGGGCTGCCTTCCACCGACAAGCAGACAGCCGCGAGCGCGGAGGCTGATGGCTGCAATCGCAAAGCAGTCTGCGTACGGCCGAAACGAGCACCCCGGCATCGTCTGGGCGGGTACCTTCGGGGCCGGCTCGCTTGATGGCGAAGAAGGCTTAGTTACGGAGCGCCACAGAAAGCACAACGAGAGCCGAAAAGATCAGCGCCGGTGCCAGATGTCGGAACGGCTCTCGATTCCGCAGCAAAGTGAAGAGCGCGCCGATCATGACCACGCCGGCCAGCGCCAGGCCTAGGAGTCTGGTTTGTTGCCCAAGCAGGAATCCCGCGCTGGAAAGCTCGAGTGCCCCGCAAAGCAAACGAAGCCAAGTCGGATACCCCCAACGTGCAAAGTCGCGCTTGACCGGGCCGAGTCCTGCGAGATTAATCACTCCGGCAACTGCGAACAGAGCCGTCAGGACCATCGCAAGAATCGAATCGACGGATGCGCTGTTCCACGCCATGTCACGCTCCGTTGGTTTGCTGGAAGTGCCCTGGCGCAGACAGGTCTGCAATCAGGCCAGGGCCTTGGGGCTTCCACGCGAGAACACGCCGGGCAAGCTGGCCGCTTGCTACCTGATCGAGGGCCAACGCATCAGCGAACGGACCAAGCGATTTGCGGGCGTCGTCAAGCGGCCAGGATTCGACGCGATCAGCGCCGATCGACCTCCGGATCGCTTCACCCATTTCGGCAACGGCGACACCGTCCTCGGCGACCACGTTGAAGATCTGGCCGATGACTGCGGCCTCTCCGCCTGCCGCTCGCTCGACCGCGCTCAGGTAAGCCTCGGCGAGGTCATCGACGTGAACGGCCGGCCAGTGATTGCGACGATCGCCAACGAGCTTCACGCAGCCGCTCTGAAGAGCCATGCCGGCGAGCATCCCGAAGACGCCGCCGCCGTAGCCGTGCACCATCCCTGGCCTGAGAATGACTGCGGCGACCGAGCGGCGCGTCGCCAGCGCTCGCACACTTTGTTCCACGGCGGGTCGCCAGGCGACAAGGGGCGTCGGATTCAGCGTCGACGCTTCCGTGGCGGGCTCTCCCCGCGTGTTGCCATAGACCCAAGTGCCCGAGGTATAGACAAACGCGGCGCCCGAGTTCATTTGAGAAAGCATCGCGACAGCCGTGGCCTCATCGGCAGTCCCGGCAAGAGCGTCGTTGGTCGACGCGGCGTGAATCACGCCATCAGCGGCACCCGCGGCCGCCGAGAAGGAGTCGGGCGACCTCAGGTCGCCAAGATGCAGGCTTGCACCGAGACGGATCAGCTCGCCGGCAGCCTGGGACTTGTCGTCCCGCACCAGTGCTGTCACTTGATGGCCGAGACTGATTGCCTTGCGAGCGACTGCAGACCCTATGTAGCCCGTGCCGCCGGTTATGAAAATTTTCATGGGATTCTCCAAACAATTGCCTGCGAGGTCGCAAGGCCATGCAAACGAGACCACCTAGTCTCGTTTGCGTCAAATCTAAACGAGACTACTCAGTCTTGTCAACCGCTCGTTGATCTGTTACTTTTTGCCCGTGAACTCATCTGCACCGACAAACCTGAGCCCGCTGCAAGTCCGCAAGCGAACTGCAATCCTTGAGGGCGCGAAGGCCGTGTTCCTGCGCCAGAGCTTCGGCCTGGCAACCATGGACGATGTCGCGGCGGCAGCCGGTGTCGGCAAACAGACGGTGTATCGCCACTTCGGGTCAAAAGAGGCGCTCTTCGTCGGGCTCGTGATCTCGATGTGCGCGCAGGTGGGCGCGCTTCTGGCCGGCACTCAGGGCGCGCAACCCGATGGCACGCCCGAAGTCGAGTTGCGTGCGTTGGGATGGTCACTTGCAAAGAGCCTTATCGAGCCGAACTACCTGCGGCTCTACCGAGCGATCGTGGCCGAGGCCGAGCGTCTTCCGGAACTGGGCCCAGCGTTTTACGAGAACGGCGCAAAAGTCGTACGGGCCTTCGCCGCCAAGATCCTGCGAAAGCGATTTGACGAATCGACTGCTGCATTGCGGGCGGCAACATTCGTCCAGTTGGTGCTCGGTGACGCATATCTGGAACTCAGCCTTGGCTACACCGTGCCCGATATCGAAAGGCGGTTTGGGCTGCAGATCGATGAAGCGGTGGCGGTCGCACTTCGTTGAGGAACGCCACCGCAAGCTCCGGACTCGCTTCTGTGCGAATCGACGCTGACCGAGTGAAGCCCGCGAATTCGACTCGGGCGGGTCCGCCCTGTCAGTGGGCGCGAGCGCCAGCCCGAAGCCAGCGGAGCTGGAGTGCAGCAGGGAGCAGTTCGGTGAGATCGGTGTTCAACGCCGCCCAATGATGAAGTCGTGCTCGCTGTCCGCCTTGCAGCGATCGCGGACTTCGTCGCCCAAGCCGTTCACGGCCGCTTCCATGCCGCAAGCAGGCATCCGCACTTCGCGCGGCAATGCAACACGCGCAGGTGTCCGTCGTCGCTCGTGGCGACGTGTGCGCGAACCCTCTACCGTGCCGCAGGTTTGCGCGAGCCTTGGCGGCGCTGCGGCGCCGACTCATGCGCCCTGGCGAGCGCATCCTCGACGGCCGGCGATGTCTCCGCCAGGAGCCCTTCCGGGAAGGCAGTGATCGCCTGCAAGGGCTTGTAGGCGACAGCCGCCGCGGTCTGGGCCGGGACGCCCAACGCACGAAGCACCGCCGCCGCCGACATCTCGGCGAAGTCCGGCTCGCAGGACGGCTTGAGCATGCAATGGATGGCGCCGATCACCCCGCCCGCGACCATGTTGAGCGCC
>FSWB01000286.1_pt1 | contig 10026 bp, 11 predicted proteins | sample 1637871 | NCBI WGS metagenome assembly FSWB01 (sample SAMEA3914789, study PRJEB12502) | metagenome | biome: forest; material: soil | place: Canada | collected 2011-07-03 | depth 0.3 m
CGGGGGATCGGGCGCGCTGCTGGTCGGCGAGACAGGCGCCGGCAAGTCGACGCTGGCGCTGCAATGCATGCTGCAGGGATGCGACTTCGTGACCGAGGATTCGGCCTTCGTCGATCCAGCCGACCTGCGGGTGCTGGGCGTCGCCAACTTCCTGCATCTGCGCGAGGACGCGCTGCCCTGGATCGGCGACGAAGCCGTGGCGGCGCGGGTGCGCCAGTCGCCGGTCATTCGCCGACGCAGCGGCGTCGAGAAGTTCGAGCTCGACCTGCGCCAGTCCGGCGGCATGCTCGCGTCCGCGCCGTTGGCGCTCGGCAGCGTGGTCTTCATCTCGAAAGCGGAGGCGCCGCCGCGCCAGGCGTTGACGCGAATCGATCCCGCCGAGATCGCGAACCGGCTCGCGGCCAGCCAACCCTATGCGGCGCGGCAGCCCGAGTGGGATTCTTTCGCGAAGCGTCTGGCGCATCTGGAGGCCTTTGAATTGAAGCGAGGGTTGCATCCACGCGATGCCGCCGGCGCGCTGCGTGAGGAGATCGGAAAGGCGTCGTCAGCAGGCGCGGCTTGAAACTTCGTTTGTCGCGCCGTGGACGCTGCGCGTGTCCGGGCTGCGGTACTGCACTTCGCTTGCAATCAGCGAGTCCCACTGCCGCAGCAAGGCATCGCGGTCCTGCTGGTAGGCCCGGTTCGTGGCGGCAGGTTTCAGCTGTTCCAGGTCGACTTGCCGGTGCAGCAGGTCGCGGATCGAGCGGTAGAAGCGGGAGTCGTAGGTGCCCCGGAACATCATGGCCAGGTCGCGGCTGTCGTCCCAGTGCGTCTTGTCGCCCAGTTGCTCGCGGACCATCTCGTGGAACGGCGTGCCCGGCAACGGATAGGACACGCTGACGCCGATGTCGTCGGGCAGGGCGGTCTCGATCAGGGCGCGGGTGGCGAGCAGGTCGTCCAGATCCTCGCCCAGGTAGCCGAGCTGGATGAAGAAGCCGACGCGGATGCCGTGCGCCTTCAGGCGCTCGCGCGCCGTCAGGATCTCCTGCACCGAGGTGCCCTTGTTCATCGCGTCGAGGATGCGCTGGCTGCCGCTTTCGGCGCCGATCCAGGCTTCGCGGCAACCCGCGTCCTCCAGCGCCTGCGCCATCGCCGGCGTGACGAGGTCGGCGCGGGTCTGGATGTTGAAAGGGACGCCGCCGCCTTCCGCCTTCAGGGCGCTGGCGAAGCTGGCCACCCACTCGGCGCGGAAGCCGAAGATGTCGTCCGCGAACCAGACGTGGTCGGGTCCGAAGCTGCGCTTGAGGTGCAGCATCTCCGCCGCCACGGCCGTGGCGCTGCGCTGCTGATAGCGGTTGCCCCAGATGGGCTTGGCGCACCAAGAGCAGCGAAACGAGCAGCCCTTCGAGGCCGCCATGTTGAGGCTGAAGTAGCCGTGCGCCTGGACCCACGCCGCGCGATAGCGGTCCATGTCCACCAGGTCCCAGGCAGCAGCCTCGTCGTGCTTGCCGGGTGCCGGCACGCCTTCGGCACGGATCGAGATGATCTGGCTTCGTGAATCGACCGGCTGGCCGGTCACCACCCGATCGTCCACGAGCGTGCTTGCATCGGTGAGATCCTCGACCAGGCGAGCGTTGTCGGCGCGGGGATCGGCGTCCAGGCGGGCCAGCAATGTCTGCAGGCTGGCGAGTCCCTCGCCGCGCAGGACAAGGTCCGCGCCCATCCGCAAGTAGACCTCCGGCGCATCGCTGACGTCCGAGCCTGCCGCGACGACCCGGACGCCCGACCTGCGCGCACTGGCGATCATCTCGCCTGCCGCGTCGCGCATCTTGCCCAGGCACATCTTGCTCAGGTAGTTGTAGTTGTCCTCGTACAGGAGCACCAGCGCCGGCCTGACGCGCAGGAGCTGAGCCTCGAATTCCTGCGTGCTTCCGGCGAGCATGGCGTCGAAGAGGGACAGCTGATGGCCGGCTCGCCGCAGCAGCGCGGCGGCCTCCAGCGTGGCAAGCGGCGGGTAGGGCTTGGCCCGGTCCAACTGCTTGGGATCGAAATTCTGGAAGTAGGAATGGCCGATCAGAATCGACAGCATGAGTCACCAGCTTGGTAGAAGTTCTCGAATCATCGAGTGAATGCCCTGCACCACAAGAATGGTTCACCAAGACGACGTCGACTTGAGCGGCTCGCTGGAATGTCCGCGGCGCGCGAGGCCGGCGGAACGCACTTGCCTGGCTGCGAAACGAGCGCGGGAAGCGGACGGGCCAAAAAAAGGCTCTGGTGCAATTCGCGCCTGCGATAAGCTGCCGGGCGGGCGGGCAAGAATCGAGGACGAGACGGTGATCAGGAAGACGAAGGGCGCGGACAAGCTGTTCAAGGGGCGCCACTTTGAGCGCGAGATCATCGTGCTGTGCGTACGCTGGTACCCGTGCTACAAGTTGCGCCGGCTCTGTCGCAGTAAGCCGATGTCGCTACGATACGGGCCATGCTGCCTGCGAACTACAAGAGGAATTCCGATCGTCAGCGCGACAACCGCTATCACCTCAACACCAGCGGCTGCGATGAAGCCGCTGGCATAGCTGCCAGACACGTCGCGCAGATATCCCGTCAACCAAGGCGTCAAAAAACCTGCAACGTTGGCCACGGAGCTGATGATTGGCACCCCGAATGCTAAGGAGCTTTCGGGAATGAAACGGGCGGGGAGTTGCCAGAAAAGAGAGACCGCGGCACCTGTCCCAGCCATCCCAAACGCAAGCATGGCGAACGTGGCAGACCGGCTGCTGTGCCAGACGAAAACCAGCATCAAGATGCTTGCAAGAGTGACCAGCGCAGCGATTGCGCAGTGCCACCTAACGTCGTGGTAGCGGCTCGTTCCGAGTGCACCGAGCACACAGAGCGACGCAAATGCCTTGCCCATCGCGCTAAAGCCTCCGAACCCGGCTTCGTGCAGGATCGTTGGTGTAAAGAAGCTGAGGGCAGTGTTCGCGCCCAGAATGCAGAAGTAGATTCCAGCAAGTAGCCAAACATTGGGTTGGGGTATCTGAAATACTGGTTTGCGGAAGCGTGCTCCGAGCTTACGGGGCGTCGTGCGAAGCTGCGCATCGCGGCAGGGGACCGCCGGCACGCGGAGCGCATCGCTGTGATCCGAGAGGTCGTCGATGCGGCCATTGCTGCCGGCATCCATCCAGGCCGCAAGCTGGTCGAAGCTGCGGCGCGGCGCGCAGGATTCTCGCTGATGCTGGATGGCCTCTTTGAACACTACTTGAGCATTGCGCGCGACCAACTGGCGACTCAACTGGGCTGAGTTGACGTGCGCCGGCTACGATGCAGGGCCGAGGAGGAGCAATTGCAGACCTGCAGCGCTAAACGGGTGGGCCGCTTGGTAGGAATGATTGGCTAGAAAAGGCCGAGCAGGTCAGCGTCACCTCCTGTGCTCTGAGCAACCTCAGACTCAGAAACCAGGTGTCGATGAAGCGGGCCCCAGCGCCGGAACGAAGCGCAATGTCCGAAGGATTGACTCCGGCGGTCCGGACTTTGACGAGAACGTCGTTCTGCGCATACTTCGGCGGCGGTACGTCGTCCAGACGCAGTACATCGGCGCCGCCGAATCCGTCATAGACAACCGCTTTCATGCGGCGTTGCTGCCAAAGGCCTGAGGCAGGTCCAGATAGATTGCGTGATGCGCAATGCGCCAGTGCCCATCCACACGCACGAGCTTCGACCGGTAGTACCCGGCCTCTCTCGGACGCACCGCGCCTTGGGCACCGAAGGCGCCGACGGGCCAACCCTGGGCGGGACGTTCGTCACCTCGCGTCTCGAACATGATGAACTGGGCGTCCAGAGTGGCCTCGTCGCCGAAGATCTCGACGAGATGGTCCGACGTGACATGGTGACTCCAGCCGCGCGCAGGGTGCGCTGCCATCATCCCCGCAACGGCTTGGCCGATCGTTTCCGCCCCTTCCAGCGTGCCGAGGCTCTCCGGCGTCTCTTGACCAGTGTAAATATCGACGCGCCCATTCGGAACGAAGAGTTCGCTCATCGCTGAGCCGTTGCGGGAATCGGTAGCTCGAACGTATCGCGCCAGGACTTGCTGCACTGCAAATTCATCGGACATGGCAGATCTCCAAAGTGTAGCTATGCATGGTACATATAGATGGATGAATGTGCAACTCCTGGTGCTACACTTTATTAACCAGACCGCGACGCACAGCCGATAGACATGGATCTCCGCTTTTCCAGCGCCCTGCAAGTGCTGCTGAGCCTCGCGCTCGCTGAAGAGCAGTGCGCAGTGCCAGTACCCTCATCCCAGCTCGCCGACGGGCTCGGGGTGCCGTCGAGCGTCGTCCGACGACTTGCCGCTGTGCTGATCGAGCACGGCCTGGTCAGTTCGTCGATGGGCAAGAGCGGGGGGCTGCGACTCGCGAAAAGCGCCGGGCAGGTTCGGCTTGTCGATGTCTACGATGCCGTGCAGGTGGATGCTCCGCTTTGGGGGCGCCGCAAGGATCTGGTCCACCAGTGCCTCGTGACAACCCACATAGAAGAGTTTGTCGAGGAACTGGACGCTGATGCCCAATCTGTCGTCCGCCGTTTCCTCGCTGGCAGGACGCTCGCGGACAGCATGGCAAGGCTCAGGAAACTCGAGGTCGAGAAGACCGACCAGCCGCGAGGCTGAATTCGAGACTGCGTCCGCGACCGGCCTGTTCCTGGTGTTTTCCAGGGCGGAGCCAACGATTGCTGATCACCAATTTCGAGCGATCAATTGAGCAAATCCCTCTCGAACAATTCCGCCGGCTGGAACTTTGAACCATCCCTCCAGGCTGCAGGCCCAGCAAGCATGCGGATTTCGAGGGAAATTGGTCTGCTTACCTGGGCATCGGCGCTTCGCTACGACTGACTCATTTCGGCGTCGGACCCAACACAAGCAGCATTTCGTGCCAGGCCATACCGCCGTGATCAGACGGCGATGGCTTGACGTAGCGGAATCCAAACCGCCGGTAGAGACCGACGTGCCGTTCTTTGCACATCAAGTGAACAGTCTTTTTTCCGGATCGCCGCACACGCGCGATGAACTCGTCTATCAGCGCCGTGGATAGACCCTGGCCCTGGAACGCAGGGTCGATGACCACCGACATGATCACGACGTTTGGTGCGTCTGGATCGTGTCCCACCAACTCCTTGAATGCCTCATCAGCCATGACGACCTGATGGGCGCAGCCGGAGTTGACGAATCCGACCGGTTGTCCGTTCAGTTCCATCACCAGAAAACCGGCCGGGTACTGCGCGATGCGCGTCGCGATCTTCTCCAAAGTCGCGGCTTCGTCTCCCTCATAGGCCGAGATTTCAATGGAAAAGCACCGCTCGGTATCGGATGGGGTAGCGAGGCGAAAAGATGGCTTGGGCATGGAAGGCTAGCAATGTAGTTCGGCCCTTCATGCTAGGCGCGGCGTAGACTGCACGTGCTGCATTTATTTCAACTTCATCTGAGCGATATGCACGACTCCCTTCGACGCCTAGATCTGAATCTACTGCTGGTGTTCGACGCTCTTCACCGTCACGGGAGCGTCAATGGGGCCGCGGACGAGCTAGCGATCAGCCCCTCAGCATGTAGCCATGCGCTCGCGCGCTTGCGTCTTGCACTATCAGACCAACTCTTCGTGCGCCACGGGACCGCCATGCAGCCAACCGCACTCGCCACCCAGATGGCAGGCGGCATTGGTGCAGCGCTACAAGAACTATCGAACGGGCTGGAGGCTCTTCACGCCTTCGACCCATCGACCAGCAATCAGACCTTCACGCTCGCGTCTACCGAGTTCGCGTCCTTCGCCTTGCTGCCAAAACTTCTCGGACGCCTCGATGTCCGGGCTCCGAAACTACGACTGCGTGTGACCACCACGACCCAACAGGATTCCTTGGACGATCTGCTGGTTGGGAGGGTGCAATTTGCGCTTGGCTTTTCCGACGACTACAGCGAGGCTGGCGAGGGAGTCGAGTCGCTGGAATGCTTCAGTGACGACTATGCAGTGGTCGCAAGCGCTGACCACCCGCGGATCGCTGACTCTTTGACGCTGGAGAAGTATCTCGCCGAGCGTCACGTTGCCGTGATGCCTTGGATTGGCGGCAGCAGTGTCATCGACGCTGCCCTGACGCGTCTCGGCTTGCAGCGCGAAGTGGCCGTCCAACTCCCAAGCTTCATCGCCGCTCCCTTCATCGTCGGCGGTTCGTCGCTGCTGTTGACCTTGCCTCGCGTAGCAGCCGAAAAGCTAAGTGCCTCTGCTGGCCTGAAGGTTCACGCGGCGCCATTCGTCACGCCCGGCTTTGTGCTCAAGATCTTCTACCACGGTCGCCACGCCAGCGCACCCAGTCATCGCTGGATGCGCGAGCAGATGGTCGCAGCCATGCGGCCGCCGGCAACGGCCTAAGAGAAGTTATGCGCGAGCGGCAGTGCATGGACGTCGGACGCGTTAGGTCTGGGGCGTCCACCGATGCAGCAGCAGTTCCTCGATGCGCCAATTGGGATGCGTCGGCACGCGCCACGGCTCGGGCACGTACGTGGCCGATAAGCCGCCTGTGGTGCCGCGCGAGACTGCAGTCGTCGGGCCTGCTGCGGGTGCCAGCCATGCGAGCGGCACGCTGGCTATCCCAGTTAGGCTCGCCGCCGCGGTTCGTCTCATTGCAAACGAGCTGTTCCTGGATCGCGGCAAGCGTCACGTCGGGCATCTGCGAGCGCGACGAATTGTCTGCGAACACCTTGATGCCGTGAATCGCCGTCGCCGTCAGCGAGGGAAAGCGCTGACGACATGACGACAGTGCGGTTGCGTACGTTGGAGCTTCGTTGCGCATGCTGACTAGATCGCGAAGAAATCAACGTGCTGGCGCGGAAAGTAGTTGCCGGCGCGGCCGTAGTACTCCTTGATCTCCAACTTCTGGGCGTCGAAGGCATGCTTGATGTCGTGCAGGCGATTGACGACTTCGTGCAATTCAAATCCGCTGCGAAAACTCAGGAGGTGCGGGTAGCGGCTCGCGAGGTTGCTATGGCCGAGGTCGCAGTCGATGCGACTGTGACGGAAGAATGGCTCGAGACAATCGATCGGGGAATCTTCTTCGTCGACATCGGCCCGGTCTGGGACGGCCATGAAGGTGATGCCGGAGATACGTTCGTCGTCGGAGACGATCCGGAAATGGTCGCCTGCGCTGAAGCCGCCCGTGCGCTCTGGCACGACGTGAGTCGACGCTGGCGCGAAGACGGCTTGGGCGGAAAGGCGCTGTACGCGTACGCCGTCGAACAGGCCAGCGCAGCCGGATGGCGGCTCAATCTGGACATCAAGGGCCATCGAGTCAGCGATTTCCCGCACGCAATCTACAGGGCAGGCAACCTGGGTGACTTCGCTGACTGTCCGAACACAGGGCTATGGATTCTGGAAATCCAAATCGCCCACCCAACACGCGACTTCGGTGCCTTCTACGAAGACATCCTGGTCTCCGACGCCGCGTAGTTGCGCACGCCTTGAGCGTCATGTGGGAATCGATAGAGAGCATCTTCTCCTACTGCGCGCTGCAATTGCCGTCTGCGCAGCTCGACACCTTCGGGCGCGCGCTCGAAGGGATGCCTGACCTGACGGGCTGCCGCCCCACCGCTCGTCCAGGGCGGTGTCGCCGAGGCGGGCCACCGTAAACGCAGGCCCCGCGTCCGACTGAACTATATGTTCTAGGGGGTTGATGTCGGGTTCTGGCTCGATGCCACATTATATACACCATACGGTATATGTACCGGTAACAGGGAGATCGCGACCATGAGACAACTCACTGCACAGTTCCACAGTCTCGCGAGACTGACATTGCTGACCTCCACGATGGTGCTGCTCGCCAGCGCTCACGTGGCGGGCACCGCCAAGGAGGTAGCCCCGGAGAGCATCAAGACCTGCGACACGCCAACCACGCCGTTCTGCAACGCCTTGATGCTGCCGACGCCAGGTTGGAAGGGTCATGAGTTCAAGCTGGCCCAGCAATATCCGGCGAAAGCCCCGGAGGACGTCATGCCGTGGATGTCGTTCGACCCCTACAGCGAGCCGAAGCAGTACCTGCAAGCCGCGCTCGGCTACTTCTACGAAGGGAACATCCGCGCGAGTGTCGAGGACAGCTTCAATCCGAAGCTGAACCGGGTTCGCCACTGGTACAACGCGCCTTGGCAGGACTACGGCACGAACGGTCGCGAATTTGTCCATGGACTGACGCGCGAACGGGTCTCCCAGCCTCAGGAACTGGATACCCACCAGACAAAGAAGTGGAACAACTACGCCGTCGGGTTCTACAACGCACCGGGGGGCGAAGCCATCGGCAAGATCTGGGCGAACCACGGGGCTCCGAACGCTGACCTGGCGCAAATGCCGGAGGGGACGGTTGGGGCCAAGCTGCTGTTCACGACCGCACCGGTCACTGAGGTGCCTTTTTTGGCCGGATCTCCCGAATGGGACGCCTACGTCTACGCTGACCCCAACGATCCGAGTCCGACGCCAACCAGCCCGCGCGCGGTGTTGAAGGTGCGCCTCCTGCAGATCGACATCGCCGTGAAGGACAGCCGGGCCAAGGAAACCGGCTGGATCTTCGGAACCTTCGTGTATGGCGGTGGACCTGGTGGTCAAGCTGGAAGTAGCTGGTTCAACGTGTCTCCGGTCGGGGTTATGTGGGGCAACGACCCAGGCTATGCCGGCACCGGGCCGCTGACGCAGACCTGGTTGAATCCCGACGTGCATATGCCGCACGTTGGATATCAGGGTCGATTGAACGGGCCGATCGACAACCCGATCTCGTCCTGCATGTCCTGCCATTCGACAGCAGAGCTTCCTCAGGGGACGATGGTTCCGCCCCATGGGGCTGATCCTGCGCTTTGGTTCCAGAACATCAAGTCTGGCACCCCATTCGATGCTGGCCGCAAACCGCTCGACTACTCCCTGCAGATCGAAGTTGGGTTCGTCAACTTTCTACAGGCCCACCAGGCCGTCAAGCCGAAGAGTTTGACTCTGGGACAGGTCCAGCAGGTACACGTTGACAAGGCCAAGCCGCTGTTGCGGGGCGGTGAGGAAGATAAATAGAGCGGACGCCGAGGCCGCGCGTGGTAGATGGTGCGCTACGCGCACCCCTGCCGATATCAGGTTGACTTGGGCACGTGCGCGCTGATTCGCTGCGCCTCAGGCCTGGAGATAGCCGAGCTTCCAGGCGTTGCCGGCGCGCGTGTAGCAAGTTCTCATGTGCAGGCGGCTTTCCCTGAATTCCAGCAGCTCGATGTGGACCGGCACCATCCGCGGTAGAGCCTCGCGCGCATGACGAAGACGGTGTGCTGCTTCATGTAAGCAATGCTCGCTGAACCGTTGTAGTCCTCGGACGAGAACCGCTGCGTGGCTCAGCTCACTGCCTCGCGCGCCACTTCCGCCAGTTGATCGACCAGCCACACCAGGCCCGGATCCGCATCGTCGGCTTCGCGCCAGACAACACAGACCTCGTGGCCAGGCACCTCGAAGGGCAGTGGACTGACGGTCAGACCGAGCGTCTCGTGCCACACCCGCGCGATGAAGGTAGGCACGGTCACGAACGCCGGCAACGCGCGCACGACGAGCGGGCTCGTCGCGAAATGCGGGCTCGAGAAAATGACGCGCCGGGCGTGGCCGCCTGCCTCCAACTGCTCGTCCACATGGCCGCGCAGGCTCGCGTCGAAGGAGGTCAGTACGTGGGGATGGCGCAGGTACTGCGCCAGCGTCACCCGGCGCGTGCGGATGGGAAGCTGCTGCGGCGAGAACAGGCACACGAAGGTCCAGCTCGCCAGCGAGCGCCGGCGATGCCATGCAGGCGAAGCCGGCAGCGAGCCGATCGCCAGTTCGATGCGGCCGTCATCCAGCAGCCCCGCCGCGTTGGCGCGCGTCGCGTCCACCGCGATCACGCGCGTTTTCGGCGCCCGATCTCCCAGCCGTCGCAGCAGCGCGGGCATCAGCGCGACCTCCAGCGAGTCGCTCAGGCCGATGCGAAAGGTGCGCTCGCTCGTCGCGGGATCGAAGCCAGGGC
>FSWB01000499.1_pt1 | contig 9984 bp, 9 predicted proteins | sample 1637871 | NCBI WGS metagenome assembly FSWB01 (sample SAMEA3914789, study PRJEB12502) | metagenome | biome: forest; material: soil | place: Canada | collected 2011-07-03 | depth 0.3 m
CACCGAGTGTCAGCCGTAGCGCCTCCGCCACTCCCGAGCGGCCTCCACGTGACCTGGAGTCAACCAAGGCCAGCTAGCGACGATGCTGTCCCAACTGTCACCTGCGTCGACGCAGGCAAGGAGCGTCTCGGCGGGAAGACGTGAGCCCGCCAAACAAGCTCTGCCACCAAGCACGTCGGGATCGACGACGACGAGCGCCGGATGTGTCTCGCTGAACTCCTCTCGATGCTCATGTCCCTGAGGAACGACGAGGCCGAGCCGCGTCGGCCAGATAAGCTTCGCATGCGTGCGCGAGCGTTCGTCGCTCACCTGGGCACCACTGTCAGACCTGAGCGGGTGTTCGACAAGGCCCGGCCCACGTTGGCTGCTGCGTGGGCGAGCATCAGCCGCCTGCGGTTTCGGTTCTCGCGCGTGCAGCTAAGCAAACAGGTTATGAGTTTCCACGTGGAAAGTGTTGGATGCATACTTTTCTCCCCAGGATTTGCACTCGTGGCGCTACGCTGCCCACTGCTTAGCCACCATCGCACATAGGGACACTCGTTGCTAGCCCGGTGGAGTGGGCGAGTGTGATCGCGCAGCTCCGACCATCACTTCGGCCACGATAACATCCTCGAGTACTGTGCGGAGACTCGCCCGTTTCGCGACTTGGCGCACATGCGCGAGAGCTACGTCGCTTCGTGGAACGAGGTCGTCGCGCCTACGGACACGGTTTGGTATCTGGGCGACTTCTCTCTCAGATTCACGTTCGTGTCGGAGTTCTTGCATCGCCTCAGCGGTGCGAAGCGCCTTATCGTTGGAAATCACGACAGCTGCTTCGAATTGCGCGCGCAGCAGACGAAGAAGTATCTTGACGCCGGCTTTTCCTCAGTGGAGCGCTCGCACATCCTCGAGATCGCGGGGCTGACACTTGTACTCAATCACTTTCCGTACCGAGTTGACGAGCCTTCGAGCGACCCAGCCGTCGCCGCCCGTCAGCTGAAGTTCGCCAGTGAGTCGTGCGAGGCAGGCGTTCTGGGTGAACACGCGTTGATCCACGGGCATGTGCACCAGCACTGGCGAGCTCGAGTGGGTGCATCGACGCTGCCCGAGCTGAACGTTGCCGTCGATGTCTGGGAGGGCCGTCCGGTGAGCGAGGCGCAGATCGTCGAGCTGTATCGGGAGGCCGCGGCGCGCGAGACCCCGCGGCAACTGAGCCATCAGGGGGGCTGGCAGCCGCTATTCGGAGAGGGCGGCACCGAGTGAAGCGCAAGTGCCCTGTTCTGACACCTGCGGGCAATCTATTGGCGCTCTGGAGCGATCGCTCTTGCCATCTTTCCACGGGCCTGGTGCCCGGGAAAGCAGAAGGGCCATGAGCAGAAGATCCTGTTGGCGGCGGTCAGAAACCACGTCTATTCGGCGGCGAGGGAGCGGTTCTGTCGAGGCTGTCCGGAGAGCTCGCCGTGCTCCAGACTTCAACACGATCTGGAAGGAGGGTGCGCTTCTGCAGCAGGGCGGTGCACGACCGTTCGATTGGCTCATTTGGTGAGCTTCGTGGCAGATATACCTTTGTCTTCACGCGACGCATCAAGGTCAAGGTAGATACCTGCCGCACTGGCAGCTCAAGCCCCAGATACCTGACAACTTTGAGCGCGTACCCTTCACCGAAGCTAAGGTCAGATTCAGGTCACAATGTCCTCAGGATTCACTCGTAGAGGCTCGGAGACGAGCTCAAAGCGCATGAGCAATATCAACATCCAGCGAGCGGTCGAGAACATAAGGTCGACCACAACGGTCTTCACGCCCATCGTCGAGATGGTCGTCAACGCCATCCAGGCGATCGAGGCGGCAGGCGAGGCACGCGGTCAAGTTCTACTCCGGTTGCGGCGAGCGGCTCAACAGACACTTGGCCTGGATGACAAGCCGCCGCGTATCGTAGACATACTCATCTCTGACAACGGGATTGGGTTCAACAAAGAAAACCGCGCGTCTTTCGACACACTTTACAGTGATCAAAAGATCAAGGACGGCGGCAAGGGATTCGGGCGCCTGACTTCGCTGCGCTACTTCGACGATCTTCATGTCGACAGTGTCTACCGAGAGGGTGAGAAGACGTTCAAGAGGAGCTTCGACCTCGGGAAAAGGACCGAGCTCATAGTCAACGAGACTGAGGACGAGTCAACCGAGAAGGAAACCGGCACTACTGTCACGCTGAAAGGAGTTAAGTCCGAGAGCCTGCCCCAGAAGGTTTCGACGATCTCACGAGGCTTGGTCGAACTACTGCTTCCCTATTTCACGACCAGCGGGTACGCCTGCCCCGAGATCCAGTTATCTGAGTTCGATGGGGCTGAGGCCGTGGTGCTCAACGACTACGTGGATAGTCAAGGCGCCATCATCCAGGAAGTAGGATTGGAGGAGTCGTCTTTCAGTCTCGATAGTTTCGATGGGCCGCAAGAGTTCCGCGTGCGGGTGTTCAAATTCTTCTCCCCGTCGAACAAAGCCAGCAAGGTGAGTCTGGTTGCGCACAAACGCGAAGTGACAGAGACGCCTCTGGCGACCTACATCCCAGAGTTTGCAGATGAGTTCCAGGAGGATCCAGGTGGTGACCGCACTCGGCGCAGGAACTTCATCCTGAAGGCGTATGTGTTCAGTCCTTACCTCGATGCCAACGTTGAACTCGAAAGAGGGGCGTTCAAGTTTCAAAAGGACAGCGATGCCTTCTATCGAATTTCGCAAACTGAAATCGAGCGACGTGTCGCAGAGCTTACCAAGGCTACTGTGGCTGACGAGGTGCAAACTCGGCAGGAGAAGAAGAGGGAACGGCTACAAGGCTACGTCGAAGCTCAGGCTCCTTGGTACAAGCCATTGATGCGAGAGCTTGACATCTCGCAGCTCCCGCCGGCGGCTGGGCCTGCCGAGATGGATGTCTTTCTCCACAGAGAGAAATACAAACAAGAACAACGCATAAATCTTGACGTTGCCACTGTGCTTGCGTCTGCAGACCCGAATCAGTTGGCTGAGCGAGCCCGTGAGCTCGCTAATCGAGTCTCTGAGTCGAGCAAGAACGAGCTAGTGCACTACGTCGCTCTGCGAAAGCAAGTGCTTGAGCTTTTCAAACGGAGCCTCGAATTCAAAGATGATGAGACCTTCGAGACTGAAGGTGCGGTTCACGACATCATCTTTCCGACGAAGACTGATGGTCAAGAGATTGCTTATCAAGATCACAACCTCTGGATTCTCGATGAACGGCTGACGTTCACGTCTTACCTAGCCTCAGATATGCCGCTTGAGGGCGGAAGATCACAGCGTCCAGACATCATCGCGTTTGACAGCCCGGTCGCTTTTCGTGCAAACAACGAGGCCAGCAATGCGGTGACGATCTTCGAGTTCAAGCGACCTGGCCGGCATGACTTTGCCGATCTATCTTCGAAAGAAGATCCCATCGAGCAAATCCATCGCTATGTCATCGCGCTGCGCGCCGGCAAGTTCTTGACTCCAAAGGGGCGTCCGATAGCTGTGGCTGAGACGACACCGTTCTACGGCTACGTTGTTTGCGACCTCAATCAGAAGGTGAAGGACTGGCTTAAGAATTACAAAGATTTTAAGCCTATGCCAGACAGGCTCGGCTACTTCAATTGGCGGACTAACGTCAACCTGTACATCGAAGTACTCGACTGGTCAAAGGTTTATAAAGACGCTGATATTAGGAATAAGGTGTTCTTCCACAAGTTGGGTATCCATACGCCGGAAGACAGAGACTGACTCTGTCCACAACAGCAGTTGAGTGTCGTAGACCCTCAACAGTCCCTATGCGGTCGGGGGATTCGCCACGCTGGACAACCGTTGACCGAGATCTACGCGTGCCAAAACGGCCGCCGGCCACCGCGGCTAGCCCAGTCAAGCAGCACCCAGTGCCTCTTGCTCGAGCTGGTTGAGCGTGGAGTAAGGAACTGTACCGATCTCGGAGAGCTTCGTGCGCCACCACGCGTCGATACGTGACCGGCACTCCGCGAACTCGGAGGTCGATGAGGCGACCGACAGTGCTGCCGTCAAGTGCGATTGAACGGCAGTCTCAGCGGCGTTGAAGAGTTCGGGTCCTCGCTTGAGCTCGAGGACGAGCCTGCTGCGCGACGACGGAATCGCCTGAAACCCCAAAAGCGCTACCGCGAAGCCCTGGCGGGAGAAGGCGGTATCGAATAGCATGCCTCGCAGTAACGTGATCAAGTCAAGCAGCTCCGCGTCACCGAGGCCTCCCTTCTTGAGCCGGTCGACCACCTCGAATGCGTGAATCGGGCCGCCGTCGTGAAGCGGCATTCGAGGCCTCGCCACGGTGAAGAAGGGCCGAAGATCTTCAACAAAGCCAAGAAGGCCTCTGAGAGCGAGTTCACGAGGCGCCGGGTTCATCTGGACTTGTAGTGCCTCTTCGTTGCGTGCAGCTGCTGCCCGTGCTGCGGCGACCAAGTCGTCCAGATCAGATCCGCTCTCAAGCGCGTTCCAGACTTCGCACCACGACAAAGCTTCCATCACGCGTTCCCGATGGGCGTCCGAAATGCCGTCGGCAACGTCCTTAACGATATCTACGAGTGAGCTCTCGAGTCGCTGAGTGATCCCGAGTGCTGCGCTAGAGAGGACCGTACGGTCAAATCTCTCAAGAAGCTTATGCAACTCAGGTTGATTGAGGGTGTCTTGGTGCACTGGAACGATGGTAGTCATAGTGGTGTTCGGGTGTGAGAGAGGTTCGATGAGCTCTGGGACTGTCTAAGTGTCGCAGGTGCATTGCGGTTGCGCATCGCAGCGGACTATATGGGCGGCCCGTGTTGGCGGGTTCGCGCGAATTAGTTGAATGAAATTACTGCTTAGGGCCAGGTGATAGGTATTGTTCTACAGACCGATGTCGGATCTGCCGACAAAAATACGTTTACGCGCGAGAGTTCTGATTGGGGAAAGTTCGAATAGTCCTTGGGCTCAATCGACTATCCGTCTGCCACGATTGATTCGCCCCCTAGTTCGATCGCGCGACGAGTCCTGTGTTCCGCTGCACTTGGTTGTTTTTTGCCTTGCGGACGTGAACCGGTCGGGTGTATCTTTCGGAAAACGAAAGAGTGAAGGCCAACTGGAATCGACCGAATCGGCGTCGACCAGTCCGCGGGAGAACAGCAGCAGTTAGTCCCGCACCGGCGAAGCGCTATGCGTTCGCGGGTGTTCATCCAAATCGAGAAGCTCATGCTTCTTGATGATGCAGACCTGCGTGCTAGGTGTTTCACTGCTCCCGATGACGACGAATTGAACGTGCTCGAAGGCGCGCTTTTCAACCAGCGGGTTCCCTAAGGGCTCGCATTCGAAGGGAGAAACAGATGAATTCCGAAGAGCTCCGCACCGAAGCGATCTGGGGCCGCTACCGCATTCGTTTGTCGCTACCGCTGGTTGCGGCACTCGCGTTATCGGCCTGCAGTACCCCAAAGGGCACGATCACCTACTACCTCCCTCGAGCAGAGTCCGTTCTCAAAGTATCCCAAACGCTGGCATGCAACGGAGCGGGCGATCGGTTGACCCAAGTGGTCAACGTTGCCGCCACCACGACGTACTCGAGTGACCCAGCGGCAAGCGCCGTGATCATCGAACCGCGAAAGATAGACGGCTGGCTGGCCAACGCTGACATCGCCTTTGCATTCACTGATGACGGGCGACTTAGCGGAGTCAACGTCACGACGGTGGGGCAGGGGGGAGAGGTACTCAAGGATGCGGTGGCTGTAGCCAAGACGATCGCGACGGTCGCGGGGGTTCCATCTAAGGCTGCGTTCGACGCCAATGCTGCTTGCAAGATCATTTCCGGGTACGCCGTCAAACAAGCGGCCACGCCGACGAAGGCCGACGCTGCAAAGGACAAGGCCAAGGTTAAAGATAAGGCGGACGGCGGTGGTGAGGCTGCTGCTGCTGCATCGGCCGCGACTGTGACGCTTAACTACACGACGGCCTTCAAGTACAGACGGACGCCTAGCAAAAGTGATGCAGATCTCGTGGAGATCGACGGGGCGAGCACGCTCAAGATTCCAGTAGATGCTGTGGATGCCACTCTCTTCTCTGAACTTGCGAAGAACATCCCGGGACTTGGCTTCTCTGCGAAGGTCAGCGCGGCGAACAGGCGTGCCGTGCCTCGTTGGGATGGCGGCGACGCTGACGTCAACATCGTGCTTGGAACTGCTGCGGATACAACCATCGAGGTGCTAGGGCTCGCGGGAGACATGAGTAAGCTCGATTTCGGAGCCGTTTGGCAGCAGACGATGCCTATCCCGCTGACGAGCGCCGATGACCGAATCAGTGTCCCGATTCCGAAGGCCGCGACCTTCGGTACTCGCAAGTTCACCTTGGCTCTCACTGACTACGGCTCCATCAGCAAGCTCCAGTACGCCGCGACCGGCGGGGTGACCGATGCGGCCGGCGCGTTCAACACGATCGCCGGAGCGATAGCAGACTCTAAGAAGGGCCCGACCACGGCGCAGCAGGCAGCGGAGGTTCAAGCGCAGGCCGATCTGATTTACCAGCAGCAACGCAAAGCCACGTGCCTTGCGAAGCCCGAGACCTGCCCAGGCAAGTGAGGCCGTCGCCCATCGCACTCTTCGAGGAGGCTCGCCATGAAACAGCTGTTCCCCGTACTGACCTTGATCGTTCTCGGATGGACGCAGGGTGCCTTAGCTCAAACCGCACCCTCGCCGGCTGCATTCGCCCCGAGCCGGGGCCCTGTCGCAGGAACGCTGAACACGCGACGAGCCCATCAACAGGAACTGATCTCCGCGGCTGAGAGCGCTAAGCAATCTGCGTTGATTGAGCTGAGAAAGCTGGGCGGCAATGCGGCTCTGAAAGCGCAACGCCTCCAGTCGCTGCGACCACATCAGTTCCTGGAGCGGTTGGCAGTTTCACCTCTGATCGGTCCCTCTACCATCGGAGTACCGAAGGCATTGCCTGGGACGCCGAACCCATCAGTCAACGACCCAGCAGGTGGCGGAGCGACAACGGGACACCCCGGTGTTGCATTGCTGCTCGCGCGGAAGCAGGGGGAAAGTGACTTCGAGGCCAAGTGCAGCGGAACGCTCATCCGACAGAACGTAGTGCTGACAGCCGCGCACTGCGTGTGCTGGTCAGAAGATCCAGACGAGTTCTACGCGACTGGGCAAGTTTGCATGCAAGGCGACGCGTCTCGGTCAGCATCCCCACTGAACAGCGGCGACAACTGGAAGGTGTTCTTTCAGCACATCGGCGTGCGCGATGTCAAACAGGTCATCATCGACCAAGACTACAGGTTTGATGGCACCACGGTGCGCAACGACTTAGCACTGCTCGTGCTTTCCGCGCCAGTGGTTGACATCAATCCACCGCCTTTGCCCGCAGCGGCCAGCCCGGCATCTTCTTGGGCAAAGGGTGAGATCATCGGGTTTGGCTTCAGTGCGATGAAGGGGCCTGGCGCTTCGCTTTTACTCCAGCTGACCCAGCCAGGCATGAAAGCGCGCGGTGACGTGCTCGCAAGCCGCTGCGACTCCCAAAGCTACCTGGATCCAGCCGGAAGCCTCTGTTCGCTGTTCGCTCCTGGCGTCGGAGGCTCTCCTTCGACCGTCTGCGGCGGTGATTCGGGTGGGCCTCTTCGACTGGTGGATGCCACGAGCGCAACGATTGGCGTCACCTCGGGCCGCAGCGATGAGAACTGCGCGGCAACGAACACGGTTGCGTTCGAGATGGCGACCTCATTTCATCCGCATTCGGATTGGATCGCGGCACACCTCAGTGGCGTGGCAGTGTCCTCAGTTCAAGGTCTCTGGCCTGCGTTTGGCGAGAACCTGAAGGAGATCGTTGACCGTCGCAACGCGGTACCGTTTGACGAACAGGGCGCTTACTTGTCCGAAGGGTGGATGGTTCGGCCCACTGCAATCAACGTAATGGCAACCATGAATTCGTCCGGTTCCATCGAGCGCTTCGAGGTGCAGGACCGAAAAGGCAAAGTCCTCTGCAGCGGCAAGGCCGGCGTACACAATCACACGCCCAACGTTGACTACTGCTCGGCGGCGATTCCGGCGAACGTCCAGTTTCGGATCGTCGCAAAGGGACAGCCAAACGAGTTCCTCCAGTACGTGGTTGCATCGCACGTGTCGCAGTAGGAGCTAGAAAGACGGTCAGGGTCAGGTGCGGGTGCAGTGCCGAGGTATGCTGTGATTAAATACAGCTTCGCCTCTCTTGCTTTCCCATGTCCCTCCTCGACGTTCGCGCCGCTCTCGACGCCGAGCTCTCTGCCACTCCCGAGTACTTCGATTTCAAGGTGCTTCGCTCCGAGCGCGATGGCCCTCTGTGGCGCGTCACTCTCGAGCCTGGCTACGTTTACGCGGAGGGCCAGCGAGCTGGCCAAGCCTCAGCTCAAGTCCTCCTTGACGACAGCCTCGACGGCTCCGCCGCCTGGTGGGGTTCTCCCACCAAAGGCGGAGCCTCCGTCCTTTCTGTCGTCATCGAAGACGACACTCTCATCTTGCAGAACGCCACCAGCCCGCCACCTACCACGGGCTTCCTCATTCGGCTGTACCCAACGCGCTTCCTGAATGCCGTCGTTGATGCCTGGAACGATCGCACCTGGGCCGACCGAGCACTGGCTTGCTTGCCAGACCTGTCCAAGCCATCTTGCGTTCAATCCCCTCGCGGTCTTGAGCTCACTGGCGAGCCTTTCCGCTGGCTCCGCCCAGCTCAGCGCGCGGCACTCTCGCTCGTCAACTTCACCAGCGCATTTCTATGGGGCCCGCCCGGCACGGGCAAGACAACGACAATGGGCGTGCTCCTGGCCGAGTACATCGAGCGTCACCCGACGCACAAGGTTCTGCTGCCGTCGACAACCAACCAAGCCGTCGATGTCGCGTATGCGTACGGCGAACCCATCTTGAAAGCGGGTTAGGAGCAAAGGATGCTCGTGTCCACTTCAACTCTTGGTGGACACGTGGACACTATCGGCTCCAAGGACGCGCCCGGCCGGCGACGTCGGCGTCTGCATAGCGATGAGTTCAAGGCCGACGCCGTCGCTGCCGCGGCTCAGCCCGGCGTGTCGATGGCGGCCGTGGCGATGGCCCGCGGCATCAATGCAAATCTGCTTCGCCGCTGGGTTCGCGAAGCCGAGGTAGTGCCGGTCAAGGCACTTCCGAACTCCGCGCCGACTCCGTCGCCGGCGGCGTTTTTGGCAGTGCAAATGCCTGCACCCGCGCCTCCGGTGGGCGACATTCGCGTTGAACTGCGGCGCGGCCCAACGACGATCACGGTGGCTTGGCCGATGGCTGCAATCGCTGAGTGCGCGAGCTGGATGCGCGAGTTGCTGCGGTGATCCGCGTCGACGTAGTCTGGCTGGCCGCGGACCCGCTGGACATGCGCTCCGGCACCGAGTCGGCGCTGGCCCGGGTCGTCAATGTCTTCGGCTCGGCCCGTCCGCACCATGCCTACCTTTTCGCCAACCGCCGTGCCAACCGGATGAAGGTTCTGGTGCACGACGGCGTCGGCATCTGGCTGGCAGCCCGGCGCTTGCACTCGGGCAAATTCGCCTGGCCGAAGGATGTCACCGGTACGCTGACGCTCACCCGCGAGCAGCTCGACGCGCTTGTGCTCGGCCTGCCCTGGCAGCGCATGGGCGAGGCCGGCGTCATCCGCGTCCTGTGAGGCAATTGCTGCTTGTGCGTATGGACCTTTGGCGCGATCTTGGGCATCATTTAGACCGTGACGAACGATGTCGACCTGGCCCAACTCGGCGAGCATCAACTGCGCGAACTGGTGCGCTCGTTACGCACGACCGTCGAGGCTGACCAAGAGGCCATCGCGTTCCGCGACCGCGAGATAGAGTTCAAGCAGCGCCTCATCGACAAGATCACGCACGAGATGGCGGTCCTCAAGCGCCTGAAGTTCGCCGCCCAGTCCGAGCGCTTCACACCCGAGCAGCGCAGCCTGCTCGAAGAGACCATCGACGCTGACCTCGCGGCACTCGACGGCGAGCTC
>FSWB01000266.1_pt1 | contig 9956 bp, 9 predicted proteins | sample 1637871 | NCBI WGS metagenome assembly FSWB01 (sample SAMEA3914789, study PRJEB12502) | metagenome | biome: forest; material: soil | place: Canada | collected 2011-07-03 | depth 0.3 m
GATCCAGATAGACAGGCTCGCCACTCGATTTCATGCGCGCAGATTTCCGCAACCGCACATCAAGATTCGTCGAAGAATACCCAATCTTCAGAGCCTTGATGTGCTCTGGGGCGACCTTGCTCACCTTGTTGTTGATGACGACAAACTGAAAGGCTATCTCGTCGTCTGATGGGCCAATGATGATGACCAAGTTAACGGGCATGTTTGCATCGAACTGCGCAATGCCATCAGTACGGTGCTGACCGTCAATGATGAGTCCTGGTTGAGGCTGATCATCGTTGGTCGTTATTGTCAGGACGCCAGCTTGTGGACTAGCCCCCACAGTCTGCAAGTTCAATTCTCCAAGGCTTACCGAAGCCGAAGGTACCGCTACGATGATCGACGTGGGAATGGTATTACGCTCATCGACTTTTAAGAAGTCTTCTATGGCATCCACTCTACCGTCCTTGCGTGCCCGTTGTACACCTTGCTGATTTCCAGGTGTCAGGCGATCAACGCGAGCCCAAAGCCGAAGCTCTCCAACGCGCACGGTGCAAACGCAAAACAGAGCCTCAGCCGTACCTCGTTGCTTGTAGACAATGGCGGGATAGTTGTAGCTGAGCATTGAATCACCCGTTAAAGGAGTATTTGTCATTGTCATGTGCGCGGAAGTTGAAGAAGTGCCTATCGTCGGCTTCGTCTATCAACTCCACGTCTGTTCGAGGTCCCAACTTCACGAAAGCCTCTTTCAGCGTCAGATAGTGCGCGTTGGCCATTTCCCCTGCTGCGCGCCTGTGCAAGGCTAGTCCTAGGAGACGCTCCTGGTCAGGGCCGCCCCGTTCTGAGAGCGCATGATCGAAGACTGCCCCGAACACGCTCCAGGAGGCGCGATCCTCTTTCGCACCATTACAAGGAGGGCAGATCGGTAGCAAGTTCTCAGCTGTACTTACGCCTCCCAATGTGCGTGGCCAGACGTGATCGAGTGAGATGTCTCGCAGCGGTGTTTCGAAGTCTGGGGACCACAGCGTATCGCCGCAGCAGTAGCAGCAAACCTGACCGCCGGTTATCTCTTGAGCTTCGTCAAGAACAGTCGCTCGTGCGTTCGGCTTTATATCTGCGTTCCCGACCACAAGCGATCGATAGACGAGATAGGGCAGAATTTTCTGCGGTCGTGGGTCAAGGGCGGCGAATTCCATGCGTTCAACCATATGCCTCCACACTGACTCCTCCACAAGAACCTGTCCTTGGAGGCTGCGCACTGCTTCTCCATCTAGCGCCGCATCCTTCTGCACACGCTTTGCTGCTTTCAGGAGACGGTAGGCTGTTGTCGTAACGGCTACATCGACATGGCGCTCGGCGAACGCACCCGGGGGTTCAAGCCACCTCGGTAGCTCCACAAGCTCGAGCGTCGGATAGGCCCGGTCATCGTCAGTTACATACATATCTCGCAGAGCGAGCCACAGGTCTTCACCGGGTGACGTAGACCGAAAACGTGGCAATTTGCTGCGTATGGAATACGGCTGCTTTTCGGACATCGGTGGTTGGATAGCTGGCGAACGCAGAGTATGCATGAGTACATGCTTGCGTGGCACCCTACAGTAAAGTCAACGACTCGCCGCCGCTCCGATCGTGCCCGCTGGGACTGCGCGGGTGGTCGATGGGTGTTCGTGTGCGGTCGCGTCTCGCACAGCAATCTGACATCTCACCTCAACTGATCGCGAGGTGTCCACCGCTGACCGCTCTGACGTTCGGCTGACTGGAGCGGATGGGACTCAGCGAATTGCGAGCACCTTGTGAGTCTGTAACGACAGCCGCCATTGCGGGTGGGCCTGACAATGCGCTACCGCGGCGGCCGTGTTCTGCGTCGCAGCCGGTCCGTCCATCGGCTGCAGCAAGAGATTCTCGAAGTTCAAGATCGGCCAGGGCAATGCGTCGGGCATCAGATCGGGCTGCGGGTACACCAACTTGAGTTCATGGCCGTGCGTCTGTATCCAAGGCGCGCCGGCTTTCGGGCTGACGCAGATCCAGTCGATGCCCTCGGGCGCTGCGATCGTGCCATTGGTCTCCACGGCGATGCGAAAGCCGCGCTCATGCAACGCTGCGATCAGCGCGACATCGAGTTGCAGTAGCGGTTCGCCGCCGGTCATCACAACAAATCGGTGCTGGTGGTCTATCGACGGCCAGAAGGACGCTACTGTGTCTGCCAAGCTAGCTGCGGAGGCGTACTTTCCACCCAGAGTCCCGTCAGTCCCGACGAAGTCGGTGTCGCAGAAACGGCACACGGCCGAAGCGCGATCGGCCTCCCGCCCGCTCCACAGATTGCAACCCGCGAAGCGGCAGAAGACCGCTGGCTTGCCAGCCTGCACCCCCTCGCCCTGCAGGGTGTAAAACACTTCCTTGATCGAGTACGTCATCGCTTCAAACCGGCAATGCCGGGCCGCCAAGGTTGGTACCCACCAGCGAACCGCAACCCTCGGACTCGAACAGGTCTACGCGCACCAGTTGCGGCAGTTCACGCTTCGTCGTCTCGTACAGCCAGCGCGCGATGGTGGTGGTGTCTCCATCCGCAAGTTCGGCCTGCTCGTGTAGCGGATGATGGTCGAGCGACTTGAAGATTGGATCGAATACCGCCTTCACGTCACCGAAATCGACGGTCCACCCCATCACCTGGTCGAGCGGCGCGCTTAGGTGTAGGCGCAGCGTGTAGGTGTGGCCGTGGACGGCATGCCGCGGGTCGTTGGCGGGCGCGCGCCGGTGCCGCACCGCGCTGTCGATAGTGAAGTCCTTCCAGATCCGGTAGTTCGACCCGTCGAACGTGGCGCCGCACGACGCCGTTTCGTAGACGGTCACCCAGGACAGCGCTGGCAGCGCCGGCTTAAGCCGTTCCCACAACCACGACGAGATCATCTCGCTGGTCGGGTTCTCGAGTCCGGGTATCTCGTTAAGGCAGCGGTAATTGACCTGCGCCGCAATCGGTGCCCAGAGTTCATCGAGGTGGTCGTAGTCAATGCTCAGATCGGCGCCTGCCAGGTCTTGGTTGGCATGCACGATCACCTCGAAGCCATGCCCGTGTAGCCGGCCGCACTTGTGCCCCAACGGCACGTGCGGCAACCGGTGTGCGGCCTGGAAGCGGTAGCGCCTCCAAACGTGGACGTGATCCCGACCATCGACCTCCACACCCTGGTTCGGAGTGCTCTGAACCGCTACCCGGTCAATGCCCGGTGCGTCAAGCCGCTTTCGGATCCAGCGCGCCAGGTTCTCGTCCGTCGGTTGCGCCAGTTGTTCGTTGAGAACGCCATAGCTCAGCAACCCGGCGCAACGGTCGATCTGCTGCTGCAGCGCCGCCACCTCGCCACCCGGGTACGCCACCCAGTCCGTCGGCACGGACGCGTAGGCGGTAGCGGTAAAGCCGTGCCCGTGCATGCGCCGACAGCGATGACCGGCCGGCAGCATCTCGACCTGGCGGGCAGCCTCAAAACGACTGCTGGCCGCGTGCAGTACGGCAAGGGTAGGCGTAATTGCTTTCATGCTGCCTCCGGTTGGGCAAAAGCTTCATAGCCTTTTTTCCGCAGTTCGCAAGCTGGGCAGTGGCCGCAGCCATAGCCCCAGCGGTGTAGGTGGGTGCGGTCGCCCAGATAGCAGGTGTGCGTCTCGGTGCGGATCAGTTCGGCCAGTGTCGCGCCGCCGAGTTGCTCAGCCAGTTGCCAGGTCTGTTCCTTATCCATCCACATGAGCGGCGTTTCCACGACCATCGGCGCATCCAGTCCCAGGCTCATCGCCACCTGAAGCGCCTTCAGCGTGTTGTCCCGGCAATCCGGATAGCCGGAGTAGTCGGTCTCGCACATGCCACCCACGAGTACCGTCAAACTACGTCGATAGGCGACTGTCGCAGCGAACGTAAAGAACAGGAGGTTGCGCCCTGGTACGAACGTTGTTGGAAGGCCGGAGGCTGCAAACTCGATTGCCTTGTCCTGCGTCAACGCCGTGTCGCTGATCTGCCCAAGCAACGATAGGTCCAGCATATGGTCTTGGCCTATGCGAGAACTCCACTGTGGAAAATCGTTCCTGAGGCCCGCTAGTACCGAATCTCGACACCGCAGTTCGACGACATGTCGCTGGCCGTAGTTGAAGCCGACGGTTTCGACGTGCTCGTAGCGATCTAGGGCCCATGCGAGGCACGTTGCGGAGTCCTGGCCCCCGGAGAAAAGAACAAGTGCGCTTCGTTTCATGATGTCACCCATTCGCGACGCGACGCGGCTTGCGCAGCGCCTTCTTCAGTGAGTTGACGAGGTATCGAGTGAGCAAATCGATATCACTCGGCGTGTTCTGAATTCCGTTCCATGGCCGCGTGTCCCATGATTCAAGCGCCCACTGACCACTGGTCCATGCCGTAAACGGCTGCAGCAAACGCAGACCAACCTCGAACTGGTGCCGCTCAGTCGCGTTCTCGACGCTATAGAGGTGATCCATGACGAAGCCCATCGCTACGATGCCCGCACCATGTCGGAGCCGGGAGAAGCGCGGCGTCATGCCCGCCCACGCTGGCCCGTACACAGTCGCGACCGCATGGAAGAACTCGCTAACCAATTTGTAAGCGCGATCCTCTCGATCCTCGTAGCCAAAGAAGTCTCGTATTGCGCCGTCGGAGGTTGAGTTCATGATCAGCTTCTGCATCGCGGTGTCGCTGATCACACCTCCAGGGTTCGTGTGCTGGCGCACTTCGCCATGAAGCGAACTGCCGCGGCTGAAGTTCAGCCGGTCCACGATGCGGGCAGCGAATTTGCGCTGCGTGAATCGCTCCGGTAGTCCTTCTACGTTGGGAAGTAGTTCGTAAATCAGCGTTTTTGGTAGGGGGCGTGTGTTGTTGATCAGAACGAACTGTTGCCTCAACTGGTTGTAGTCCTTGCACACAAGCGCAGAGACGAACACCTCAAAGTTCGGCTTCTCAAGCCCTGAGAGAGCCGTTAGGCGCTGTTGACCGTCGACCACGAATCCCGGCTTGACGCCATCCCTGCCGACGACGATCTTGACGTCGACAACACCATGACCTAGGTCTTTGACTTGAACGCCGTCAAGAAACGCAACGATTACGGCGTTCGGCAATAGCGCATCCTCGCGAGCTAGGTAGTCTCGGATGTCTCTTATGTGCGAGGCAACCTGGTGGCGTTGGAAACCCTTCAATTGCCCGCTGTCGCTTCGAGCGACGCGCTCGATTTCGGAGAAGGAGAGAACGTCCGTCGAAGGCGCGGCAAATACAAAGACGTCATGCCCCTCAGCCTGTCGAGCTCGAACGGCCCTGAAGTGAAAAGTAGTCACGCGTTAGTCCCCAAAGTGTTCTGCAAATGACGGTGGTAGACGGCGAGGTTGTGAAACCCTCGTCGCTTGTTTCGATTACTGGCGCGGAAGATGATCACCTCTACACCGACTGATTGACAAACGTCGCAGGCGCAGCGCTTCCATGGACGATCTTCAAGCGTTCGGCGGACGAGAGCGGCGTTCTTGGCAAGGGCCCTGTCTTGTTGTTCTGCGCCTGTCCCGTCTCCTCGAAGGAGAAACTGGTGGTAGTCCATGACAGCACCGAGCGTCTCGTCAACGGTCGCGCCTCCCTTGTCGAACAGGCGCAAGATCGCCAATGCCTTCTGCTCGCGACGCTGCAGGTCCTCTGCACTGAAGACGCCGCGCTTGATGCCCTGCATCAGGCGAGAGTTTTCCATCGCTTGAGGGATACGGATGGCTGTGTAGTAGTCCAGCTTCTTGCCGTTCGCACCTTCGCTGTAGTAGTTTGCTTTGTCGTCTTTGAAGGCCCGGATCAACGGCGAAGTCGAATCGAAACTCGTAATTCCATAGTCCGTGAACTCGTGGATGCTGTCGGCTTTAGCGAAACCTAGCAAGTGGATGTCAGTGCTCGGCTTAATCTTTCCTCTGATCGCACTCAGCACAGTCTTGATCAGATCTACCTTGAGTGGAACAAGGCCACCGATGGCAAGGTATCGGTAGCCCATCCGCTCGAGGCGCAGTGCCGCTTCTGCCATGCTCGCGGGCGACCAACCTTGCACGGCCCCCATCGGCTCGAAAGGCGACCCCTCGCCGCGCGCAATACCGAGGAACGCCTCCGCGTTGGCGAGCGTGATGGCATATCGCTCGCGCACTGCGGAGTCCACTGTCTTCTCAGGAGGATTGGTCGGGTCACAGTCAAAGATGATGTGGTCGGGCGATACGCCGTGAGTGAAACGCGCTTCCGAATAGAACTCAACAACTTCGCCTGGGGTATACGCTGGCACAGGGTGGTCGACGTATGCGAACGCACCGCAGTCACCCATGAGCATCGCGTCTTTAAAACGAGGCCCGTCATAGCGAAGAAACTTTCGCGCGCCATCGCGCAGAAGCCTTTGTTCTTCCTTCGTGGAATATCGCACCTTTGATGCGGATACACCGTTGGCCTGTCTTACGGCACTCATCGACATGAGCAAGCCGTCGTAAGGCGTTTGCCGCATCAACTCATGCGCGTAGACGTCGTCCCAATACCGCTCACGTCCGGCACTGCTTCGATCGTTTATGAAATCGTAGCCAGGGTCGACGTAGTCTTGGGTGTCAGAGTAGAGAAACTTCATTGTTTTAGGCTCGTGGCATAGGCACGCACGAGCGCGTCTTGCAGTCTTTTGATGTCGCGAGCTGTGCTCTGGATTTCGTTCCAAGCCATGCCAAGACCTTCCCAGGTTCCTTTTGTCCAACGACAGGCGGGTGCGATCTTCTCAAGCTCACGCTGCACTGAAGGGATGGAATCCTCTGCAGACAGGCGCGCGTAGATCCGATCCATCAGGGTGCCCATGGCCACCAGACCAGCAGAGTGCATCAATCGGCTTTGCCTTGGGTCCTTTCCCCAAGCATCTGGAAAGACAGCTTTGACGGCCGACCAATAGGTCAACAGGATTCTGTACATCGCTTCTGCGTCGGCACCCTCGCGCCCATTTGCCTTGAACGGGGCAAGTGCACCCAACGGATTAGTCACGCTCTTCCGAATCACTGTCATCAACGCGGTGTCGTTCACGATGGCCGCCGATTTCTTTTTGTCCGACGCGCGCCTAATGAGCTTGTAAAACGGCGAAGCAGGATCCTTGTTCAGCGTGTTGCAGAGTTCAGATGGCACCTTCTTCATGGCTAAGTCACGAGGAAGCACGATGCCTGCGGTCTCTGGCAGCAACTCGTTGATGAGTTGCGTGGGCAGCGGCTTCGCTTTATTGACAAGAATGAACTGCTCGCGCTGCACCGCCAAGTTGTCCGAGACGAAAGCAACAACAGGAACAGCGATGTCGCGGCGCGAGGTCTGCGAAAGAGCGAGTGAGCGCTGTTGCCCATCGACTATCCACGCCACTCTCTGGCCTTCGTCATACACAGGGATCGTCAGTGTTCCACTCTGAGCCACGCCCACGTCGCCGTTCGGCTTGCTACCGCGGGAAGCAGTGAACTTCACGTCCGGCGACATCGCCAAGATGATCGAGTTCGGAAATAGAACATCGCCTTGATTCAAGTAATCGACGATGCCCTTCACGTGCTGCTTTATCTCCGGCCTCTGGAAACCCTTAAGCGAATCTAAGTCGTCACGCTCGACACGGGAAATGTCGGCTACTCGAACGACATCAGCGCCCTTGATAAAGAACGCGTACACGTCGAGACCATCGCCCTGGGTCGTATGCAATGCTCTCACGACGATTGGAGCCTTATGGCCGTTCATTCTCAGATTTCCATTTCCATCTTCAGCGACAACCACAGCCCACGGAAGCGTCCTTGCTCGCAAGCCACCTTGGCGTCGTCGCGCAAGTAGCGAAGCAGGCGCGCGCTGCTGCCTGCACAGTCACCCCATCGATCGCGGATCAAAGTCCGAATTTCATCATCAGACACGCGCACACGAGGAGGCAGTACACGGCGAGTCAGCTTAGAGAGGCTGCCAATCACCAAGCCACGCCCGTCTTCTTGAGGTAGTTCGTGACCACTGAGGCGTTCGACAAAGTGCCGCAAAGCACGTTGGGGAAAGTCGGCACGGGTGCCGACGTAGCCCGGCACCGTCTCGAGTCGGTCGTCATATGGCATCACGCAGGGCGCGATGAATGCGGGCACTTCTTCCCTACCGGCCTCAGAGGTGAAGATCCAGAGACGCCCTAGCGCCTCTGGAAGGATCGATGCGAGGTCTTGTCGAACCAAACGCAAATACGTGGCCGGCAGCGCGAGAAATACCTCGGAATCAGCCACAAGCCTCGATAGCGGAGACGGCGACGTCTCCGTGACTGCACTCCACCATCGATGCAACTCCAACCCTTGGTTGGAGAGCATTGCCGCTACCTGAGAACCCGGCGTCACAGTCAAGTTGTAGTTGGGCACCGGATCGTCGGCAGCAAGCAGGCCGAGACCGGCAGACACGACGAATAGACGACCTCCTACGACCGATGCAACCCTGGTCGCGTCGCTGATTGACCGCCCTCTGTAGAGGCCTCCTGCGGTGTGCCGCGTCGGAGTACTCCTGACAAGTTCTTTCCAGCGGCGTGCGGTGTCCAGCGCACCACCCTTGTGCGAGACGTCCGCGATGCTGATGGCGTGCCCGGCGGCCTTGCGCGTCGTGCAGTTGCTGATGACGATGCGCGGAAATTGGGACACGGAGGAGCTCTAGATGCTGCAGTTGTCTATCGATCTTTTCAGTGTATCTCAAGCAGTATTTTTGGGTCGCGCGTAGACAAGCTTTTGCAGTTATTTTTGACCACTTCTCAGCCGCGCGCCTGCACGTACCGTCGAGGAGCGCTCATCGACCGTTACGGCTCAAAATCTGATATCGGAGTCGGCTGCGAACTCCTACGTCGAAGACCTTCGGTGCAAAAAAAAGGAGCCGACGGCTCTCTTTGTTTGCGCTCGATTGTCTCTGCGCCTGACTTGGTTCAGTAGCCTGCCTTCAGTGACCGGTGCTCATCGGCCATCCTTCACGCGAGGCGCTCTATGAGGAGGTACGGCGCCTATTGAGGGAACAGATCCCGAACTCGCGCAAAGGGCATCCCTGTCTCGGCCGCACGGCGTACCTTGCGCTGGAGGACGTGGTCTAAGGCCAGGTCGCGGCTAAGCGTCTCGAAGAGGTCGAGCCCGTCCATACAGATCACGCGCTTACCTCGGCCAAAGGCGACAAGCCCTTCGTCGGTGAAGCCGCTGTTGCTTACGAACAAGCCTCGCGTCCACGCAGCCTTCTGCTCCAACTTGCCGTGGAAGGTGTGCAGATCGTCCACGCCCGTCGGCGCTCCCTGCCATTTCGCCTCCACGAGGTAGGTATCACCTTGAAGCACGAAGCTGCCGTCTATCTGTTCGCCCTTGAGTCGGAACGGTTCGCGGGCTTCGAGTCCGAACGCGTTGAAAAGGTCGCGAAGGAACCCTTCGAAAGCGTAACCGCGGGCCTGCGGGGCGAGCGAGCCCAAGCTCAACAAAGATTCGCGCAGCGCCTGCAACTTCGCCTTGTCGACCACCTGCCTGGGTTGCGTCCCCGGCTGAGGCGACGGGGTGACGTCCGGCTTGCCTTCCAATCGGTTCATCAACGACCGAAGCCTCGCCTGAGCGTTCTTGACCGTCTCGGGCCTGCCGCGGTGCTCACGCACAGCTTCTCGGTACTCCCAAAGGGCATTGAGGGTCTTCACTGCGGTCGGAGCGTCGACCTTTTGCAGGTAGCAGCGCAAGCGCTTGCCTTTGGAGCCGCCGTGCTCCGCATAGGCGGGATCGTCGATGTCGACGCCAAGCTCGTCGGCAAAAAACCGCGAGAAGGTTGGGTTCGAGAAGTCCAGCACGTAGCCGCTGCCCATCTCGAACACGTCGTTGAGCAACAGCATGTCGGTCTGGCGGAAGTTCGGCATGGTTGACCGCTCAGAACGGTAGGTCGCCAGAGATGGGGATCCGCAGATGAAGGATCTCGCCGGCCTTCTCGTATGCCGCGCGCAGGTCCGGGTCGGTGA
>FSWB01000230.1_pt1 | contig 9918 bp, 9 predicted proteins | sample 1637871 | NCBI WGS metagenome assembly FSWB01 (sample SAMEA3914789, study PRJEB12502) | metagenome | biome: forest; material: soil | place: Canada | collected 2011-07-03 | depth 0.3 m
ACCCACACCCAGGAAGGCGGTCATGGCGCCTGTCGCTGTGGCCGTCGCACCCGATGGTCGAGCCGCCTGCGTCAGGCAATCCGCGCGAATTTTCGCTGTCCATACCGTCGACCAGATGCATCTGCAACTCGACAACAACGGCACGAAGCACGAGCAACTCGCGCGTGCTTTGAGGCATGCAATTCGCAGCGGCCACCTCCAATCGGGCACGAAGCTTCCATCAACTCGCATGCTGTCCGAGAACCTCGGGCTGTCACGCAACACTGTCTTGCGTGCGTACGAGCAGCTTCGCACCGAACGGCTGGGTGTCATGCGCGCGGGCTCGGGGACCTACGTGAGCGACGTCCAGTGGTCGCATGGGCCCGTTGCGCTGCCCAGGCGTGTCGGACCGCAGTCCGAGTACGCGTCGAGAGTCCGCGACCTTCCGCCCTTGACGCCGGCGAACGGAGGCCCCGGGCTCCGTTACGATCTCCAATATGGCGTGCCGCTGGTCAATCCGAAGCTGATCAGCGCATGGAGCACGGCCCTGGCGACAGCCGCCGCAAGAACGAACACGGGCTATCCGCATCCGCAGGGACTGCCGGAATTGCGCGAATCGATTTCCCGATTCCTCGCGATCTGGCGCGGGGTCATTGCAAGTCCCGAGGACATCGTCATCGTCAGCGGAACGCAGCAAGCGCTATCGCTGTTGGCTCGAATACTCCTGGACGTCGGGGCGACGGCAGCCATCGAGGACCCCCACCATCAACTGGCCCTGCATTGTCTGCGCGCCCATGGCGCTCGCGTGGTGGGCGTGCGCACGGACGAGGAAGGCCTGGTCGTCGATGAACTGCCGAAAGATGCCCGGTTGATCCATGTGACGCCCTCCCATCAGTTCCCATCCGGAGAAACCATGTCGTTGGGCCGCAGGCTGCAACTCCTGAGGTTCGCCGAAGAGAACTCGAGCTGGATTTTCGAAGACGACTACGACGGCGAATTGAGCTGCAGCGCCAAGCCGATCGCGACGCTCCGGACGCTGGACTCCGGCGATCGCGTCGTCTATGTCGGCAGCTTCTCGAAGATGATGTATCCGTCGCTTCGCCTGGCCTATGTTGTCTGCCCGGCTGGCCTGCGCAGGGATCTCATTCGCGCAAAGACACTGGAGGACCTGGGCTGTCCCTCGATCGAACAGGCTGCCTTGCACTGGCTGTTCGAGCGCGGCTCCTTCGACCGGCACCTCCGGGCGACGGTCGTCGAGCTCAGGCAGCGCCGTACTGCGTTATCCGCTGGCCTGGAGCGCTACGCCGGAGGAAGAATCCAGGTTGTCGATTCGCGACTCGGCATGCATGTCATCGGCTGGCTTCGCGATTTCGATCAAGCTCGATTGGATCGCCTGATCGCGTCGGCAAGACGACAAGGCCTGGGACTTCATTCCATTCATCCCTACTACAGGGAGCCGCCACCTCACCCTGGCTTGCTGCTTGGATTCGCAAGCCTGTTTCCGAGGCAGATCGACGCGGCGACGAAGATCCTGGGCGATTGTCTGCAAGCGCTGCCTTGAAGTCCGTCCGACATCGGTGGCAAGCGGGCGCCACCATCGCGACGGTACGGACATGAAGAACATCGAGAGCGCCTCGACCCAGCGATCGGCCGGGCATGCGTTCGCGTCACATGCGGTCCCTCAGCAAGACCGGATCGAACTTGACCAGGTTGGCCTTGGCCGGGACGGGCTTGCCATCCTTCATCATCGTGACCCATCGGGAACCCGCTTCGCCCACCTCCTGCTTTTGCACCTTGAAGTAGCCGCCATAGCCCTCGAACTGCGACCGGAGTCTGCCACCGTTGGTGTACGCCGTGATGACGACTTCATCGGGCTTGTTCACCAGGCCGTTGTTGACGCCGCAGATCCTGCCCCCGCCCTTGGAGATCACCCAATGTCCATTCCAGCCCCCCAGACCCGTCAGCTCGTCCCACATGTGGACGATGAAGCCGCGACCGATCTCGGGGAGTACGCTCTTGGCATCGAAAAGCGTTGCCGAATCCCAGACCGTGACACCCGTGCCGAACATCAGGTCGCAGGCCACCTGCCCATTGGGCGCGCAATCGCGCAGGAACCACCTCAGCGAAACCATGCCGCTCTGCAGGAGCCAGGCGCAGACACCGCGGTAGCACGTCTCGGCCGAACCGATGCAGCAATTCAAGTTGCGCGAGAGGCGCAGGTTGCCCGCGATCTCGATGCCAAGGCCGTCAGGCGGCCCGGCCTCCGCCGCCGTGGCCACGTCTGCTGCCACGACACCGGGAACCGGCGCGAACATGCCGATTCCGGCAAGAATCTCGGCCTCCGTCTGGTTCTGCCAGTGAGCCATGCTGAGCGCCCGCCAGTTGGCCCCGAGCAAGTCCGGCGAACTGCCTGGAATCCGGTTGACCGTCTTCCTGGCCCATAGATTGGAGAAGTAGACCCGCTGGCACAGCAGCAACGCGCGAAGCGACCGACGCTGCTCGGTGTGTGCCGCATAGCCAGGATCCTTCTTCTTGTCGTCGCGCGAGCCGAAGGACAGTTCCTTCGAAATCGCGTTGCGCTGTGCTTGAGGCACCACGCCTTCAATGTGGTCGCCCAGTCGATCAGCGAGCCCGGCACAAGGGAAATTGTGATTGAGGTAGGCGATGGTGTCGTCCCACCGATCGTCCGCGTCTTTGCCAAACATGAGTGCGCTCCATCCCAAAAAGGATCAATGATCTGGCTCACAAGCCGCATCGAACATCCCGAGAGTCGCTGACGGTGAACGCCGAAATGCCGCGGGCGAGTATGGCCGATGGCGCCGTGGCCGACGGCCAGGCCCCACCAGCGAACTGATGCTGGGCCGTTTGCCAGCGAGCGTCAGGCGTGTCGCTCGGGGATCTTCCTGACCGGGTGCCGGGTCTTGCCTGACAAGGAAGAAGATCCATCCTCGGTCAGGGGAATCGTCCTGAACTTGCCAGGCAAGACCTGGCACCGGACTCATGGCACCGGACTCAAGGCGACACCACGAGCATGATGGCGCGGCTCAAGGGGATGCAGGCCAGCCTGTCCAAGGTGGTGTCGAGCGTGCGCCAGAACTCAGAGTCCGTCGCCACCGCCTCGATTCGTCCAGTCGAGCAGCAAGAGGCTGGTTTTGTAGCTGGAGCGGACGTTTCTAAGGCGCTCTATACCGTTCCATACCATCCTGGACCGCTGCGGCCGTTCAACCTTCTGCCAACCTCACTGCCGATCTCCGGGTAGAGGGAAGTCGGGTACCCGGGTCAATTTTGGTACCAGATTGAGTAGTCCCACGGCAGCGCGCATCTGCCAGGGGAACGCGCACACTGGCTTACCCGCATCGATCGCGCGCAGTATTCGTGCCACGGCCTCAGCCTCGGGCATCAGAAACGGCTTGTGGCCAGCGTTGCCGTCATTCAGTTCCCTCAGCCGTTCAGTGTCTACATAGCCAGGGATGACCGCAGTGACCTGAATGCCAAACGGGCCAAGCGCCTTTCGATACGTGTCGCAGAGGCTCAGCACCGACCGCTTCGTAGCTCCGTATACAGAGGCTCCAGGGTAGTCCTTGAGCAAGCCAGCCATCGACGAGATTGCTGCCATCTTTCCATGACCCTGGTCGAGCATTCGCTCTGCGCAAGCCTCGAACGCCAAGGCCAGTCCACTGACATTTGTGCGAAGTAATCGCAAGGTGGCCGACTCGTCCAGCTTGTGCGCCCGGGTGTTGAAGTAGATCCCTGCTGTCACGACGAGTAGATCCAACGCAGCGCCCGGCGGGGAGGCTTGCGAAACGGCCTCCCGCACGGCGGCTGCGTCGGCAATGTCCAGTCCTACGACTCGTAATTCTGGATGGTCGCCAATGGGACATCCGTACATCGCGTCCGGGTTGCGACCGCAAACGGTCACGCCCATGCCGCGCTCCAGGCACCGTGCTGCGATGGCGCGGCCGATGCCGCGGGTGCCACCCAGGATCAGAGCGCGTTTCATGATGGGATCATTGCCTGTTCTCCATGGCGACCAATGCACGCCGACGCCCTTCGTTGAACTGGGCCAAGATGACACTCCGGTAGTCTGCTTCGTTCCCACATGCTCGCAGGCTCAGTTTCAGTCCGTCTCGCGACACTACCAATCGTCGCTGAAGAACTGACCGCGGCAGCGTGCGGCTCAAGCCACGGTTGTCAACGCGCAGCCCAACCTCGGCCAAGTCGACCTGGCGCTGTCTCCGCGCGGCATCGATACCAAGCACGGCTCGCCATGCCGGTGCCATCGTCCAACGCGGAATGGGGTCTTTACGGTCAGTCCACACCTCATCGGCCAATCTGGCTGCCAGTTCTACCGGCATCAGATCCACTGCACCGCCCAACCAACGGCCTCCGGCGGCTTCAGCAGGTCGCAAATACACCATGTCCGTCAGTGAGATCCGAATGGCGTCCTGCAGAGGCAGTTCTTCGGTATTCAGCGTTGCGACGTTCTGCCCGACTGCTGAATGGGAATGCGGCCCCGAGCCGGTGGCTGAAGGCGCTCGTTCTAGCAGGGAGCAGGCGCGTAGAGGGCCGATGGCTACAGGTTCCACCAATGTGCGGCCTGCACGACGGCGTCCGACTTCTGCGGGTTGGTACAAGAGGCGGCCCCCCAGAACTACGGCATCGATGCTGGTGTCGTCCTTGCGCCAGTTCAGCGAAGGCCAGTTTTCGGTGACTTCAAATAGCGCGTCACCATCGAGATCTGGAACGAAGGGCGCGTGGCGCCGATCCAGGCCGCGCCGGATCAGCCCGGAGAGCGCCGCCACGACGCCGGCCTCGTGGCGAGTCCTTACGGAGCACCAGAACCGGTACATTTCAGGGCCCGCCAGAAAGTCCAATTGGCGCACCGGGTTGCTCTCAGCATGTATCAACGCGGCGACGAGCGCGCCGCCGCAGGTGCCGAGGACGACGTCAGGAGCCTCGCCCGCTTCGCAAGCCGCAGCGTATGTCCCGAGATGCGTGCCAAGGCGACCGCCGCCGCCCGCCAGAACCAGGCAACGTCTGTACTTTTTCTGCCCCTCCTTCATCAAAGCAAGGTACCACAGCCCGACATGCCCGACTTGATCCAAAAACAGCGCAACACGCCGCCGTCCTTGCGGCAGCGTCTGGCGCTGTTGGCGATCAACAGTTTGTTTTTCCAGGGGTTGTACGCCGCCTGCAACCATGCAGCGGCCAGCGCAGGGGTGACGCGCAATATTGCGACGGTCTGGGATGCGAGCGTGCCATTCCTGCCTTGGACGCTCGTGCCCTATATGACGTCGGCGCCGTTGCTGGTTTTGGCGTTCCTCCGAACCCCAAGCCGCCAGTCGCTGCGTGCGTTGAGCCAGCGCTGTCTGCTTGCCACGGCTCTCGGCACCTTGACGTTTGCGCTCTGGCCTCTGCGTGTGATGCCGGCGCCGGTGCCGACAACGCCGGTGCTGGCGTTCTTGGGCGAGGCGTTGAAACACATGGACGCGCCCTACAACCAGTGGCCTTCGTTGCACGTGGCGTACTGCGTCATCCTGTGGCCCGCATTGGGTGCCATTTGGCCGAGCGTCGGTGCGCGCGTCACGTTGCTGGCTTGGCTCGGGTTGGTGTCAGCCTCGACGGTGCTCACCCACCAGCACTATCTGCCAGACCTGGCCGGGGGGGCGGCCTTGGGCGCATTCGCGTTGTGGGCCGTGCCCTCGCGGCGGCACGTGCCATGGGTTTCCTTGCACTACGCGGTCGCGTCCATTGCGGCAACCACGCTTGGGTTGACCGTGCTGCCGCTGGCGCTCTCCCTTTGGGTCGCGGCCTGTTGCGGTGCCGTTGCGCTGAGCTATGCCCGGCAGAGCCAGAACTTCCTGCACAAGCAAGACGGTGCCTTTCCGAAATGGGTCTATGCGCTATACGGCCCCTACCTGCTGGGGTACTGGCTGACATGGAGTCTGGTACGTTGGCGCGAACGAGGGCGAGCGCCCTACTCGCAGTTCGCAGAACGCCTGTGGGTCGGGCGTCGGCTCGACAATCGCGAGGCCGCGACGCTGCCGCCGAACTGCGTCGTAGTCGACCTGGCCGCTGAGCTCCGCACAACTCAGGCACTGCGAGGAAAAGTCACTCACACGTTCGGCATGCTTGACTTGATGCCGCCTTCCCCGGACGACCTGGCTCGCATCGTCGATGCCATCGACGCCGAGCTGGCAGTCGGCCATGACGTCTTCGTCCACTGTTCGATGGGTTACCGTCGTAGCCGTGAGGTCGCGCTTGCCTGGCGCGTTCGTCGTCCAACCATCGTGAGCAAATGAGCTTTTCGATCTATCAATTGAAGCCGCAGTTTCAGCGGTTGCTGCGTCCGCTCGTGGGGGGCCTCGCCGCCGCACATGTCACGCCAAACCAGATGACCGTCGCCACCGCTGCGGCGATGATTGTCTACGGCTCCGCGCTGGCGCTTGTGCCGACTTCACGCGGTTTGTGGCTCGGGCTGGTGGCCGTGATGCCTCTGCGTATGGCGCTAAATGCCCTCGATGGACTGCTCGCGCACCACACGGGGATGAAGACGCCCCTGGGAGCGATGCTCAACGAAGTCTGCGACGTCGTCGCAGACCTGGCGCTGTACCTCCCCGTCGCGGCAATTGCCGGTGTGAACCCTGCACTCGCCGTGCTGGCCGCTGCAGGTGCCGCTGTCGTGGAGCAAGCCGGTCTCTCAGCGTTGGCTGCAGGCGCGCCGCGCCGCTTCGACGGACCCATGGGCAAAAGCGACCGCGCTGTCGCCTATGGCCTCATCGGCCTGCTTGCGGGGTGCGGTGCGTCCCCGGTGTGGGTCGACGTGGTGCTCGCCGTGGTCTGCGCGCTGCTTGCCTGGACGATGTTCAATCGGCTGCGAGCGGCCGTCGCGCCACCGAGACCGTGAAGATGCCTTCCAGCCCGATACGGCTGGCGGTCTTGCGCAATCCTGCGCAAGCCACAAGCCCGTCGAGTTCGCCCTGCGGCCGCGGGCGCATCAGCCAGGGAACTCCACGATGGTTGCGCAGCGTCCCGGCTATCAGCGCAAGCTGAGGATGCCATGGCTGACCGGTGTAGATGAGTGCACCGCCAGGCTTGAGCTGGCGCGCGACTCCTTCGAGCGATCGCAGCACGGGGGCGTTTTCCGCGAACAGTTCGTATAGGCCGGAAGCGATGACGATGTCGAATTGCCCGGCGTCCGCGCCATAGCTTGCCGGGTCGAACGCGTCGGCGGCTTCGGTGGTGACCTGGCCCTCCAGCCCGACGTGACGCGCCAGTTCGAGCGCCATTTCCAGGTTGGCCGGGTCGCGGTCGCGCAAGGTGAGCCGTATGTCTCGGTCACGGTGGCACTTGATGGTTTCCAGCAAATACCGGCCGCCGCCCGCAGCGATGTCGAGGATGCGAACCGGCTCCGCCAATGGACGCTCGTCGATGAGTGCCGAGACGGTCTGGCGCAGGTGCTTGCGCCTCAACCGAATGCCTCGCCAGCCGATGGCATCCAGGTAGCCCCGGTCGATGACGCCTCCGATACCCAGTCGGCCTCCCGCTTGGTTGCGGTAGACGTAGTCCAGAGAAGCGCCCGAGTCAAAGCCCAGCGACATCCCGATGCGCATGCCGTCACTCAGCTTGCCCAGCGTGCCGAGCATTGCGCGCTGCAAGGCGAAAAACGCGTGCATCAGAACGCCTCCGAGTTGTCCGTCGACCAGCGATTGATACGTCTGCGCGCTGTGGCTGCCGACATCTGCCGCAAGAAAGCGTTGCACGGACAGCGGCGCTTGCGCATAACAAGCGTCGATAAAGGCCCGGCAATGGTCGACCGCTTCGCGCCGCACCGGGTCGCTCTCGTAGAAGATCGCATGTCGACATTCGCGCAACTGCACAAAGCGCTTGAGCGGGGAGGACAGGCCATCGAAGAATGCTCGTTGTGGGCCCAGCTTGACCACGTAGTCTTGATCCGCTGCAAGCATCAGGACGGGCGTATCAATCGAAGCGGCGGCGCCGACGACGCGGCGCGCTGTTCCTGCCATATCCACAAGGACGCGCGCCGAGATCTGCTTGGCGATGAGTGGGTCTGCGTCGTATGCCGCCGCTTCCTCGCGCGAGTGCGTCAACATGCCCGCACGGATGTAGCTCGTGACTTGCAAGGCCGGCTTGAAGCCGAGGCCGAGCTTGAGCCCAGGAATGGCTAGCGGTATGTAGAGCTTGATCTCGAAGGCCGCAGCAGCCATGACCACACCCCGGATTGCCGGCGCGTAGTCGTGCAGCCATGTGGCGGCGATGACAGCGCCAACGCTGTTGGCCACCAGCACCATGTCTTCAGGTGCTATCCCGTAGCTGCTGTGGATATGCGCGACGAACGCATCCAAATCCTCGACGAGCGTGGCGAAATCTGGCGCCTCGCCGCGCTCACCCGGCGAATGCCCGTGGCCGCGAGCATCCCAGGCAAACGCGTGGTCACCAGTGAACCCCAGGTCGCGAATCAGCGCGGCGACGCGGCCAGAGTGTTCATGGCCTCGATGCAGCAACACCAATGCTCGTCGCCGAGTGCCAACGGGCGGGTGGCGAGGCTCCCAGTGTCGATAGAAAAGCCGCGTATCGTTGGAAGCTGCGAAGCCGCTTTCATGCACGACCCAGGCATCTGCGCTGGCATCCCGAGCTTGTTCTTTGTCTTGCATGGTTGAGATGGGGTGGGTACTCGGTGGAGTGGAGGGTCTGAATGTCATGCCAACCGCAGCGCGACCAGCATGACCGGTGCCGTCAGAACAAGGCTATCGACGCGGTCCAGGATGCCGCCATGACCAGGAATGAGGCCACTGTAGTCCTTGATGCCGAGCAATCGCTTGCCTGCGGAGAACATCAGGTCGCCGAGGAGGCCCGCCACACTCAACACGATGCCCATGCAGAACAACCAAAATGGCGAAGCGAGTCCCAGCGCCTGGCCCACCATCAAGGAGAACATGATGCTGAACACCAGCCCGCCGCCAACGCCCTGCCAAGTCTTGTTGGGACTGATGCGAGTGGCTAGTTTGTGACGTCCGAAGAGCGTGCCGATGAGGAACTGCCCAATGTCATTGAGCGCAGTCACAACACAGAGGTACAGGAACCAGGTTGCCGACAAACCTTGCGGCATGGATGTAGGAGCCAGGGCCACCAAGCACCAAAGGCCGGCTGCCTGCACTGCAAAAAGTGCCTGCAACAGCGAATTTCGATGTGTACGTCCGGAAGCGTGCCAACCGTAAAGTCTGTTGGACGCAACGACGAGCATAAGAGCGACGCTCCAGAGCCTCAAGTTCATGACACCAAGGATGACTTGTACCGCGACCATGAATGCGAAGGACCACCAAAGATTCACTCCGGGAAGTCGCTCTGAATGTTCCACCAATTCGCGGGCGGCAAGCATGGACATCGTGATGACCAACACGGCTACCCCGAAAGGGAATAGCGCCCATGCCAGAAATACGGGCGGAAGCAGGAGCCACCAGGAAGTAACTTGTGACCGCAACATGCCAGACGCAGCCCATCTACCCGGACGCAGCACGATGGCAGTCGCAATCAGTAGCCCGACCAGCAGCGCGACCATCACGCGGATACCAGGAACCAGGTCGGTAGTTTGCTGCAGTGCGAGCGCGAACTGTGGCATCTAGAGAGGAACGGTGGCGAGCTCGTTGTTGCGGAAGGCAGGCACATATTATGCGTACCGTTCGGCGTGCATCTGCCCCGCTTGATCCGGAGGGGGTCAACTCGTCTTGGTACGGGCTGCTCGGCCGCCGACGTTAGCCGTCGCGAAGAGCCGTGGCCAAGTGGTGAGGCCCAGGAGCGGACGCTCGCGAGCGACTACTCATGGACGAACAGCGACCTCCACCTGGCTGCTACAGGTCGCCCCTGAGCTGACGCTCCTGAGGTCGGGTTGGCTCCCTGGAACCGGACTTCAAACGCGTC
>FSWB01000426.1_pt1 | contig 9917 bp, 7 predicted proteins | sample 1637871 | NCBI WGS metagenome assembly FSWB01 (sample SAMEA3914789, study PRJEB12502) | metagenome | biome: forest; material: soil | place: Canada | collected 2011-07-03 | depth 0.3 m
CGCACCTTCCGAGTTCTCGATCACCTTGGTGGTGTTGCCTTCCATGACAGACACGCACGAGTTCGTGGTGCCCAGGTCAATGCCGATGATTCGTCCCATGATTGGTTTCTCCTGAAAGCTGTTGAAGCTGAATTCAGTGTTGTCTTCGAGATGTGGCTGGCGCGGTTCTATTCAAGTCGAGCGTCACTTCGGCACCGAAACGGTGACGAGCGCTGGGCGCAGCACGCGGTTGGCGATGAGGTAGCCCTTCTGCAGCACGGTGACCACCGTGTTGGCTTCCTTTTCTGACGGCACCATCGAGATGGCCTGGTGCTGGTGCGGATCGAATTTCGTCCCCGCCCGCGGGTCAATCTGGGTGACCTTGTTGCCCTCGAACGCGGCCGACAACTGGCGCAGCGTGGCGTGCACGCCTTCGAGCACATGTTCCACGGCGGCGCCCGGCGTGGCGATGGCGGCCTCGAGGCTGTCCTTGACTGGCAGCAGGGCGTGGGCGAAGTCCTCGACAGCGAACTTGCGCGCCTTGGCCACTTCCTCGTCGGCGCGGCGGCGAGCGTTCTCGACCTCGGCCTTGGCGCGCAGATGTAGGTCGTTCAGTTCGGCCACCTTGGCCTCGAGCTCGGCGAAGCGGGCGGCGTGTCCACCGAGGGCGCCGTCGACGTTGGCCGCGTCGGCCTCGACCGGCGATTGCTGCGGAGCTTGCGGGCTTTGATCTTCCGTATTCATGTTGTCATCAGGGCTTTGCGGTCGCGTTGCGTGGTAACAGACAGAACGAGTGCGTCTCATTTTGCTGCCGCTTGCTCAATCCAGCCGCATATAAAACGTCGATAGGTACTATCGGAAATCACAGGCGCGTGAGAGCCATTGATCATCGGCGCCGCGTTGCAAAAGGCCGACCTTAAGCCGGAGTCTCGTCGGACGCTTGGCTTCATTCGTGCCGCATTGACTGTGGACATCTTGGCGGTCGCCGGTCTGCTCGACGCCATCGCACTTCGGAACGGCAGTGGCGGCCCTTCCAAGGGCCATCGCTGGGTCGAGGGGCGTGTGACGTTAGAACCGTGACCAGCCGTCACCACCCGCCCCGGCCATTTCCACGACGCGATCAACGCCAGCCGCGGCTGGCTTGCTCGACGCCTCGACCTTGCGACCGGGCTGGACGGTACTCCTTGGGCGGTTCAATCCAAGTCGCGTGACGTCAGCGAACGTAGGAGCCGCGACGACAGGAGCCGCAGGAGCGATTCGCACGCCAGTATCACGTTCGCCGAGATTGAACGTGGCAACAGATTTCGCGAGCGCCTGAGCCTGTTGCTTCAAGCTCTCAGCAGCTGCCGCTGCCTCCTCGACCAACGCGGCGTTCTGCTGCGTGACCTGGTCCATCTGGCTAACCGCCTCGGCCACCTGCGCAACGCCCGTGCTCTGCTCGACGCTTGCGGCGCTGATCTCACCCATGATGTCAGCGACACGCTTGATGGAGCCGACCACTTCGGTCATCGTCGTGCCAGCCTGCTCGACGAGCACGGTGCCGTGTTCAACGCGTTCGACGCTGGCGTTGATCAAGCTCTTGATCTCCTTGGCCGCCTCGGCGGAACGCCCCGCCAGGTTCCGCACCTCGGAGGCCACGACCGCAAAGCCGCGCCCCTGCTCGCCTGCCCGCGCGGCTTCCACCGCGGCGTTCAGAGCCAGAATGTTGGTCTGGAACGCAATGCCGTCGATGACACCGATGATGTCGGCAATCTTCCTGCTGCTGTCGTTGATGCCTTTCATGGTCACGACCACCTGGTTGACCACTTCGCCGCCGCGGACGGCCATGCTGGCGGCGTTCATCGTGAGCTGGTTCGCCTGCCGTGCATTGTCGGCGTTCTGACCCACAGTCGAGCTGAGTTGCTCCATCGAGGCCGCCGTCTGCTCGAGCGCGCTTGCCTGTTCTTCCGTCCGCTGACTCAGATCCTGGTTGCCCTGGGCGATCTGAGCGCTGGCGGTGGCCACGCCTTCGGCATTGCCGCGGACGCCGCCCACGACGCGGACAAGACTACCTTGCATATCCTTCAAAGCAGACAGCAGCTGAGCCGTCTCGCTGCGGCCCGAGACGTCAATACGCGAAGTCAGGTCGCCAGCGGCCACCGTGCGAGCGATGTCCACCGCGCGCTGGATAGGCCGTGCGATGGAGCGGGTAATCCAGAGTCCCATGACAACGGCTGCCGTCAGCGCCATGGCGAGCGCGGTCCAAATGGTTACCTGAACACTCGAGCCCGCGGCTGAGGCATCACTCGTTGCAACTGTCATTTCCGAGCGTTCATGGGTAACGAATTGACCGACCGCGGTCAACAGAGCGTCCTGTACCGTACGGATGTCACCAAGCAAGAGCACCTTGGCATCGTCGACTCGGCCCTTGCGCACCAAGTCGTCGAACTGCTCCTGCAACGGCACAAACCGTGCGTTCAACTCCATCAACTGCGCCAACTCCGCCTTTCCCTGATCGGAGCGGACCGTCTGCTGGAGTTCGCTGAGCCGTTGGGCGATGGCCGCGCGAACTTCCGGCAGGCGCTTGAGCTCCTGCTCGCCCTTCGCGCCCGGACCGACGAGAGCGAAGTTGCGCATGACGCGCGCCGTGACATTGACCCCATCTTGGATGAGGTGGAGGCTTTCGATTTTCGGATAGTGGTTGCCGACCACGACGTGAAGCGAATCGACGACTGCCGCCACCTTGAACAGCGAGACGCCGCCCATGATGGCGATCAGGAGGGTCAGGATCCCGAACGCGAAGGCCAGCCGGGTCGAAATTTTCGTGTCATCGAGCTTCATGATGGGGATCAGTACCTGTAGGAGTAATGGATGAGACTCCGACTGCGTCCAGCCATCGCCTCAGCCTCGGCGCGGACTGCGTAAGGCTCACGTTCGTGCGGACTCGGAAAAGATGTCCGTCCCCAGTGATATCGGGATGACGCCTCCTCATCCAAAGACTCAGCAGTCGAGCAAGTCGACGGGCACAGTTCTTGGCGACTTTTGGCGAATCCGTGCGGATTTGAGGTGCAGATAGGGCGCACTTCTGCCTGCGTAGCATCTGCGGAGACGCCCTTCATCCGATTCAAGTTATCGGAGGGGCACAAACGGAGGGATCACAGTTGACCCGTCGCGACGCGCGCCACGCCAGTCTTGCGTCAAGCCACCCCGGAGTGGCCTACGTGTCGCGGCCAAACGACGTCTTTGCCAGACCGCGCGACAAATGCCACCCGATGGACAGAATGACCCTCTGGCAGTCGACTCGTTCGATCAGTATGCGCGGCGTTCTCAAGCATTCCTCCGACCATTGCGAGAGCCTCGCATCGAATCCTGTGCGGGGTCTCCGACTTTCGAGAAGAGCTGTCCTCCCGTGGCTGCGCCTGCGCATGCCCCGGGAGGACAGGCGGTACTGCCGCGACGCGAACCTGCTCGCGTGCCAACGTGCGCGTTCCATCCAAGTCCCGGTCTCCGGACCATCAGCCCAAAGAAAGCACTTCATGAAAGCAACTGCCTCGCTCATCGCACTGACCCTCGGCCTGATGGCGACATCCGCCGCCTTCGCCGCTGCCCCGGAAGCCGCCGCGTCCGCTCCCGCGGGTTCGACCGGCCTGTGCAAGGATGGCACCTACACGACGAATGCAACCAAGAAAGGCGCTTGCGCGGGCCACAAAGGTGTGAAGACCTGGATGGGCACCGACGCTGCCGCCTCCGCGGCGCCCGCGGACGCGATGGCTGCTCCCGCGACGGCCGCAACAGCTGCCAAGCCCGCCAAGACCACCGCGGCCGCTGCGTCAGCCGCGCCCGCAGCAGGTGGCGGCCCCGGCATGGTCTGGGTGAACTCGAGCTCCAAGGTTTATCACTGCTCGGGCACCAAGTACTACGGCACGACCAAGCAGGGCTCCTACATGACCGAAGCCGCGGCCAAGGCCGCCGGCAACCACGCGGACCACGGCAAGTCCTGCAGTTGAAGTGGCCCGGGCGGCGCGCGTCACGGCCGCCGCAGGGGCCGGCGCAAGACCAGGAGCGCCAGCTCCGATGAAATCAACCCCGCAGGCGCCACAACTGATCACCGGGGAATCATGGCGCCAGTGACACGGTGCGTCGTTGAGCTCGCGAAAACGTACTGGAAGCCGGTTCTCTGGAGCCGGACCTACTTCGTCACGTCATGCGGTGGCGCGTCTCTCGATGTCATCAAAGCCTACAGCAATGACCGCGCCCCAGGCAAGCGACAGGTGCGGTGCGTGAGTGTGTTGCCAAGTGGCTGACCTCGGGGCAGTCGCCTGCGATGGATGCACACAGCCCCAGCCACCATTCCAACATCTTCACCCGTCGACGGATCTATATCAGCACCTTGGCGCCCAGTTCGACGACCCTGTCGTCGGGAACCTTCAAGAAGTCCGCTGCCGACGCAGCATTGCGCTGCATGTTGGCAAAGAGGTTCTCGCGCCAGCGCGCCATCCCCTTCTTCTTCGAGGGAACAACGTTCGATCTCGATAGAAAGTAGGAGGTCATCATGGGATCGAGGGTCGCACCATACAGAGCCATTGCCTCCAGAGCATCAGGCAAGTCGATATCGTCTTTGAAGCCAAACTTCAGTGCCACTTCCCAACAGTTCTCAGCTATCTGATTGACCACCGCGCGTTCGCTCGGAGGAACGCGTGGGATCTCCTCGGAGGTCACGTTGACGAAGATGTTTTGATGGTGGAAAACATGGTTGTGCTTCAAGTTGTGCAACAGCGCTATTGGCGTGTGTTCCGGAACGCTGTTCATATACACGGCCGTCCCCTCGACCCGCACCGTCGAGCCAGCGATGACGTTGGAGACAAATCCCTTCAGTTCGACGGCGTCGCGAAACACGGCGTCAGCGAGCAGTTCTCGACCACGCTTCCACGTCACCATGACCGTGAAGACAGCGCCTCCAATGACAAGCGGGAACCATCCTCCGTCGATAATCTTCATGAGGTTCGATGAGAAAAATACCAGATCAATGAAGAAGAAGATCGTGGTGACAGAGAGCGAAAGCCAAAGGCTCATCTTCCACGCATAGTGCACGACGAAGAACGTCAGCAGTGTGGTGATCAGCATGGTTCCCGTGACCGCAATGCCATAGGCCGCACCAAGCGCCGAAGATGACTTGAAGCCAATAACTGCACCCAGTACGCCCAAAAATAGAGCGCGGTTGACTGCCGGCAAATAGATCTGGCCCACCTCGGAATCGGAGGTGTGAATGACCCGCATTCGAGGCAGATATCCCAGTTGAATCGCCTGCTTTGTCATGGAGAACGCGCCCGAAATTACGGCCTGGGACGCGATGACGGTCGACACTGTTGCCAAGACGACCATCGGGATGAGAGCCCAATCAGGAAACATGCGGAAGAAGGGACTCTCGAACGCCGCCGAGTTAGTCAGCAAGAGCGCTCCCTGCCCAAGGTAGTTCAGCGCCAGCGCCGGCAACACCAAGGCGAACCAAGACAGCCTGATCGGGCCCGCACCGAAGTGCCCCATGTCGGCATAGAGCGCCTCGGCTCCGGTCAGGGCGAGCACGACAGATCCGAGCGCCACAAAGGCCAACCAGACGTTGCCCGCCACAAAATCGATCGCCACCATCGGATCGAGAGCAACAAGGATCGCCGGGTTCCGCGCGATCTGGCTGACTCCAGCCACGGCAAGAACCAGAAACCAAACGGTCATGACCGGTCCGAACAAGCGGCCAATGCCCTCAGTTCCGAACCGCTGCAGCATAAACAGTGCGACGAGGATGGCGACTGTGATCTCGATGACGTACTGGCCGAGCGACGGTGCTACGAGCTTCAACCCCTCGACAGCAGATAACACTGAGATGGCGGGTGTAATGACGCCATCCCCATAGAAGAGCGCAGCACCGAAGACACCTGCGATGAGCAAAAGGTACTTCAGACGCGGGTTGCTCGATACTGAGGACGCCGCCAGCGACAACAATGCCATGATGCCGCCTTCGCCGTGATTGTTCGCGCGCATGATCAGGACGACGTACTTCAGCGTCACGACCACGACGAGCGACCACAGAATCATCGAGATCACGCCAACAACATGGTGTGCCGTGGGGCGCATTCCGCTCGTGGGGTCGAAGACCGTCTGCAGCGTGTAGAGCGGACTGGTGCCGATGTCGCCAAAGACGACCCCGAGCGCAGCTAGTGTCAGCCCCGTCACGCTGGAATGCTTCGATTTGTTGTTCGTTTCCAATATCAGACTCGATGTGTATTTTTCAGTAGACTTTTGACGCACTGGCTTCAATCTCGCTTGGCATCCAGCCTTCGATGTTGATATCGCGGCGACAGCTAAATGGATCGCAAACATGACAAATCCGCCTTCTCGCGGCCTTGCCTGCTGTCGATCGAAGGCCTGCTGGTCCGGCAGCTTGCGGAACCTCGACCCTCATGCACCGGACCTGAGACCGCCATCAACAACGAGCGAACCGCCAGTGCTGTTTAGCTCGAAGGCCGGGACACCCCTTCCGTGGGTCACCAAGCCACCATCAATTTCGATCGCATCGACAGCACCGCCGGGCTTGATGCTCAGCCCAATGGCCAACAGCTTCATCACGACTCTCTTGACCAGGGACTCGCCCGTGCCACCAAATGTCTCGATGCCGCGATGAACAACGAGTCTTCCAACGGGTCTGCTGATCTGCACGCCAACCGCACCGTCGGCGTGGGTCGTGATGCTGTCGAATTCGGCGGAGCCGACGGTGCCGCCATAGACGTTGAAGCCCCGCGCTCCTTGACCGAAGGTTTCGATCGGGGCAAGCACCCTCAGTTCGTTGATGCTGCCGAAGTTGACAAAGCCGATGCCACTCGGCCCCAAAGAGGCGAGCTTTCCATCAGCCGTCCAACGGTCCACTACGCCCCAGTTGTCCAGCACCATGTCGTTGACGCCGTGGGTGACGACGGGCTCGCTGTTGTGCACCAGGTCGATATGTGCTCCGTAGCCAGCAAAGACACCCCCGGTGATCTGGTCGGGTGTGCCCGGTGCGATGCCACCATCGCTAAAGATGGCGCCCGTCTCGAGAAGCGGTGCGATGGGTCGACCCGCGGCGTCGCCGCCGCCACTGACGAAGATGCCGCTGCCGCTCACAGGCGCTCCGGGACGACCGGCGGACAAGCCGGCCAAGTTCGCGCTGAGGACGCAAGTCTTGTCTGATTGCATGTTCCATAGCGTGAACGCCCCCTGCAAGACCGAAACGCCATAGCCTCGGGGCATGTCCGTACGGGCGCTGGCATCAGCCGAGACGATGTCCAACCCGTCGATCTCGACGTGACCCGCTCGTACCTCGTCGCGCGCGAGAATTTGCACCTGGCCAGTGGTGGTCACGCTGGCAATCGTGATTCGGCCAAGACTCGACACGCCATAGTCGTTGAAGATGGCACGCTGGGCATCAGACGCGTGTAGGGCCACTCCTCGCACCGTGTTGTCCGCGCTGATCTGCAGCCCATCCTTGCCCGCAGCAAAGCAGATGGCGGCGCTGGCGTCCTCTCCTGACAGCGATTGGCCCGGCGCCAAGCGGGAGGTGGGTGCGTTCAACAGTTGGCCGCGCACGACGATTGACCGAACCGTCGGATTGCCCGCTGCTCTCGTCCACTCTTCGATGTTCGTCACAACCTGTCCGTTTGCAACAGGCACAGCGGGGGTGCTCATGGTGAGTCGATCCTTCCTCAGCGTGTACTGGTTGAATTTCCTACTCCTGCCTCGGTCGCAGTCGAGAGCCGCGACTCACCGTATCCGGGCCGCCTCAGGCCACTGAGGTACCCAAGCCCTGCCACGGCTCGCGCATAGCATCCTCTACCGACCAAGCGCTCGCCGAAGTGCGTGCAGGAGCCTGCCCATCCAAGTCAAGGGCGCCATCGAAGGTAGTGGCTTGGGCTTGTGCAGTCGCCTTCCTCGGCCTAAGCCCGTATTGAACGACAACTTGCGCATACGTCTATTGGAGCGAAAGAGGTCGCGCCAGTCCATGCTGGTAGTGCTGGTAGGGAGGCTTCCTTGCTGCACAAGGCGAACATGGCGCCGGCTCGTGGCGGCGACACGATCTATAGACTTCCGAGCGATCTTCTCCTCTGCATCGCGCATTCCATCGCACTCCAGCAAGAGGCACGAGAACCTATCGCCAGCAACAGGTAGTGGCGCCGCCTGCCTCGTCGATGGATAGGCGCCAGTCCTGCCTACCAATCTGTGTGCAACGGTCGTCTCGCAATTCCCGCGTGGCAGCGTGAGGCCTTCCTGTCACATTGTGAACAATGACGTTCAGCCAGCACAGCGATCTATGGGCACAGTTGGAGCCGATGCGCAGGAGCACAGCTGAAGCTCAAGCCCCCTATCACGTGCCGGAACGCGAGTAGACCGCTCCGTCGCTCGTTCATGGTCTCGGTCAACGCGAGGCATGCAGATGCCTCAGTCGCTCAGGAGCTCAAGTCCCGCAAGTCCTATCGGCAGAAGGAGGCTGACGAGCGCGAGGCAGCACGCAAGGTCGAACGCGCCGCGCGCAAGACTTCATCGCGCGCTCGCAAGGGAGCGTCATGAAGCCACATCCGACGAACACTCCGTCGGCGTCGTTCACGGTGCCAGGCTACTGGTCGCCCGACCAGGCACTGGCCGTGTTCGAGGCCCTGCAGGTCTTCCGTGAGGCACTCTGGGCCGTCTGCCGGCAGCAGGCTCGGCAGGCCTGGCGTGAGCAGCTCGTCCACCACAGCGGGCCACCGGATTTCGATCCTGACCAGCCGTTCTGATCGCGAATTTCGGCGTTGGTGACCGAACAGGTGGGCCGTGCGACCATCGCGTTCGGCCGCACTTGGTCGCCGACGTTGCCGAAACAGGAGCCCAGCCGCTACGGCTCTTGTCGGCCAGGTGCTGACGTTCACGACCGGCGCTTGCGAGTAGGCAAATATGTTGAAGATCCTGAAGATTGTCGCCCACGCGGTGGCCCACGTGAAGCAGAAGCACGCCTGACTACGGCGCTGCCCCCTCCTTCTTCACGAGGAAGTCGCCCACGCGTTCGCCCGGCGTCACGATCCAGCCCTTGTTCAGCGTCAGGCGCCAGCCCCGGCCCTGCATGTGGTCCGCAGCGGAGCCCGCGGCCTCCACGGCCGCCACCGTCATTGCCTTGTCCAGCAACGCGCCCTGCTCCACCGAGAGCACGCCCCACTCGGCGCTGAGCCTCATTGTCGGATAGACGACCGCGTCCGCGCCAAGCGCCTCCAGGGTCTGCGGATTGAACTGGTAGCTCGCGTGGAAACCGGCCAGCGGCAGGCGCAGCACGGGCCCGTCGACCAGCCGCGCCTTCAACTCCACCAGGTGCGCCTGCTTCGCCTGCTCGCGCGCCAGTTCGCGCGGACGTAGGTGGTGTCGTAGTCGGCCTCTCGCGCCTTCACGGTGGCGGCCGAAGGCTCCGGCAACTTCAACTCGGCCTGAAGCATCTGGTCGAGGCCCGGCGGGTTCGCGCTCTTCATCGCCGACGCCAATTGCTCGCGCCAGGCAGGGTTGGCCTGGTCAAGCATGAGGCCCCAGGCCGGCCCGGTGGCATACGCGAACGAACGGACGAAAGTGGGCGCCTGCACGAAGGTTTCGAGATCGCGCAAGGCATAGGCGATGCGCTGCTGCGACGTCGGCAGTCCGACGCGCACGCCGGTGTATTCGGCCACGCCCTCGTTGAGTTCGAGTGCCCGCTCCTCGACCTGGGCGTCGGGAAAAAGCCGGTAGCGTTCGTGGCGGAACAGCAGCGCGTCGGAGACCGCCGCCTTGCGCGCCCCCGCGTCCGGCGCAGACAACGCGCGCGCCAGCGCATGCCATTCGAGCTGCAGCAGGATGCGGCCTTCCAGCGTGTCGAGGTGCAGGTTGCCGCCGTCGCGCTGCAGCATGCCCAGCTCGATCTGCGCCCGGTGGAACAGCTC
>FSWB01000119.1_pt1 | contig 9899 bp, 11 predicted proteins | sample 1637871 | NCBI WGS metagenome assembly FSWB01 (sample SAMEA3914789, study PRJEB12502) | metagenome | biome: forest; material: soil | place: Canada | collected 2011-07-03 | depth 0.3 m
GCGGGCGTCAGTCGGCTTGCTCGTTGACGTGTTAGTAGCCACAAGCCAGGAGTCGCACCAAAACGAACCGGGCGAGATCAGCAGCCGTCGGTGTCTTCGTGAGTTCGGAGTTTGACAGGCCACTGAAGCGCACTGAAAGCGCTCAATGGCGATGCCGTCATCGCATCAGACGATTGTGTCATCACCGGTGAGTCGGCGCGCTTGAATTACGCATCCTCTGGGCCGTCCCCGAAGCGTCTATGGACGCGTCAGTCACTCAGTCAGGTCAAACTGCTGGAGCAGCCACGTTCGAAATGTGACCATGTACGGCGTCTCCGGCTTGTGACTCGGCGTCACCAAGTAGTAGGTATAGTCGCCCATATCGATCGATTCCTTGAACGGCGTGACCAGGACGCCGCTGGCCAGGTCTCTTTCCACGAGAAACAGCTGTGCCATTGCGAGCCCTTGTCCCTCCGCGGCTGCCGCGTAGGCCATCGCGGAACTCTGATAGGTCATCCCCCCACGTGCGTCGATGGCGCCTGAAACTCCGACCGACTCGAGCCAGCGAGCCCAGTCGTCGGGTCGGGCGATCGAGTGGAGTAGCGTGTGGCCTCTCAAGTCCAACGGGTTGGATAGCGGCGGACCGGATCGCACCAGGCTCGGACTTGCCACGGGGGTCAAGATGTTGGAGACAAGTCGATGGCTTTTAGCACCCGGCCAGTTACCGTTGCCAAGCCGAATGGCTGCGTCCAAGTCATCCTTCTTGAAATCCACCTCATCGAGAGAAGCCGTCAAGAGAATTTCGATGTCGGGATGCGCTGCATGAAATCCAGAAAGCCGGGGAATCATCCAACGCATGGCGAACGTCGTGTATGCACGCACCTTGAGCTGGCGATGCTGTGAGCGCTTCGTCAATTGCTGCGTTGCACCACGAATAGCATCAATCGCGCGAGTGACAGAACGAAAGTAGTCGTCTCCCTCAGGGGTGAGCGAGATTTGTCGGTGCGTTCGGCTGAACAACTCCGCGTTCAAGAGTTCTTCGAGAAGTTTGATCTGCCGACTCACGGCCCCGGGAGTGACGTGCAGTTCTTCAGCAGCCACGGTGATGCTCATGTGACGTGCCGCAGATTCGAACGCACGCAGTGCGTTCAAGGGAGGTAGTCTGTCCATCGCTTCATTGTGGTTCGGTTGAGAAAACATCACACGTTGGTGACGATTAAATCGATCGTCTTTCAGGGCTCCTATAGCTAGGATCGCCGAGCACACTTGAAAAGCGGTGCGTCCTGCAGCGCCGCTCGAGTCGACGTGGAGAAATGAAATGCTGACCGACGTACAGTCGAAGGCGACACGCGCCGGTGGATGGATCAAGGCGGGAACGCGTCGATTTACCTTCAGACTGAAATCTCTATTCGAGGTCGTGCTCTCCAACTGCGATGGCATCATCGTCGCAGGCGATGGCTCCTTCATCGTGTGCTCATCGCCACCTCCACTGAGGCAGCGTGAGATACGCGGATCAGGCGCCGTGGAACGCGTTGCAGACGAGCGCCTCCTTTCGGATGGTGATGGAACAGTCGCGAGTTCTGGACTAGGATCTCCGAGGGACTTCTGAGCCGCCGAAAGGCGTCCGCATCTTCCGGACGCTCGTCACGAGACTTTCTGGAATTCCATCGGTACGGTCGTTGCCTAGGGTGCCCTCGCGGGAGCGAGACGCCGAGATGGCCTTCGAGCACAGGCCCAGGAGAGGGATGCGCGCCCGGCGCTTCCGGGCATCGCGAGGAGGAGAATGATGGCTCTCTATCAAGACACAAAGAACGTGACGCAGAAGGCCCTGCCACTGTTTACCACGATCTACGACCCCGGCACGCCGGCGCCATACGCAGGCATCTACATATGTGCGGAGTGCTCTCACGAGATTGGGATCGCGCAGGGGCACAGACTCCCGCCGGAGACCCATCCGCGCCATCCTGTGGGCAAAGACATTCGTTGGCAGGTTCTGGTCGTTGCCCAACATAACGTGGCTCCCTGAGAGGGTGTTCAACTGAAACGGATCTCCCGAAATGCCGCCTTGGCTTATCGGGAATCCGCGTCGACCTGCGCTGTTGCCGGGGGCGTCTCTTGGGAGTAACCGTTCGGGTTCAGTAGAAATCTACTCCATCGAGTCTGTTCGGCTTCGTTCGATCAGGCTCAGTCAATCGCCTTGGACATGTCCTCGACGACCTTCTTGGCGTCGCCGAACACCATCATCGTCTTGTCCATGTAGAACAGCTCGTTGTCCAGCCCAGCGTAGCCGGCAGCCATAGAGCGCTTGTTGACGATGACAGTCTTGGCCTTGTACGCCTCGAGAATTGGCATGCCGAAGATCGGACTGCCTTTGGTGTGGGCAGCCGGATTCACGACGTCGTTGGCACCAAGGATGATTGCCACGTCGACCTGGCCAAATTCACCGTTGATGTCGTCCATCTCGAACACCTGGTCGTACGGAACCTCGGCCTCAGCGAGCAGCACGTTCATGTGACCTGGCATGCGACCGGCCACAGGGTGGATTGCGTACTTAACAGTAATTCCCTTCTCCGTGAGCTTCAGCGCCAGTTCCTTGACGGCGTGCTGTGCGCGTGCAACGGCCAGCCCGTAGCCCGGGACGATGACGACGCTCTCCGCATTGCCAAGCAAGAAGGCGGCGTCATCGGCGCTACCGCTCTTGACGGGGCGCACTTCTGCCCTCGCGGAGGAAGTGGATGCCGTCTCGCCTCCGAATCCGCCCAGGATCACGTTGAAGAACGAGCGATTCATGGCCTTGCACATGATGTAGCTGAGGATCGCTCCGGAACTCCCGACCAGTGAGCCCGCGATGATGAGCATCGCGTTGTTCAGCGAGAAGCCAATCCCTGCCGCGGCCCACCCTGAGTAGCTGTTGAGCATCGAGACCACGACGGGCATGTCCGCACCGCCGATGGGAATGATGATGAGCACACCAAGCACCAGAGAAAGGGCAACGACGAGCTCGAAGGCAATCGAACTTTGCGTAACCACGAAGGCGCCCACAGAGACGGCCAATGCGACACCTAGAAGGGCGTTCAGGAGGTGCTGCCCTGCGAACTGAACCGGAGCGCCGCGGAAGAGCCGGAACTTGTACTTCCCGCTAAGCTTGCCGAACGCGATCACGGAGCCACTGAAGGTGATCGCACCGATAGCGGCACCCAGCGCCAGCTCAAGTCGATTTCCGCCGGGGATGGGGTCGCCCTTTGGCGCGATAGCGAACGCGTGAGGCTCGGCTACTGCCGATATCGCGATGAAAACCGCCGCAAGACCGATCATGCTGTGCATGAACGCGACGAGCTCGGGCATCTTGGTCATCTCGACACGCTCGGCCATCGTTGCGCCCACGGTGCCCCCGACGACGAGCCCCAGCAGTACCCAAGCCAATCCTGCGGCATGGCCACCCGCGAGCTTGTAGATCAAGGCGGCCGTCGTCGCGACTGCAACCCCCATACCGACCATCCCAAAGATGCTGCCTCTTATGGACGTGGTGGGATGGCTCAGACCCTTCAGCGACTGAATGAAGCAGACGCTGGCGATCAAGTAGAGGAGCGTAACAAGGTCGAGACTCATTTACTTGGTCTCCGCCTTGGGAGCTGGGATGGCTCGTTCCTTCTTGCGAAACATCTCCAGCATTCGCCGAGTGACGAGAAATCCGCCGAAGACGTTTACCGATGCCAGGGCAACCGCCAAGACACCGAAGCTTCTGGCGAACAGGCCCTCGGTGAGGCCGGCCGCCAACATCGCACCCACGATCACGATCGCGGAGATGGCGTTTGTGACTGCCATCAGGGGGGTATGCAACGCCGGCGTGACGGTCCAGACGACGTGATATCCGACGTAGATGGCCAGCGTGAAGATGATGAGGTTCGTCAGGGTATGAGAAACGATTTCCATGGATTTCTTTCGAATCGAAGCCGGAGGGTCACTGTTTGCGAGTGATCTCGCCGGAGCGCGTCACAAGACATGCGGACACAATGTCGTCGTCGGTGGGGATGCTGAGGCTGCCGCCCTTGGCGGTTAGCAGCTTGAGAAAGTCGAGGACATTTCGGGCATAGAGCGCTGACGCGTCGGCGGCGACGAGGGAGGGGAGGTTGGTCTCACCCACCAAAATCACGCCATGCTTGACCACCGTGCGGTCCGGCTCGCTGAGCGCACAATTGCCGCCGTTGACGCCGTTGCTTGCAGACGGACCTTTTCCGGCTGCCAGGTCAACGATCACCGAGCCGGCCTTCATCGACTTGACCATCTCCTCCGTGACCAGTGTGGGAGCCAAACGCCCTGGGATCAGCGCCGTGGTGATCACGATGTCAGCAGCCGCGACTCGCTTGGCCACCTCGACGCGCTGCCGTTCCAGCCAGCTCGCCGGCATCGGCTTGGCGTACCCACCCACACCCTCCGAGGCGACCCGCTCTTCCTCGGTTTCGTAGGCCACGTCGATGAACTTCGCACCCAGCGATTCGACCTGCTCTTTCACGGTGGGCCGCACGTCCGAGGCTTCGATGACCGCGCCCAGGCGCTTCGCCGTGGCGATCGCTTGCAGCCCCGCCACTCCAACGCCTAAGACGACCACGCGAGCAGCTTTTACCGTGCCTGCGGCGGTCATGAGCATCGGGAAGAAGCGCTGGTATCTCTCAGCCGCCAGCATCACGGCTTTATAGCCAGCCACATTGGCTTGAGAGCTGAGGACATCCATGCTCTGCGCGCGCGAAGTCCGCGGCGCCGCCTCCAAGGCAAAGCTCGTCAGACCGGCTGCCGACAGCGTGGCCAGCGTCTCGGCAGAGTACGGGTCGAGCATTCCGATCAGCACGGCGCCCAGCTTCATCTGGGTCAACTCATCGGGCGAGGGCGCTCGGACTTTCAACACGACGGCGCTGCCAAGCGCGTCGGCTTGGGCGACTAGCGACGCGCCGGCGGCTTGGTAAGCGGCGTCTGTCACGGAGGCCAGTTCACCAGCACCTGCCGCTATCCTGACTTCATGGCCTTGCGCCAGCAACTTCTTCACCGTCTCAGGCGTGACGGCAACCCGACCTTCGCCAGGGTACGTCTCTCGGGGTACGCCAATTTGCATTTCGTTCTGTGCCGCCTCGCGGCAGACCTTGGGTAATCGACGTCGTGGAGCGAGCTTCACGCGCAACGCCGGTGGTTGTTCTTGGCTGTCTACGTCCCGAGCGCATCAGCGGAAGCACTCCGAGAGAGCCCGTGACCAGGCCAGGGTGGGTCGTCAACGCTTGCTTGACGGGGAGATCTGCTGCCTCGCGTCATGACAGACCCAGGATCAGCCCTTCTCCCAAACGCGGCCGCTTGGCCGGTGCCGGGCAGAGCGTCTGTGATGAGAGCGACGTTGTCTTTCATGTGATGTCCTATCTCGTACGGCAGCGTTTGCTCGCAAGGGCTTCGCATCAACATTAGGCGGCAGGTGGACGTACATAGTACATGGGCGATCGGCTTCTGGCACTAGTTGGAAAATGCCCACACTCGAGCCGCCGGTATATCCCGAAGGCTGTCGTCTGGTGGCTGTCGTAGTCAGCGGGCGACCGATCGGGGCGGGCCTATTGCGCGAAGCGCGGTTCAGTCGTGCGAAGTGGGCCGGTTGTTGAGCGAGCTGGCCTCCTCCCAAGCTATTAGCAGACGCACCTTGTGATGGTGGCCGGCCGAGCCGAGCCCTGCGAGACCAGGCAAAGCAGTGGACGTCAGCGCTTGGCGAAGGAGTGCATCCTGCAGCGCTTGGCCGTGTGCGTGGAGCGATGTCCCTTGGTTTGACACAAAAACTATGTACGACTATATTGATGTCCATGGGCAAGCTGAGCAATAGAGAGAAGCTCCTCCTGGAGGGCTTACGCGTGGTTCATCATCACGGATTGTCCGGCGCTAGTGTTCGCGACATCACGGCTGCTGCTGGTGTTCCCCTGGGGTCGTTCACCAACCACTTCGCTTCCAAGGATGCGTTCGGGCTCGAGGTGATTGACCTCTACAGAAACCGATCGGAAGCAGAGGTTCGGGCGACGTTGCGCAATGACCAGTTGCCGCCGCTGAAGAGACTGTCTGCCTACATCGACGCCGCACGCGATTTCCTCGACGAGAATGAAATGCGTGATGGTTGCCTCTGCGGGAACATTGGCGCAGAGGCAAATGTGCACAGCGAAGAGATCGTCGCTCGTGTAGCGCGGGTGTTCGCTGACGACGAGAGTTCCATCGCCTATTGCCTGAGTGCAGCGGTGAAGGCGGGCGAGCTGCCGCAAAGCACCGACGTCGAAGACCTCGCCGGGCTCATCTTGTCTTCGCTTCAGGGCGCGTTCCTGGTCGCGAAGGTTCGGAGAAGCTCAGAGCCGGTAAATCGATTTAAGCGCGTGCTTTTTACACAGCTCGGAGTTGGGCAGCCAGAGGTCGCCTAGTCACGAGATGTCCCCTGTCTCGGCACTGTGACTGTTGCTACCAAGCCGGCGTGAGTACGACTTCACGGCCAGTGTTAGGTTCCCGTTCTGACGATAGCTCTTGGGGCGGTTGTCAGCTGAACATGGCTCGTCGGGATGGCTCGGCAAACCATCGGATCGCGAAGTCGACGAACACTCGAGTGCGCATCGGAAGGTGCCGCTGTCCCGGATAGACGATATAGAGGGGCAAAGCGACCGTTTCCCAGTCTTCGCACAAGACGGCGAGTCTTCCAGCGACGATGTCGGCCTCCACCATGTAGCGCGGTAGGCGACCCACGCCCGCACCCAGCAGTGCGAAACGGTGTATCCCCTGCTGTGTGTTTGCCTTCACCGGACCGCTGACCATCACTTTAATGTGCTCTCCTTTGCGCGAGAACATCCAGCGTGGTTCATCCCTGAAATGGTAGTTCACCAGGCAGGGTAGTTGGGCCAGATCGGGAGGCGCGATGACCGGTGGATGCGCCTCGATGAGAGATGGGGTTGCCACGACGGCCTCCCGCACTACTCCAAGCGAGCGCGCGACGAAGTTGCTCTCCAGAGAATTGGTCAAACGGATAGCCACATCGAAGCCATCGCTGATGAGGTCGCGGTGTACGGAACTCATATCGACTACGGGCTCAACATTTGGATGCTGCTGCCTGAACGCGAGAATCATCTCCGGCAAGGCCGTCTCGCCCAACGAGGTGGGAACAGTGATCTGTATTCGGCCCGCTACTTCTGAGCGTGAGGCTGAGACGACATCCGCTGCGGCGAGCAGCGTTTCGTGGACCTGCTTGGCGTAGCCGCGATAGACGTGACCTGCCTCGGTCAGCGTGATCTGCCTCGTAGTGCGATGCACTAGTTGTACGCCGAGATAGCTTTCCAGCAGCCCCAACTGCGTGCTGACATGAGCCTTCGAGCAGCCCAGACGCGCGGCGGCACGGGTGAAGCTACCTTCTTCCGCGACCGCGTCGAAGATGAGCACGCGATCGGCTTGACCCAGCATCGTTCTCATATGAAAACAGAGTGTCCTGAAACGCGAGATTGTCTACAGGTGGAGGGCATCCCACACTCCTTGCAGTCGTGCCAATAGTGGCCGACAGTGACTTTGGAGATTGGAATGCGGATTTTGGTTGTAGGCGCGAGTGGCGCCATTGGCAGTGCGATTGATCAGGAATTGAAGGGAAGGCACGAGATCATCCGCGCTTCCCGCAAGGGTGGCGATGTGCGCATCGACATCACGAACGAGGCAAGCATCCAGCAAGCGTTCAAGAAGATCGGGGCCGTGGACGCGGTCGTGGCGGCCGCCGGAGAGTTGCATTTCGGGCCCTTGTTCGAGATGACCACCGACCAATTGCACTTCAGCATCAACGCAAAGTTGCTGGGCCAGGTCAACCTTGCCCGTCACGCCGCCGAATATCTCACGGATGGTGGCTCGGTAACGTTGGTCAGCGGCATCATCGGAGAGCATCCGGTGGTCGGTGGCGTCACTGCTGCGCTGGTCAACACTGCGCTGCATGGTTTCGTCCTCGGCGCGTCGATGGAAATGCCGCGCGGCATTCGTATCAATGTCGTGAGTGCCGGTATCGTCGCTGAGACGAAAGACAAATACGCACCGCTCTTTAACGGCTTCGAGCCGGTCACCGCGCGCAGAGTGGCAGTGGCTTACGTTCGCAGCGTTGAAGGCGGCCAGACGGGCCAAGTCTACCGGGTCTACTGAGCGCTTTCTGCCGGGGGTCTTCGGGTGTCACTGACGTCCGAGTTCGCCTCGGCATTCATTGCGCCGGGCTGTGCTCACCGCCCTGGCCGGCAACTTAATGACTCCCTCCGGGCACCAGCCTCAGTCGAGTGCGCTGCGGCTCGTTTCCGGCATGCGCAGGTAGACCACGCAGCTGATCAAGCAGACGGCCGCTACGTAGACCCAAAGCAGGTTGTCGATGCCCGCTTTCGTAAACGCGGTGACGATGTACGGCGCCGTGCCGCCGAATAGCGTCACAGCGATGGCGTACGGAAAGGAGACACCGGTTGCCCGAACTTCTGCCGGGAACTGCTCCGCCATGGCGCAGGCGACCACGCCGGCGAATAGGCTGGCTAGTGCCATCCCGATGGTGACGACTGCAGTGTCGACCCAGAAATCGTTAGATAGCGCTGCGAGGCCAGGACCCACGAAGACAGCAGAGCCGAGAGCGAAGGCGATGAGCACAGGCCGGCGCCCGACACGGTCCGACAGCGCACCGGCCAGCGGAACCAGGACCAGCGACACCGCTATCGAGATCAGGCTGGCCGTGAACGCGTCTTTCAGAGGCAGACCTGTCTTCACGTGGACGTAGGTCGGGAAATGAACAAGCCAGAGGTAGCTGATCAGGTTGCCCGCCATGGCGATGCCGATGACCCGAAGCGCGGCGCGGGGATGCTTCTGGAACACCTCCAGCAATGGGCGGCGGTTCGAAGTCCCCTTGGCCGCGACAGCCTGGAATGACGCGGTCTCGCTGACCACGAGGCGCAGCCACAAAACGACGAGGCCTAGCAGACCAGCGATGCCGAAGCCGAGGCGCCATCCCCACGCGGCCATTTCGACGGACGACAGCTGCGAGGTGAGCGCGAAGCCGATCAGCGAGGCGACAAGCACGCCGGCGTTGACTGCTGCGTGCTGAAACGATCCCGAGAAACCTCGGCGATCGCTGCGCCCTGTCTCGACAAGAAAGGTCGAACCCGAGCCGAACTCCCCGCCTGCCGAGAAGCCTTGCAGCAGCCGCGCGAAGATAAGGATCAGTGGGGCGCCTCGGCCCAAGGTCTCGTAGCCGGGGCAGATGGCGATCAGTATCGACGAGCCTGCCATCAGCGTGATGGATAGCGTGAGCGCCTTTTTGCGGCCGTGGCGATCGCTGTAGGCGCCGAGTACCGCGCCGCCGATCGGACGCGTCACGAAACCGATGGCAAAGACGCCGAAGGTGGCGAGCAGGCTGGTCGTCGGATCATTGGACGGGAAGAAATGCGGCGAGAACAGCGATGCGAAGGCCGCGTAGATGGCCCAGTCCGCATATTCGACGACAGTGCCGAGCGTCGCGGCAGTCATGGCCAGGCCGCGTGAGGTGTGCTTGGCCGGTCGCGGCGCGGCGTCGGAGGTGGGTATGGAGACGGTCGCGTCTACGGAAGGGTCGACGGAAAGAATGCGCTGCATGGTGTTGTCTCTGTAGTCGCCGTTGTCGGCCCACGGCATTCGTGGCCGTCGGCCGGGCGCGAGGCTCTTGCTATGCCTCATCTGTGAGAAGACAGTTTTGTGCGCGCGACGCTGTCCTGCAATCGATATTTCCGCCGGCCCCGCGTGAGTTCTAGACAAGCGAACGTCTCGCGGAGGACGTGCGGGGTATCCGCAAGGTGGCTTGTTCGAATTGATCCGGCGGCGCTGGCCGGGAGGCGCCTCAGTTCACACGCCTTCCGCGAGAGGCGGTACGAGGGGACCCACGGCCC
>FSWB01000028.1_pt1 | contig 9862 bp, 7 predicted proteins | sample 1637871 | NCBI WGS metagenome assembly FSWB01 (sample SAMEA3914789, study PRJEB12502) | metagenome | biome: forest; material: soil | place: Canada | collected 2011-07-03 | depth 0.3 m
ACAACCCGGCCACCGGCGAGACCTTCACGCTGACGATGAAGGAAGTGACGCTGCGCTCGGCCGCCGGCGCCAACGCGCCCGCGGGCGCCGCGCCCACGCTCGTCACGCGCCCGTGCGCGGTGGGCTTCTCCGGCAACTACCCGCGCGCCCTCGACGGCCTCGCGCGCCTGCTGTCGCTCGACATGCGCGTGATCGACCCGGCCTGGATCGGCATGAAGCTGCGCAAGCTGCTCAACGTCGGCGAACCGCTGGGCCACTTCATGGCGCCGCTGCCCGGCCAGAAGCGCCAGCAGGTATGGCCGTCGACCATCGCCTACGTCGCGCGGCTGATGATCCATCGCTACGCCATGCTGGGCGTGCTCGACGAAGAGGGCTTCCCGCTCGGCGCGATGGGCCTGCTCGAATCGCCGGCCCCGCGGGCCACGGGACAGCTCGCTCCGCAGGCCGGCAAGCCGTGCCCGGAGTGCGGCAATGCCACGATGATCCACAAGGACGGGTGCGACTTCTGTACGTCGTGCGGGTATGTGGGGGCGTGCGGCTGAGGTGGGCCGGGCGCGGGCCCTCACGAGATGGCTGCTTTGCGGCGACCTGAACTGACGCTATCGACCCATCAGCGACATTCGGAACCTCAGATTCGTCGCCCTGGAGCCGACCTTCGATACGGCCTCGATCGATGCGCCTCGGCGTTGAAGTAATCCCGCCCAACTAAGTGGGCGAATGTCCATCGGAGGCAACGCGTCCGGGGCCGCGGGCACTTGACTTAAAGTGCACTTCAACTTGCAAAATGCGAGGACTTCTACAGTTTTGACACGGGGCCACCAATGCAATCGTCATACGTCGAACACGCAAACGTAACCGTCCGGGATCTCGGCGAAGTCACAAATCTTCTTCTGAGCGCACTCCCGGATTGGCGCGTGCGCGGCGAGGGCAGTAGCGCGTGGTTTGGCAAGCAAATACGCTGGCTGCACGTTGGTACGGACAGTAGCTATGTCGCTTTGCAGGACGGGGGCGAAGGCGATTATCCCAACTGGAAGGGCTCCTCTGTAGGGATGACGCACCTCGGAATCGTAGTTCCCTCTGTCGAACAGGTTTTACTGCGGCTTGCCGCCATCGGATACGAAGTTGACCACTGGGGTGGTGCGCACCCGTTCCGCAAGAGTGCATACGTTCTTGCACGAGAAGGACTGCAGTTCGAGTTTGTCGAGTACCTCGCGGCCGATCCGGAAAAGCGAAACGACTACTTGCGCTAGTCGCCGCGCGAACATTTGAGGAGATGCGCCGACCCAAGGCAGTCAGTGGCGACCGACCGCTGTTGGCCGGGCCGAGCCGGTCGTCGGGGCTGCCATATGCGGCAACCACCACTGACGACGGTCAGTGATTGTCACTGCGAGCGATCTCAAGCAGATTGCGTATTTCTTCTGGATAGTCTCTCAGGTTGCGATGGTGCCAATACATCACTAGGAAACTGACGGCGGCCGTCAGCAAGCCGAAAATCGCGATGGAGCCGTAGATAGACAATCCCAGGCGCGTCATTCCCGTATACAGCGCGCCCAGCCCCAGGATCGCTGCCTGCTCGTTGAAGTTCTGCACAGCAATCGATCGGCCGGAGCCCATCAGGTTTTGGCCGCGATGCTGAAGCAGCGCGTTCATCGGAACCATCAGGTAACCACCGAGAGCTCCGAGCACGATCAGGAGTGGCACGGCAGTCGTCGCGCCGTGGATCGCGTTCATCGCCGTAACCAGAAGGCCCATGAAGGCGCACAGCACGATGAGGTGAACGGCGCGATCCAGCCTCATGGACATTGACGCTACCACCGCGCCCGCCGCCGTACCGACCGTGACGACTCCCACGAGTGCCGAAGCGCTGGTCGTTGAATACCCCAGTGCCACGCCAGCCCATGCCAGCACCACGTACTGCAGGTTCTTCGAGACGCCCCAGAACAGGGTCGTCGTGGCGAGAGATATCTGACCCAGCTTGTCGTCCCACAGCCGCGCGTTGCACTGACTGAAGTCACGCAACAGGTCAGGGAGATGCCCTGGCCACGCGGCCATCTCAACGCCGGTGCGGCGAATGCGCAGGTTAAACAGGGCGGCCACTACGTACAGCACGGCGATGCAGGCGATGGCTGCACGAGCCGGCGTGTCGATTCCCAAATCGAACCATGGCACATGTACGCCTAGCAACACCGGCGAGAACTTCGGTCCGACCAATTGCCCGCCCAGGAGAAGTCCCAGGATGATGGACATGATGGTCAAGCCCTCACACCAGCCATTAGCCTTCACCAACTGGGACGTGGGCAGCAGTTCAGTCAAGATCCCGTACTTGGCGGGCGAGTAGGCGGCAGCGCCGAGACCAACGATCGCGTATGAGATTAACGGATGTCCGGCAAACAGCATCAGCAGGCAACCGAGCACCTTGACGCCGTTCGAGTACAACATCACCCTGCCTTTTGGCAGCGCATCGGCCAGAGCGCCCACGATGGGCGCGAGTACGACGTAGAACAGCGCGAACATGGGCACGAGCGCCGCGCGCTGCCACTCTGCCGAGCCTCCAGATTTCATCAACTCGATCGCCGGAACGAAGAGCGCGCTGTCAGCCAACGAACTGAAGAACTGCGCTGACATGATGTTGTAAAAGCCTTTTTTCATTCGCTATGTATCGTCGGCGTCGAAGCCCCCTCGAAGGCACGCGCTCGGGAAATCTCTTCAAAGAACCAGCCGTTTTATAGCATGCAGGCATTGGAGCTTTGGCGGCACAGGGCTAACGCAATTCAACAGATGTCAAGGGGTAATCGAAGTTCCGAAGGCGCCGCACCGCCCCGGGGCCTCGGGGTGCCGCCTCCTGATTTGCGACGCCGAATTGCGGACGGTCGCGAAGGACAGCTACTGGCCGAACTGGGTCGATCACTCATAGATCTTGCCGAGCCAGAGAAATAGAGCCAAATCGCCCCAGCTCAACCCCTCGGACGTACCCCAGGCATTTTGCGCGGTGGCTCCGGCGAGCGAACATTCGAGGTACGAAGCGATCGAACTGTTCTGCCAGTTGTTCGCGCCTCCCCAACGATAGTGCTCAGGTTCCGACGCCTCGAGCTCATCGGCTTTCGCGCGATCTTCGATGAGCGCTTCGACAAATTGAACGAAGCTCTCGCGGTCGGTAACGGCGTGCGGATCAAGTGTGTGGATAAATGCGGCGATTCTGACGGCACGCCAGCCTACCGCAAAGCGGCCGGTCGCGAAGGGCAGCTTGTGGCCGGGTACTGCCCGAAAGCGGCCGGGCTGATCGTAACGCTGGCGACGCCAAGCGCTGTCGCGCGTCCTGTAGCGGGTTGCTTCACGAAGCGTTCATAACGGATGCACAAGCGTCCAAGTTGTACGGCTCTGCGCTCTACCAGACCGCTCTTCGGCTACCCACGCGAGCAACGATTGGGCGCGGCGCCCAGTTCATTCGTGGGAACTCGCGCCGTCCGCGCCATGGAATCTGTTGCCTCCGACGGAAGCGCGCGATACAAACCCACCCAATGTTCGCCGCGACAACAGGCATGTTGCCTGGGGCCGGCGCCGAGAACACCGCATGCCAAAGGTTCCTATCCGCAAGCCCAACGACAGTCGCACGCTGGTCGACCGCTTGCTCGCCCGCATCAAGAACAATCGCATCGCCGCAGTGGTCATCTTGGCCGGCCTGGGCATTGGCGGGGTCGCCAGCCTGACGGACTCCGCCCGCAAGCTCGGCGACGCGCTGCCGTCGTTGGGCAGCCAGAGCGTCGCCGGCGAATGGAAGTCGGACGAGGCCGCGTTCTATCGGTTCTTCGGCCAGGAAGCCGTGCGCCTGTACTTGCAGCAGCCGACGGCAGACCAGGTGATCGGCACCATCCAGTTCGGCGGCAGCGCGCAGTCCGAGCCCCGCGGCTTCCAGATCATCGACGGCAAGCGCGCCGGCAAGACGTTGACGCTGTCGTTCGATGGCAGCAGCGGCCACCGCGAGACCCTCGTCGGCGACCTGACGAGCGACGAGCTCCATCTCGTGCACCATTTCGAAGGCGCCGCCGCCGTACCGATCACGGCGCGGCGGATCGCGCAATCGACGCAGCTCGTCGACGGGCGCTTCGGCATCGTCTACAAGCGGATGCAGTATCCGGACCCGCGCGCGGCGTGCGTCCAACTCCTGAAGGATCTCGATCCGCCGCAGGTCTACGCGCTCGCCGACAAGCCCGATGAATCGGGCAACGTCCACTGCGTCGGGAAACGGGTCGACGGAAGCGAGGGTTTCGACCAATTCGAGAACGAAGTCCGGCAGCAGCTGATCTGTCCTGCACGGTCCCGGTTCACGCTCATCGGCGGCAAGGTAAGCCCGACATCGACGAAGGGCTGCGAATGCGACGGCGACCTCCAGGCGTCCAGTTCGGGGTGCGTGCCGCGATGACGACCGCTCTGGGATAACTACTGCGGGAGATCGTTGACGTTGACATCGAAATCACCACGCGGGCGGGCACGGCGTCGGCACGTGCTCCCCCTACGGAGATTCGAGGTGAACAACCAAGGGTGGTGGGCGAGTCCTGACACGAAGTCTAGCGGCGAACGCCCGCGATTGTGATGCCCGGAAGCTGCCGGTCGTGAACGACCGGTAGTGGGCCGCTGCCGCCCGACGTTAGTCCTCCGGATCGTAACGCAGCCGACCCGTAGCGGTACTAGCCTCAGCCTGACTTGCCGCTCGACGTAGCCGACGATCAGCTCACGCAGGCTTGCCGGTTCCGGGGGCCGTACTGCATCGTGGATGCCCCCCCGCATTGGCGAACGGCCGCCCTCTGAAGCAGTGGCATAGTCAAAGTCTGTCTGCCAACCATCACCTCATGCCGACCCGCCACTTTCTCGATCGTCCCGACACTCGGCTGTCATGGCTGGACTTCGGCGGCTCGCCGCCTCTGCTGCTCTGCCTGCATGGACACTTTGGCTGCGCTCGCAACTTCGCGCCGCTGGCCGAGGCACTGCGTGGGAGATGGCGGGTGGTGGCGCTTGACCAGCGCGGACATGGATGGAGCGAGCATCCGCACGATTGCAGTCGCAGAGTGTACGTCGATGACATCGGCGCGCTACTGGACCAACTCTCGCCTGGCGTGCCAGCGCATCTGCTAGGACACTCGTTGGGCGGCGCCAATGCCTATCAGTTCGCAGCACGCTATCCGCACCGCACAGCAAGTTTGGTCGTGGAGGACATGTCGTATCGATTCGATGGCCGCGAGCCATTCGGCCTGGGTTGGCCACGGCGCGTCGATAGCGCGGATGCCTTGCTGCGTGTGCTCGCGCGCGAAGGGCTCGACCGCGATCGGCATTTTCTGGACAGCCTGCACGAGTTCGATGACGGTTGGGGCCTCCGTTGCGACCCCGCCTGGATCGCGCGCTCCGAGGCAGCACTGGTGGGTGATTGGCGCGATGACTGGCTGGGTGTGCAGTGCCCGATGATGCTCGTTCACGGTACTCGATCGAGGGCGACGAGCTCCGAAGACGTCGATCAGATGCTCGAGTGGCAGCCCAGGGCACATCGTGTGACGCTGCCAGGTGGGCACACGCTGCATGACGAATGTCCCGAGGAGTTTCACGACGCGTTACTTCACTTCCTGCACGATGTCGAGCTCACGCATACTGACCCGGAACGCCGCTGGACGATTGTCACGTGACCCCGAAGCCGACCCTCGCGACCGGCCGGTTCTGGCCGACTACAGGCTGTCGTGCGTTCATGCGGAAATGGCACCCCAAACACGCCGCATGGCCGGCGAAGCTCTAAAGCCTGCGGCGGCGTCCGCATCTTCCAAAGTGGCACAGTACGCGATCGTCGGACGGTGCAAGACTACCCTTCTTGCTTTCGGGCGCGTGCGGCGCCACGAGCGCCACGAGCGCCACCAGCGCGACCCACGGCACCACGCGCTCCATCTGGGCCAGGAACTCGCGCTTACGCGCTCGCTTTGCCGTCAGGTTCAGTCCGAGATCGGCTCGCTTCATGGATCAAGTCGTCGCCGCCAGATCAGGCCTGCGCAAGCTGATTGTTCCTGGGCTTTGCAGACTTTCCTTAGGAAAGAATTAGCGCCTGGTTAAATTGCGAAGCATTTGACTTAATTTCGAATCATCGCAGCCTTGTCATACATGGCCGGCAGAGTGGCGCCGTTGTTCAATTCAAAGGCCCATTCATGTGTGCGCGTCATACCCCGTCGTTGTTGGCCCTGCTGATCTCCCAGGCGTTTGCCGCCGGTAGTTATGCGCAGGAAGCACCCGCACCACAACCAGTCACCGTCGCGCCATCGGCCGCTCAATCCGTCGTGGTCGAAGCGCAGCGTACGACGGCTTCGACCGCACGTGACGCGCAAAGAGAGGCTCCCAATTTGGTGAACCTCATGACGGCCGCAGAGATGCGTAAGCTGCCGGACGTCAATACCGCCGAGGCCGTGCGTCGTGTGCCAGGAATTTCGCTCGAGACGGACACTGGCGAGGGGCGCTACATCAACATCCGCGGCATTGACTCCGACCTCAATAGCACGACCTTTGGCGGCTTGCGCCTGCCGCCGTCAAACAACGCGTCGCCATTCGGCGGTGGGCGTGCAGTCGCGCTCGATGCGATCCCGACCGGGTTGGTCGGTGCGATCACGGTCACCAAGACGCTGTTGCCCGAACAGGACGCCGAAGCGCTCGGCGGCACGATCGAAATCACACCCAAGACGGCGCCGCGCGGCGGGCGGCCGTTTCTCGATGCACGTCTGGGCACCGGCTATGAGCCGCTGAGGCGCACGGCGATCGGTGAGGTCTCGATCACTGGCGGAACACGCTTCGGCGGAGTTGCCCGAGAGCAGGGAGTCGCAACGTCGTTTTCGGACGCCCCCTTCTCGATTGTTGCAACCGGTACCTACTACGAGGACAAGCGCGGCATCGACGACGTCGAGCCGTCGTTCATCGACAAGGCTCCCAACGCCTTTCCCTCCACGGCCTATTCCGGCTGGGATCAGCGCTACTACCAGTATCACCGACGCCGCCATGGCGTTGGGCTGGATCTGGGCTACCAGCCGGACCAGGATGCCAGCTACTACATCCGCTTCTTCGATGCGGGATACACCGAGTCCGTCCTTCGAAATCGGCTGACGATCACACCCGATGGCAACCCGACTCTCACCAGCGGCCAGTTCACCGACGGCATGAATGCGAACGGATTCGACAAGACGCTGCGCGACGAGAAGGAACGCATCGACAACAAGGTGTTGGCGCTCGGTGGCAACAACAAGTTCAATGGCATGGAGGCCGACTATCGTGTTGGCTTTACCGAAGGCTCCTACAAGAAGCTGCACGACTACAACGCGGACTTCAACTACACACCGAGTGCAGGGACGATCACCTACGACAGCACTGGTGAAGGCAACACCCCTCACTTCACCGTGACGGGCGCCGACTACCTGAATCCGGCTAACTACACGCTGGCAAAGTTTCAGAATTCGACTCAGGACATCCGTGACAAGGAATTTTCCACGACGGAGAACTTGCGCTTCCCCGTCAGCTGGGGCAACTTCGATGTCGAGTACCTGAAAGTTGGCATCAATGGACGCTGGCGAAAGCGCAGCGCTGCGGGTCAACCGTATTCGTACACAGGTGCACCGGCGCTGTCGTTGACCGACTATGTCACTGGCGGCAACGTCAACTTCTACCACGGACAGTACGACAACGGTCCCAACATCGTGGCCGGCACACTGCAGAACACGCTGGCACAGTACCAGACCATCAGCAGCAGCGATGCGCAGAATGCTGCGCTCGAGTCGCAGAAGGACCGTGAAGACGTCTACGCTGGATACGGCCAGTATCAGATGGTCGAGGACAAGACGACCATCACGGGGGGCTTGCGCGTTGAAGCCACCCGTGCACGCTACGATGCGATCGCGCAGGGCGTCGATGCTGCGGGCAATTCATTCACAGCCCCGGTCGGTTCGCGTCGTAGCTACACGAACTTCTTCCCCAGCCTTCAGGGGCGCTACGACGTCGACAAGACCGTGGTGGCTCGTGCTGCGTTCTCCACAGCTATCGCGCGCCCTGGCTTCAACCAGGTCACCCCATCGTTGACGGTCGATCCGGCGGCGAACATCGTGACTCAAGGCAATCCGAACTTAAAGCCAATCACCGACAACGCGTTCGATCTCTCACTCGAGAAGTATCTGCCCTTCGCCGGGATCGTGTCGGTGGGCGTATTTGACAAGGAATTCAAGAATTACATTGTCAATCGAGTCACCAGCCAGACGTTCCCCAACAATGGTCTGTTTGCCGGCTTCGTCGGCATTGCGCACGTGGTCTCCTTCGACAACATCGGGCAGGCACACGCGCGCGGTGTGGAGTTGAACTACGAGCAACACCTGCCGGGCCTGCCTGAGATGCTGGATGGACTTGGCCTGGGCGCCAACTACACCTTCGTGGACTCGGAATTCGCGATCCGGCCAGGCGAGAAGTCGACGCTGCCGTCGACCTCCAAACACACCCTCAATGCCTTCATCAAGTATGAGCATGGCGGCGTGAACCTGCGTCTGGCGGGCTACCTGTTGTCGCGCAACCTGTGGGCGATTGGCGGGGCCGCGGGTGCCGACCTCTACTCCGAGCGTCGCTTCTCGATGGACTTTGGATCGTCCTACGCGATCAACAAGCAAGTTTCCGTGTACTTCAATGCCAAGAATCTGACGAACACCGCACTGACGTTTACTGAAGGAAGGTCAAACCGCGTGACTCAGCGTGAGTTCTACGGGCAGACCTATCAGCTCGGCGCCGATCTGCACTTCTAAACCAGGGATACCCAATGAAACAAGCGACTTTTCTGTGCGGGCTGGCTGCCCTCGTACTGGTTTCTAACCTGCGCGCCGCGACTCCAAGCACGTATGGGGTGGTAGAGCGAAAAGATCTGGGGGCGGCCACGCGTTGGGACTACACCGCCATCGACCCGAACCACCACAGGCTCTATGTCACACGCGGCGACTATGTGGAGGTATTGGATCTGCCCTCCACCAAGGTCGTAGGTAAAATCATGCCGACAGCCGGTGTGCATGGCGTCGCCTTCGATTTGGCGCGAGGCCTCGGGTTCACCAGCAACGGCAAGACCAACAGCGTGTCGGTGTTCGATCTGGATACGCTCAAGGTCAAGGCCGAGATCCCCTTGAAGGGCGAAAAGCCTGACGCGATGGTCTTCGAGGCGCGTTCTGGCAAGCTCTACGTCTTCAACGGGCACAGTGATTCCGTCGATGTGATCGACAGTGCCACGCTCAAGCCAGTCGGCACGATCAAGACGAGTGCGGATCCGGAGTTCGCGGTATCCGACGGTAAGGGCCGGATCTATTTCAATCTCGAGGATCATCCCGGCGTCGAAGTGATCGACACGGCGACCGACAAGGTGGTTGCGAATTGGCCGTTGGAGGGCTGTGATGGGCCGACTGGCATCGCCATGGATACTGCGCACGGGCTGCTGTTCTCGACGTGTCAGAACCATGTGGTGGTGGTTACGGACGCCACAGCAGGCAAGCGTGTTGGCCAATACAAGATCGGTGGCCATCCCGATGCCGTGCTGTTTGACCCCCATACGAACATGATCGTCACGTCGTGTGGCGGTGAGGCGGGTAGCCTCAACTTCACCGAAGAAGTAAGCTCGACCGAGTTCGTCGTTCGTCAGAACCTTGCGACGGCGTCTGGCGCACGGACATTGGCAGTGGATCCGGCAGATGGCCGAGTCTTCACCCCAACCGTCGTCAATGGCCGTTTCGTCCTGGTCGTCGCCGCGCCAAAAGACAACTAGTGGGCTGTAACGATTGATTCGGGAGTGATGCGTCGCGCGGTGTCGAAGTACTTCCACTTCACCGGC
>FSWB01000157.1_pt1 | contig 9822 bp, 14 predicted proteins | sample 1637871 | NCBI WGS metagenome assembly FSWB01 (sample SAMEA3914789, study PRJEB12502) | metagenome | biome: forest; material: soil | place: Canada | collected 2011-07-03 | depth 0.3 m
GACTTCCAGCCATCGTGGGGTGTAGATCCCACATAGCATCTCCCTGCGCCAAAGGACCAGAAGCTCGGTCTGCACATCACCATCAGCAATGCGAAAGGCCACCCCACGACAGCCTCCTCCTTTGTCTAGACCCAGCACAAGACCAGGCCTTGAAGGAGATCCTCTTCCCGCATAGGTAGACACACAAAATGCGCGGTGCCATCTGTCGATGCACGCAACGCGTCGCTCTTCTGTTCGCAAGGCCGGATTCCAGATCAGAGATCCGTAGCCAAAAAGCCAGAGGTCGCCCGCGGGTTTGGAAGACAGAAATTCAGTCAACGAAGCCCTTCGTTCAGGCTCAGTCGTCAGACACATGTGGGGCGCCTCACGAGCGATGATGTCCTGGATGCCCGCGCCTTCGAGCAGTTCCCTCGTGAGCACCGGCGGCTCGTTCGAACCAGCCTTTGATCGTAGAGCTGCAGGATTCTTCTTTTCGAGCATTTGAGACCTCGTGTTGATTGGATGGCCGGCGACCTTCGGGAAATTCGAAACCGGTCGATCGATGTTCCGAAATAGCCGGTTCTGCCTTCCTTTCAACGACTTTGTCAGGCGGATCGCTCCTCGACACTCCGGTTCTTGCTTTTGGCCTGTGATTCGCTCGCGCAGCCGATCTGACCCACGATGACGATGCACGCCGCCGTGCCCATCAGGGGCGGAAGTCCAGGTCAATCGAGTGTTCGTTCATGACGATCACCCGCCTGAAGCAAGACAACTCAGTCCGAAGCTCCTCGGACACATCGACCACGACGTTCATCCACCCATCGAGGCGCCGCTTGGTTTTCTGAAAGATGAGAAGCAAGGTTCCGGACGGATATGGTTTGCCACTCTTGCGCTTAATCGCCCTGCGCAGAAGATCGGACATCTCGATCAGGCGTTGTGCTTCGTTGAACGTGTCAATCACCATCCCAGTCGCTGCCAGTGCCGCGCGTCGCTTGTGATCTTCGGGCCTGTCCAAACACGTCACCTCAATGTGGGAGGGCAGATCTACAAAGCCATAGCGGTGCGTCACGAGTGCATCGTACGGTTGCGAACCAAGGACGAGCTGCAGTTCGGTTCCCGGCCAGTTCGACAAGAAGTACTTAGCTAGGTAACCGAGCGGCAGCATCTCATCGCAGAGTTGCTTTGCCGGCCCGCGTCGCTCGAGAAACGACCTCTCACCCTCTTCACTTCTTCGAACGCGAGCGCACAGAGCGAAGGCCTCTTCAAGGTATTGATGCACGGAATATTTCCGTTGAAGTGTCTCAATGAGTTGATCCTTGGTGAGGTCTCCATAGGGTCGGACATCTTGCGGTTCACTCATCTGATGAGTTCCTTGGACATGAGTCGTCATAGTTTTATCAAGCGTCTCTGAGATCTACCGCATCCGCGGCGGTCTCCGGGCATCCGATGATCAAAAACGAACGAGAAAAACGCCGCAGCGATGTATCGCTGCGGCGCTGATCGCCGGGGTCGAGCCGCGATGGCGGTACCCCGGAACGCTGATTGCGCGAGGCTTAGATGTGCTTGATCAGTTGGAGCTGCTCGAGCGCCTTGACGCCATCGTCGAGACCGATTTCTTCGACGATCTTGCCGTCCTTGAGCTTGAGTACGGTAGTACCCGTGAAGCGCATCTTGCGGCCGGTGTTGGCGGGCAACGAGCCGACCAGGAAGTCGCTTAAAGCCGATCCAGTGTGGGTGCCGCCACCTTCCCAGCGGCCGACGACGTAGTCGCCTTCGGCGATGAGGTCGGCGGCGCCCCAGAAGTTCAGGTCGGGGAACGCGGCGCGGAAGTCGGTCATGAAGGCCTTGATATCGGCCGTGCCACGGCGCGGCTCGTGCAGCGAGTAGTGCAGCAGCATGTCGGGTGCAGCGATCTCGTCGACGATCGACAGGTCGCACTTTTCGCCCCAGAAGCTCGTGAACCAACGACCGACGGTTGCCTTGTTGTCATCTTGCAAAGACATGATATTTCCTTGGGTTCGTGTGAATAAGAACAGCCCGATTGCCGTCCTTTGAATGAACGATATCGACGATGGAACCCGGGTGCGCTCCGTTTCTTGCGCCTGAATACAAACGGCATTCGCGACCCGGATCTAGCGGCCTGCTCTTCTGTCGATTGACCTGTCTCGTGGCGCTGTGATGCTCAACAGAACGGGCTCGTCAGTGGCCGAATCCACTACAGTTGATGGCATATGCCACCTTATCTTAGAAGTGGGCTAACATGCAACAGAGTCGGGAATCCGGACATGCTGGAGCAGTCTCTTCGCTCGACATTGGCCGCGTATGTCGACCGCGTCCCGTGGTTGCAGTTCGCACTCGAACAAAGACTTCGATCTCATGCGTCGTGCAGAAGAACCGCAAGAAACGGAGCGTCAGAACTCTACGCAATGCGTACTCTGGGTTGAGTGACTCAACCGGACAGGCCTGCCATGCTCCCCACCCCACAACATTCCGTTCATCGCCACATTTCTGGTCGGCAGGCGCTGCCTCCTGAAACCGCACTCGGCGACCTGCTGGTAAAGCTGGGGCTGAATGAGAACGGAGAACTCAGCGAGGCTGCGAAGACGCACGGACTCCCAACCTTCGGAGACGAGCACCCTCTCCATTACGTCGCCCTGATCGTGAGGCTCATGCGCAGTCCGCCGAGTCGGCCCGGCGAAGTTACCCTCACTCGCTTCAGTGCGCTCATCTATGGCCTCTTGGACATGGATGCAGCCGAGGCGCAGGTGCTGCTCCTGCTCGCTGATCCGGCGGCGACGCACACCTTGCGAACCCCCCAACAGTTCCACATGGCCTTGGTCGACCTCATTCGCTCCAGGCGCCTACACCGACTCTTCACCTGCGGCGAAAGCGGTGAGCACCACCGAGGGATCGTCCCTGGCGGCTACAGCGAGCGAACGGGCGAGACGTTTCCACATGAGATGGCAGAGTGGCGCGCCGAATTTCGGGCCATGGCTCCAGAGCGTCAGATGCTGACCGCGACCATTGTTTGGCTCTACCAGTCAGGGCCAGACTCGACCTGGCTGCGTCGAGTGCCGTGTACCTGGTCGGCCGCTGAAGCTCTGCAGTACATGTCGGACGCGGGATGCTTGGGCGATTGGCTGCGTCTTCTCGCACTCTATCCAGGGTGGTGATCAACTTCTCGAATTCGACCGCAAGGAGCGGAGTTTCGAAACGCCGACGGATTTCTAGACTTCATCCATCGTCAATCGAATAGGAAATTCATCGTGAACACGACCCAAGCCTCGAAGCTTCAATTCCGCACTGCGAGCGACACGGGCAGCCAGCCGATCCGCTACGCGATCGGCCATTCGTCGCAAGGCGCCCTCCTGGTCGCTCGCAGCGACGTCGGGATCTGCGCGATCTTTCTGGCCGACAACGCTGATCTCCTGCTCGACCAGCTCACACAGTCTTTCGAAGGCAGCAAGCTCGAAAACGCTGACCAGGCCCTGCGAGCTGACTTGGAGCAGGTCGCTGCGTTCATCGACAACAGCGACGCTGATGTCCAACTCGACCTTGCTGTCGACGGATCGGACTTCCAACGACGCGTCTGGAGCACGCTGCGCGACATCCCTTCGGGCCGTACGCTGAGCTACAAACAGGTGGCACAGAAGATGGGCGAACCGGGCTCGGCCCGCGCTGTGGCCAGCGCTTGCGCCGCCAACAAACTGGCGGTCGTGATTCCGTGCCACCGCGTGATTCGCGGCGACGGCTCGGTCTCCGGCTACCGCTGGGGCGTTGATCGCAAGCGCCGCCTCCTGGACAAGGAGTCGGCGCAATGAATGGTCGTTCGGCCGTATCGCAAGGTGCCTCCGCCCAAGACTGGGCGGCGGTCAGCAGGTCACTGGATGAACACGGCAACGCGGTTCTTCCCAAGTTGCTGACGGCCGCACAGTGCGCATCGCTCACAGAGATGTACGGCGAAGACGAGCGCTACCGTACGCGCATCGTCATGGCCAAGCATGGTTTCGGGGCAGGCGAATACAAGTACTTCACCTATCCGCTACCCGACGTACTGGCTCGGCTGAGAACTGATCTCTACGAGCGCTTGGTACCGACGGCAAACCAGTGGAACGAACTGATGGGCGTGCCGGTGCGCTATCCGAGGCACCTCACGGAGTTTCTGGAGCGTTGCCACGCCGACGGCCAAGTTCGCCCGACTCCGCTGATCCTGAAGTACGGGGTCGGCGACTACAACTGCCTCCATCAGGATCTGTACGGCGAGCATGTTTTCCCGCTACAGGTCGCAATCCTGCTGGCCCGGCCTGGCGAAGACTTCGAGGGCGGAGAGTTCGTCATGACCGAAGTCAGCTCCAGGGGCCAGAAGGTTGACGTTGTCCCTCTGCGACAAGGCGATGCCGTCGTTTTCACCGTCAACACACGCCCGACTCGCGGCGCGCGCGGGAGCCGCAAGGTTGCCATGCGCCATGGCGTCAGTCGGATCCGAAGCGGGAACCGGCACACCGTCGGACTCATTTTTCACGACTCAAAATGACTTCAATCGGCTATGACCTGTTTTGCGGACTCATTCAAGTGCGCCCCGAGCCTATCGGGAAGCAATCGATGGTGCTTCGCGAGTTCGCGGCAATCGAGACGAACGAATTGCTGGAGTGTGTGAACGACATCGAGAAGGCTGCACCCTTCCGCCAGATGCTCACGCCGGGCGGCTTCACGATGTCGGTTGCCATGACCAATTGCGGGCGCCTGGGATGGACGACCGATCGCCGCGGCTACCGCTATACCGAGAACGACCCAGTCACCGGGCTCAAGTGGCCGGCGATGCCGAAATTGTTCGAGGAGTTGGCACAGTTCGCTGCTATGGAAGCGGGTTTCCCAGACTACAACCCTGACGCCTGCCTCATCAACCGCTACCTGCCAGGCAGTCGTCTGACCCTCCACCAGGACAAGAACGAGAAGGACTTCGACGCGCCGATCGTCTCGGTGTCCCTCGGCATGCCAGCGATCTTCCTTTTTGGTGGCCTTGACCGAGGTGACAAGGCCACCCGGATCCCTCTGAGCAACGGCGACGTCGTTGTGTGGGGCGGGAAGGATCGACTCAGGTATCACGGCGTCATGCCCATGAAGTCGGACCCGCATCCCCTGGTCGGCGAGCAACGCATCAACTTGACTTTCCGGAAGGCGGGCTGACTTGTGAACTCGGAATTCCTCCCTGACGAACTGCTGGAATCCGGCATTCAGAGCAAGAAACGGATTGTTGGTGGCTATCGGTGCCAACAGACTCTTGGTTCACAGCCAAGGATCCGGAGAATACGAATGCCCACCCTTTCGCCCAAACTTGGGTCGTCGTCGCTCGAGAGCGAACCGGCCCTGGGCGCAGATACTGAGGTCGCGGCCCGTCTTGAGGTCTCGCTCTGGTTTCAGCAGGCTGTCGACGCAGGACTCGCGGTATGGCGAATGTCTGCCAACGGCGACTCCGAAGTCCACTTCAATAGCGGCGATGCGTTCGTGCTGACCGCGCACGGCATCTCTCGACTAGGGCGGCTGTGGCCGCAGGAGAATCTATCGTGAAACTTTTCATCGGAAGAATCGACTCGCCCGTCGGCGTGTTGGTCGTCGTGACTGACGAACAAGGTGTCCTGAGGGCCCTCGACATCGGAGATCGTGTCGTCCGACTGACTCAGAGACTCTCCGAGTTGTACGGACAGCATGAGATGGTCGCCGGCGAGGTGCCCGGCGACATCGCCCGTTCTATGCGCGCGTACTTCGAGGGTGATTTGGCCGCGATCGGCGAGGTTGCCGTCGCCGACGTTGGCACGGATCTTCAAAAGCGCGTCTGGGGGGCCCTGAGGAAGATTCCCGCTGGCACCACGACAAGCTACGGTGAACTCGCACGGAGCCTGGGCTTCGACGATCCTCGCGCGGCCGTCGACATTGGCGCGGCAAACGGCGCCAATCCCTTTGCCATCGTGGTTCCGTGTCACCGTGTCATCGCGAAGAACGGCGATCTACGAGGGTACGCCTGGGGCCTTCATCGCAAAGCGGCGCTGCTCGAGCACGAGGGTGCGTTGCCGAAGAAAGTCAGCCCCGTTGCCGAAGAGTCTGCTCGACTGCACGGGTTCTGAGCCGAATGATCGTCTCTGAACTCTCCAAGACCGCACTGGAGCAGGCCTCGCAAGCGCTCGCTAAACTCGATGATGACTGGGCACGCCACATCGGGTCGATTGGCCCCTGTCGCCTCGAGCCAAAGCCCGCACGTGAGCCCTACGAGGCACTCGTGCGCGCTGTGGCGTATCAGCAGCTCCACGCGAAGGCTGGCGACGCCATCCTCGCTCGGTTCCTTGCCCAATTCCCGGGGAAGCCCTTCCCTGAACCTGCAGAGGTGTTGTCGAGCGATCCTGAGCAGCTTCGAGCTTGCGGCTTCTCTGCGAGCAAGCTGGCCACGATCCGAGGAATTGCCCAAGCAGCCCTCGACGGAGTGGTTCCGTCCCGTGAGGAGGCGCTCAAGCTCACGGATGACCAGTTGATCGCGCGTCTGATCGAACTGAAGGGCATCGGACGCTGGACGGTTGAGATGTTCTTGATCTACACGCTCGAACGCTCAGACGTTCTGCCGGTCGACGATTTTGGCGTGCGTGATGGCTATCGCCGACTCAAGGGCTTGAACGACATGCCGACGCCCAAGCAAATGCGGGAGCTCGGTGCGCAGTGGCAGCCTCACCGCACCGCTGCCACGTGGTACCTGTGGCGCTGTACGGCCTAGCGTTTTCTGGCTGAAAAGCGACTTTGGAGATCTGAATTTCGCCGCAAAGAATTCAATCGCAAGAAACAGAAAGCGGTGCGGCGAGCCGATGCTTAGAGTGAGCTGATCGGATCTGCACGGAAGAAGAAAATGAAATCGACTGTTGAAAACACCTCATCGACGCCGGCGTTCACCGACGACGACGCTCGCTGGGCGGCCGTTCTCGCCCGTGACCCGGCAGCCGAAGGCGCGTTCGTGTACGCGGTGAAGACCACTGGCATCTACTGCGGCCCTACCTCATCGGCGCGTCTGCCCAAGCGAGAAAACGTGGAGTTCTTCACATCGCCAGCTGCAGCTGAAGGTGCGGGCTACCGCGCAAGCCGTCGCTCTTCGGTCGATCACACGTCTGCCGCCTTGCAGCGTACCGACATGGTCGCAAAGGCATGCAAGCTGATCGATGAATCAGAGGTTCAACCCAACCTCGAGGAAATGGCCACGCAGGCTGGATTGAGCACGTTTCACTTCCACCGCGTCTTCAAAGCTGAAACCGGACTGACGCCGAAGGCCTACGCGAGCGCTTCTCGGGCAAGGCGCCTGCGCGGAGAGCTTGGCGAAGCCGCAACGATCACCGATGCCATCTACGGCGCGGGCTTCAACTCGAATAGTCGCTTCTACGAGGCGTCAGAAAACCTGCTGGGCATGTCACCGAAGGACTACCGAGATGGTGGTCACAACGCCGAGATTCGTTTCGCCGTGGGACAGTGTTCGTTGGGAGCCATTCTGGTGGCACAGAGCCAGCGCGGGATCTGCGCCATCTTGTTGGGTGAAGATCCTGACGAGTTGGTGCAGGATCTCCAAGATCAGTTCAAGAAGGCAAAGCTGATCGGCGGCGACTCGAGTTTCGAACAGCTGATCGCTCAGGTGGTGGGCTTCATCGAGCAACCTGCTCTAGGTTTGAATCTGCCCCTTGATATTCGAGGCACCGCCTTCCAAGAACGGGTTTGGCAGGCACTTCGCGAGATCCCGCCAGGCGTGACGGTGAGTTATGCCCAAGTTGCGGAGCGAATTGGCTCTCCAAAGGCCGTGCGCGCAGTAGCTCAGGCCTGCGGAGCCAATCACTTGGCCGTGGCCATTCCCTGTCATCGCGTGGTGCGTCGCGACGGAGACATCTCTGGCTATCGCTGGGGTGTCGAACGCAAACGCGAGCTGCTCTCCCGTGAATCGGAAGTTCAAGGAGCCCAAGCATGACCAAGAGCAAAGTCAACATGCTGGACTGGGCGGCGATTGAGGCCGAACTCGATAGGGAAGGATACGCCGTACTGCCCGCCATGCTGGAAGATAGGACCATTCGTTCCCTCCTGGCGGAGTGTGCAGAGCGGACTGAAAAGCGCAACGTTGGGTCGCACACGTTCGACTTGGGCTTCGGCTCCACATGGCAGCTCCTGCCGCCGCTTCCGAATTTGCTGGATGCGTTCGCAGATGATCTGTATCAACCTCTCGCGCGGATCACGAATCGCTGGCAGGGGCAACTGGGCTTGACGACCCAATTTCCCCCGACGCTCGAGGAGCTCCGGCGGCATTTCGCTCGCGATGGCCTGAAAGCGCCACAGGCAACCCTGACGCGTTTGCTGCCTGACGAACACGAAGCGTTGCATCAGACGCCTCCGCACGAGCACTCCTTCCGCCTCGAGGTCGCGGTGTTGTTGTCGGATCCGGGAAGCGATTTCACGGGCGGCGAGTTCGTGATGACTGAACAGCGTCCGCGGATGCAGTCCCGGCCCATCGTCGTGCCTCTCAAGAGGGGCGATGCCTTGGTGATGGCCGCCGCACATCGGCCCTTCAAAGGTTCGAAGGGGATCTATCGCGTCAACATGAAGCACGCCATCAGCCGCGTCCTGAGCGGCCAGCGCCTCGGCGCCGTCTTTAGCTTTCATGACGCCCAAGGCGAGCGCGAAGATGACTGACGCCCGCGCTTGGACACTGATCGACGCCCATGGCCACAAGTACCAGAGCGAAGTTCCGGGGACTTTGGGCGGTCACAAGGGCGGAAAACTCTATGGGCGGCTCGACTGCCGCGCCGCCCTGTCGGCGATCGCCAGGGGCGGCTACGTCAAACACCGCGTTTTCTTCCGCGATGAAGCCACCGCGATCTCGGCAGGCTATCGACCCTGCGCCGTCTGCATGCCGCGCGAATACGCCCAGTGGAAGGCCGCCGGACATCGCAATAGAAAGGACGATCATGCTGCGCTTGGTTGATCCCACGAAGCACTTCCCTGATCCGACGATCGAAGAACTCAACCGCCCTCCTCTTGGGTCTATTGCCAGCCGTGTCGATGCCATAGAGTGGCTCCAGGTTGACAGCACGCTCGCCACGCGACCTTACGCGCTCCTACCAAAGCTTCTGACGGAGCAGGAATGCACGCGACTCGTCGAGATGTATGGGCAAGATCAACGATTTCGCAGCCGTGTCGTGATGGAACGCTACGCGTTCGGAAAAGGCGAGTACAAATATTTCGACTACCCGCTTCCTGACATCGTGCAGGAGCTGCGTGCGTCGCTCTATCGTCATCTGTGGCCGATCGCCAACCACTGGCATGCCGCGTTGAGCCTCGAAGAGCGGTTCCCCGCGACGCATCGAGAGTTCGTTGACATCTGCGAAGCATCCGGTCAACGGCGGCCGACGCCGCTGATGCTTACGTACGCTCAGGACGACTATTGCTGTTTGCACCAGGATCTGTACGGCGACCATGTGTTTCCGTTCCAGGTGATCTTCATGCTCTCGAACCCCGATCGCGACTTCACAGGGGGTGAGTTGTTGTTGACAGAAGCAGCTCCAAAGAAGCCGACCAAGGTCGAAGTCGTGCACCTCAATGTTGGCCAGGCCGTTTTGGTTCCGGTCAACTTCAGACCCGTCTTCACGGAGCGCGGGGCGTATCGCGCAAATGTTCGGCATGGGGTTAGTCTTACTGTGTCACAAGAGTAGTTTTGCGCTTGCTCTGCCGCAGCAGGGGCACTCGCCGAGGCGCGCGATCAGTGCGTAGCTCAAGCTGAGCCGGAGTGTCGTTATCGAGTGATCCACGTGCCGCTGCGCGCGCAGGGCTGCC
>FSWB01000350.1_pt1 | contig 9819 bp, 8 predicted proteins | sample 1637871 | NCBI WGS metagenome assembly FSWB01 (sample SAMEA3914789, study PRJEB12502) | metagenome | biome: forest; material: soil | place: Canada | collected 2011-07-03 | depth 0.3 m
GTCCCAGGTCCCAAATCTCACCGTTCTCTGCGTTTCGCCACTCTGAACCGTTGAATCGATTCCCGGCTAACAATGCGGTGTTTTCGACGTGAACTTCCATACCAAAGCAATCGCCGGAGCGAGCCACCCGAATGGCGTCGACGATCACTGGATCAAGCAATCGGTTGTAGTTCACTCTGATCGCGACGCCGGATTTCGCCACCGCGGATGCAACGCGCCGAGCAGATGAGACGTCATGTGCGAGCGGCTTTTCAAGCAAAAGGTCCTTGCCTGCATCGGCCGCGATTACTGCCAGGTCTGCCTGGACGGCTGGCGGCAGCGCAAATGAAATGGTGCCGACGGCAGCAATTAGAGAACTGAACGATTTCTCCGCACGAATTTCGTACTCGTCCGCAATTGCCTGCGCAGACGCATCTGATCTCGCCCATATGGCGACCAGGTGCGCTTTCGACTCGGACCGAAGGCCACTCGCAATTTCGCGCGCCCAGGGACCTGCACCGGCTATGCCCACCTCAGTCGATGGGGAGAGTGGAGTCATGCGCTGACCGCAACCAGCCTCGCGTTGTGAAGGATGATGCGAATGCGCTCACGTCGGCTGTAGGAAGATCGAATCATCGGCGCGCTTACGGTGTCCGACTCGATGACTTTGAGCTCCTGAAGTGCTGTCTTGATCGATCCGAGCTGCGTCGAGTTCAATCCAGGCGTCGTTTCTTCCTGAACGTACAGTTCCGTGAGGGCAGTGATGTCTGCCTGAGCTGAGGCAAGGGCAGCTGCGTCGCCATTTGCGTGCGCGGCAAGCGCAGCTACAAATCTCTGCGGCGCGACGTTGGCAAGGCCTGCCACAACGCCGTTCGCACCCAACTGAAGCGCTTTGTCCAAGTACGCGTCAGATCCTGTGAAGAGGAGGGCCCCGGACACGTCTTCAAGCGACTTCACTAACGCGCCAAAGCCGTCAAGGTCCGGCGAGCTGTCCTTCAGTCCGACGACTACGCCACGACGAGTGAGGTCCTCGATCAAGTCGTATGGAAGCGGATACCCCACGTTGACCGGAATGTTGTAAGCGACGACGGGACGACCAGTGCGCCGAGCTATCTGCTCGAAGTGGGTCTGAATCTCCTTCGAACTCGGCTTTGCGTAGAACGGGCCGGTCACAACCAAGGCCGCATCGGCGTTCGTCGCAAGAAAGTCGGCCTGCTCAACGACTCGATCCACAGTCGATTCGACGACTCCGACCAAGATAGGGACGTCGCCGGATAGTGAACTTCCCAGTTCGGCCACTAGATCACGCCGCGCTGAGTTCGAGAGATAGGTGGCCTCTCCAGTTGATCCCAGTGCAAAAACGCCTCTGGCTCCCCTATCGAGCAAGTAACCAACCAGACGACGAAGCGAAAGCACGTCGACGGCGCCATCCTCCGTGAGAGGCGTAACGATTGGTGGAACCACGCCACCGATGCAGTCCTGCACAGCCATTGCTTTGCCTTCCTCTGAATCTCGGGCTAGTTCCGGGCGCCCAGCGAGCGACCTTTGAACCCCGATACCGCCCGAATAACCGCACGCTCTACTGGAAGACGCTCGATGCTGGACGCTCCAATGAAGCCCTGCGCATCCGTATTCTCGTAGAGGTAGTCGGTGTCCTCGGGATCAGCGAACGGACCGCCATGCGCCAGCACTATGACGTCCGGGTTGATTGCACGACCAATTTCAAGCTGCCTCTGCACGAACTCTGCGCCGTCCTGAAGGCCGCGCGCGTCGGCGCCTGCGCCCACCAAACCACCAGACGTCCATCCCGCGTGAGGGACGAGAATGTCAACGCCTGAATCCACCAGCAGTCGTGTGTGGTCGTCATCGAGCGCATAGCCAAGGGTGAGAATGTTCCGTTCCCGGGCCAATGCGAATCCCTCGGCCTCGCGCTCCAGACCGAGGCCGACGGCGCTACGTGACCGAACCCACTTCGGCCGGTCGGCCTGAGTTGGCATGTTGATGAGCCCGTTGAAGCCTGCGGCTTCGAAAAGGTCAATGAGGCGACCGAGTCGAAGGTAGCGAGGGTCAGCCCACTCGATTCCCCCGATAATCGGCGTACTCTGCACTACGTTGTCGAGCTCAGGCAACATCTCCAGGCTCTTCGTGTTGGAGTCCCCCAGATCGCTCGTAGGCAGCCCCATCAGCCGGGAACGCCCAGTGCTGTAAACGACGATGAAGTCAGCGTCGCCGGCTTCAGCACACTTCGCGATCAGTCCAGCGCTGCATCCAGCCCCGAGCACGGGCCGCCCTGCGGCGATCTCGCTGCGCAAGTTTGCGAGGATGTCGTCGCGGGTGAGTTCGATACGTTCCATGAGGTCTATTCCTTGGGTCTTAGATGTGTTGTAGGTTTTTCGCGCTATTCATCAGTTCCACCAACCGCGGCACGACCACACCGGCGAACTCGGGGTCATTGATGTTTAGCTCGACGGTCGTGATACGAATCGTCGGATTGAGCAGTCGGGTCAGCTCGTTGGCGAACGCCATGTCGGCGTCAGGATCGCAAAGCGGCCCTTCGGAGCCGCTTAGCGCGGAGAATCCACCGAGTGGGATGACTACTTCCACTGGCCCTCTGGAGACGTTCAGCCGCCCTGCCACGAGGGCAGCTGTCTGCCGGTTCTCTTCGACATTTGTGCGCAACAGTGTCGCTTCGGCGGTGTGCGCGAATACACGACGTCCGCGATACCCGGACGGCATTGTGTCCGGCGCTCCAAAGTTGACAACATCCATGCCTCCAGGCACGATCAGCTGCGGAATCCCAAGCCGTCCGGCGTTGGTCAATCGGGACGGTCCAGCCGAACACACCCCGCCCAATACTTCGTCCGCTGTCTCGGTGATCGACCAATCCAACACGCCTGTGAACGTGCCGGCGGCAATCTGCGCCTCCATCGTCGGGCCGCCGACGCCGTTCGCGTGAAAACTGACGGGCTCCCATCCGGCGTCGCCGATGAGGTCCATCGCGACGTTAGCCCCAGCCGTCGTAATGCCGTACACGGACACTGCGATCAGCTCGCGCGCTTCTCCCGAATCCGCACTACGCTCGACTGCCATCCCCACGATGGATCGAGCTGCGTTGTCGAATACTCCTCGAAGCAGCGGGTTTAGACCCGCGACATCCGTGATGCTGAACATCGGGATGATGTCGGAATACTGGGTGAACTGACCTGCGTCGCGCCCCGCCGTTGACACAAGTACCTTCGGCAGTCCAACCGGCAGGGCGCGCATCGCAGTTGACGCGATCCAACTCCCCTGTCCTCCACCGATAGCAATGACAGCCTGCACCCGATTCGAGCTGACAAGGTGCGCCACGATCCGCTCTGCCCCGCTTGCGGACGTCTTCATGACCCGAATCTTGGCGGTGTCGTCATCACCGAGGCTTACCGTGGCAGCGGCAGCAACCTGATCCGGCTCAAAGTCGGCCGCAAGCTCGGGCGATGCCGACCGTCCCGTATTCACCATGACCGTCGATGCACCAAGTGCGCGAATAGCCTCAACTAGATAGCCAGCCTCCCGCGCTTTTGTGTCGAGGGTGGCGAGTACGGCGACGGTCGACGGCATCAGAGAGCTCGGCTCGGGGTCGGAGCGCCGTGCTCATCTCTATGCAGGTGGCCCTTGCGCTGACCTGCGCCCAGCTGCGGTTCGAATGCGACGCCGGTGATTGCCTCGCCCGGATTCGGCATGCCGTGCTCATAGCCGCGGGCCGTCGCAATCACGTCTCCGGGTTTGAGTGAATACTGGTTGCCGTCTGTCTCTGCTTCGGTATGCCCGTTCACGATGAACCAGTACTCGTCGAAGTCGTGGTAGTGGATCTCCAGCGGGGTCTCGGGCCAAGCCCAGAACACGCCGACATGAGGCGTGCCTTCCCACTGACCACTGATGCGCAGGATCTGCACCTGGTCGCCGGGAGCCGTTGCTCCGGTCGAGTCGAGGTGAATCCCCGTCGGCGGCACGTGGACCCAGCCGGTGCGCTCCAGCTTGATGAGCCCGAGCTCTGAGCGGGCAATGACGCCACCACCCAGGATCAGTACTAGCTGGCGGCTCTCATTCGGCTCGATGAAGACGTCAATTGGCGCGGCATCTCCGCGAGGGTCGAGGTACAGGTATTCGAAGTCGTCGAACGCCACCCAATCGGCTCGGTCCTTCAGCGTTTCGCGGTTGTAAATGGGCACAGCTGTAGTCGCTTTCTGTTGTGGGGAGTGTCGGTGGGGTCGGTCTACACGATGTTGATTCCGAGATCCGCCCGGCTCCAGTGCTTCACCAGCGGGTCGAGTTCGGCCCAGAATTCGTCAGAAATCACGACGTCGCCGACGGCGGCGTTAGCAACGGCCTCGTCTGGTGTCGCGGCTCCGGGGATCGATGCCGACACCTGGGCCTCGCGCACGAGCCACTGAAGGCCGACGTCGAGGATGCGGTATCCATGTGCTTTACAAAGCGCGTCGATCAGGGAGACCTGTTCAAGCACCGCAGGGCTGAAGTTGCGGTCAGCGTAGGACTTACCGGGCTCAACACCGACGGCCAACAACCCGCGTTCGAGAGGCTCGGCGATGACGAGCCCCACATTGTTCTTCTCGGCCGCTGGGAGAATGCGTTCGCGCAACGTCAGGTTGAGCATGCTCCATGAAGCCGAGCAGATCGCGACGTCGAATTCTCCTGTCTCTATGTACTGGGCGTTCAGAGCTGGGTCGTAACAAGCGGTTCCGATGGCACCGATGAGTCCTTCGCTGCGGAGCTCTGCGAGGCCGCCGAAAGCGCCGGTGGAGCTCATGATGTCGGCAGGGTCCTCGTGCACGGCATCGTGAATTGAGACCACATCGAGCTTTTCCACCTGAAGGCGTTCGAGGCTGCGATACACACCCTCTTTGATCGCGCCGGCTGAGAAGTCGAACTCACCGATACCTGGGCGACCCGCCTTCGTCATGATCGTCACGGAATTGCGATCGATGTTCCCTCGCTTCAGCGCTTCACCGACGAGTGGCTCCGTCTTGTAGAACGGCGCCGTGTCGATAAGCGAGATTCCTGCATCGAGTCCTGCGATGAGCGCTTCAATGCCGAGTTCGGAGTCGACCTCGAAGTCGCCAGCTGTGAGGTGAGTGGGCTGGTTACGAGCACGACCGAGAAACGCGGTGCCCATTCCTATGATTGACACGGTTCGTTCCGTGCGGCCGAGCGTCTTGGATTTCACGACATGCGCCTTTCTGAGGGTGTTTCGGTTGATGTGAACGCGCCACGGGGAGCGTTCGACGATAGGATCCGGCGGTTATGACTTGACCGCTCCGGCAACGATTCCGCTTGTAATTTGTTTGCCCAGAATCGCGAAAGCAATAATTACGGGAACGGTGCACACGAAGGTCCCGGCGAGAATCACCGACTGGTTGTGGACGTAGCCCTGGCCGAGCTGGCTGATCGCCACTTGCACGGTGGGATTCGACGGATTCAATACCACGATCGGCCAGAAGAACTCGTTCCACGAGGTCATGAAGATGAGCATTGCAAGCACCGCCATGCCAGGGCGCGCGATAGGCACGACAATCGTCCAGAAGATCCGCCTGGTGGTTGCGCCATCGATGCGTCCCGCTTCGAGAAGCTCTTTCGGCAGCGCGCCGATCAGGTACTGACGCATGAAGAAGACTCCGAATGCGACGGCTAGGTAGGGAAGAACGACGGCAATGGGATTGCCAACGAGTCCGATGTTCGCCATGAAGATGAACAGCGGGATGATTCCGAGCTGGAGCGGGACCATCATGGTGCCGACAATCCCGGCCAACCACACATTCGCTCCACGCAGCGGCAGGTGAGCAAGGGCGAAACCCGCCAGCGTCGAGGTCAGGACGGCTCCGATAGCAACTGCCGCCGCAACCCACGCGCTGTTGAACAGCGCGAGCGGAATGTTCGCCTGGCCGAAGGCCTGCCCGATGTTGTTGAACAGCTCGGTCCCGGGGAACAGCGGAGGGCTCACGGAGTTCATCTCCGAATTCGTCCGTGACGCGGACACCAGAATCCAGTAGAGCGGGAAGAGGGATACGACGACGATGACAACGAGCACGGTATAGACCACCGGCCCTGCCTGTCGGCTTGACGTGCGGCGTCGACGTCGACGGACGGAACGCGTAGCCGAAGAATCGGCTGAGAAGGCGTGTCCAGTTGCGGCGCGCGCGTTGGTTATCGAGGACATCATGAGCGGCGACCCTTCGCCTTGGTTGCGCTGAGATTTCGAAGAGCGAGTGTTCCGCGTTGTGCTCCAAATCCGAGGCCGAGGGCGAGGACGATGAGCAGGAGGATGGAGAATGCGATCGCGGATGCATAGCCGAGATGGAAGAAGCTAAAGCCCTGCTGATACATGTAGAGGGTCAAGGTCTGGTATTGGTGCGAGACACCGCCACCGACTCCGACTGGACCACCCTCGAAGAGCAGGGGCTCGGCGAAGAGCTGCATCGCCCCAATCGTGGAGACGACAACCGTGAACAAAATGGTTCCGCGGATTGATGGGAGGGTGATGCTGAGGAACTGGCGCACTTTAGATGCTCCGTCGAGGTCGGCGGCCTCGTAGAGGTCATCGCTGATGGACTGCATCGCAGCCAGGTAGATGAGCGCGTTATATCCGGTCCAGCGCCAGGTGACGATCGATGCGATCGCAAGCTGAGAGGCGAATGAGCCGTTCTGCCAGTCGACCGCCGGAAGTCCCAGAGACGTCAGCACGTGGTTGACCGGTCCGTAGTCGTGCCCATAGATCTGGGCGAAGATCAAAGTCGCGGCGGCGATGGAGGTCGCGTACGGCAGTAAGACTGCAACTCTCCAGAACGTCTGAAAGCGTGACTTGTAGTTGAGGAGGTTGGCGATAAGTAGAGCAAAGACTAGCTGAGGGCCACACGCGAGGAGTCCGAGCGTGAGCGTGTTGCCCAGTGCGTTCCAGAAGAATGTGTCGGAGAAGAGCTTTGCGTAGTTAGCGAACCCGAGAAAGTTCCACTGGCCCGTGTTTTGAAGGCTTATGTCGGTCAGGGACGCGAATCCCGAATAGAGGAGCGGGAAGAGGCCAAAGAGCCCGAAGATGACGATGAACGGGACAAGGTAGAGCAGACCCTGTTTGCGGCCGAATGCGCGCCGCTGTGCTGGTCGAAGGAGTGTCATGTCAAACCTCGTCGTTCTCGTAAATGACAGTTGATTGGGTGGAGGTTGTGAGGCAGGAACCTGACAGCTCCTGCCTCACAACCTTGGGTGGTGTTATCCGACCGCGGTCTTGATCGCGGCGGATGCGTCCTTCCATGCCTGATCCGGTGAGACGCCCTTCTGTGCGATCTCGTTCACGCCGTTCATGATCGCGCCCTCAACGTCGTTGTCGTGAGGTCCGATGATCTGAGGGGTCGGGATCGCCTTGGCGGAGTCGCCGAGGATCTGGCCCGTCGGCGAGTTGCTGAAGTACGGGTCCGTGTAGCTGGCGACTGCGCTGATGGCACTGAGGTTGCTGGGAAAGTTCCCGGCCTTCTCGAAGACGGCCTGCTGCGAGGAAGCCGACGTGAGGAACTTAATCAGATCCCACGCCTGTGCCTGGTGCTGGCTTGTCTTCGGGATGGAGAGGTAGGTTCCTCCGACGTCGCCTGGGAGCGGCGCGTCCGCGACGGCCCAGTTGCCGGCACCCTTGGCGTCCTGGCCCTTGATGTAGGTGAGCATCCAGCCGGGGCAGATGATGCTCGCGTAGGCGGTGGTGGAGAATGCGGTGTTCCACGCGGGCGAGAACTGCGTGAGCTTGGTGCTCAGTCCCGCGTCGACAGCCTCAGCGGCGAGGTCGAAGCTTGACTTGACCGTGGGGCTAGTGGCCCAGATCAGCTTGCCCGACTTGTCGGTGTACTTGTCGTTCGTCGCGCTCATTGCTCCGCGGAAGAGGCCTGCGGCGCTATCCATGAACACGGTTCCCGAAGGTGCTTTCGCCTGGAACTCCTTGCCCACGTCCACGTATTTCTGCCAGTCGCCCTTCCAGAGCGCCGAGACTGCTGCGGGATCGGTAGGGAGGCCGGCGGCCTTGAATAGGTCGGGCTTGTAGCAGACACTCACCGGACCGATGTCCATGCCGGCACCCACCTGGTAGCCGGAGGACGTGGCAGCGAGTGCCATCTTCCAGGGCAGGAACTTGGCGAAATATGCCTTCGCGCCCGAGAGCTTGCTCAGGTCGACGAACTTGGAGCTCTGGTTCTGGATGACGCCTGCGATGCGGCCGACCTCAATCGCGTTGATGTCGCCGAGGCCGCTGTTTCCAGCTAGGCGGGTCTGGGTAGCGTTCCAGTAGTCCGTCTCGTTCTGAGGCGAGGACTCGTTGATCGTGATGTTCGGGTGCAGTTTCTCGTAGGCCTTGTAGAGGCCTGCTTCCTTGTAGCCGAAGCTTCCGAAGAACTGAACGTTGAGCGTGATCTTCTCGTTCGAGTCCGATCCTGATCCCGATGATGCGCAGCCTGCGAGGGCGACGAGCGACGTAGCGGCGACAACCGCTACGAGCGCTCGGGCTGTGACTTTGTTCATTTCTCTCGATCTCCTTTGATCGTCCAGCCCGAGTTAGCAACTCTGCTAGGACTCCATTATTGCGTGAATAGTTACAAACAAGTGGAAATTGGATAACTTGATGCGGCATTAGCGTAATTGACCGTTCTTACTCGGAGCAATATGCTGCACAGTTATAACTGTTTTGGTACTAATGGATCGAGCCGCACAATGAAGACTCAGAGCACAGCCCAGCGGGCAATGCAACTCGTTCGTTACCGCCCGGGCATCACGAGGCGCGAGGTTGCTGATCTTTTGGGAATCAGTGTCACCACTATCAACCCAGTGTTCGCCCGCCTTCTCGACGATGGTGTGGTGACCGAGCGCCCACCGGCACAAGCAGTAGCGTCCGTCGGGCGTCCGCGAAATGGCCTCCAGCTCAGTGGACCTCGCGAGTCAGTCGGCGTCATGCTTTGGAGTCACGGGGTTCTGGAGACGTGCGCCATTACATTCGATGGCGAGATTGCATACCGCCAACGATCAAAGGTGTCTTCGCACCCCTCGACCGAGGAAATCCTAGAAGCCGCCCGCGAGCTTATGGGGAGGGAGTTTGACGACTCTCTATCCCGTCCAACGCAGCTGGTCTTCGGCGTTCCCGCACCGTACGAGCGCGGAGTCGGACTCCCCCAGAGACTCCCCAACGAGACAGGCGTCGCACGGGACGATGGATACGCAGACTGGTTCTCCTCGGATCCCCGCGCGTTCTTGTCGAAAGAACTCCGCATTCCGGTGGTCGTGGAGAACGACGCAAACCTCGGCGCACTCGGCGAGGCGATAGCGGGCGCAGGTCGCGGTGATTCGTCGATCATCTACGTAAAGCTCAGCGACCGTGGGGTCGGTTCAGGCATCACTGTGGCTGGCGAGCTCATCAAGGGCAGCCACGGCTTCGCAGGCGAGATTGCCCACCTTCGAGTCGACGACGACTCGACGACAATTTGCGCCTGCGGATCGAAAGGCTGTCTGGAGCTCAAACTCGGGCCGAATCTGTTGCGACAGCTACACGCCACGTACGGAGAGTCGATCACCTACGACGACCTTCTTCGGCTCTCCGAGCAGGGGGCCCCAGGGCCAGTCCGCACGTTGATGGACGCTGGGCGACTAATCGGCCGTCCCCTCGCTGACATCAGCACATTCCTGAACCCGGCGGCCATCGTCATCGATGCTGGATCCGACGCTGCATCAGAGCTCGTGCGCAAGGGCGTGCTTGCTGAAATCGAACAGTCAGCGCCGCCATTCATCCGCGCAAAACTCGCGGTTCGAATCAGCCAGTTGCGA
>FSWB01000502.1_pt1 | contig 9761 bp, 9 predicted proteins | sample 1637871 | NCBI WGS metagenome assembly FSWB01 (sample SAMEA3914789, study PRJEB12502) | metagenome | biome: forest; material: soil | place: Canada | collected 2011-07-03 | depth 0.3 m
CGCCAGAACTGAACCCGACCGAGACCGTATGGGAGTATCTGAGGGCCAACTGGCTGAGCAACAGCGTCTGGGATACCTATGACGATCCTCACCGCCTGCTGCGATGCCTGGAACGCCCTGGTCGCAAAGCCCGATGTCATCCGGTCAATCGGAACCAGACACTGGGCGAAGGTCAACAGAATTTGCCGTTCGGCTTCTAACGAGGTGTTAGAAACTCTCGCCGGCGACAGCTTGTCCGACTCAGGATCGAAGAGAAGAAGGGCGCATGAGGTTTGCCGGTGCCGCCGGCCGGCGAAAGTCCCTGACTGGCCAGCACCTGTCCTTCTCCAATGCTGGTTCCGGACCATCTACTTGGCCGGCTACAGTAGGTCGGTACTCAGCAGTACCTGAGCGTACTCGCCGCTCAAATTGGCCAATGCTACACGGTGTATGTCTTCGGCAGATCGCGGCTTCCCATCGATGTCGGGCCGGTCATATGTGTAGCAAGCATCGGCCACAACATTGCAGTCAAAGCCCAGGCATGCTGCACTGCGTACGGTGGCCTCTATTGACATATTCGTGCTCACGCCGACGAACACCAGGGAGCGTATGCCTCGTTGATGCAGCCAGCGCTCCAGGCCGCTTTGGGCAAACGCATCCGTGACATGCTTGTCCACCACATGTTCGGGCTCCCGAGGAGCCATTCGCTCCTGAAACTCGGCACCCGGCTGACCGGGCCAAAAGGGCGAACCCGGTGCGCGTGACAAATGGCGTACATGAACAATGGGTTGACCGTGTTCGCGCCAGTGGTCCAGCAGTTGCCCAATATGTGATTCGGCCTCCGGGTTGTTACGTGGACCGGCAGTGGCCATGCCTTTTTGCATATCGACGATGATGAGTGCAGTGGGTTCGCCCGAGAAGGTCATTGCATATACCCGGTCAACAAAGCTCGCTCCCAATCGAGGCAATTGCGCAAGCGCGCCAGTTCGGCCATTTGCTGATGGCGATAGGGCACGGTGAAGATCTCTGCGGTCCAGCCTGAAGGGCCGCGCTCGACGATGGCATAGCGCGCATCAGGTGATCCTGATTCGACGACGTGAGGGTGAGGATAGTCGTCGTAATAGGCCTGCAAGCCAACACTGCCGGGGTTGACGATCAGACCGCAGCGTCTTGTGCGCACGCTGCGAGCCACATGGGTGTGGCCGCATAGAATGAGTTCTGCAAAATGCCCATTCAGTCGTTGTTCGACTTCTGCTGCAGTGGCTAGTCGTTCTGCACTTTGCAGCAGTGTCACGTTATCGGTACCCGGCGCGCCATGGCAGAGGAGCACCTGTTCGTTGAAATTGTGGGTATGGTTCAGGTCGCCCATCCAGTCCAATTGCGGTTGGCCCAACGCCGAGCGGGTAAAACGGTCTGAGAAGCCAGCATTCGGGCTCAACTGCAAAACCTGTCGCTCATGATTGCCTGCTAGATGCACCCAATCCTGGGCCATCAGATACTGTGCTGTTTCTCGCGGCAACAAGGGGCCGGACAGACTGTCACCCAGGTTGACTACCGCATCCACGCCACGATTTTTGAAGTCGGCGACTACAGCTTGCAGAGCAGCTAAGTTGCCGTGGATATCGGAAAGAACAGCGATGCGCATACGCCACCATGTTACTGCAATGGGCTGTATGCCGTGGCATGCCACTCCCCGCTCAAGCGTACCTTAGCGATATAACACGCGCCGTAGCGACGCAACGGCCAAGCTATGGCAACTACGACGGCTATGCGGCAACCATTTCCATACGCTGGCCAAAGGCGGTGGGTCGGAAGCCGAGGCCCGCTTGCCGCCGGCGCAAACGTCGAGTTTCGGGCGTCCAACCTGCCTTGGCGTACGTCAGCAATGGGTCGCGAACAGCCGGGAGGTTCCATCCGGTAACTCTCCGTTCGCGACGCCGGCGCCCGGCGGCCCTGAACGGCAAGTTTCTGGAGTCGCACCAATTTCTGCTCATGGCGCATCTTCCCCGTTGGCCGTACCGACCTGGGTCGCCATTTCCCATCATAACCGCGACAAGCTTACGGCAGCCTCTGCTTCCCGATAGCTGCCATTCGACGCGGTGTGACATGACTCGTCTTGGACCTTCGAATCCGATGATCGTGTTCACTGCGAGGGCGGCTTGGCCGCGGCTGTTCACGTTCTGATCATTCGCCGTGCGCCCTTCGCCGTCCTGAGAACATCGTTAGATGACGCACGATCGCGCGGAACACCACCGTGGAGACAGTTGACGCCGCCCTCTGAGCGACATCGGACTTCTCGGCGTCGCCGAAGTCGGCCACGCCTTTGACGGCCACCATTGAGGGGCGACGTCCGAGGCTCTTCTCCACGGCGGTGTAGAGGCCGTAGACCTCCATATCGAGCCCAAGGGCGGACGGGTGCCGTTCGACGATCTCCTTGATGACGTCACGGTTGGCGATCACACTGGACCCCGAGACCAGGCTCCCAAAGCGGACGTCTGGCACTCTCGGCAGCTGCTTGGCTGCCCGCGACGCCAGCAGCTTCTGCACGCTCGGGCTGGCCATAAGCTTGGTCATGTCCCGGTTCGCCATCAGCCTCTCAAGGTCGCGGTTTAGGGTGTCGACTTTGCGTTCAACGATGTCGTCGATCTCCTCGCGAAGGCTATCATCGACGGGCCGCGCCTTCGAGCGGTTCTTGAACTCCGGCGTGCCCTCGACGGCCGCCTCGTACTTGCCGACCTCCCAGCATGACGCATCGCGGACGACGATCGCGTTGAGGAGCTGCTGGGAGACGGCGGCCTCCGGTATGTCGAAGCCACAGCACATCCCCAGCATGGACACGAGCCGGGGCCGGAAGAGCGCCACTGCTTCGGACGCAACCGCGGCCGTGGTGGCCATGCCCATTTCCGAGGCGCAGACCAGACAGGTCCGAAGCATTCGCCCGCCCGGGCCTGGCATGACGCCGAGCGCGATCGGCGTCTTCCACATAGCGTGCTGGTCGGCCGTGATCTCCCGGAAGAGCTTCCGCTTGACCGGCACGAACTCGTTCTCATAGCGGGCGGTGATCACCAGCACGTCAAAATCGAAGCTATGACGGTAGAACTCAGCGCCCGCCCGCTTCGCGCGTTTGAGATATTTGATTTTCCGCACCAAGCGATCGCGCCAGACGTCCGAATTGGCGTCGTAGGTCTCGATGGCGAAGATGTGTTCGTCGTAGAAGGCCCGCTCGTCGTCACCGACCTCGGGGAAGGCCGTCAGAGCGATGATGTTGGTCGGGGGAATGAGGTCCGCCCCGAGCGTGATCTTCTTGATCAAGGCACGCGAGAAATCTCGGCTAGGGCCGTTCCCTCCGCCAGGCAGGAGCACGTCGAGGATGACGAGTTCGAAGAATCCTTCGCGGAGCCGAGCGAGTGCCTCCTCGTAGTCGACCGCCACGTGGATCGCGACCTCATCGTCGAGGTCCGCCGCCTCCAGGCAGCGGCGCACATCGGCGCGCTTCAACTCGTCGTCATCGACAACCAGAATTCTCACACCGATGCCCCCAAGGCGCGTAGTACTTCAGCCTGGAACCGCCCCTTCCAGGCCTCGCCGGCCAGATCGACATGGACGGTGGCCACGTAGTTGCGCGGAAACGCCTTGGCGAGCAGCGCGTCGAGCTTTTCAATGGAATCAATTCCCGGCGTGATGCGGGAGAAGAAATTGGTGTGCTGCGTCGCGACGATGACCGGCACGCCGATACGCTTGCGGCTGATGAACTGCAGGATCTCAACCCCAGCCAGGGCCTCCTTCTCGATGTCGTTGCCGGCGCCGAGCGAGACCTGAAAGGTCATGTCGAGAATGATCAGGTCCCAGCGCCGGTTCTCCAGCGGACGATATGCCTGGGCGATCGAATGGGTCTCCAAGATGCCGTACTCAAGGCTGTCTGGGAGGGCCCCTTTGAGCTCGCGCAGCTTGCTTTTGTTGTCCTCGATGATGAAAACCTCCGCGCGTCTCACGTGAAGAGGTCCTCCGGCGCGGGGGAGATGAGCTCGATGACGAACCGGCGGCTCCGGGTCGAGATGGGCGGGATGTTGATCCGCGGCTGGTTCTTGAACGCGCTACGGTAGGCAGCGCGCATCTTCTGGAACCCCGAGAGCTTGTCCTTCAGTACGTTCCTGCCCAACGGCTGCTGGGCGAGTTGGAGGGTTCGTTGATAGGCGGCAATCGTCTCGGAGAGCTTCCGTTCGTTGATCACGTTCTCGCAACGGATGCGCATTTCGCCTCTGGCGACGACGAGGCTCAGTTGCGCCTGCGTTTTCAGCCGGTCTCCGCTCTTCGAGAGCGCGTTCGAGAGCAGGTTGCTGACCAGGACTTCGAAGAAGTCGACGTATTTGCCCGAGATCGCGCCATCGCCGGATGGAAGCGGCTTGCCATCGCGCGACACCGCGCAGGCCACCTTCAGCTTGTCCGATGCGTATATGGATGTCGAGAACAGGTGCAGCTTAACCAGTTGCTGGAGGTGGAACGGGATTGCGACTCCACGGGCGTCGGCGATGTGCAGCCAGCTGCGCACCTCCTCGTGCGCCTCCTCCAGGTTGGCCTCCAAAAGGTCGAGAAAGCTGCCCGTGATCGGCCGGATTGGGCCCGGGCGGCGGAGCGCGCCGATGAGGGCGGACAGGTCCGCACGCACCTGATCCTGCAGCTGCTTCGACGCCGTGGCCAATGCGCCGGCGAGTTGCCGCTTAATTAGGCCGAGGACTCGTTGCTCCAGCTGTGACTGGGAGCTTGAGGTGCGGGAGACTGAGGCTTCGACGAGACTTACGATTTCGCGATGTAGGGTCTGCTCGAACCGATTGTCCTTCTCCACCGTCAAATAGACCTCAATGAATTCGCGGATGGTGTCGGCGACCTGATCGCGAAGGCCTCCGATGGACGGCGCGTCATCTCGGAACCACTGCGTCAGATGAGACGAAGCCCAGCTTTGCAGGTTCCGATTGGGCCAGCACGCCTGGAAGGCGTCCTCGAAGGCGCGGAGGTAGCGCGGAAGGACGACGCCATGACGCAGGTTGTTGCTGAGGGCTTGATCTATTCCGAACTCTGATTCGTACAGAACATGTCCTGTCAGATGATCGGCGACGAATTTGGCGAGGCGCGTCACTAGGCTCTGCGGTAGTTCGCCCGCCGCGGCGGCTCTGCGCATGGTGGTCGTTGGAAGTGCCTCGAACTGTTGGTGCAGGTCCCTGGCGATCTCAGTCCACGGCATCCGGACCCGGCCGACGCGCATGCGGCCCTGCAAGTAAAGCAGCGTTACATGCTCAATCTCCCGAGCGACCTGCTGCTCCAAGTAGTCCAGCGAGATGAGCTGCTTGGCGCCGGCTAGCCGCAGGATGTCGATGCGGAGCGCGCTGATGGGATCGACTTCTGTGGGCTGCAGCGGGTCGTTCCAGCGACGCGCCTGCGGCAGGGAGCTGGCGAGCCGCTCAATGATGGGCCGCTGAAGGATCGCCGTGGTCAAGGCCGCGGCACTTCGTGGCGGTAACCGTTTGAACTGGGCAAGGAGCATTGTGGTTGCTCCGGAGCGCCGTCCAGGCTGAATGAGGGACGTGAGGTCGGCAATAAACGCGCCCTTGCCGGCGCCGAACGAGACGCTCGGGTGGCGCTGACCGACTACGGCGTCCTCCGCCATCAGCATGGAGGCAAAGGCCGTATGGGCCGTGATCTCAGCCGATGCTGTGTACAGCTCGTAGATTGCATCCCATGGAAGGAATCCCGTGAGCACTGGGTCCAGGTTGTAGATGTCGGCAATGGACGCGAATACGGACCAGGCGTCGCCGCGCTGCAGGGCAACCTTGAATGCCGCGAACAGCAGGGTGACGTTGACGAAATAACTGCCCCGTGGCCGCTGCCCAGCGTGATCTATTTCAGCGTCGTCGTGCAGGAGCGTGCGGATGGCTTCTGCCGGTCCAAGCAGCTGGTTGTGCGCGAGGAGGGAACCCTCATGTTCGCGGAGGAAGTCGAGAGCGTCCTCATAGTCGCCGAGGCTGCGCAGCAAAAGGAGCGAGGCGAACGTGTCCTCTAGCCCCCATCGCGACATGACGGTGTGCATGCTGAGGAGCCTTGTCCACGGGATTTCCTCGGTCGGATCGAGCAACAGCTGCAGGGTCGAGGGGAGATCGGGGCCGACCACATGAAGCCGCGAGGCCCTGACGCTCATGACGTATCTGTTGAGGTCGCCGAGGCAGGCGATTGGGCTGGCCCCCATGACTGAAGACAGGCGGTAGTTCACTTCCTCGAAGCCGCGGAACCGCTTGCGGCGCTTACTTCCCACGATCCCGGCGACGAAACTGTCCAGCTCCGGCGCAAGGCGCGCCGCCCAACCGTTCGGCAGGCGGCCCGCGTTCAGCAGGGTCTCGACGACCACTGAGAGGTCGGTGTCGGCCAGCGTGCCCAGCACGTCCCAGGACGCAGTCGCGGGCGCGGCGATAGCACCCACCGAATATAGTGTGTTGAAATCGACGTCCTGCGGATGGGAGATTGAGCTGACGATGTCGCGTTGCGCGCCGATCGAGGGGGCGTTTAGCGAGAGGATGACGAAGATCCAGCGGTCGTCCCCCTCGTAGGGCGACGACCTTGCGCCCGGAGGTTGGCGGCGGGCTTCGAGCGCCCCGAAAACCGATGGCCGCTCCTGCGGTTCGTGCGGATGGTCGATGCTGTCCATGGCCACGCGAAATCGACGCGAAAGGCCGGACCGCATACGGCCAACGACCCAATCGCGTTCGGGACTGCGAAGCTCTGAAGCCGAAGACAAAGTGAAATCCCCCCCGGGAACTCAGCGCGTGACGTTAAGTTGTAATTTTTATGACGCAACTCAAAAGGTGCGACAAGCCCGCGGTTGAAGCCGTCGAGCGCCCGATCCAGACTGGTGAACATGATGGCACCAGGTTTGTCTTCCGCCCGGCAACCCCAGTCCCATCCAAACAATCCGGCCCAGACGTGGACCCACGAGGTCGATGCGCTCGTTGTCAGTCTTCCCTCGACGGGCGGACAGGGCAGGGCGCCGTCCCGCCGAGGCGAATGGCGCATCCGCACAACTCGTCGTGGGGACCTGGACGTCGCCAATTCCTGACATCCGGCGCGTCGGTCTGACGCGGTCCATATTCCTCCGGAGCAGACATCCGGCCGGGCCCGTCAAGACGGGGAGTTGATACACACGAGCCCTTTGGAGAGCCCTTCGCGGTCCAGGCTATGGCGGTCGATCAGAGCCTAGCTCGCGCTTCTTCTAGTAGCGACAGATCAACCAGCCTGTCGACGGGCGGAAGGTTTCCGCGTCCGGTCAGTCTGCAGAACTCATAGATGGGGCCGGCGACGAGTTCTTTGGACATCGATAGGAGCCTGGTTCCCTTGACGGCGATGAAGGGCACGATCTCGGTAGCATAGGCGGTCTCCAGCACCGGATTGAGGTCGAGGCCGCGGCCGTAGCTGGAAAGGGTGAGTTCCACTGCGTCTCGAGGGGCCCGCAGGAAATCATTCCAGCCACGCAGCGTCGCCGTCAGATAGTTCACGAGCTGGCGACGATTGGCTTTGATGTAGCTGCGGTTGGCGTACAGGGTGTCGGCATAGCTGGGCATGCCCAACTGGCCGTAGGTCGCCGTCACGTAGGGGATTCCCTTGAGCTTCAGCTCGATCGGCTGGCTGGTCACGAAACAAACGTAACCATCGCAAGCCCCCTCGATGAGCGGGGTGGGATCGAAGCCCACAGGGACGGGCGTATAGTCCACCGGCAATCCATTGATCTGCAAAAGCGCGTCGATCGTGGGCTTGGCGCTGCCCATGACTCCGATCCGCTTTCCGACGATGTCGCGAGCCCTCGTGATCGGATTGTGGGGCAGGGAGAGAAGGCCTCCTGGATTTTCCTGGCAGACCGAGCCGAGGGCGACCATGTCGCACCCTTGCACGACGGCGTCGATGACCGTGACGAACTGGTCGATGCCGAGGTCCGCCTGGCCGCCGGCGACCAGCGGCGGCGTCGCGGCGATGGCCGGGCCGCCGCTCAGCCAAGTCGGCGCAAGCCCATAGGACCGGTAGTAGCCCCGCCTGTCCGCCAGCCAGAAGCCGCCGAACTGGACGGTCTTCAGCCAGCTGAGCTGCAGCCGGATGTCGTTGCTGGCCTGTGGGCGCTGTGGAGCGCAGCCCGCAAGCGTGGCCGCGGAGGCCGATAGCCCGGCTATGACGCTTCGCCGAGTCGCGAATCTCGGGTGTATCAGGTCCATCGTTCCCGCCACTTTCCCTCCAGGGCCGAAATCGCCGCGAACATCCCAACAGAAACCAACATCGCCAGAATGGCCGCTCCCCAGCCCGTACGAAGGTCCATCTTCGGCGCCGAGGTTGCGATCAGGAAGCCCAGTCCCCCAGTGCCCATGAGGAATTCGGCGACCAAGGCGGCCAGGATGCTGTTGGCCATGGAAAGCCGCACCGCGGTCAGCAGGCTGGGCATCGCCGAGGGAACGGCCAGGCTGAACAAGCGCCGGCGGCGCGTAGCGCCGAGGACGCTGAACAGTTCCTCGGTTCCGGCCGGCGCACGGTCCAGGCCGGCGCGGACCAGAACGTAGGTCGGAAAGAACGAGATCAGGATGGCGATGGCGATCACGGCCTTGATGTCATAGCCGACCAGCCGGGCGATCACCGGAGCCATCGCCGCCACCGGGATGCTCTGGGCGATCAGCGAGCCGGGCAAGAGCAGGCCGCCGACGAAGGCGCTGCTCCAGGCCAGCAAGGCCAGCCCGTAGCCGAGCGCCACGCCCACGAACAGTCCGATCAGGGCCGTGCAGATCGTCTGGCCAAAGGCGGTCAGCATAACCTTCCAGTTCGCCGCGGCCGCGCCGACGACGCCCAACGGAGTGGGAGCGACGATCGGGGGCACATGGCCGAGCCATATCCACGCTTGCCAACCGGCCAGGACCGCCAGCACCGCCCAGTTCGCCTCGATCAGGCGCGCCAGCCCGGAGAGGGGGCGGCCGCTTTCTCCTGCGCGGCTCAAGCGAACCTCTCCAGTATGAGCTTTTGAACGAGGGAGAGCGCGCCATACGCCGCCATGGAGGCCGCCGCGCTGACCAGAGCGGCGGACCACAGCAGCTGCATCTGGTAGTTCTGCATCGCCGCCACGAAGATTGGTCCGATGCCGCGATCCGCCCCGAACCACTCGGCCAGGATGGCGCCAAGCAGGGCGGTCGGCGCCGCCAGCTTCAGCCCGTCCATGAGATAGGGCAGGGCCGTGGGCGCCTGCAGCCGAAGCAGGCGGGTCGCCCGCGTGGCTCCCAGCGTCTGGAACAGGTCCAGATGGCTGGCCGCGGCGGCCTGAAGGCCTGAGACGAGCGCCAGGAAGACGCCAAATGTCACGACCAGGGCCGACAGCGCGATGGGCGCATCGACGCGGGGCGTGGTCGCCATCAGAAGCGGCCCCAGTATGATGGCCGGAAGCGCATTGGCGATGGCCAGCAGGCGGTGGACGCCGCTTGCGAGGCGGCGGCAAACCATGGCGAACAGCGCCAGCATCACCGCCGTGCACGTCCCGATAACGTAGCCGATGGCCGCTTCGCCGGCCGTCTCGCCGATCGCGGTCAGTAGGGTTTGAGCATTTTCGGCCGACGCGGCGAAGCGGAAGATGCTGGACAACGTCGGCCAAGCGCGCCCGAAGACCTGGAAATGGCCCAGGGCTTCCCAAATGAGCGCGTAGCTCGCCGCCCCGGCGGTCAAGGTCGCGGCTCGGGTGATCGTCACGGGATTCGTCATACGCCGGCTCCCTCGGC
>FSWB01000393.1_pt1 | contig 9710 bp, 8 predicted proteins | sample 1637871 | NCBI WGS metagenome assembly FSWB01 (sample SAMEA3914789, study PRJEB12502) | metagenome | biome: forest; material: soil | place: Canada | collected 2011-07-03 | depth 0.3 m
ATGGTCACAACGCCCTGGCCATGCTCGCTCGCCGGGAAGGCGAAACGCTGAACGCGCTGCTCAAACGGTTGAACCGCGCCATTGGCAAGTTCTACGACGACGGAGAAGTCGTTGACGAGATCAACGGGGACTGACCTTCGACGACGCCGTCAAGACGGGACGCCCAGCCGCTTACTCTCCACATGCAAGATGGGATGCCCAGCAGCTTACCCTTCGGCTGGGGCCTGTGCATCTTGACCATCGAGAGCTCCTCGTGGCCTGCCCAGGAGCAGCCGAGGTGTCGGCGCAATTCGCGCTGCCCGCTACACCGGACAATCTGCCGCACAAGAATCTCGCGACGATCGACGCGACCCAGCGCCGCCGATCCGCGCTCGTTTCTGCAAACGCGACAAATTCAGGGTGCGTAGCGGTAGGCTTAACTCGCAGCACGCGCCGCCAGCTGGGCTTGTCGCTCTGCCGCGGTAACGTACCTGGTCGTCGCGGGAAGAACGTTGTGAAGATCGCTCAGCTTCACCAGCTGGACCGTTATCGATGGCCCCACCGCAGCGGGCGTCGCGGACAGGCCTTGCCAGCGCGGGTTGAGGAAGCCTTGATGCAGACCGACGGTGTCGACCCAGTTGTAGGCGCCCGGATCCTGCGGGGACACCACGAAGGTGTAGGTGCCATCCGCGTCGGGTACGGCCTGCGCGTTGTTCAAGGTCTGGGTGTGCTTGATGTAGTCGGTGGTGATGGTCCACCGTCCATAGGCCGGGGCGATGAAGTATTTCGCCCCGCCGAGATTGACGTTGAGCACAAGGGCTTCGTCATCGGCAAGCTGGAACGCGCCGTAGGATGCCGCCTGGTTGGCCAGGCGCCCGCCCGTGCCGCCGAGCGACGGCGCAGGCAGCGTGTTCACAGGCTGGGCATGCCCCAAAGCATTGTAGGCACCGAAGACCGCTGCCGCGTTCGGGGCCTGTAGCGTCGCCGCCAGGGTCGCAACCAGCGCATCGGTCGTCTGTGGCTGCGTCGAGACGGACGGCACCCGCTGTATGGCCACGCTGTTGAACTCTTGCGCCCCCCATTCGTTGACCGTATCGCGCACGAACAGGGATGCTGCTCCAGCGCCGAGCTGGATATGGTTGCCCGCCCCGTTCGATGCCGCGTCAGCGTTGATGACGAAGCCCCCGTCGTCGTCGGTGGCGAGTTGGTCGCCGGCGAGATTGGAAAGCGTCGCGTTGGTGTTGCTGTACAGGCTGAAGTTGAAATCGACCGGCTTTGGCAGGCGGACTTTTCCGGTGATGACGTAGCTCGCAGTCGAGTCGACCGGGATCCTGCGGTATATGGTGTCCGGGTTGTCGAATGTCGTCCGCGATCCGGGTACGTTCATTCCGTACCAATTGTGCGGGGCGGCAAGGAAGGAAACCACCTTGGGGTCGCCGGCGTCGCCCGATGCGAGCGCCAGCGCGGAGGCGAACACACTCTCGTCGACGGCCTCGTCGAGGTTTGCCAGGGCCTCGTCCGACACGCCGCCGGTCGTCTGGGCGGCGGCCAGCCAGCGGGTTTTCAGCGAAGCTTTCGCCGCAATGGTGGCAGGGGCCTGGACGAGGGTGATTGCGAGTTTCTCGGCTGCCAGCTGATCCGCGGTCGCCAAAGGATTCTGGCTATCCGCGCTGCCGCTTCCTCCGCAGGCGACCACGATGAATGGGAGTACGGCCAAAGCTGTCGAAGATCGATTGAACATGTTGCTCGGGTAAGTCTCTGGAATATTCGAGCGCCAAAATTTATAAAGCTTTGAGGTGCACCAGAACGCAGAAAAGTGAATATGGAAGGCTATTCTGCGGCTATGCCACTTTCCGGTTTTCACCCAGGTTAAACGTCATGCTTTCAATCTTCGAAGTCAACTCTCGTCGGCCGCGCTGCCGACAGTGTGGCTGCTTGGCCGATGTCGTTGCTGTCGAGGAAGGCGCCGACCGGCGCGAACTTTTCGACATCTATACCGCGGATCAATTTCTTCGGTTCGTGCCTCGAATCCGAGAGATTTCAGGCTGTGGAATCGGGGAGGCCAAGGCTACCTACCTGCATCTCGCCGCGGCGGGGCGCAAATGCCATCGGTGCAGTACGCTGTTGGGGCTTGGCGAGATCGTGGACTGCTCGAAATGCGAGTCACTCAATCTCGTCTGGGAGTGAGGACAACGCTGAGTGCCGCGCCCGGAAACTGGTCGCTCGCCCATCGTGCGGCCGGGCCGTCAACGCCGAAGACGCCTGTCGGCCAGGAACGGACGGTCGGCAAGGTCGGCTATTGGGTAGGCTACCGGTCATTTTCGTCCGCGCGTCGGCGCACGATGATCGCGGCCGTCTTGGGCCGACTGTGCGAGCCGCCGGCGCGCACGGCACAGCGGGGAACAGACAGCGCGTCGCCGCGCGCCATTAGGATGTCAGCCGCAAGCCGCGGTGCCGCTTGAATGCGAGACGAGGTTCGACATGAAAATGCGTTCGGGATCGTGCGCCTGTGGCCAGGTTCGAATCGGCGTGCGCGGCGAGCCATTCCGCGTGGGAATCTGCCACTGCACTGACTGCCGGCGAGAAAGCGGTTCGGCCTTCATTTTCTATGGCATCTGGCCCGCGGCGCAGTTCGAACGACAGGGTGAGACGTCCGAATTCCGCGGTCGACACTTCTGCCGAGCCTGTGGGTCACGCGTGTTCTCCGTCGACCAGGAAGAGGCCGAAATCAGGCTTGGCATCATGGACGAGGCGCCCACTTCCCTCGCGCCGAGCTACGAACTCTGGGTCAAGCGCCGCGAATCCTGGCTGCGACCGATCGACGGAGCGGAGCAGTTCCAGGAGGACAGGGTGTGAGCGCCGTGCGGTGCCCATCAAGGTGAACCATGGGCGAGCTGCATGTACGCTTGCTCTAGGGCGGTTCGACTGACGGTTGTCGGTCAGCAGCGGTGTCGCGACTGCGGTTTGAGCCTGGTCTGGCATGCTGTCTCGACAAAGTCGATCAACGACTGGCTCGGCTACCCGCCAAGAGCCAGTTCGAGCGCCCGACTAGGTCAATCGCAGGAACTCCGACGCGAGGTCCGCCAGCCTTGTGGCGGCGGACCCGCCAAGCCATTGATCTGCCTTGAGCGCCAGAGCAATTAATCTGGCGCCCTACGTAGGGAGAGGAATAACCCGGGAAATTGAGACACATAAGTTGAGAAACTTTTGGGTCTTGCATCTCTCATAGCCTATGCGCTCAGCCCCTTAGCGGGGCTTCGAGGGGACGAGTTGGCAGGACAAACTGGGGGTGGTATCAGAGGCGATCGTCACCGTGTTGACTATGTGCTGATCCCGCAGGCGGTGGCAATTGATAGCTCGACATAGCTGACGGAGAAGCCGGTGACCGCGAGGTTGATTCCTTGCCTTATCTGCAAATGAAGCGCGTGCTCGATTCAGGTCATTGACCTAACGGCCTACTCAGGCTGAAACTTGCCTGGACGGTTGCCAATTTGCTCTCTTTCCCTCCCTCTGTTCGGCCGTCTCCCCGGGAGTCTGCTGCCATGCCTGATAAGCGCACGACATTGCGAAGAGGAAACGTATGGAGAAAGCTTGCCGCGCTCAAAAGCGAACGGCCTCGCTTAAGCCTCAACGAGAAGACAACGATCGCCATCGCGGCGTTTTCCGGCGTGGTCGCCTTGATTTCGCTTGCGGTCTCCGGAGTTTCGCTTTTCGCGACCTTCTACCAGGAAACTGCTGAGGTGTGGGTTGCGTTTGACGGCTTCGCAATGGGCGACCAGGGCACCGTCATTCGCTTCCTCGTTGTCAACAGCGGTAGCAGACCCGTCGTCCTGACCAACGCCTACATGATCGCTCGATACCACGACATCTTCGGTGTGCAGACGTTTTCGAATTCAAACGTACCGACCCTGGGCAAAGTGAACTTTGAGGACAACCTGACATCCTTTGAAGTCACAAAGCTTCCGATCATTCTCGATCCGGGAAAGATTCAGGCCGTGACACTGGGCTCAGACCTGAATGTGCAATTTATAGAATCCCCCGGAATCGAGCCCGCCAAGCTTGACGGTTGCAATAAGGCCTATGACGCGAGGGTAGGATTTGTTTTGAAGGCCTCGACATTTACGCACAGTCCTCACAGTACCTTGCTGATTAAGGGCGAGCCCGTGAAGGTGACCGTGTGCAGTGAAGGACATGGCGGAAGCCAATCCTATGAAGGCGACGAGAGGGGTGCGTTTTACCAGATGGCGCCCATGAAGGTCTACGGTAGTGGATGCTTTGGCTCGGCATTCGGCGCGCATCAGAACTCGCTTGTTGAATGTTAGCGGGATAGGCGTTGATCCGAACCTCCTGAGATTGGTGGTTAAGAAAGCTGGTGGCGTCAACTCAGTTCGATTTGACGCGAATCAAGTGCGGCTTGGAGCGCAGCGATGTCCCGAGAAGTGTTGAACGCGTGAGCTGAGGTAGCGACTCCTTCGACCCGCATGTGACCATGTGGATTGCCTAGCAAGCAACCGAAGGAGCCGCCACAGACTAGAGTCTGTTTCGCGGAGCATCGGCAATCTGGCGCGATCGACTTCCGCTTTGGGTCGAAAGCGTGAGTCCGGGCGGTCGATCAGCTGACATTCGATTGGCCTCAGGTGCGCCGCCGTTCAAACGCCCTGAACGCCCAGGCAGACAACCTGGTGGGTTGCGTTCAGACGGCCCCCACTTCCGCAGCACGCTAAAACCGTCATCGCCGTCGCGCTCGTCTTCAGGCTCAGACGAGCGTCATCGAGCCATTGACTGCGCCGAAGCCTGAGTATCCCCATCCAGAGATGACCCGCGCGTTCGTATTCCAGCGCTGACGTTGCTCACAGAATTCGGTGAGTCGCGCAGTCACCCAAGAGTCAGTGGAGCACGCGTCCACATACAGCCCCAGCGGCTGGTCCGGGTCAGCCAGGGCAAGACCTGACGTCCGAGGGCCATCGTGAATCAGGCGACGGACTATTTCGGAGATCAATGGCTTCCTCGACGATTCGTCCCAACGGCGTGCACCGTGCACGTCGACCACCTCGATCCGGGGCCGGGCGGCGCCGAGCTCACCTATATCCTCGACTCCAGGACGCAGCAGCTGACCCACGTCAACGTGGTCTGGGCGACCGGCGCCGCGCCCGAGGCCGCCGAACGCGGCCGCATGGCCGGCGCGGCGGCGCAGCTCGCGAACTATTTCCACCGCCAGGCCTGGCAGTCCGGCGCCACCACGCAGCGCCTCGCAGCGGATGCCTCGTTCGCCGTCGTCTTCGTCGGCGTCGACCCCCAGGCCGAGGCGGTGGAGGTGCGCCTCTCGGGCGTCGTCTTCGAGCGCCCCGGCCTGCCACCTTCCGTCCCCACCGGGCCTGCGGTATTGCGCGTTGCGTACTTCGCGACGATCGCGGCCGAGGCCGCGCCGGCGCCGGGATCCTGAGGTCGGTGATCTCTCGGAATGGCGCAACCGCGCGAATCGTACGCGCCGGTCTTGGTTCCGCCGCGTCGACAATGCGCGCGTCGCGCTGCAACCCGGTTTTGCCGCCATGCGCACGCTCACCATGGCACAGTGCCAGAACAATGCCGAAAACTGGGCCTTCTTCTGCGCGGACGCCGCCGGTGCACTGACTGACCACGATCGCATCGCGGCGCTGGGCAGCAAACTCTACGCCGACACTGGCTGGATTGAGGCGAAGAAGGTCGAGCGCAAGCTCGTCGCGCAATGATCCGCGGCGCCGTCATTGCTGCGGACAGGCTGCTTCCCGACGTCTCTACTTCGATCTCGCAAGGGCGTCAGGACACCCTCACCTCAGGCCAGACCAAGCTCGGCGCGCTGGGCCGCGTTGCGCGCCTCCGCCCTTTGCAGAGGAGGACGTTGTGCGAGGCGCTCGGCATAGGCCGTGAATGAGGGGCGCGCTTCTATCGTCTTGAAGGCCAGCATGAAGCGAAGCGTTCCACCGAAGACGACGTCGGCCATCGAGAAGTTGTCGCCCAGGACGTAGGCACGATCGGCGATGGCAGATTCCATGGCCTTCAGCATTGCGTCGTACGACCCCCACCCGGCCTGCATTTCCTTGTAGGCCCAACCCGCCTGTTTGGCCATGACCCCAGGTTCGATCACCGATGGGGCAAACAGCGACCAGCGCAGATAAGTTGCGCGCGCTGCATCATCGACACGTGGCGCGAGCCGGCCGTAGGCATAGCGATCGGCCAGGTAAAGGGCAATGGCCGCCGACTCGGTCACGACCGTGTCGTCGTCGGTCAGGATGGGCAGCTTGCCCATGGGGTTGAGCGCAACCAGATCCGGTGCCTTGTGGGCGCCCTTCATGATGTCGACTGGACGTAGTTCGTAGGGCACGCCAACCTCTTCGAGCATCCAGACGACGCCTGCGGCGCGGGAATAGGGATGGTGGTAGAGAACGATGGACATCTTGGGCAGCCGATTCAGCTAGGGCGAAACAAGTGTAGGGCGTGTCATTTTCCGGCGCAACGAGGCCGCGGCGCCTTCAGCGCAATCAGGCCAGCGAAGGGGTGCCGGAGTCCACAGGTCCGAGTTCTCGATCAGCGCCGCCAGATGCCGATGCCGCACCATCGGGCGCCGATCCGCAATAGTGCGGCCGACGACGCAAACGGCCGGAAGCCACGCCCACTGAGTGACCGGGTGCGGCCAAGAACGGTCTGTCGCGCGCGGCAACTTTCGGGTACCCGCGCTTCCGGCGGCTATCGTTCGAGCGAGCATGGCGGGCGCCGATTCCTGCTGGCGTCAAGCTGCACCTCATTGGAGCCGGTTCGCGCTGACGATGTATCGATCGTTCCCGCCCTGCCGGTTCCAGGCGTACCAGGCCAGCGTGACGTCACCGGCGGCATCGACCGCCGCAACGGGTGGGTTGGCGAACACCGAGCTCATGCCCGTTGGCGGACTCAGCGTGGCCACTGCCTGCCATTGGCCCGCGTCCACCGAGAAGCGCGCGGTCACGGCATTGTTGGACTGGCTGTCCAGCCACGACAGCACCGCGTTGCCCGCGACGTCCGCCACCAGCGCGATCGACTCGGAGAACCAGTGCGATGCGGGCAGCGTGGCGGCCGCGCTCCAGCCGCCGCCCGCGGGATCGAAGCGGGCCCAGGAGACGCCGGACAGTTGGCCCCACGCCGCCATGACTGCACCGGCTCCATCGACCGCGAGCGAAGGCGCGCCGGTGCCAGAGAGGGAGTCGGCGTCGAGGCGCACCGGCACCGTCCACTGCGGCTGCTGCTGCGTCCAGCGGGAGCTCCAGACAGACGGGTTCGCAGACAAGGACTGGCCGGTGGCCCAGGCCACCGTCGTCTCGCCCGTTGCGCTCACGGCGAGGTCCATGTACTGCATCGCCCCGGGGCCGGGACTGGTCGCCTCGCCCCAGGCGCCGGCTGTGGGATCGAACCGCGCGATCCACACCGCTCGCGAGCTGTCGTCCGCGGCCTCGATCCATGCGGCAACCACCCCGTCCGACCCGTCCAGCGCCAGCCGTGGCGCCAGCAGATAGGGCGACGCGGAGGGCCTGTCGATGCGCCGCGGTGCGCTCCAGGCGCTCGTGGCCGCGTCTTGCCGCGTGGCGTAGAGGGTGGCGCCGTTGCTGGCGATGATCGTCACGACGCCGCGCGAGTCCGAGACGGCGCGCGTGTACGTGCCCGCCGTGCCGGGCGGCTGCACCTGCACAGTCGCTGGCGCGCCCCAGGTCGCCGTGCCGGCCGCGAGGCGATAAAGCGCCACGGAGCCAGGCAGCAGGCCGGTGCCGACCAGCAGCAGGACGTCGCCGTTGGCGCATGGCACCAGGGAGACGCCGGTCAAGTAGTCGTTCGGATCCGCGACGGTGAAGATCACGAAGGGCGTAGCCCAGGTGCCGTTCACAGGCTCATAGCGCGAAACGCTCACCGTCTCGTTGCGGAACTGGCCACCGCGCCAGGCCACCATGGCACCACCGTCGACCAGCGCCGCGATCACCGGATAGGTATCCGCCGTACTGGCGACCTGGTCTCCGACGGCCGTGGCCATCGTGCTCCAGGCCTGCGCGGCGGTCGTAAAGCTCGCATGCGCGGCCGTCTCCAGCGTGCGGCCCGCCGTGTCCGCAATCGTCGCGTCGAGAAAGAGTGTGTATGTCGTGTCGCCCGGCAGCGCAGCGGCCGGCAGCGCCCGCAAGGTGGCGCCCGATGCCGACACGGCGCTCGCGATGACGTTGCCCTGGGGGCCGTGCAGTCGGACGTTGTCGGTCGTGACCGTGGCTGGCGCGAGATCGGCATTGAACGCGGCCGACAGCATCGCTGTGCGCGCGACACTCGTGCTCCCGTCAGCGGGATTCAGCGCAGAGACGGCGAACGGAGCCGCGGGAGGCGGTGGGGGTGGGGGCGGCGGTGACGGCGCCAGAGGTGGCGGAGGTGGCGGCGTAGGAGAGCCCCCACCTCCGCCACCGCACCCGGCGAGCACGGACGCGAAAAGCAAAGCCAGTTGCCGACGATTCATCGCCATTTCCCCTCCCTGTTTGGGCAAGGATGTTATCCGCGCTTGTTGCGGACCAGCCTGGGAGGATCCCGGTGTCGTGGGCAACACTGGAGCTGCACTCGGCCGGCAGCGGACGGTCGTGAATGTCAGCTCGGGGGGATAGTGCTGTGTCCATCAGGTGAAGGCACCATGTTGCGCCGACCGAACGAGCCCTGATGGGCGTTGGGCGTCGGTGCTCCTTGAATCAGCAGGCTGGCTCGTTGAGTCCATCACGCTTTCAAAGCTGAGTGTGGTGTCTTTTCGCAGACACTGGCGTCCTATGAAAGCTTACCTGCTCGCCGCCTGCCTCACGATCGCTGCTGTCGCCACGCTGTCCGGCTGCGTCGTCGCACGCACAGAGGGCCACGCCGTCGTCACCGACGCGCCTGCCGACAACCACGTCCGCATCGTGATCGTCCCGGCCTTGCCGACGCCAGCGGACAAGCGCAACGCTGCAAGCATCGAGGCCGACAAGCACATGGCCACGCTATTCCCGCAGCTCGCGGCGCGCCTGCCCGTGGACTTCAAGCGTAACGGTGTCGACGCCGACGCCACGTTGCTGGACATCGATAGCCCCGTCCCTGCGCCGGCGCACGTACGAACGCTGGTGATCCGCCCGGTCGAGGCCGGTGTCGGGATCCGATCTCGCGCAGGTCAGTCATGGCTTGACTTGGCCGTCACGCTGAACGATGCCGACCGCGGCCTCCTATGGCAGGGTTGGATCAGGCTGTCGAGTGGCACAGCCGGAGTCAGCTATGACGCCAGTGCCGTCGACCACGCCGCGGTACCCCTGCTCGAGCAACTTCGCGATGCGAAGATGATCGACATCTCGTGGCGCCGCCCCGAGACGCCCTGAATCGTCAAGGTCAACGCACGGCGTCTTGTTTGGCTCTGCAGGCTGGCTGCCCCCTCATCGCTCAACGCGGGCCGTGAATTCGTGTCGAACGCATGCATTCGACGGCGCGCCATCCAGGAAGACTCCGCAGCGAGTGCCGACGTGTGCGCGGTTGACGCCCTCTCACGCGGGCTTCACCAAGGCTGCGATGAAACCGAGTCTTGTTCAGAGCGTTCGACGCTTGCGCACCTCAACGATCAGCCGAATCGCTGGCCTCAGGCTGTCTGTGCCCTGATCCAGTCATCCACCACCCCTTCCAGCACCTTGAGCGGCACATCGCCCGTCAGCAACACGAGGTTGTGAAACTTCTTGATGTCGAAC
>FSWB01000149.1_pt1 | contig 9675 bp, 10 predicted proteins | sample 1637871 | NCBI WGS metagenome assembly FSWB01 (sample SAMEA3914789, study PRJEB12502) | metagenome | biome: forest; material: soil | place: Canada | collected 2011-07-03 | depth 0.3 m
CCGTGGGAGTTCCTGTTTCTGTTTCCAAAGCGGTCTCTATCTGAGGAACGTGACGACGGCATCTGCGATATCAGCCGGTACTTTTCAGTCAACATGCCGGAGCCGGCCTTCATACATCACGCCCTGAGTGACGGAAGCATGCGTTCAAGCATTTTTTCGAGGTATGGGCGGTCAGATGAAGATCGCGCGCTATCGATTGACTCTCATGAGCTTCGTCATCTTCAAACGACGGAGCTCTTTAGGATGGGACTTGCCGACACGATCATCTCGAAGAGATTCAATCGCAGGAGCGTCGCGCAGAGCTACGAGTACGATCACCGAAGTCTCGCCGAGTCTCTAGCCGACATCGACTTGCCCGACGACATCGAGGCCTCACTCAGCCCGAAGGCAGCGACTGTCGCCAAGCTTGTGAAGTCCGACAGGGTGACCGGGCCGCTGGTTGATGCATTTCGGCACATTCAGATGACTAAGGGCGAAAGCGAGGCCTTCGACTACCTCCGCGTGGAAGCCGACGGGTTTCATTCCACGCCCTACGGCTACTGCGTCAACTCATTCACCGTCGACCCGTGTCCCAAGCACCTCGAGTGCTTTGCGGGATGCCGGCACCTGGCTGCGACCGATATGCCTGAGCACCAGAGCAACTTGATTCTCTTGGAAGGTCGGCTGGCACAGGCCATGGAGGCTATCCAGGCCCGGCAAACCAAGGGGCTTGGCTGGAAAAATCAGTTGCAGCATGTCGATGTGCGGTTGAGAGGCGTGCGTGCCCTGCTCTCCACGCCAACTGGTGAACACCCATTTCCCAATGGCAAGGATCTGTCCGCCATTCACGAACGAGGAGTCTTGGATGAGTGATCTGCGGCCCACTGATGCCGAGCAATCTATGCGCAACGTACTCGAAGAGTTGTTGGAGGCAGACGAGGACATCACCGCACGCGCCGTGGCGCGCCTTCACCCAACGCTCTCGGCCGCGTCATCCATCACGCGCGACAAGACGCGCTCGGAGCTGCTGGCCGAGTACAAGCATCGACAACAGAAAATGCGGGCATGGCGGGATCGCTTGTCACGCCGATCGCGCGCCGACATCGCGACTTCCCTTGCTGACAAGGACATCAAGATCGCGACCCTAGAGAGACAAGTTGAGATGCTGACTGCATCTCACCTGGCGATGCTGCGCGCGGTTGGCGAGATCGGCGGATTCAAGGCGTGGTCTCGCTTCTACGAGGACTTCCGAAAGACGCGTGACGAATTGGCGGCCTTAGCCGCGATCCCTTCAGCCGCGGTGACAGCACTCACACGCTCCCCCCGCTCATGAACATTTTCGGGCAATCAGCCCCTGCCTGTCCTATCCGCCGTATAAGGCCATTTCGCTTCGCTCCAGCCCCGTTTCGGCATCGGCGCATACTCGTCAGCAGTCGCGCCTGGCTGCGTGTTGATGGCGGACGGCCGCGATCCCCATTCGAGACAACCGACCAATGCCGATCGAAACTCGGAATCGTCGGGCAATCCGAGTTCATCTGCGGTCGCGAGCAAAAGCCCGACCCAACGCTGACGCTTGTCCTGCGTGAGATGGCGATTCAGGTGCTGTCGCAGCATGTGCGGCTGGCCACCATGCTCCGCAGAATAGTTCGTGTGGCCTCCCAGCACCTTGGCCCGGAGAGCTGCCACGTGCGCAGGATGATCCGCACCCATGTACGCGAACACAGGCGCCAGAAAATCGTCCTGCCGCACATGTTCATAGAAGCACGTCGTCAAGCGGTTCAAAGCTTCGATGCCGCCGATCCATTCGTAGAGCCCGGGAACGGTCGTCGTCATTTTTCGATCCTCGTGTCGAGACACCGTTGCGACAAGAGTCTAGCGAGACTTGGATGTCATGCTGGCCAGGTCGCGGCGGCGATGGTGCCACTCCTCCAAGCTTGCGTGAGTCGCGCCGTCGCGTAGATCCAGCTGCGCTGAAAGCTTTCTATCGGGTCCAATTTCGCTCCGAAGCCAGCATCGTCCGTCACCAGTAGCGCGGGCAGCATCAGGAAGTAGTACAGGTCAAAGTCGATGCCGTCGTTGAGCTTCTTGGGCGACGCCGGGTTGTAGGCTCCGCGCTCTCTGTTCTTTCTAACGTGTTGGCGCCAAGCGTAGCGAATGCCCAGATCCATACGTTTCGACATCGGCGGGTGCGGTAGGTCGCTTTCATCGTCCACCCTACGACAGAAAGCTTCGAACGTCGGGCCACCGAGTTCATCGTCTTCCGCTGTTGGAGGTAGCTCCTCCAGCATTCGGTCGAAATGGGCTATCCAGGCGTCGCGCACCTCCTGAAGTACTTCTTCTGCGGCTCGATGTCCCTCGGGCAACTGTGCGTTCGGCGACAAAACTGTTGCAGCTCGCAGGAGCGCCATCGCTCGCTGAGACGTACCGACAAACTCCGACTCCGTCCAAGCAGGTTCGCCCATATCTTCGCCGAGGTAGCCGCGCAAGTCGTTACCGCTCAAGAACACGGGCACCTCGGTGCTCAGGAGAGGCACAAGGCGCGTCATCATCCGCTCAAACACGACGTCGCCGAGGGATCCACGGTGTCGCTGCGCCAATAGTTCAGCCCAGGCGCCATCTGCCAGGTGAACTACATGTCCTGCGGCCGTCATCTCAATCAGGACGTCCAGATATGGTGGCAATCCTTCACTCTCACCTAGATTCCGTGCAGCGTTGGTATCCAAGACTATCCGCGCACAACCGGGTGCCGGCGTGGCCACTCTGACGCCATTGCTCATATGTCACTTCCTCCAGCGGTGGAAGGCTCGGCGGCGCCCTGCCAGCACCCCGAACACTCCATAGTCATCTCGAAAATACGGCGTTCAAGTTGAATATGATGGAAAGCAAGCAACCGGCTACGGCATCGTCCGGATTTGTCCCGCCTGCAGAAGATTGCTTTCAATGAGTTCCACTCGCGCACGTTCAGGATCTGAGGTGAAAAGCAGGACGCGTAGATCTTCGGTTGCGCGCGAGAACGAGACGTAAGCGAGCTTGCGGGACAACGTCCGTTGACGATCCGTGGGTTCGCCCGCCGTCAAGGGTGTCAAAGACTTGTTGAAACTGTAATGACTCCATGCGGCCTCGACGTCGTCGTAAACGACGAGAACCTTCTTGTACTCTTCGCCCTTGACCCCGTGTTGCGTGCTGAAGGCCGCATTGTTGGCCATGTAGTCGCAGTAGCGGTCAATCTGCACTGATGTCAACCGAAAAAATGCGTCGGCCAGCCAATCGCCTTTATCTAGGGCATGGAGGTCATCATCAAAGGTCTCTGAGCGCGGCTCTCGCCCGAGGTGCTCGCGTAGTCTCTCGGAGGACTTGATGACCTGCTTTTCTACGCAGAACCGGAGAATCTCGCCGGTTGTGGAAGCGTTCCACAAGCGCTGAAGCTCATCGATCAAAGCGGTCGAAATTTCTACCATCGCTTTAAGAGGTTTCTCAGAGTTGGGGCCGTCCACCGCAAAGCCAGGGCTCTCACGTCGTAAGACATCTATGACCTTGCGGCTACCACCCTCGCGATGCGCAGCCATGAGCGGAACGATGGTCGAGAGGAATGGCTTGAGCAGGAAGTGATCGCCGGCCTCAAAGTCCTCTTGTGCGCGCGAGGACGCAAAATCGCCGGTGAATAGACGATTTAGTTCTGAGAAACCTAGCCTTCGCGCGATCATCTGCCTAGCCAAGAAGAGCTTCATGACATCTTCTCGGCCGCTCCACCCGAAGTCCGATACCGCCGCATCCATCTTTGCGAGCGCACGCTCGACCTGATCTTCGCCGTAGCGCTTGCGTGGCTCGGTAGGCTCTTCAGCCTTGATCAACACAAATTCGACACTGCCTTCACACTCCTTGTTGTCGCCTGCCGCGTATTGCTCAACATCACCTCGAAAGGCATTGAGGAGTTTGATGACGCTCTTCGAGCATCGGAAATTCTCCGCCTTTGTTATGACCTCGCCACCATCAGGTGGTGCGAAGGAGCCTGCACTCCGGTCATAAATCTGCTGCCAAGGGTCGCCGAAATAGCCGACGAGCGGCAAACCTGCACCTGAGCAGACGAGATTGAGCCCCGCGACTATGCCCTCGAAGGTGTCCTGCGCCTCGTCAACGAGAATGTATGGAAATCGGAGTCCAGTGATACGCCTGAACGTGCTATTTCTAGCAAACAGATAGGTGGCAATTTCGATGACGTCATCGTGGCCGATCTGTCCTTTGCTGTAGTCGCTGAAGCTGTTGTCTGCGTACCTAAAGGTCTCGATGGAAGCAAGGCCGGCCAGTTCGACGATCAATCGCTCAGCCTTGGCCCGCGCCTTTATGGCCTTCTTGCTCTTTCCGCCGTTGTCGTCCTCTTTTGCCTTCTCGATAAGAGAGGGGATCCTGCTTTCGCGCAATGCCTCTCGAATGTCCTCGCGGAAGCGGCTGATCTGTCCCCATAGAAATCCGTGCAGTGTCGACACGAGAAAGAGGGTATCGAATCCCAAGCGCGCATTGATCACCTCGACGGCCCGCTTGGTAAAGGTGATACAGGCGATGCGCTGTCCGTTTTTTCGGAGCGCTACGCCTTCGCGTTCCCGAATCCGATTCAGCGCATCGACGAGCGAACTCGTCTTTCCCGAACCCGCTCCAGCCACCATGGAGAAGCTGCGTCGTTCGTCAAGACATTGGCGGACTAGTTCGTCCGCTTTGCTTTCGACTCGAGCACCCATGCTACGCACCCTCGGCAGCGTCTACGGCCGCTACAGTTCCGGCTGCTGAGGGGCAGAGCCGCGTCTCCAGCCAAGCCAGGCCTCCGGCGATGTAACTTGGCACGACCCATTTCTCATTGGTGGCCAAGATATCCATAGCGAAGTCAGTCTTCTTGAAGCTGTCCGAACGAATTCGCTCATAGACAGCTTGGTAGGCGTCGACGAGCGCTGCTGGAATGTCGACGCCGATCGACAGGGTCTTGGCTCTGAACAACCCGAAGTTCTCGTACACGATCGACTCTTCCAAAGTTCGAGGTCGCAACATGGCCTGTTCGGTGTCTTCAGCCACCAAGACATCAGTTTGGAAGGCGATGCACCGATCCCTATCGCTATGCTGCTTATCGATGGGCTTCAGCGCGATCAGATCGGCAACAGTCTGCTTCGCGAAAAGCTTCTTGAGTGATGCGTTAGAAGTTCGCGCGCCTGCTACGTCCGCACGGCAAGCCGTGGGGTACCCTGTGGGCACCACAGAATCCAGATCGGTGATTACGAGATAGGGGATGCGGAGGAAGCTGAGCAGGCCCTCAAAACGATGTGCATACGCCCCACCCACCTCCAAGATTGTGAGGTAAGTCGTACGAAGTCTGCAGGCCACCGCCTCGATCATTGCAGGCATGAGAAGCTTCTCGACAGCGCCTTCAACGAGGATCGCCGCATCAGCAAAGAACAAATCACAGTGAGTCAACCTCAAGTACCGCTTGAGGAATGCAAGCGACTCCGACGGAGGAAGGAGTTTTCCGTCAACCGTCTCAACTTCGGGTTGAAACGCTCGAAGGCTTTTTACAACTGACGCATTGCGGATGCTAGAAGCGGACGTCTCGCCTTTGGCATGACAGCGCTGAAAGTAACGCACCTTCTCGAAATCTACAGCCTCCATAATGTGTGACGAGTGCGTCGTGACGACAAGCTGCGGCACCAACTCGGGCTCACCGGCGGCTTTCGCAGACTCGTTGATCACCTCCCAAATGTTCGAGATGAACGTTTGCTGCACCTGCGCGTGCAGATGCACCTCGGGCTCTTCGATGAAAATCACTAAGCATAGTGGTCTGCTTTCGGATGTCATTACCCATTGGGAATGAAAATGACGAGCCTGGATTGCCATGTAGATTAGATTCTTGAAGCCTAGCCCGTTGTAAAGCTCGGGCAGCTCGTGTTGACGGCCAGGATCAACATATAGGAGTTCGGTGCTTCCCCGTAGCGCAGTCTCCGGACTGAGCGAGGAAATGATGCGAAGTTCGCGATCGTTGATCGAGGGCACCCCAAGATGTTTGATAAGCTTGATCAGCGGATCGAACTGCTTCTCATAATGCTCGGTGAGCTGCTTGTTGTTCTCATCGATAACGCTGTGCGCCGCTGCGGCATGACCGGCCTGCTCAAGATTTTTCCGGTAGAAAGCCGCAAAGGCAGACGACAGTCGATTGCTTCTACTGTTGTCGTCATCGTTGATATTGCGCTGAGCATCGACGAACTCGACTCGTATCAGATGCCTTAACAGCCGCTTACCCTCTTCCGGTTCGAGTTCTGTCGAGAGGATCGCTATCTGACCATCGGCCTGCTGTTGCTCGTCGAGCGAAAAATGTCGAACCGCAAAATTGCGCGCGAGATTTCCCTCTAACGCCAGAAATTGCGATAGCGCTTTCGCACGTGTACCGTCCGCTAACGCCGGGTATGCCGAGTTGTATTGCTCGCGCAGCTTCTGAGCGTCAGCGACTTCATAGGAAAGTCGAATGCCGACTCGTGTGAAGTCCCACAGCTTCGGCAACAGGGTGAACACTCTTCCGAATGCAATGCTGTCAGGATCAATGCTGAACCAAATATCGAGGCTGATTTTTGGCAAGCTAATCGGATCTGAGCCAGCCGCGAATGCATCGAAGTCCGGCATTCGAGCAACGGAAAAATCGTGAATCTTGAAGTCGCGGCCGCCCAAAAAGCAGCGGAAGACTGCTGTTGCTGATGTTTTTCCGCTGTTGTTTGGCCCGACGAAGATCGACTCGCGTTGTTCAATCTCGATCTGGACGTCTTCGAGCCGCCGAAAGTTTCGGACGGCGATGCTGCTGATCTTCATTCAGGTCTGCTCCCTCTTTGGATGCACGAACTTTCGACATTTATGCCTGTCATCTGACACCCTGATCTATGCGATCTAGTTCGTATGCGCCGGACGCTTCGCAGATGGTGCAAAGAGGCACTCAACGTAGAGGCGGAGGCGCGCACCAGCGACCTGGAATACGAGCTGCCGACGGCTCCGCTAACGTACCTTACAGAGGTTAGAACGGATTTCAGAAGCGAAACCCGACATCGACGCAGATGCCTCGCCCTATGACATTGCGAACGCACGCTCCTGGAGCGCCAGCAGCGCAGCGAAAATCAATTGGGTTCGCCTGTGTGACAGCGTAGGCGACAGTGATGACGAATGATTGTCAGCTTGGCACCCGAGCGTCCATGCTACAGAAGCACTCGCTCAACCTTTGCCAGCAAAGAGCTTGCTGACATGTCCAGAGCGACGGAGACTCGGAGAATGAGGGCGAGCGATGGCTGCCGCTCGCCTCGCTCAAGCTTCCCGAAGTAGGAGCGATCGATGTTCGCGAGGAGCGCGAACTCGTCTTGGGCGAGCTCCCGCTTCAAGCGCTCCGCGCGCACGATCGACCCAAAGGCGGCGGCGACGTGTGGCTCAAACGATGTGGCTCGCTTGGCGACTTTGGGCTGAACTGAACGGGATGCTGGCACCCTGCGAGAGTGCCAACTGTGCTATGTTCCTGGCCACGGCATATATGCCTCTTGGGGGTGAGCATGACTGCCCGCTTCTCATCAGCTTGGAATGAATGACCTGCATGCCCGACGAGTCGCTGCCTTTGACCGACCTGAAGGAACTGGGACGCGAAGTCCTGGCCAATGCGCCTGCCAGCGCACTTCCGTGCAACCTGCCGGATCACTGGCTACGGCGCATCGCCAGGGACTTGGACGCATGCTGGCCAGACAGCGAACCCGTCGAGGAGCATTCGCTGTACATGTCCGGGCCGCTTGCGCTCGTCCTCCACCTCCTCCTGGGCAAGACGGGGCAGTCCACCGCCGCCGTTTCGTTCGAGCAGTTGGAACGCTACTTCAAGGAATACCGCCTGGAAGTGAATTTCGAGCTGGTCAGCCGCTTCACGAACGTGTCGGTCGAGCCCGCCACGCTCGCGTCGATCTTCGAGGGTCGGACCGTCACCGTGAAGCTTGACCAGGACTGGGAGCCAGAGGAAAACTAGACCTGCCGCCTGCACTTGGCCAAGACCTGTTGCCCGCCAAGTCACCGCTATGGAACCCACCCGGAACCAACCCACTTCGCGCGATTGCGCGACCCAGCATGATGTCTCATCTAGAGCGTCAGGCGTTCCGGAGAACGTTGCGCCCGCATCTGGAGAAGCGACGTCGCGCCAAACGGCAGACGTGCGGCGGCGCCGCGAAGAGGCCGTTCGCTTCGCGGATGCATCCATCGGCCTCGAAGGGTTCGTGGTGAGCGCTGCAGAAAAAGTCCGTGCCGATCGCTTCATCGCCGGCGAGATCGACCTAGCCGAATTTCTCAACGGTCGATGAAGATGACCGCAGCGACAGGGCTGACGAGCAGCCCAGAGGAACTACGCCAAGCCATCGTGGATGGCCGCATCTCGGCGGATCAGGCCATTCGCGCGACTCTCGAAGCGGTGTCGCTCCAGGTGCCTCCGCCGTCAACGCTGCTCGTCCTTGACCGCCTGGCCATCCTCCAGTCGATGATCGAAATGAAGCTCGAGGCGGCCTTCCCTAGTCGTTCCGCGAGCGTAGAAGCACGCTCGGCGTTGCTGCTGTCATTCCTGCAGAACTGGCAGCTCATCGCCCTAGTCGCGATCATCACAAGTGTCGAGACGACCTTTCTGGTGTACCTGTTCGTTCGCTAGCTTCCGATCAGCGCGTCACTCGTCTCATTAGGTCGCGCAACCGCGGCGACTCGCCGGCGCAACGCCAAGATCATCGCAGAGATGTACACCGGGCGAAGCAAGCTCGCCCACGAAGGCCGCGTGCCGGGTACAGAGACCAAAACGATTGCCGGCATCCTGATGACGATCGCCGAGATCGTCCAGGTGGCACTGCAACGGAGCGTCGAGCTCGTCAACGTTCTGCTGCGACGCTGGAGCTTGCACGAACGGGTCGCCTTCGACCTCGTCGCCGACTCAAAGAGTCAGTAACCCGGATCGTCCTCGCGTCAGGTGAGGCGTGACTCGCTCAAGCCTTTCGACGTCTTGCAACGGGCTGCCGCTCAAGATCAAGAACGACAACTGCCACCCGCCCAGCCTTGGCGGCGCTACTTCCTTCGGCCAGCAGCATTTGCAGTTCCATAGCAGTCTTCGGCACGGTCTTGCCCTTGCCCTGAGATGCCAGCTTCTTGCCAACGGTAGGCCCAAACCAAAACACGACGTAGATGCCTAGGCGATCTGCCGCGTAGTCCGTCGCGTAGAGGCGATCGAGTTGGGTGTCCGCTGCGTGCCAGAGATCCTTGTGCCACTGGCCCTTGACCTCGATGGGAAGTCGCAAAGCGGCGACCGAGGCGATGATGTCTGCCCGGTTGTCTGCTGCCATGTGGCCCTCGGGCTGAAGATCAATGCCTTCAGGCCGATTCCCGAGCAAGATCAGTAGATGGTCTCTGCATCGTTCTTCATCGTAGGGCGTGCCATCGTCACCAATGAACCCGCGCCAGGAATCTACCGAGTCCGCCCAGATCCGCTTCTGGACTTGCTCCAGCAGTACAAGCGTCGTCGCTTGAACATCTGCCACCGACTTTGGAACCTGCTTCTCTACCACCGCCCTTACCTGCCCTAGGTGTGATGTCCCCGGAGGTTGTTCACCCGACTCGAATTTGAGAAGCTGGAGTTACCACACAACCAACTCTCAAACCGGAGGCTCGGGTGAACAG
>FSWB01000503.1_pt1 | contig 9544 bp, 4 predicted proteins | sample 1637871 | NCBI WGS metagenome assembly FSWB01 (sample SAMEA3914789, study PRJEB12502) | metagenome | biome: forest; material: soil | place: Canada | collected 2011-07-03 | depth 0.3 m
GACGCGAGCGGCAACGGCGAAGCGGTCGACGCGGTGAGGCAGGCAGACGGGTCGGGGATCAAGACGACGACGTACACCAATGGCAACAAGGACGTCACCGCCTACGATCCGAGCACCGGAATCACCTCCGATGCTTTGACCAACAGTGACGGCAGCATCGGCACGACCTTCTACAACGCATTGACAGGCGAATCGGGCGGTTCGAGCGTCTCGGCCGACGGCTCAGACCACGAGACGTGGGACACGCTGTACCTGACCAACGGCGCTGTCGAAACCAAGACCTCGTCGCTGGACGCAAGCGGGAATGGCGAGGCGGTCGATGCGGTGAGGCAGGCAGACGGGTCAGCGATCAAGACAACGACGTACACCGACGGCAACACGGACGTCACCACCTGTGATTCGACCACCGGAATCACTTCCGACGTCTTGACCAATAGTGACGGCAGCAGCGCCACGACCTTCTACAACGCATTGACCGGCGAATCGGGCGGCTCGAGCGTCTCGGCCGACGGCTCCGACCACGAGACGAGGGACACGCTGAACCTGGCCAACGGCGCCGTCGAAACCAGGACCTCGTCGCTGGACGCGAGCGGCAGTGGAGAGACGGTCGACACGGTCACTCAGGCCGACGGCTCGGGCGAGAAGCAATGGTTCAACACCAACGGTACCTCAGGCGTTGTCGCCAACGGCGTCGCGAGCAGTGCGGGTGATACCTTCAGCTGGGGCAGAGGCCTTCAAGAGGGCACGCTGCAGACCATGAGCGGAAACGACAAGCTGTCGATCGGAGATGGCGTGGCTCCGGATCAACTGTGGTTCAGCCAGAACGGCAGTGATCTCGACATCATGATCCTCGGCACGAATGACCAGCTCGACGTGCAAGGATGGTTCAGCGTACCGGGAGGCCAACTGCAATCGGTTAGCTTGGCGGACGGACAGACGATCGCAGGGAATGACATCCAGAAGCTGGTCGACGCCATGGCGAGCTTCTCGGTGCCAAGTTCGTCACAATCTCAGTACACGCCCGCGGAGAACGCAGCGCTCCAACCGCTCTTGACCGCCAACTGGCATTGACCTGACAGGCCGCGCCAGTTCGACTGAGACACGCGCCGCTCGGCCAGACGAGAGTGGCGCGCGCTCGCGCGGTTGCGCTAGGCGGTCTTCAAGCGTGCAGCATGTCACGGACGACAGGCATCGGCACTCGCACAGTGACCGATAACCCCTGAAACTCGCCTGCCGAGGCGACCTCCCTGACTGCTGCGCGCGCCTCCACAGCTGAAAGCCGTTCATTCGGATTACCTCAATCCCTGACGCACGGCGCGAATCCATCCATGACAAACGTTGAACAAGAGATCGCTGCTCAGACAGCGGCGACCCCCAGGGATACCAAGCTGCAGTCGCTGTTGATGATGGCGAGCTTCCACGGCATTGCAGCCGACGAGATGCAGCTGCGTCATGAGTTCGGCTCGGAGCCCTTCCAGACGCAGACTTTGTTGCTGGCCTGCAAGCAGCTCGGGCTTTCGGCCAAGCTCGTTCGCCAGCCGAGCGACCGGCTGGCGCGCGCCCCGTTGCCCGCGATTGCCTTCGACAACGAAGGACGCGCCTTCATTGCGGCGCGCCTGGACGCCGGTGGCGATGGCCCATCGAAGATCCTGATCCAGCGCCCGGGCGAGCCCCCCTCGGTACTCCCAATCGATACGTTTCTGGCGAACTGGAGTGGTGAGCTGGTGCTCATCACTAGCAAGGCCAACTTCGCCGGCGATCTGGCGAAATTTGACTTCAGCTGGTTCATTCCCGCGGTCGTCAAATACCGCCGCCTGCTTGGCGAAATCCTGCTGATCTCGCTTGTCCTGCAGCTGATCGGCCTGATCACGCCCATGTTCTTCCAAGTCGTGATGGACAAGGTGCTCGTCAATCACGCGATGAAGACGCTGAACGTGATCGCGATCGGCCTGGTCTGTGCCAATCTGTTCGAGGCGTTGCTCGGCGGCATCCGCACCTGGGTGTTCGCGCACACGAGCAGCAAGATCGATGTCGAACTCGGGGCACGGCTGTTCAGGCACCTGCTCAATCTGCCGCTCGCGTATTTCCAGGCGCGCCGCGTCGGCGACTCCGTGGCGCGCATCCGCGAGCTGGAGAATATCCGGTCGTTCCTCACCGGCAACGCGATGACGTTGCTGCTCGACGTCGCGTTCTCGGTCGTCTTCCTGGCCGTCATGCTCTGGTACAGCGCCGAGCTCACGCTGATAGTGGCGCTCTCGATTCCGTTGTATGTGCTGATCTCGGTGGTGTTCACGCCGATCATCCGCGCACGCCTCAACGACAAGTTCAACAAGAACTCGGAAAACCAGTCGTTCCTGGTAGAGACGCTGAGCGGCATCGACACGGTCAAGGCGCTGGCGGTCGAGCCTCGCTGGACGCAGAAATGGGACAAGCAGCTCGCGGCCTACGTGACCGCTGGCCTCGCGACAACCAACGTGGCGACCCTCGCGAGCGGCAGTGTGACGTTGGTCAGCAAGCTAGTCACGGCGGCCATCATGTGGTTCGGTGCATCCCTGGTCATCGACGACAAGATGACCGTCGGCGAACTCGTCGCGTTTAACATGCTGTCGGGGCAGGTTTCGTCCCCGATTCTCCGTTTGGCCCAGCTGTGGAACGACTTCCAGCAGGTGGGCATCTCCATGAGCCGGCTGGGCGACATCCTCAACGCTCGCACCGAAGTCGCCGGCCAGAAGACGCGACTGCCGCGAGTCTCAGGTCAGATCGAGTTCGACCAGGTCGCATTCCGGTACCACCCGGAGGCGCCTGAGGTGCTTCGCGGCGTGTCGCTTCGCATCGCCGCGGGCGAGGTCATCGGCATCGTCGGCCGTTCGGGGTCGGGAAAGAGCACGCTCACCAGGCTGGCACAACGGCTGTATGTGCCCGATCGCGGACGCGTGCTCGTGGACGGCCAGGACATCGCCATCATCGACACGACGTCGCTGCGCCAGCAGATCGGCGTCGTGCTGCAGGAAAACACGCTCTTCAACCGCTCGATCCGCGACAACATCGCCCTCGTCAATCCGGCGCTGTCCATCGAGGCGATCATCGAAGCGGCCAAGCTCGCGGGCGCGCACGAGTTCATCTGCGAACTCCCCCAAGGCTACGACACGCTGGTCGGCGAGCACGGCACTGGATTGTCCGGTGGTCAGCGTCAGCGCATTGCCATTGCGCGCGCGCTCATCGGCAATCCGCGCATCCTCATCTTCGACGAAGCGACCAGCGCGCTCGACTACGAGTCGGAGAAGATCATCCAGGACAACATGCGAAGCATCTGTCGTGGACGCACAGTGTTGATCATTGCTCACCGGCTCTCGGCCGTGCGAGGAGCTGACCGGATTGTCGTCATGGAGCGGGGACAGATCCACGAAGTCGGCAGCCACGCCGAGCTGGTGGGCCGGCCAGACGGCATCTACGCGCACCTCCACTCCCTGCAGCACGGCACCGTGGGAGAACCCGCGTGAGCGCACGCCACCGATTCCAAGCGTGGTTGGATCTGATGCAACGCTATGGCCGGGTGTTCGCGCATGCCTGGTCGAAACGCGGCGAGCTCGCCATGCCCGACCTGAGGCCCGATGAGGCGGAGTTCCTTCCGGCCGCACTGGCCTTGCAAGCGCGACCCGTGTCGCCTGCAGGCCGTTGGGTGGCACGCATCGTCATGCTACTGGTCGTCGTCGCGCTCGGATGGTCGATCTTCGGTCGCATCGACATCGTCGTCGATGCTCACGGACGGATCGTTCCATCCAGCCGGACGAAGACCATCACGTCGATGGAGGTCGGTGTGGTCAGGTCGGTGCTGGTGAGTGACGGCCAGCCTGTCAAAGCCGGCGATCATCTCATCGAGCTGGACACGCGCTCGAGCGACAGCGAAAGAGACAAGGCAGTGGGCGACCAGCAATCCGCCCAGATCCAGGTCGCGCGCTCCAGGGCGCTCCTGTCATCTCTTGATACGGGAGCGACGCCGCAATTGCCCGCCTTGCCGGGGATTCCGGCAGCGCGGCTTGCCGACGCAAGGAGGCAACTCGAGGACCAGTGGCGCGATTACCAGGCCAAGCGCGCCCGGCTCGACCAGGACATCGCGCGCTATGCGGAAGCCCTTCCGCTTGCAGCCCAGCGAGCAAAGGACTACGAGGCGCTGGCGCGCGACCACGACGTGTCGCAACACGCATGGAGCGAGAAGGAGCAAGCCCGGATCGATCTGGAGGGACAGCTCCGCGACGCTCGCGGCGAGCAGGCGTCTCTCACTGCCGAAACGCGCAAGACAGCGCAGGAAGCCTTGTACGACGCGCAGCGTCTGTTGGGCGACGCGTCGCAAGACGCGCATCGCGCCCAAGTGCACACAGACTTGCTGGCCCTCGATTCGCCGGTGGACGGGACCGTCCAGAATCTCAGTGTCCACACCGTTGGCGCTGCAGTGCCGGCTGCACAGCCACTCATGGAGATCGTCCCGCGCGAGGGCCCGGTCGAGATCGACGCGATGCTGGACAACAAGGACGTCGGCTTCGTCATCGAGGGCCAGACGGCGCAAGTGAAGATCGACGCTTTTTCGTACTCGAAGTACGGTACTGTTCCCGCGCACGTGAGCCACGTGTCACGGGATGCGGTGCAGGACGACAAGAAGAACTGGCTGTACGACGTGACCATCGTTCTGGACCGCACGACATTGCCCGTCGAAGGCAAGAACGTCCGCCTTACGCCGGGCATGACCGCCAGCGTCGATATCCTGACCGGCAATCGCCGCGTAATCGAGTATGTCCTGTCGCCGCTCGTAGAGCATGCGAAGGAGAGCTTGCGTGAACGCTGACGTCTCCCGCCGCGGGCGCTTGTTGTGCTTAGTACTCTTGACGGCGCACGTGCCCTCGGTATTCGCCGCCACCATCTTGGATGGGTCGAGTCCCACTTCGGCTGAGCAAGTCTCTGCACTCCAATCCAACCATGGGGTGACGCCTAGCATTCTCTCGCCCGAGTATCCGTACCTGATCAATGATCCACTGCACGCGAGGTCGGCGGCGATTCGTGAGCATGTCGTATTGCCTGGGGACTCCGAACCTTTCTCTTGTCGGGATCTCGATGCCTCTCAGCCGATAGGGCTGAATGAGGCGGTCGATCAAGCTCTTTGTCACAGCCCCCAGGTGCAAGCGGCCTGGGCAAACGTCAAGTTGCAGGCCGCCGTGCTCGGCCAATCGCGTGCGAGTTGGCTCCCTACAGCCAATGCGACCGTCAGCCAGTTGCACAATCGAACCTACTATCCTGGATTGCCCCAGGCAGATTCGACGAGCAGCGGGCATACCGTCTACGGCAGCGTCACGTGGCGGCTGTTCGATTTCGGGGCTCGTGCAGCGGACAACGAAGCTTCGGCACGACTGCTGCAGGCAGCTCTTGCTTCGCACGACGCAGCGCTGCAAAAGGCACTCAGCAGCGTTGTCGGATCCTACTTCGACGCAGTTACTGCGAGAGCCGCGTTGGCCGGTCGCGTGTCTTCGAGTCGGCTGGCAGAGCAGACGCTCGAGGCGACGAAGCGCCGCGAATCAGCCGGCGCTGCGCCCCTGAGCGACACGCTGCAGGCGCGGTCTGCGCTTGCCAAAGCAATGTTGGCTGAACAGCGCGCTGCAGGCGATTTCAAGAAGGCGTTGGCTGTGTTGATGTATGCGATCGGCCTGCCAGTCGACGTATCGATCACGTTGGCAGAAGAGCCCGGGGTGCCGCAGGCCGAGGCTGTGGCAGAGTTGGCCGCCTGGCTAGATGAAGCAGAGTCAAGCCACCCCGCGATCGTCGCAGCTCGATCGCAGGTTGAGGCTGCTCGGGCAAAAGTCGATGCGGTGCGCATGCAAGGCATGCCCACGCTCGACTTCAACGGAAACTTCTACCAGAACGGCTACCCGAACCAAGGCTTGCAGCCGACAAGAAGCAGCACCAAGACGATCGGGCTCACGCTCACGATCCCTATTTTCGAGGGCTTTGCACGTACGTACCAAGTTCGGAGTGCTCAGGCTCAGGCCGAGCAGAGCGAGGCGCAACTGCGTGACACCGAACTTCAGGTAACGACGACGATCGTCAAGGATCACGCAGACGCCGCATCGGCTTTGGCAAATCTTGGCGCATCCTCCAATTGGCTGGACGCAGCGCAGGACGCAATAGCTTCTGCCCGGCGCAGATACGACAAGGGAGCTGCCGATATTCTCGAACTGCTAACGGCTCAATCGGAGGCCGCGGAGGCGCAACAGGAGCGGGTTCGATGCCTCTCCGAGTGGCGGTCGGCCAGGCTTCGACTGCTCGCGGATGCCGGAATGATCGGGCGAGCGAGCATCCAGACCGCCGAAACGGCGGGGATCTTGGTGCCAAGTTCGAGCCGCCGCTGATTCAACGGTCGCCGAGTCGCTCACCGCGTATCATTCCCGCGGCATGCTTCCGTCATTGGAGGCCCGCGCCCTTTGCGATTACCCAGCAACTTGGTGGTCTGGTTCTCCAGCTCCCCTGCGAGCAAACGCTGCCCTGACGGCGGGCTTTCATCTACTCGGTGCACGAATGGGCGCCGTTGGCCGAGACGCGATCTCTGACGCACATGCACAACTACGTTGATATCGCCCGCCCGGTTCACAGTGAGAAGTACAGGCCGGATATCGACGGGCTGCGCGCCATCGCTGTGGGAGCGGTCGTCCTCAGCCATGCTTTTCCGCGCCTTCTGCCGGCAGGCTTTGTCGGCGTAGACATTTTTTTTGTTATCTCGGGATATCTGATTTCCTCGATCCTGATCAAGGAATTCGAGCGCAATTCCTTTTCGATCGCCAACTTCTATAGTCGACGGATCAGACGCATTTTTCCGGCGTTGCTCAGCATGATGTTCGCCGTCATGCTGTTCGGCTGGGCCTTTCTCTTCAAGTCAGAATTTGCGACGCTTGGCCATCATGTCGCCGCCTCGACGCTCTATTCGGAAAACTTTCTTCTGTGGAGCGAGGCGAGCTACTTCGACGTCTCCTCGGAACTGAAGCCTCTGCTCCACCTGTGGAGTCTTGCAATCGAGGAGCAGTTCTACATCTTCTGGCCCTTGCTGATGTATTTCGCTCATCGCCGGAAGGTCAATTTCGCCCTGATGTTCGCCGGCTTCGCGGGCCTCTCCTTCGCGCTGAACCTGCATGATGTCGCCAACGCCCCGACGGCGGCCTACTACTCTCCGCTGGGGCGATCATGGGAGCTGATGATCGGCTCCTGCCTGGCCTATGTCCAGGTGCATCGTCCCGAGCTGCTGTCCCGCAGTGGAAATGCTCAGTCGACTATCGGGCTCCTTCTACTCGTCTTGGCGTTGACGCTCATCGGGCCCACACGCGGCTTTCCCGGCTTCTGGGGACTTTTGCCGACGCTGGGCTCGGCGCTGCTCATCGCCGGGGGGGCCAACAGTTGGATCAATCGCCGGCTGCTCGCCGCCAAGCCAATGGTGTGGTGCGGGCTGATCAGTTACCCGCTCTACCTGTGGCACTGGCCGCTTCTCAGCTTCTGCCACATCATCTACGGACGCCTCTCGACTGGGCAGGCTGTCGCCTGCGTGCTGTCGGCCACAGTCCTGGCTACGCTCACATTCCGGTTCATCGAGCGTCCGTTCAGGCTCAGAGGCCACGATTCCCGGAAAGTGAGTCTGCTTGGGGCATTGATGGTCGTTGCGATGACCTGCGGGATCGTGATCATGTCCGGTGGCATTGCGTCGCGCCTCCAGTATTTCAACGAGCCCACCCTGACCGAATGGGACTTCCTCAAAGCCAGGACGCCCGATTTTGACGACAACAATGGAGCGGGAGTATTCCGCCTGGGCACAGGCCGCGCCAACAATGTTCTGTTCATCGGAGATTCGCACATCGCGCAGTATGCGAGCCGTATCGACCGCGTCATCATGGCGGATACGCTGAAGCCCGGCGCTGTGCTTGCGATCGGCGGCGGCTGCATTCCGATCGAGGACGTCGACAATGACGACCCGCACCGCCGAAACTGTTGGAAGCTTCGGGACGAGGCCTATGCCATGGCGGAGCAGCACCAGTTCCACACGATCGTGATCGGCGGCGCATGGAACTGGTATTTCCTCGGGGCCGACTACGTCTACGAGTCTGCCGCAGGTAAGGCACCCCTGACCAGTGAGCAGGGGCGGCAGGCAGCGTTGGAGCGGCTGGGTGAACGCATTGCATCCTTGGTCAAATCTGGTGATCGCGTCGTCTTGCTGTTGGACAATCCGCTGTCCCATGATCTGAAGCTCAGCGGCCTCGAGATTCGGCTGAGCCTGTCGAAGAGACGCCTCGACGCCAATCGGACCGTGACGGTCGATGTCCGGCAGCTGGAGCTCAGACAGCAACTCCTCGATCTGGCGAGCCGCACCGGCGCTGACGTCATCGATCCCTTTGGTGCCGTTTGCGTCAAGGACGTCTGTCGCGTGACGGACGAGACGGGCCTGCCGATGTACAAGGACGAGGGACATTTCAACCCCGATTGGGTGATCGGGCACGCCAGTTTCATCGATGCTGCATTGACTCCGTGATGACTTGCAACAGCGTGGTCGTGCTTGGGCGCGCTTGGTTCGCCTATGCTCGCAACCGGTCAGAAGTCACTGGTGCTGGCCAGTCAGCAATTTGGTGTTCCGAATTCGGCGTTAATATCTTGGCTGCGCCAACAAGCATCCTGCGTACTGCGGTCTTGCCTGCGCCGACCTTGGCGGGGCAGCTGCAGCTCTGGCCAAAGGCGTCACGGCCGCAGCAGACCCACATGAGGGAGAAAGGCCAAGCGCGTCAACTGCTGAACGGCGCGATGATGCAATCGTCGACTGAGACAATTTAGAAACCCGTACTGGACGTCCCCACCCAATGACGAATTCCCTCAGCGAATTGATTGCGCAGAAAGAGGCAATCGAACGGCAGATCCGGGACGCACGGTCCTCGGCGAAGGCAGATGCAATTGCCCAGGTGCACCAACTGATGTCGCGGCACGGCCTGACCAGTTCTGATCTTGTGGCGCAGGCTAGAAGCAAGCATGGCGTTGGTTCCGGGTCTAAGGTGAAGCCGAAGTACCGTGACCCTGAGACCGGAGCAACGTGGTCAGGGCGTGGTTTGAAGCCGAAATGGCTTGCGGCAGCGATCGATCGCGGCCAAGCGGTCAGCGATTTCGCGATCTGAGGCCTACATCACGATGGCAGTCTTGATAGAGGCAGTGTGCGTAGTCGTGCGACGTGACGCCATTGACGAACGAATCTCGGGAGGATGGGCGACTTTTTCAGGCGCCGTTCCTAGCAGAGCGTTTTGCTACGACGATGACATAGCGGGCGTCGGCTTTATGGCAGTCGAGGACGCTGAAGGTTTCCTCACGCAATTGAAATCACTCGGCCTTCGTATTGATGTCGACTCGGATGACTGTGACGTTTGCCTTATCGAACAGCTTGGAAGAATCGGTGCGCCCGCGCCTTGGCTCGGCACAACGCGCATGGTCAGCGACGAAATCGGGGGCGAAGTTGCGATCGCCTTTCTCAAGGGAACCC